>ENA-OQKJ01000195-OQKJ01000195.1-human-gut-metagenome-genome-assembly--contig:-NODE-195-length-15459-cov-3.724367_pt1 | contig 15459 bp, 17 predicted proteins | sample MGYA00242647_ERZ504795 | MGnify/ENA primary metagenome ERZ504795 (study PRJEB26092, sample SAMD00036398) | human gut metagenome | host: Homo sapiens | study: EMG produced TPA metagenomics assembly of...
ATAAAATTAAAAAATAAGCATGATGTGGGAATGCATATGTTCCCCCATAAGCGAGTGAACTTTTGGTAAAAAAATTCACTAGCTATTACAGATTATATTGAAGGTGAATGCTAATATAATCTCTAATAGCTAGTGACCACGTATTACATCTCAACATCTTCTCGATTGAGACTATTATAATCTTGCAAATCAAAAAAGTCAAGAAAAAACTCTTTATTTCAGGAAAGATTTCGTGTATTATAAAAAGGAATAAATGGTCGGACAACGGCCAGAAGAAAAGAAAGGATCAGAGAACGTAAGATGAGTATCTTAATCAAAAATGGACAGGTCATCGACCCGGCCACCCAAAAAGACGAAATCAGTGATGTTCTGATCGAAAACGGCGTTATTACACGGGTTGAAAAAGGAATCCGCGTAAAAGATGCGCAGGTAATAGATGCAAAAGGCTGCTATGTAATGCCTGGCATCATCGATATGCATGTACATCTCCGCGACCCGGGGCAGACATATAAAGAAGATATTGAAAGCGGTTCGAAAGCAGCAGCAAAAGGAGGCGTGACAACGCTGGTAGCGATGCCGAATACAAAACCGGTCATCGACAGCCCGGACCGCGTCAACTATGTAACGATCAAAGCAGACCGTTTTTCTCCGATTAATGTACTGCAGGCAGGCACCATCACAGTAGGACAGAAGGGTGAAGAGCTCGCCGATATCGAGGGCATGGTAAAAGCCGGCATCCCGGCGATCAGCGAGGACGGAAAATCCGTTATGAACGCGCTGCTCTACAAAGAGGCCATGGAGATTGCCGCAGAGAAAAACATTCCGGTGCTGGCTCACTGCGAGGACAAGAACCTCGTAAACGGCGGCTGCATGAATGAGGATGCAAACTCGAGAGAGTGGCATCTGCCGGGCATCACAAACTCCGTAGAGAACACGATTGTTGCAAGAGATATCGTACTTGCCGCAGAGACAGGTGCACACCTGCATCTGTGCCACTGCTCGACCAAAGAGAGCGTGGATATGGTGCGTGAGGCGAGAAAGGCCGGCGTTTCGATTTCCGCCGAGGTCTGCCCGCATCACTTTACCCTCTGCAGCGACGACATCGTAAAGGGCGACACCAACTACAAGATGAATCCGCCGCTCCGTACGAAAGAGGATCTCGAGGCACTGCGCCAGGGTCTGAAAGACGATGTCTTCGATGTCATCAGCACCGATCATGCACCGCATGCGCTGACCGAGAAACAGGAGTCCTTCAAGAAAGCTCCGTTCGGCATCGTCGGACTGGAGACGAGCGTGGCTCTTACCATCACCGAACTTGTGGATACCGAGATCATCACCCCGATGCAGATGGCGGAGAAGATGAGCTATAATCCGGCAAAAATCCTGCACCTGGACAAGAAAGGTTCTCTTGCACCTGGCATGGACGCCGATGTGGTTGTCATCGATCCGGAAGCAGAGTATGTGATCGATCCGAAGGAGTTTGTTTCCAAGGGCAAAAACACTCCGTTCGGCGGCAAGAAAGTCAAAGGAAAAGTTATGGCTACCGTATGCGGCGGCAAGATTGTATACGAAGCTGAGTAATTTCTATAAGAAAAGAAAGAAGAGGGAGAGTAAGCAGATGATTAACAAACTGATTGCAAACATTAAAAAAACAAATGCACCGATCGTCGTAGGTCTGGACCCGATGCTGAACTATGTGCCGGAGCACGTACAGAAAAAGGCATTTGCCGAGTACGGAGAGACACTCGAAGGAGCTGCAGAGGCCGTTTGGCAGTTCAATAAAGCGATTGTCGACGCAACATACGATCTGATTCCGGCTGTAAAACCGCAGGTTGCCATGTATGAGCAGTTCGGCGTTCCGGGAATGGCAGCGTATGAGAAGACCGTTTCCTACTGCCAGGAAAAGGGTCTCGTTGTCATTGGCGATATCAAACGAGGCGATATCGGTTCTACTTCTGAGGCGTATGCAGTCGGCCACCTCGGCCACGTGCAGGTGGGAAGCAAATCCTACGCCGGATTCCATGAGGATTTTGCAACTGTCAATCCGTATCTTGGATCTGACGGCGTAAAACCGTTCATCAAGGTCTGCAAAGAGGAGAAAAAAGGCATCTTTGTTCTGGTAAAAACCTCGAACCCGTCCAGCGGCGAGTTCCAGGACCGCATCATCGACGGACGTCCGCTGTATGAGTGGGTCGGCGAGCAGGTTGCCGCGTGGGGCGAGGAGCACATGGGCGATGATTACAGCTATGTGGGAGCTGTTGTCGGCGCTACGTACCCGGAGATGGGCAAGGTGCTGCGTAAGGTAATGCCGAAATCCTACATCCTGGTACCGGGCTACGGTGCACAGGGCGGAAAGGGAAAAGACCTCGTTCACTTCTTCAATGAGGACGGACTGGGTGCAATCGTAAACTCTTCGAGAGGTATTATCGCTGCTTACAAACAGGAAAAATATGCCGAGTTTGGCACTGAGAACTTTGCGGATGCTTCGAGAGCAGCTGTAAAGGATATGGTTGAGGATATCAGCGGGGCGCTTGCTGCTGCAAAATAAGAATACAGGGTGAAAAGCTCAGAAGGTCTGCCGGGTAGATGTTATGTCCGCCGGAGGATATTTTGGGCTTTTTCGCCGATTCAAGAAAATAAAAGGAGTGTTCAGCTTATGAAAATCAAGGAATGCTGTACTGTGGAAAGTCAGGAGTGCATTGCAAAAGGAATTTACAGCATGTGGATTTCCACGAAAGTGATTGCGAAAGAGGCGAAGGCCGGCCAGTTTATTTCTCTGTTTTCAAAAGACGGCAGCCGTCTTCTGCCGCGTCCGATTTCTCTTTGTGAGATCGACCGAGAGGGAGGAAGACTTCGGATTGTCTACCGTGTGGCAGGTGCAGGAACGGAGGAGTTTTCGCATCTGAAAGCGGGGGATGAGGTTGATATTTTAGGGCCGCTTGGAAATGGATTCCCGATCGAGGAAGGTAAGGGAAAACGTGTGATGCTGATGGGCGGCGGTATCGGTGTTCCGCCGATGCTGCAGACGGCGAAGGATCTTGGAACGGACACGATCATCTGCTGTGGTTACCGCGATGAGTTGTTCTTAAATGAGGAGTTTGCTGCGGCAGGCGATCTTCATATTGCAACGGAGGACGGAAGTGCCGGTGTGAAGGGCAATGTGATGGATGCGGTGCGCGAGGATCATCTGGAAGCAGATGTAATTTTTGCCTGCGGTCCGGCTCCGATGCTGCGTGCGATTAAGGCGTACGGTCTGGAAAAGGGAATTCCATGCTGGATTTCGATGGAAGAGAAGATGGCGTGCGGCGTTGGCGCATGTCTTGCGTGTGTCTGCCAGTCGACTGAGGTGGATGGTCATTCACATGTGCACAACAAGCGGATCTGCAAGGACGGACCGGTCTTTTTAAGTACGGAAATTGAGCTGTAAGTGACGCGAGGAGGAGAAAAAGCGATGAAGACAAGTGTGAACCTGGCGGGTGTGGAACTGAAGAATCCGGTTATGACGGCATCTGGTACGTTTGGCTCCGGCGCGGAGTACAGTGAGTTTGTGGATTTGAAGGAGCTTGGCGCGGTTGTGACGAAGGGTGTTGCGAATGTGCCGTGGCCGGGGAATCCGACGCCGCGTATTGCGGAGGTTTACGGCGGAATGCTGAATGCGATCGGGCTGCAGAATCCTGGTATTGATGTGTTCTGTGAGAGGGATATTCCGTTTTTGAAACAGTTTGACACGAAGATTGTGGTGAATGTGTGTGGACGGACGACGGAGGATTACTGTGAGGTTGTGGAGCGATTGACTTCGGAGCCGGTGGATCTGCTGGAGATTAATATTTCGTGCCCGAATGTGAAGGAGGGCGGTATTGCGTTTGGACAGGATCCGAAGGCGGTGGAGGCGATCACTAGGGAAGTTAAAAAATATGCGAAGCAGCCGATTATTATGAAATTGAGCCCGAATGTGACGGATATTACGGAGATGGCGCGGGCTGCGGAAGCCGGCGGTGCGGATGTGCTGTCGCTGATCAATACGCTTACTGGGATGAAGATTGATATTGAACGGCAGAAGTTTGCGATTGCGAATAAGACTGGCGGTATGTCGGGGCCGGCGGTGAAGCCGATTGCGGTGCGGATGGTGTATCAGGTGGCGCAGGCAGTGAAAGTGCCGATTATTGGTATGGGCGGTATTGCGTCGGCGGAGGATGCGCTGGAGTTTATTCTGGCGGGGGCTACGGCGGTTTCGATTGGGACGGCGAATTTCTTTAATCCGTATGCGACTGTTGAAACGGTTCGCGGTATCGAAGAGTATATGAGAAGGCATAAGGTTGACGATATTAATTCGCTGATCGGGGCGGTGAGATAAGACGGACGGCCTCGAGCGGCTTCGCATCTGCGGTGCGGCGGGCGAGAAAAAGAGGGCGGAACTGTGGCTCAGAATAGGCACGGGGAAACGGGAACCATCCCATTTTCCTGCACCTGTTCCGGGCTCATAGTTTCTGCCCTCTTTTTCTATGCCCGCCACACGGCAGGCGCAAATTCCAGTGAGGTCTGGTTGTGTGGAGCTGAAACGAAGTAGGTCTGGATCCGCCGGGGGCGGATCGGCGTGAGAGTGTTGTGGTGGGTGCATAGTATATAGAAAATGGAAGGTGGTATGTGAGATGAAGTATGGGATCATTAAAGTGAAGCGGGCGTTTTTGTATGAGGAGAATGGGGTTGATGTGGTGGATGAGGTGTTTTTTGGATGGAGCGTGATGTGGGAAGATGAGGGGGAGTGGATTGAGGTTTGGACGCATTATGGGTATCGGGGGTGGATGGAGAGGAATTTGATTGAAGAGAAAAGCCGGGAGTGGATGGAGGAGAGGGAAAAGGCAGGGAACACGTATGTGGTGACACGCGGGTTTGCGGATGTGATGAGGGGAGCGCGGGTGCAGGCGCGGATGTTGGAGACGCTGGGACGGGGGTGTTTTGTGGAGAAAATGGAGGAGACGGAGAATGGGTATTGCAGGGTGAAGCTGGCGAATGAGATCAGTGGGTTTGTGCCGGAGGTGGCATTAAGAAAAAGACTGGATTCGGATCGGTTTTTGTGGGGAAAATCGGAAGAGAGGTTTTTTGTGGAGCAGGGGATTCCGGAGGGGTGGTCGGAAGAGAAGTTTCGGAGGAAGGTTGTGGAGTGTGCGAAGGGGTATCTTGGATGCCAGTACCGGTGGGGCGGGAAGGCGGCGGATGGGATTGACTGTTCGGGTGTGGTGTTTATGGTGTATTTGATGAATGGGGTTTTGATTTGGCGGGATGCGGATATCAGGGAAGGGTATCCGATGAAAGCGATCTGGAGAGAAGGGGAGGAGATGTGTCTGGTGGAGGAACGGGCGAAGGCCGGGGATCTGCTGTTCTGGAGGGGGCATGTGGGGATGTATCTGGGGGACGGCAGGTATCTGCACTGTACGGGGCATGAGAGGGTGTTTGGGTGCAGGGTGAATAGTCTGCGGAGAGGGGATGAGGATTTTCGGAAGGATCTGGCGGAGGCGTTGAAAGTGGTTGGGAGTGTTTTTCGTGAAATATCTGGAAGCGGAAAGCTGGAGGAAAAGAGCGATGTACCGTGAAAAACAGGCATCGCGGGCGGCACGGGAGTAAATAAGACATATATAATTGACATCAGGAAATATCATTTTTGTATTGGAAATCCCTGAAAAAGTTTGTTATAATAATAACAAAGTCGAAAACAAAAGACAAAAGGCGGCTCAAACAGAGAGTAGGAAAAACAGAAATTCTGCTGATCTGATCTGCCGGAGCTGTCCATCAGAAGCAAAACAAGAAAGGGGTTCTGAACAATGGCAAGATTTACATTACCAAGGGATTTATACCACGGAAAGGGTGCTTTAGAGGCACTGAAAACATTCGAAGGAAAACGTGCAATCGTCTGTGTAGGCGGCGGCTCCATGAAACGTTTCGGTTTCCTGGATCGCGCAGTAGACTACCTGAAAGAAGCCGGCATGGAAGTACAGCTTTTTGAGGGAATCGAGTCTGACCCGTCAGTCGAGACTGTTATGCGCGGAGCAAAAGCGATGGAAGAGTTCCAGCCGGACTGGATCGTAGCAATGGGCGGCGGATCTCCGATCGACGCAGCAAAAGCAATGTGGATCAAATACGAGTATCCAGACATCACCTTCGAAGAAATGTGCAAGGTATTCGGAATGCCGAAACTCCGCAGAAAAGCTCATTTCTGTGCAATTTCTTCTACATCCGGAACAGCAACCGAGGTAACCGCGTTCGCAGTTATCACAGACTATAGAAAAAGGTATCAAATACCCGCTGGCAGACTTCGAAATCACGCCGGACGTTGCAATCGTAGATCCGGATCTGGCAGAGACGATGCCGCAAAAGTTAGTTGCTCACACCGGTATGGACGCTATGACCCATGCAATCGAGGCATACGTTTCCACCGCGAACTGTGACTTCACCGATCCGCTGGCACTGTATGCAATCAAGATGATTCAGGCAGACCTGGTAGATTCCTACAACGGAGATATGGCAAAACGTGACAGCATGCACAACGCACAGTGCCTCGCTGGTATGGCATTCTCCAATGCACTTCTTGGCATTGTTCACTCCATGGCACATAAAACAGGCGCAGCATTCGCTGATTACGGCGCTCACCTGATCCACGGCGCAGCAAACGCTATGTACCTGCCGAAGGTTATCGCGTTCAACGCAAAAGACGAGACTGCAGCAAAACGTTATGCAGTGATCGCTGACGAGATGAAACTTGGCGGCGAGACAACGGAAGAGAAAGTAAAACTCCTCATTGACTATCTGCGCGGCATGAACGACAAACTGAACATTCCGCACTGCATCAAGAACTACGGAAAAGACAGCTATCCGACCGAGCAGGGCTTCGTTCCGGAAGACGTATTCCTGGAGAGACTGCACGACATCGCTGTAAATGCCATCGCCGATGCCTGCACCGGATCCAACCCGAGACAGCCATCTGTTGAAGAGATGGAAAAACTGCTGAAATGCTGCTACTATGATACAGAAGTAGATTTCTAAAAAGAAAACATATCAAAATCCCTCCGTTCTCTGGGCGGAGGGATTTTTTGCGTCAGAGAATGAAATTTATTTGTGTGGATTTTATGTTTTTTATGCGAAATCCTGTGTCTGGACTGGAAAAACAGAGGCGTTTATGGTAGTATAGAAAAGAATAGAAGTAAAAACGGGCGGCATTGCGAAAAAAGATGCCTTCCCCTGAAAATATGGAGGAAAAAAGATGGAACAGTACAAGCAGGAGTTTATCGAGTTTATGGTCGAGAGCCAGGTATTAAAATTTGGAGAGTTCACTCTGAAAAGCGGAAGAAAATCCCCGTCTTCATGAATGCGGGCGCTTACGTAACCGGAAGCCAGTTAAAACGTCTCGGCGAGTATTATGCAAAAGCAATCCATGACAATTATGGACTGGATTTCGACGTTCTGTTTGGACCGGCCTACAAAGGAATCCCGCTCAGCGTTGTAACCGCTATTGCGATTCATGATCTCTACGGTGTGGAAGTACGTTACTGCTCCAACCGGAAAGAAGCAAAAGACCACGGCGGAGATGCAGGAATGCTGCTTGGAAGCAAAATTAAAGACGGCGACCGCGTTGTCATCATCGAGGATGTTACCACCTCCGGAAAATCCATCGAGGAGACCTTCCCGATCATCCAGGCACAGGGCAATGTGGAGATCAAAGGTCTGATGGTATCCTTAAACCGTATGGAGCGCGGAAAAGGCGACAAGAGCGCACTTGAGGAAATCCAGGAAACCTATGGCTTCCCGGCAAATGCCATTGTAACCATGGAGGATGTCATCACCTATCTGTACAACCGTCCATGCCAGGGCAAAATCCAGATCGATGACAAGATGAAGGCTGCCATTGATGCTTATTATGAGGAGTACGGTGTCAAATAAGACGTGGTACACTTGAAAAAGGAGTTTTGCACGATGAATGAAAAAATCTATAAAACCATGGGACGTGTCGGCGGCGGAAATATCGCCATGGGCGCAGTACTGGTTGTGGCAGGGGTAGCAACCGGTGTCCTGATGATCGTAAGCGGAGCAGGTCTGCTGAAACGACGCGGGGAAATTATGTTTTAAGAAAAATGCCGGAATATTTTGGAAGCGCATGCGCCGAAGAGGTATTCCGGCGTTTCTGATACCACGCAGAAAGGGGAAACGAAGATGAAGCAGGAGACGAAAGCCAGAATTCGCGTTGTGGGACGGATTTTATTTCTGGTGTATCTTCTTGCGCTCGTTTATTTTCTGCTTTTTGCAGAAGAATACGGGAGAAGAAACTTTTTTGAACTGGATTACCGTTACAATCTGGTGCCGTTTCAGGAAATCAGACGTTTCTGGATTTACCGCGAAAAGGTGGGATTCCTTGCCGCATTTTTAAATCTGGCGGGCAATGTGATCGGTTTTCTGCCGTTCGGCTTTATCGTTCCGGTGATGCACAAAAAAAATGGAGAGTTTCTGGAAAGTATCGCTTCTTGGTTTTATGTTCAGCCTCTGCGTGGAGACGATTCAGCTCATCACGAAGGTGGGCTGCTTTGATGTAGATGATCTGATCCTGAATACGCTTGGAGCCATGATCGGCTGCGGCGCATTCCTGATCTGCAATAAATTCAGGAGATGGAAATATGGCGAGGAAGAAGTATAATTACAATTTTGTCCGGAAGCCGTCGGAAGGCGGAAAGGAAGCTCTCTATATGGCAGGTGCTTCGGTCTTTCTGTTTCTGCTGGCTTCGGTCGTATCGTTTGCATTCCGCGGAAACGGAGGCATTTTTCTCGGAGCAGCGGGACTGTTCTCATTTCTTCTGTCGGGATACGGCTTCTATGTGGGAATGAAGAGCTTTAAAGAAGAACAGGTCAGCCACAGAATGTCGGTTCTCGGCTCGATTACGAGCGGCGGCATGCTGGTCGCATGGCTTGCACTGTTTCTGATCGGTGTGAGATAAATGTACTCTCGTAAAATCAAGCACAGAAAGACTCCGGGAGTACATATAAAAGAAAAGGGGAAAAAGATGGATCGCGAACGTTTTGAAAAACAGCTGAATTTTATTCTGGAGATTGATAAAGAAAACAGATCCTGCGCCAGACGCACATCCGCGGCTATTCGCGCCAGGAGGACGACGCGGAGCACGCATGGCACATGGCGGTGATGGCATTTCTGCTGCAGGAATATTCGAATGAGAAAATCGACATCGGCAGAACGATGCTCATGCTGCTGATTCACGACCTCGTGGAGATTGATGCAGGCGACACGTATGCGTACGACGCGGAGGCAAACAAAACAAAAGACGAGAGAGAACACAAAGCGGCCGAGCGCATCTACGGCCTGCTGCCGGAGGATCAGGGAAAAATGCTGATGGATCTCTGGCTCGAGTTCGAAGCGTATGAGACACCGGAAGCGCGCTTTGCCCATGTGATGGACAATTTCCAGCCGCTGCTTTTAAATCATGAGAACGATGGAAAAGACTGGACCCGCCACAATGTGCGGATTTCCCAGCCGTTAAAACGAAACGAGAAGACTGCGACCGGCTCCGAGGAGATCTGGAGTTATATGGAAGAGATTCTCGAACAGAGTATCCGGGATGGAAAAATTATTGACGACCGGGAAGAAAAACAGGAATAAGTTAAGAAGAATGAGGGGCAGATCTGCCCCTCGTAACAGTTAAAGAGAAACAGAAAGGGATTTTTTATGACGGATGAATTATTAAACGAGCGGTATGCGCTTGCAATTGAGCGGATCCGCCAGATTCCGGCGGAAAAAAGCGTTCCGCAGCCGTACCGCGATTTTTTTGCACAGATGGCACAGTACCTCTGCAAAATGGACCAGATCCGGAGCAGAATCGCAGAAGGATATCTAAAAACAGCATCCGAGGAAGAGCTGGCTGTTTTTAACCGCGAGCCGTATGAAGATGTGATCGGGGAGCGGTATGAGACCTCCTACGGAAACCCGGCGTTTGCCGTGCGGGCACTTGGTGAAACGCATGGAAGGAGCCTCTGCTGCCTGTACCGGGAGCTGGGAAATGCTGTTGTCTGGGTCTATGAGGACCGCCTGCTGGAGCTGACTGCGGCGATGGAGCTGTATCTCGAGTTGTATGCGATGTTCGAGGAGGAGACGCTGCCGTCCGCGCAGTATGTAAAAGAGAGCATTTACTGGTATGTGAGCGATTACGCCGAGGAGCGCCAGGAATACCAGGTGCGCGAAATCGTCGACCCGTCGCTGCACTTTGTGAAGGATATTGTGATGGAATCTGATCTGACGGATCTGCGGTATCTGTACCAGTACGGCGAATATATCACCGAAAATGAGAAGGGTACAGCCCGCTTTTTAAATACGTTCAGCCAGGAAGAAATCGACGCGATGGCACGCACCTACACAGAAGGCTTCCGCAAGTGCTTTCTCGTGGCGCGAAAAGATCTGTCGAAAAAGAAGACAGTCAGCATCCGCTTCCACATCGGTTTTGAGCGTATGATCCGTGCGGCAATATTACAGTTCCGCGAGATGGGACTCGAGCCGGTGATTTCCCGCGGCGCGCGGAGAACGTGGGTTGCCGGTGCGTCTGCGAATAAGCAGTATGACTACGATCACCGGAACGATGAGGCGCTGTATCTCAACGAGGATCTCGTGAAGAGACGGCTCCGCGCGATGCAGGTGAAATACGACGAGTACAAAGAACTGGCGGGCGGCTATGCCGGCCCTGCCGTGGTGGAAACCTTCGGCGAAGTTCCGTTTGAGCCAGTAAATAAAAAACAGGCACTGCACTTAAATGAGCGCCAGCAAAAGCTCCGTGTCGGTTTCCAGAACGAGGCGGGCCAGATTGTAAACCGCTATATCAAGGATGACGAGTACGGCTACACGATCATCGCCTACCCGATGCCGGAGATCGATCCGCGCTACGAAAAAATTTTTTGTGAGATCGTAAAGATCAACACGCTCGATTACGAAAAATACCAGCGCATCCAGCAGTACCTGATCGATGCGCTCGACGAGGGTGTTTCCGTGCATGTGCTTGGAAAAGGAGAGAACAGAACGGATCTGCGCGTGATGCTGCATCATCTGAACGATCCTGCGAAAGAGACGAATTTCGAGAACTGTGTTGCCGACTGCAATATTCCGGTCGGAGAGGTCTTTACTTCCCCGAGCCTTACCGGCACGACAGGCGTGCTCCATGTGACGGGAGTCTACCTGAACGAGCTGTATTACCGCGATCTCTGCCTGACGCTGACTGACGGCATGATCACCGCGTATGACTGCGCAAACTTCGAAAAAGAAGAGGACAATCGTACTTATATAGAAGAAAACCTGCTGTATCACCACAGGACGCTGCCGATCGGTGAGTTTGCCATCGGAACGAACACGACGGCGTACGTGATGGCAGAGCAGTACGGCATCGCCGGAAAACTGCCGATCCTGATCGCAGAGAAGATGGGCCCGCATTTTGCGATGGGCGACACCTGCTACGCCTGGGCGGAGGACAGCCCGATGTACAACCCGGACGGAAAAGAAGTAATCGCGCGCGAGAACGAGGTTTCGGCAAAACGGAAAGAAGATCCGTCGAAAGCATACTTCGGATGCCACACGGACATCACGATTCCGTACCGCGAACTGCAGTCGGTTGCGGTCGAAAAAGCAGACGGAACGACGATCCCTCTCATTGAGGACGGACGCTTCGTCCTGCCGGGAACGGAAGAATTAAATGAACCTTTTGGCTGATTATGGGTTGACATTTCTGCGCCTGCTTAGTATATTATAAGCAGAACTGAATGATTAAAACATAAATATAAGCATAACTAATGAATAACGCTTAGAACAGTTAATCAGAAAAGGAGAACAACATGGCTAAAGTAGGAATTGTGATGGGCAGCGACTCTGATATGCCGGTAATGAGCAAAGCAGCCGACATGCTGGAAAAATTTGGAATTGAGTACGAGATGAAAATTATCTCCGCACACCGCGAGCCGGATGTATTTTTCGAATATGCAAAAACCGCAGAGGAGAAAGGCTTCAAGGTTATCATTGCAGGCGCAGGTATGGCAGCTCATCTGCCGGGTATGTGCGCAGCTATTTTCCCAATGCCGGTCATCGGAATTCCGATGCATACCACATCGCTTGGAGGTCGTGATTCCCTGTACTCCATCGTACAGATGCCGAGCGGCATTCCGGTAGCAACCGTTGCCATCAATGGCGGTGCCAATGCCGGAATCCTGGCAGCAAAGATTCTTGCAACTTCCGATCCGGAACTGCTTGCAAAACTGAAAGCATATACACAGGAAATGAAAGAGCAGGTTGAGGCAAAAGACGCAAAACTGCAGGAAACAGGATACCGTAACTACAGTAAATAAAAACAAAGGACAAGGGAGGTTCACCATGGATTACAAGAACGCAGGAGTAGATATTGAAGCTGGATACAAATCAGTAGAATTAATGAAAGAGCATGTAAAGAAAACCATGCGCCCGGAGGTATTAGGCGGCCTTGGCGGTTTTTCCGGCGCTTTTTCCCTGGCAAAAATCAAAGAAATGGAAGAGCCGGTGCTGCTTTCCGGTACAGACGGATGCGGAACCAAGGTGAAGCTCGCCATGATTCTTGATAAACACGACACCATCGGCATTGATGCCGTTGCCATGTGTGTGAATGATATCGCATGTGCCGGCGGAGAACCGCTGTTCTTCCTCGACTACATCGCATGCGGAAAGAACTATCCGGAGAAGATCGCTTCGATCGTAAAAGGCGTTGCAGAAGGCTGTCTGCAGTCCGATGCGGCACTGATCGGCGGTGAGACCGCAGAGCATCCGGGCCTGATGCCGGAGGATGAGTACGATCTGGCAGGTTTTGCTGTCGGCGTATGTGACAAGAAAGACATGATTACCGGTGAAAATCTGGCAGCCGGAGACGTACTGATCGGCATGGCTTCCACCGGCGTTCACAGCAACGGATTTTCTCTTGTCCGCAAAGTTTTCGATATGACAAAAGATTCTTTAAATACATACTATGATGAGCTCGGCGCAACCCTCGGCGAGACCCTGCTTGCACCGACCCGTATCTACGTAAAAGCACTCCGCGCCATCAAAGATGCCGGTGTAACCGTAAAAGCATGCAGCCACATCACCGGAGGCGGCTTCTACGAGAACATTCCGCGTATGCTCAAAGACAACACCGTAGCCGTTGTACAGAAAGACAGCTACACCGTACCGCCGATCTTTGATCTGATGGCAAAGAAAGGCAATATCGACGAGCAGATGATGTACAACACCTTCAACATGGGTATCGGTATGGTACTGGCTGTTGATCCGGAAGATGTAGACGCAGCGATGAAAGCCATCCGTTCCACAGGAGATACGCCATATGTGATCGGCCACATTGAAAACGGAGAAAAAGGAGTACAGTTATGCTAAGATTAGCAGTTCTCGTCTCCGGCGGCGGCACGAACCTGCAGGCGATTCTGGATGCGATTGACGAGGGAATCATCACAAACGCGGAGGTTTCTGTTGTCATCAGCAACAATGCAGGAGCGTATGCGCTGGAGCGTGCGAAAAAGAAGGAGATTGATGCGGTATGCCTTTCCCCGAAGACCTTTGCATCGAGAGAAGCATTCAACGAGGCACTGCTGGCGAAACTGCAGTCGTACAACGTCGATCTCGTTGTGCTCGCAGGATGCCTGGTTGTGATCCCGCAGAGCATTGTGGATGCTTATCCGAATAAGATCATCAACATTCATCCGTCCCTCATTCCGTCGTTCTGCGGAACGGGCTATTACGGACTGAAAGTGCACGAGGGCGTATTATCCCGCGGCGTCAAAGTGACGGGAGCGACGGTTCATTTTGTGGACGGCGGAACAGACACCGGCCCGATTATTCTGCAGAAGGCAGTCGAAGTGCACGAGGGCGATACACCGAAGGCACTGCAGCAGCGCGTCATGGAAGAGGCCGAGTGGGTCATCATGCCGCGTGCGATTGATCTGATTGCAAACGGAAAAGTAACGGTAGAAGACGGACACGTAAAGATAAAGGAGTAAGAGCGATGAAAGTACTGATTGTAGGAAGCGGCGGAAGAGAGCATGCGATTGCCTGGAAGGTGGCGCAGAGCCCGAAGGTAGACAAGATTTACTGCGCTCCTGGAAATGCAGGAATTGCGGAGTACGCAGAGTGTGTCGATATTGCAGCGATGGAGTTTGACAAGCTCGTTGCTTTTGCGAAAGAAAAAGAGATTGACCTGACCGTCATCGGCATGGATGATCCGCTGGTCGGCGGTGTTGTCGATGCGTTTGAGGCAGAGGGACTGCGCGTATTCGGACCAAGAAAGAATGCGGCAATCCTGGAAGGATCGAAAGCGTTCTCCAAAGACCTGATGAAAAAATACCATATCCCGACGGCGGCATACGAGACATTCTCCGATCCGGAAGCGGCAGAGAAATATCTCGAGACTGCAAAATTCCCGATCGTGCTGAAAGCCGACGGTCTGGCTCTTGGAAAAGGCGTTCTGATCTGCAATACCTTAGAGGAAGCAAAAGAGGGTGTCAAGACGATCATGCTCGACAAGAAATTCGGCAGTGCCGGAAACGAGATGGTCATCGAGGAGTTTATGACGGGACGTGAGGTTTCCGTTCTCTCTTTTGTGGATGGAAAGACGATCAAGACGATGAGTTCCGCACAGGACCACAAGAGAGCAGGAGACGGCGACACCGGCCTGAACACCGGCGGTATGGGCAACTTCTCCCCGAGTCCGTTTTATACCGAAGAAGTGGATAAGTTCTGTAAGAAATATATCTATCAGCCGACCGTAGATGCGATGGCAGCTGAGGGAAGACCGTTTAAGGGAGTTATCTTCTTCGGACTGATGCTGACACCGGACGGACCGAAAGTGCTCGAGTACAATGCCCGCTTCGGCGATCCGGAGGCACAGGTTGTGCTTCCTCGTATGAAGACAGACATCATTGATGTATTTGAAGCCTGCATCGACGGAACTCTCGACCAGATCGACCTGCAGTTTGCAGATAATGCGTGTGTCTGCATCGTACTGGCTTCGAACGGTTATCCGGTTTCCTACGAAAAAGGATTCCCGATCCGCGGACTCGAGACGTTCAAAGAGCATGAGGGCTATTACTGCTTCCATGCAGGAACGAAGTTCAAAGACGGCGAGATCGTGACAAACGGAGGCCGTGTCCTCGGCGTGACAGCACTTGGCGATACCCTGAAAGAGGCACGTGCGAATGCATATAAGGCTGTTGACTGGGTTGACTTTGACAATAAATATTACCGCCATGATATTGGAAAAGCGATTGACGAAGCGTAACGTGAATGTGAATTTTAATTTTGAGTAAAATGGAGCCGCCAGAATCCCGGTGAAAGGGAAATCTGGCGGCTTTGTCTTTTTGTTCTGAAAAGGGATAAAGCGCCGCCGTTCCGGATACAATAGTAAGGAGAACCTTTGC
>ENA-OQKJ01000199-OQKJ01000199.1-human-gut-metagenome-genome-assembly--contig:-NODE-199-length-15410-cov-3.007001_pt1 | contig 15410 bp, 20 predicted proteins | sample MGYA00242647_ERZ504795 | MGnify/ENA primary metagenome ERZ504795 (study PRJEB26092, sample SAMD00036398) | human gut metagenome | host: Homo sapiens | study: EMG produced TPA metagenomics assembly of...
AACTGACTGAATTATTGGTGCGCTTAAAATTTCATTATTGTAAATAATATATGAAGACTGTCCAACATACTGTGATGTCATTTCACCAAAAGCCTGTGAACCCTTTGAGTTAAACTCAAGATTAACAACATATTCTGTTTTCCTGTATCCTTGTTCTTTGAAGCAACACCCTTTGCGTCTGCCACTTCATTACCTGATAACCAAACTTTGTAATAGTTGTCTCCAACCTTAACATATTCGTGATTATCAATCTGTTCATCTGTTGGTTTGTCTGTTGTTGCTGTACAGAAATATAAAGCACCAGGCTTACCAAGTTCTTCAACTACAGCATCAGCATCATATTCTCCCGGAATGTCAACAGTAATTCTGTCATCGCCTTCCTTGTATGCTGTTGCTTCACTACTGAATGTATGAACTCTGTTTTCAAGTTTTAATCTTGTGTCTTCCAAGTCAGTTGCTGTAAAGCTCTTTAGTCTTACTTTCATCAACCTGGTAGCTTACGCTTGTACCACCCATTAAGTCCAAGCCCTGTGTTACGTTCTGTGCACTACCTGTATGACGTCCGCCTACACCGAACATAACAACGTAGCCTAAAAATAAGACTACTGCAATAGAGATTATAAAACATATAATACTCTTTGTTTTGTTCATTTTCATTTTCATTTTTTAATCTCCTTTTTCATATCGGACTCTTTTCGTCCCAATCTCTTTTCTGGTCTTTTGGTACTTTTTCATTTTCCCCCTGACCACGATATTTATGATAAAAGACGATTGTTAAATGTAAAATCGGGCGATTGTTAAATCTGGGTAAAGCATGACAGACACGATCCAGCCTTTCAAAAGCAAAGCATGACAGACACGATTCAACTTTTCAAAAAGTAAGAAAGACCACAGATATGGACTCTTCTCTGCTATACATCCTCTTTCCCGGACATCCGGTAAAGGAAGTACTATCACTCCACATCTGCGGTCTTTTTTAAACTCTTTATTTATCTGCCCTGCCATAACAGGGTAATTTTTTTATTCGCCTTTGCCGTCACTCTGAAAATTGTCATTCAACCGTAACAGACTTTGCGAGATTTCTCGGCTTATCAACGTCCAGCCTTTTGCCACACTGACGTAATAACCCATTAGCTGCAACGGTACGATTGCAAGACTGGTTGCAAAGAATGATTCGGTCTGCGGTACATAAACTGCGAAATCTGCCGTATCTTCAATATTATAATTTCCATAGGTCGTCAGCCCCATCAGATAAGCTCCACGGCTCTTGACCTCCACCATATTGCTGATCGTCTTTTCAAAAAGAGCTGCCTGCGTCGCAACACCGACTACCAGGATACCATCCTCGATCAGACTGATCGTTCCATGCTTCAGCTCTCCTGCTGCGTAAGCCTCCGAATGAATATAACTGATCTCCTTCATCTTCAGGCTGCCTTCCATACTGATGGCATAATCAATTCCTCTTCCGATAAAGAAAACATCCTTTGCATTTGCATACTTGCTTGCGAACCACTGGATACGCTCCTTGTCATCCAACGTCTTCTGTATCTTCTCAGGGAGTGTGCCAAGCTCTTCGATCAGGGCTGCATACCGTTCCTCCGAGATCACATCCTTCACCTTTGCCGCCTGGATCGCCAGCAGATACATTGCGATCAACTGGGTACTGTATGCCTTTGTCGTGGCAACCGAGATCTCAGGGCCTGCATAAGTATAAAGAATATAATCACTTTCTCTCGCAATGCTGGAACCCACTACGTTCACGATACCAAGTACCGGAATCTTGCGTTCTTTCGCAAGGCGGAGTGCTGCAAGGCTGTCTGCCGTCTCACCGGACTGAGAGACGATCACAACCAGTGAATTTTTCACAAGCTTTGGATTCCGGTAACGAAATTCTGATGCAAGATCAACTTCCACCGGAATATCTGCCAGTTCTTCAATCACATATTTTCCTACCATGCCAACATGATAAGCAGAACCACACGCGACAATATAGATTCTCTCTATCTCCTGCAGCTTTTCATCGGTAAGTCCGGTTTCGGAAAGATCGATCTTTCCATCCTTCACATATGCACCAATCGTATCACGGACTGCTCTCGGCTGCTCATGGATCTCTTTCAGCATAAAATGCTCATATCCGCCCTTTTCTGCCGACTCCGCATCCCACTTGATCTCAACCTGTTCCTTCTGGATCTCTTCTCTGTCGATATTATAAAAATGGATCTCATCCTGAGAAAGCTCCGCAATCTCATGGTTTCCGATATAGTATACATTCCTTGTCTTATCAAGAATTGCCGGAACATCCGATGCGATGAGACATCCGGTCTGACTCTTTCCAATAATCAACGGACTGCTTTTCTTGCTGCAAATATCTTCCCGGATGATCATGGAACATAATCCCAAAAGCATAAGATCCTCTGATTCGCAGCATTGCTCTGGAAATCGCCTCCAGCGGAGTCCCTGTCTTCCTATAATAATAATCGACCAGCTTCACCGCAATCTCCGTATCAGTCTGGGAATAAAATGCATATCCCGACTTAATCAGCTTATCTTTTAATTCCTGATAATTTTCAATAATACCATTATGAACAAGTACCACCGACTTGTCATCTGTGCAATGCGGATGGGCATTGTTCTCTGATGGTTCTCCGTGCGTTGCCCAGCGAGTATGGCCGATACCACACGTTCCCGGTACTGCGTGACCCTCATTCGTCTTTTCAGATAAAATTTTCAGGCGGCCCTTAGCTTTGACTACAGTTATATCTCCTGTATCCTCGTTGCGAATGGCAATTCCTGCGGAGTCATATCCGCGGTATTCCAGTTTCGACAACCCTGCAAGCAAAATTGGTGCCGCCTGTTCTGTTCCTACATATCCAACTATTCCACACATCTTGAGAATCCTCCTCTAAAATAAATTAAAGATTAAAGATTCCCCCCTGATTCCCTGTCTCAATCCATAGAACTAACTATTTAAATGATACCAGGGTCAAAAGGTCTGACACCACGTGTGCTCGCACACCAGTGGTAGAATGACCTTGTGACCCGCCCCAATATGAGCATAAAAGTGGGGCGTAAGCACCACGATATGCGAATGTTGGGTAGGATTGTGGGAGCACGTAGTGCGTAACAATCCGTAGGTATCATAGTCGGGGGCTTTTGACCCCGACATCAAATAAATAAGGCACCATATGCACTTTCTTCTTTCTTCTGCTGCAAATGGTGCCACTTCTGACATTCTCTGTCTAATTTTTATACATTAAATCTGAACAGCATGATATCGCCGTCCTGTACTACATAGTCTTTTCCTTCCAGACGGATCAGCCCTTTTTCTTTCGCTGCTGTATGAGAACCGCATGCAATCAGATCATCATAGCTTACAACTTCCGCACGGATAAATCCACGCTCAAAGTCTGTATGGATCTTTCCTGCTGCCTGAGGTGCTTTGGTGCCTCTTTTGATCGTCCATGCACGTACTTCCGGTTCACCGGCTGTCAGGTAACTGATCAGTCCAAGCAGATGATAACTTGCCTTGATCAGCTTTTCAAGACCGGACTCTTCCAGTCCGAGATCATCCAGGAACATTTTCTTCTCATCCTCATCTAACTGAGAGATTTCTTCCTCGATTTCTGCACATACAACGAACACTTCACAGTCCTCTTCTTTTGCATACTCCCGGACTGCCTGCACGCCTTCATTTGATGCTCCGTCATCTGCCAGGTCATCTTCTGAAACATTGGCAGCAAAAATAACCGGTTTTGCTGTCAGAAGGTTATATTCAGCAAGCCATGCCTGCTCGTCCTCATCATCTGTCGTAAAGCTTTTTGCCATCTTATTATCTTCCAGATGTGCTTTTCAGACGCTGCAGAAGATCCAGTTCTTTGGCTGCTGTCTTATCATTTCTTGACAATTTCACCGTCTTCGCAATTCTTCTCTCAAGAACTTCGAGATCAGAGAAGATCAGTTCCAGATTGATCGTCTCAATATCTCGGAGCGGATCAATACTTCCGTCTACATGGACGATATTTGTATTTTCAAAGCATCTTACTACATGAACGATTGCATCTACCTCACGGATATTGGCAAGGAACTGGTTTCCAAGTCCCTCTCCTTTGGATGCACCTTTTACAAGACCTGCGATGTCAACGAACTCGATGACAGCCGGTGTTACTTTCTTGGACTGATAGAAATCTCCGAGCTGCTGCAGACGCTTGTCCGGAACCGGCACGATGCCGACATTCGGGTCAATGGTACAGAACGGATAGTTTGCGCTCTCTGCTCCTGCTTTGGTCAGGGAATTGAAAAGTGTACTTTTTCCGACGTTCGGAAGGCCCACGATACCTAATTTCATAGTAATCTATATCTCCTTTGTTTTTATTTTTCGCTTCTTTTTCTGTTCGGGTTCTTTTTATGCACAAAAAGAGCCCAATGCAACTATAAATTATAGCACACGGGCTCTTTGATTTCAATGGATTTTAATCTCTTGACTGTACCATCAGAAGAATGCCGCCCTCGTACGATACATGCGCGGTCTCCTCGACGATCTCATTGCTCACGCACAGACCACCCGAAGTATTCGGCAGACAGTGATGGTCGAGCGGGTAGGCGAAGCCCTCCAGGGTGATGGATGCGACTTCCTTTTCCAGCGGGAAGAACGAAACGTACTTTCCGAACTGCTCTTCTTTCCGGATTTCAAACGAAGTTTCCACCGGAATCGTAATCAGATTGCGGCTGTCTACGATGTAAGCCGGAATTTTCTTCTCCCATGCCGTTTTCAGGTTCTGCACAATACTTAAGAAATGGTCGAGTCTTCCCCCTGTTGCTCCGAGGATCGTGATTTCACTGCTTCCCAGAACAATCGCCTGCTGAAATGCGATGTCCGTGTCCGTATTGTCCTTCATGGGATTAAATTCCCGGATCGGTGCGACATGGTTCTCCTTGTAATAATTTAAAATCTCCGGAGATAAACTGTCAAAATCTCCCAGAATATACGTCGGCATAATCTGGTAATGGTAGCAGAACTCCAGTCCCCGGTCTGCTGCCAGGATAATATCAAACTGCTGTTTCTGAAGATATGGGAAGGCAAAATCCGGTTCGATCATCCCTCCCGAAATAATACATGTTCTCACGTTTCCCTGCCTCTTTTTTCTGTCTTTTTGTATCTTATTCTGCCTTTTTGCTGTATGAAGAAATTTTTTCCTGCAGCTCGCGCACGTTCTGCTCGATGTTGCTGCCAAATACAGCAGAGCCTGCCACGATGATGTTGGCACCTGCCGCAAGGACTTCATCGATGGTCGCGCGGTTGATGCCGCCATCGACCTGAATGTGCACATGCTCCAGTCCCTTTTCATCCAGCATTCTGCGGAGCGTACGGATTCTCTCCGTCGACTCCGGGATATACTTCTGGCCGCCGAAGCCAGGATAAACGCTCATAATCAGAATCATTTCTACCTGATCCATCACGTCCGTAACCGCAGAAAGCGGCGTATCCGGATTTACGGCAACTCCGGCATCTGCGCCTGTTTCATGAATCTTTTTCACGGTTTCTGCCAGATCGCGGCATGCCTCCGCGTGAACCGTGATCATATCCGCCCCGCAGCTTTGAAATTCTTCTACGTACCGCTCCGGGTCCTTTACCATCATATGAACATCAAAATACAGACTGCTTTCTTTTCGGATCGACTTTACCACCGGCATTCCAAACGAAATGGATGGTACAAACATTCCATCCATAATATCGATATGAAGCCACCGGCACTCTGCTTTCTCTACCCTTTGGATCTGTTCTCCGAGACGGTTGAAGTCTGCGGATAAAATAGAAGGTGCCAACTGATATACTCGGCTCATGCTAGTATCTCCTCTTTTCCTGTTCTTTCAGTTCTTCATAGAACATGGTATAGTTTTCAAATCTTTCTTTGCTGATATTTCCCTGTTCCAGTGCCTCTTTGACGGCACAGCCCGGCTCTTTTCCGTGGATGCAGCCGAGGAAACGGCATTTTCCTTCGTACGGATGAAATTCCGGGAAAAAGTTTTTCAGCTCCTCTTTTTCCATATCGGTTGTATAAAGCGAGCTGAACCCCGGCGTATCGCACAGATACGTCTCATGGTCGATCGGGATCATCTGGGAATGGCGCGTCGTGTGTTTTCCTTTTTTCAGCTTTTTGCTGATCTCTCCGGTCTCCATCTGGATTTCTTTCTGCATCCGGTTTGTGATCGAAGATTTTCCGACGCCGGACGGACCGGCTACCACCGTTGTTTTCCCTTTCAGGTATGCTTCCACTTCCTGCATGCCCTGCTCTTTCGCTGCACTCACCGTAAAGACACGGTAACCGCAGTTCTCATAGACGCTTCGCAGATGGTCTGTGTAATCTTCCCCCGCAAGATCTCTTTTATTGAAACAGATTGCCGTCGGAACGTTCTGCTGTTCCATCATCACAAGAAAACGGTCCAGAAGCGTCAGGTTCGGGGTCGGATTTTCCAGCGCAAAAATCACAAGCGCCTGATCGATATTGGCCACTGCCGGACGGATCAGTTCATTCTTTCGCGGCAGAATCCGGGTCATATTTCCTGTTTTTTCCGCTTCATCCAGAATCTCGATTTCCACAAGATCTCCGACGAGCGGTTTCTGGCCTTCCTTTCGGAAAATTCCTTTTGCTTTGCACTCATAAATGCCGGATTCTTCTACGTCTACGTAGTAGAATCCGGCAATTCCTTTCATAATCTTTCCTGTCATACTCACCCTTCACTCAACGGAACCGATGGGTACTGTGCAATTGCCTGATAACTTCCGCTCGAATCCATCTCATAGAAGACGATTCTTCCGGTAGAAGAAGCAGACGATGAAGCACTCCAGTTGGTGTTGACAGAATACGGCCAGCTCGTAATGGCCTGTCCGTCCATGATGGTGATGGAGGTTTCGTTTCGTTTCCATCATCCTGGATCAGCTCAATTTTTGCAATACCACCCTGATACTGATCCGGCGCACTTAAGGTCTGGCTGCAGGACCAGGTAACATCCGTAGCGGTATTTGCGCCCGGCTCGGCCGGTGTCGGGGTCGGTGTATTCTCATCCGGCGTTGTTGGCTGTGCACTTGGGCTGTTGACATAAATCGTAACGTCCGAACCTTTCTTCACTTTGGTTCCGATTGCCGGGTCAACCTCCATGACTTCACCCTCGGCCACCTTGCTGCTGGTTCCTGTTTTTACAATAATATTGAAATCGCTCAGGATTGATTTTGCAGTTTCCTCATCCAGACCGATCACATCACGGATTGCAATTTCTTCCGCGTCCTTTGATCCCTTGCTGACAACGAGGGTAACGGTGGATTCCGGTGCAACCTGGCTTCCTTCGGCCGGATCAACGGAAATTACGTATCCTTCGGCAACGGTATCGCTGAAATCCTCTGTGGTAGAAACCCGAAGTCCAAGCTGGGTCAGAGCAGCGCTTGCAGCGTCTTTCTGTGTTCCCACAATGCCGGTCGGAATCGTTACGGTTTCTTTTCCGGAGCTTACATAATACGTAATCGTTGCATTTTTATCGACTTTCGTTCCCGGTGTCAGATCCTGGCGGCAGATCTTTCCTGCCTCAATGACATCCGATGCCTCGGTTCCGCCGTTGACTACACCAAGGTTCAGGCTGTTTGCCAGATCGACGGCATCTGCCTCGGTTTTATTGGTCAGATTCGGAACGGTTACTTTTTCCTCTTCTTTGCTGCTGGAAGAAACAACTTCCGTGCTGCTCGATGATGATGCGGAACCGGAAGAAGCTGCGGTCGGTCCTTTTCCGCCGACAATGCCGGCTGCCTGCGCGATAAAGTAGATCAGCATGCAGATGATGATGGCTGCAATCGCAAAACCGCCGATCGTGATGATCTTCTCGAGTTTGTTTCCGGCTTTGTCATCGTCATCCTCATCGTCGTAGTAGGAATCGTCGTCATCCTCATCGTAGGAATCGCGGTCATCCTCTTCTTCGTCCTCATCCTCGTCTTCTTCGTCCTCGTAGCTGTAATCTTCGTCCTCTTCCTCATCCTCGATCTTGCTGTAGCGCTTGCGGGCCGGCTCCTCTGCCGTCTGCGCATTTGCCTTTGCTGCTGCGCCGGAACGGATCTGGCTTAACTCCTCTGCGGATACCATAACAGTCTCGGCGTGAGAGCTTAACGGAGTTACCTTTACGAAATTGCCCTGCGGCTCCATCAGCGAATGCTTCAAGTCGTCGATCAGCTCCGCCATGTTATTGTAACGGCGGTCCGGGCTCTTCTGGGTACATTTTAAGATAATCTGCTCCAGTGCGAACGGAAGGTTCGGGGTATATTTGGATGGAGATTCAATCTCCTCCTGCAGATGCTTGATTGCGATGGCAACGGTGGTGTCGCCGTCAAACGGCACTCTTCCGGTTACCATCTCGTACATGGTGATACCAAGGGAATAGATATCACTCTTATAGTCCGAATATCCGCCGCGCACCTGCTCCGGAGAGCTGTAATGTACGCTTCCCATAACGTTCGAACTGATCGTATTGGAAGAAGTTGCCTTTGCAATACCAAAGTCGGAAAGTTTTACTTTTCCGTCTGTGGAAATGATGATGTTCTGCGGTTTGACATCGCGGTGTACAATATTGCGGTTGTGTGCTGCTTCAAGACCAAGGGAAACCTGAATGGCGATGCTGGTTGCCTCTTTTATGCTCAGTTTTCCTTTGCGGTCAATGTAATCCTTCAGAGTAATTCCCTCGACAAGCTCCATGACGATATAGTAAACGCCGCGGTCCTCCCCGACATCGTACACGTTTACAATATTCGGATGGGACAGTCCTGCTGCGGCCTGTGCCTCCGTGCGGAACTTGCGGATAAAGGTTTTATCCTCCCGGAATTCCGGTTTTAAAACCTTGACGGCCACCATGCGGTTCAGCTTGTGGTCTTTTGCTTTGTAGACATCAGCCATACCGCCGGAACCGATCCGGCTTATGATCTCATATCGTTCTCCTAAAATAACGCCCTCTTTTAACATTCTTTCACCTCGTTTGTAAATGGTTCAACGACAATGACTGCGATATTGTCTCTGCCGCCATTTGCATTTGCTTTATCAATTAAACGTTTCGCCTTGTCCTCACCGTCTTCTCGGCAGATGAGTTCGAAAATCTCTTCATCCGTTACCATGTTGGAAAGGCCGTCCGAGCACATCACCAATTGATTGCCCTCTTCAAGCTGAATGTCAAAGAAATCAATCTTTACGGTATCCTGTGTGCCTACTGCTCTGGTAATAATGTTTTTGTCCGGGTGATTCCGCGCCTGCTCGGGAGTGAGTTCTCCAAGGCGCACCATCTCTGCGATCAGGGAATGGTCCTGCGTCACCTGGTCAAACGTGCCATCTGCTGCCAGATACAGCCTGCTGTCTCCTACGTTTGCAACGTAGGCATAGTTGCCGACAACCGTAGCTACTACCATCGTCGTACCCATGCCTTCCATGGATATATCTCGTTTTGCCTGCTCAAAAATCTGGCTGTTTGCTGCTTCAATTCCATGCCGAATGATCCGCACCGGGTTGAAATTCGTATCCCTTTTTACAGATTCCACCAGTACAGAAACACCGTAACGCGAAGCAAAATCGCCCGCGTTATGGCCTCCCATGCCGTCTGCAACGACAAAGAGGTTCGGAAGGTTTCCGACCGGAGAGGCGGAGGCAAACACAAAATCCTGGTTCATCGTCCGTTTCTGTCCGATATCGGTTGCAGAAAATACCTTCATGCTTTTTTCTCCTGTATTGACAGCCGCTTTTTACGGCTGTTCGTTTGATTTATCGATAAAACTTTTTCTTAACTGTCCACAGGCTCCGTCAATATCGGCGCCCATTTCCCTTCTAATAGTAACATTAATTCCGTATTTTTCAAGTTTATTTTTGAAATTCTCTACGACTTTTTTCGTTGATTTCACGTAATCGCGCTCTTTGATCGGGTTGACCGGGATCAGATTTACATGACAGTTGATATCCGAAATCCGCGCGGAAAGCTCTTTTGCATCGGCTTCGCTGTCATTTTTCCCGCCAACGAGAGAGTACTCAAATGTAATCCGACGGCCTGTTTTTGCAAAGTAATTGCGGCATGCATCGAGAATTTCATCAATGGAATATTTATTGGCAATCGGCATCAGCTCGCGGCGCTTTTCATCGTTCGGCGCATGAAGGGAAAGTGCCAGGGTGATCTGGAGTCCCTCATCTGCCAATTTGTACATATTCGGCACGATTCCGCAGGTGGAAACGGTGATGTTTCTCTGGCTGATGTTGAGTCCTTCCTGGCTCGAAAGCAGCCGCACGAAGCGCACCAGATTGTCGTAGTTGTCCATCGGCTCACCCGTTCCCATGACAACCAGATTGGAGACCCGCTCCCCGGTGTCCTCCCAAATCCGGTAAATCTGGTCGAGCATCTCCGACGGAGTCAGGCACCGCACGAGTCCGCCGATTGTGGACGCGCAGAAGCGGCAGCCCATCCGGCAGCCGACCTGGGATGAGATGCAGACGGAATTTCCGTGGTGGTACTTCATCCAGACGCTCTCGATCACGTTACCGTCGCTAAGGCGGAACAGGTATTTTCTCGTTCCGTCGATTTTAGACTCCTGCACCTGCACTTTTTCGAGACAGGTAAGCGGATACTGTTCCTTTAATTTTTCCCGGAAGGCAAGCGAGAGATTCGTCATCTCATCGTAGCTGCCCGCCAGACGATGATGCATCCAGTCGTATAACTGTTTGGCACGGAACGGCTTTTCTCCCATCTGCTGGCAAGCGTCCTTTAATTCGTCTAAGGTCATTGATTTAATATCCATCTGTTACGCCCGTCCTTCCTCTGTTTTCCGGAATTTTGCAAGGAAAAATCCGTCTGTCTTGTGTACCCCCGGGATCAGCTGCAGCTGTCCTTTGGCCGTTTCTCCGCTTTTCAGCTCATCCGGCAGCAGTTCATCCAGACTGACTGCTTCAAACGGGAACTGTTCCAGAAACCATGCGGCATTCTCGCCGTTTTCTTTTCTGTTGACGGTACATGTGCTGTACAGCAGTGTGCCGCCCGGCTTTACGTACGATGCGGCATTTGCAAGGATTGCCCGCTGAATCCGTACCAGCTCCTCTTCTTTTTCTTTTTGAAGCATAATATTTGATATCCGGCTTTCTGCCGATGACACCGTATCCGGTGCACGGCAGGTCCGCAATCACAACGTCCGCTTTTCCGATCCATTCCGCATCGAGCTGTTCCGCATCTTTTACCTTCGGCACGACGCAGGAAACACCTGCTCTCTGCACATTTTCCCGGATCAGATCGACCTTGTATTCGGTGAGATCACGCGCTTCCACGCATCCCTGATTTCTCATTTTATCTGCTGCATGGAGGCTCTTTCCGCCCGGTGCCGCGCAGAGATCCAGCACCTGGTCACCCGGCTTTGGATCCGCCAGATGCGCCGCCATCATGGAGCTCACATCCTGAATCTGGAACCGGCCTTCCTGGAAGGCATTCAGTGATGCGATCGTCTCAAAGTTTTTCAGATAGAACGCCTCGCCAAGATACGGCGCTTTTTCCAGCTCTGCCCCCTGGCTTTCCAGGCTTTTCTTCGTCTCCTCGATCGTATTGTTCCAGCGGTTGATACGGATCGTCACCTGTTTTTCTTTCAGGAAATCCGCCATCATCGTTTCTGCCGTTTCTTTTCCGTACTGGGATACGAACTCCTCAACCAGAAATTCCGGCATGGAGTATTTCACGGAAAGATACTGCGTAGTATTGTTCTCCTTCGGCATCGGCAGATGATCTTTTTCCCGCACGATCGTGCGCAGAACGCCGTTGACAAAGCCCTTTAAGTTGTAAAAATGCTTCTTTTCCGCCAGTTTCACCGCCTCATTGACGACTGCCGAATCCGGTACTGCGTCAAGAAAACGGATCTGGTACACCGACATCCGTAAGATTGCACGAATCACCGGCTTGCATTTGTTGATCTTGATTTTGGAATACTGATTGATGATGTAGTCATTCTGGATGCCGTATTCCACGGTTCCCTCGCAGACCCGCTTGATAAACGCACGGTCCTGCCGCGGCAGGAACTGGTATTTATCGAGGGCGTCCCTTACAGCAAGATGGCAGGCGTTTTCTCCCTGTCCATCTCAAGCAGAATGTTCATAATCAGCTCTCTTGTATTGATTGTATCAGTCATCATTTCTCCTAAATGCTCCGGATAAAATCAGCAGCCGGAGCAACTGCAGCAGAGAACCGATCACCGCTGCCACGTATGTCATGGCTGCAGCCCAGAGTACTTTCTTGACTCCGTCGTGTTCCGTCTCTGTCACCATACCGCCCTCACTGAGCATTTTTAATGCTCTTCTCGACGCATCGAACTCGACCGGAAGTGTTACCACCTGGAATGCCAGTGCCAGCACAAACAGCCAGATACCGGCTTTCACCAGCATCGGAAGGCTGAAAATCAGTCCGATCAGGAACAGCGGCCAGAAAAGCTGGGATCCAAGGTTCGCTGCCGGAACAATGGCGCTTCTTACTTTCAGCGGCACGTAATCCGTATTGTGCTGTACGGCATGGCCGCACTCATGCGCTGCGACGCCGATCGCTGCGACCGAGGTTGAATCGTAAACCGCATCCGATAAATTCACGGTTTTTGTCCGCGGATCATAGTGGTCGGTCAGTTTACCGGATACGTGGCGGACGGTCACATCGTAGATGCCGGCCTGATGCAGAATGCGCATCGCCGCCTCGCGTCCCGTCATGCCGCTGTACGAGCGGACGGTCTGATATTTGCTGAAATCGTGTTCATGCGGGCGGATACCGCCATGGAAATCAGTGCGGCAAGAATCACCAGCAGATACGTACTGTCATAAAAAAGTCCCATATCGTTTTTCTCCTTTTTTCTCAGGCACAGCAGCCATCACACCGCTGTGCAGTTCCCCGCCTTAACTTCAGGTTGCTTTTTCTCTTTTATTCGCCAAGTCTGGTACCCGGCTCGATCGCATAGCCGCGCAGGAAATCGGCGGTTTTCATCCGTTTCTTTCCTTCGAGCTGCAGCTCCTCGATCACCAGAATGCCGTCTCCCGTCTTTACATGGAGACCTGTCTCATCTGCCACCCAGACTTTTCCGGCACTCTTCGTCGGATTCTGTCCCGGAATTTTCGAAAACAGATCGCCGCCGAACATGGCAATGACTTTGGCATCCCAGATTTTCAGGTTCTTCCGTTACTTTGTAAAAGCACTCGGCCACGGGCTCATCGCACGGATCTGACGTTCGATCTCAACGGCACTCTTCGTCCAGTCGATCTTTCCGTCTCTTTTTTGATCATCCGCGCATACTCTGTAGTGCTTATCTCCGGCTGTTTTTCCGGTGTCACTTCGCCTTTTTCAAGTTTTGGAAGTGTCTCCACCAGAAGTTTTGCTCCGGCTGCGGCGAGCTTGTCAAAGAGACTGCCGCCGGTCTCATCTGCTGCAAGCGGAACTTCCACTTTCGTCAGCATATCGCCTGTGTCGAGGCCTTCATCCATCTTCATAATGGTTACGCCGCTCACTTCATCGCCGTTCATGACAGCCCACTGGATCGGCGCTGCTCCGCGGTAAGCCGGAAGCAGGGAGGCATGAACGTTGATGCATCCGTATTTCGGCATGTCCAAAATCTCTTTTGGAATAATCTGGCCGAATGCAACGACAACGATCACATCCGGCTCCATTTTCCGGATCTCCTCGATCGCCTCTGCATCCCGCACGCGGCGCGGCTGATAGACCGGAAGGCCGTGTTTTTCGGCTGCCTCTTTCACCGGTGTCGGCATCATCTGTTTTCCGCGGCCCTTCGGTTTGTCCGGCTGGGTCACAACGCCTGTGATCTCATAACCGGCCTCCACGAGTGCCTCAAGTGTTCCCACGGAGAAATCCGGGGTTCCCATAAATACCACTTTCATCTGAAGTCATCTCCTTTATTTTAAGACTTACTCTTCGTCCTCGTACTCCTCATACTCATCGTACGTGTTGTCCCAGAGTTCGCCTTCTACTTTTTCTGTATACATATGTCCGTCGAGGTGATCACACTCGTGGCAGATGCAGCGGGCAAGAAGTTCTGTTCCCTCCAGTTCAAACGGCTGCATGTCGCGGTCCAGCGCTCTTACCTTTACGTAATTCGGACGGGTTACTGTACCGGATTTTCCCGGAAGGCTTAAGCATCCTTCTGCTCCTGTCTGGCTTCCAGAAGTCTCCAGGATTTCCGGATTGATCAGAAGATGTGGGGTTCCATCCACATCCATGACTACGATTCTCTTTAAGATGCCGACCTGCGGTGCGGCAAGGCCGACACCGTTTGCCTCATACATGGTGTCAAACATGTCGTCGATCAGCTCGCTGATTCTTGGTGTCATCTTCTCCACCGGTCTGCATTTTTTCGTTAATACGCGGTCGCCTACGACTCTGATTTCTCTGATTGCCATAATTCTTTTCCTTTCTTTTGCTCTTCTATTATAAATAATCTATGTGTAAACAGTATGAAAAAACTAATACTTTCTGCTGAAGTCAAACTGTAAATAAACGGTACGGAAGCCTTTGTTAATCTCGATATACCGCTCCAGTTTTTCCCGCAGCCCTGCCAGCACCTCTTCCTGCGGCGCGCGTACATACACGGCCATGCGGTACAGGTCATTGATTTTCGACACTGCCTCACTTGCCGGGCCGATGATCTGGACTTCGCGGTTTCCCCGGATGCGGATGAGATATCTGCGAATGTATTCCATCGCCTGCGTCAGATGCGCTTCATCCTCCCCGGCTCCGTGGATCGCCAGAAGCTCCGCCGCCGGGGGATATCCCATCAGACGGCGGTAGTCCATTTCTTTCTCGTAAAATGTCCCGTAATCCTGCTCTGCCGCCGTCTGAATGCTGTAATGTTCGGGATGGTACGTCTGAATGACTGCCATTCCCGGCTTTTCGCCTCTTCCGGCGCGGCCGACTGCCTGCGTCAGCAGCTGGAACGTACGCTCCCCGGCACGGTAATCGACTGCATTCAGGGAGAGATCCGCCGCCAGCGCTCCCACCAGCGTGACATTCGGGAAATCGTGGCCTTTTACGATCATCTGGGTTCCAATCAGGATATCGGCCTCCCCCGCCGCAAATGAGGACAGGATTTCTTCATAACTGTTTTCGTTTTTGTCGTGTCGCCGTCCATCCTAAGAACGCGTGCCTTTGGAAACAGCTTTTTCACGTTTTGCTCGATCTGCTGTGTGCCGGCACGGAAGCCGCCGATGTACGGGGAACCGCACGACGGGCACGCATGTACCTGCGGTGTTTCATAACCGCAGTAATGGCAGACGAGCTTTCCGTTATTGTGTGCTGTCAGTGATACATCGCAGTGCGGGCATTTCATCACATGGCCGCATGCACGGCACGAGACGAAGCCCGCATAGCCTCTGCGGTTC
>ENA-OQKJ01000200-OQKJ01000200.1-human-gut-metagenome-genome-assembly--contig:-NODE-200-length-15406-cov-1.969762_pt1 | contig 15406 bp, 17 predicted proteins | sample MGYA00242647_ERZ504795 | MGnify/ENA primary metagenome ERZ504795 (study PRJEB26092, sample SAMD00036398) | human gut metagenome | host: Homo sapiens | study: EMG produced TPA metagenomics assembly of...
GGCAGAGCATGGGTCTTCCTTACGCAAAGAAGCGTTCTTCCTTCTGCTGAAAGCTTATCAAAAAAAGATGCGCACAGCTGTGGTTTACCTTCTTCATATTTGTGATACACCTTCTTCACAACTATGAGAAAGACATTCCACGACTGTGCGCAACTACAAACTACAGAGGCAAAGATAATGAAAAGCAGGGGGCTTGGCAAAGGAATGCTAATCTTTTTCAATAGCAAGCATTATTTTCCGAATAGAACACTTTACAGTCCCGATAAATCCACTTTATAAAAAGTCGGAGCAACATTGCTTTTCTCGAAGAACATCGCCATATAGATCGGGGCATAGATAATCTTACCTGCGACGCGCAGATTACCGTTGTTGAACACAACTGCTTCGGAGAAGTCGTATTCCTCGCAATCCATGATGTTGGACAAAGCGCGGTGTGTCTCGTAATCTTTACCTGATTTTACCTCAATAGGCAGTACCTTACCCTCAAGCTCAATAACAAAATCCAATTCACCGCGCTTCTTGTTGTTGTAATAGTAGGGAACAATGCCGTGAGCCACCAACTCCTGCGCTACGGCATTCTCGTAAATTGAACCGAAATTGATGTCCTTATCACCTTTTATAATCCGCATCTGAATGCCCTGGCATATTGGCTGGCCAGCAGTCCGATATCACTTTGGAAGAGTTTGAACAGATTGCGTGAACGTGCAAGCAGGAGCGGCATTTTCGGACTCCTCCACATTTATAGACGGGTAGACGCCACGCCCGCGTTCGTCAGCCATAAAAAACTGTTCTCGACCCGGTCGAACTTTGCGTGCTCATTCAATCGTTTCAGTATGAAGCGTTTGTTTTTAGCGTTTAGCTCAGGGGGAATAAGATTAAAAATCTCCTCGATGTAGAGTTTGTTATTAGGATCATACTGGGCGATGTCACGTTTGTACAGACGAATGATATCCTGCTGCACAGTCATCACCTCTTGCAGGTTGTTACTCTCGAGATATTTGCTCACGACCGCAGGCATACCGCCCACAACAAGATAGAGCCGGAACAGCTCCATAATTTTGCCGTGGACAAACTCATCGACGGCAGTGCGATTCCGCCATGCCTCATGCAATGCCCCGATAACGGCGTCATTTATACCCACACACGAAATAAACTCCTCGAAATCGAGTGGGAACATATCCTTTACACCCATGTAGCCAACCGGTTCCGAGCGCAGGTCTTTCAATTCTACGCCCAGCAACGAACCGCTCAAGATGTAACGATACGAACCGTCATCCACCAGAAACTTAATTGCCGTAACAATATCGGGACATTGCTGTACTTCGTCGAAAAAGCGAGCGTTTCACCCTTGATGAGCGGCACGGAGGTGATTGCCGATAGACGGAGCAGAATATCACCGCTGCTCTTTGCTCCCTTGAACAAATCCACCGCTTCGGGCATCTCGACGAAATTGACTTCAATGAAACTTTTAAACGTCTTACCGAACTGACGAATGGAATATGTCTTACCTATTTGTCGTGCTCCGGTAATAAGCAGGGCGTTACGGTTAGTTTCGTAGTAATTGCGAATGTAATCATCTATCTTCTTTTTATCATAACCTATTCTTGTTTATTCGATTATTAAATGCAATAATCACACTATGCCTCTTTTCCATTGCAAATATAAAGGATTTATGCCACTTTTCCAAGATTTACGCCTACACAAATTGCCGTTTTTCCAATTTAGTAACAGTATCCAAATGCATGCTTTATATGCCCACCGAAGAGGAACTGCAGAACAAGATTGAAAGACAGAAAAACTTTTACCGGTTGCAGCACACGGAAAAATCAATAGAGTAACGACGTATGGTGAAAAGATTGGTTATAATGACGAACACTCAACAACACTAATATCAAGCATGAAGATAGCAATAAAAAACATCCCGTCACATAATTGGAAACATTTTGTATACAGAGAGACGGGAGCAATGCCCTATATTTGCAACCGGTCAATCAATCACCGGCCATGAAAAACAGGTAGTTTATGAGAAATTTCATTGTATTATGCTTATTGGCATGTCTGGCATCATGTACAGACAAAAAAGAATTCCAGACAATAAGAGAACGAATCGATTTATCAGGAAATTGGAACAGTTCATTAGGGAACTGCACATTGCCCGGTACGACGGATGAAAACAAGTTGGGAGACGGCAGGCATCCCACCAATGTAACCTCCCAGTTGACACGGACTTATCCCTACTCCGGCATCGTAGAATATGAAAAAGATGTTGAAATTCCCGTACAGATGGAAGGGAAACGCCTGATACTTTTCATGGAGCGTACAAAACCCAGCACTCTCTGGATAGATGGAGACAGTATAGGCACGTTGGGACATATCTATGCACCTCACTGCTATAGCCTGCCGGCCTTGGCACCCGGCAGCCACCATATAAAGATACGCATTGACAATTCCCCCAGCTCCGTACCAGCCGAAATCCAAAGCTCGCATGCCTGGACCGACGGCACACAAACCAACTGGAACGGTATTCTGGGCGATTTCTACATCGAAGCGACCCCACACACCTATCTCAAGCAGGTACAAGTCTACCCATCTGTAAAGGAGAAAAAGGCCCGCATCCATGCAAACATATACAGCGATTCAGAGCAATCGGGCATAGTGACCCTTTCTGCCAAGACGTGGAACACCCAACAAGAACACCAGTTGCCGGACATGGAAAAACAAGTCGGCTTGAGCAAAGGTGAAAATAAGATAGAACTGGTGCTCGACATGGGCAACCGGATGCAGACATGGAGCGAATTCCACCCCACACTTTATGCACTGAACGTGACCCTTGCCACAAACGAGGGTAAAGACAATATAATAACAGATTTCGGTATGCGCGACTTTGCCACCGAAGGTACTCAGTTCACCATAAACGGCTTCAAGACCTTCTTGCGCGGCAAACACGACGCTTGCGTATTCCCACTTACCGGATATGCGCCGATGGATGTAAAGTCCTGGCGAAAAGTTTTTCAGACAGCCAAGAGTTATGGCATCAACTACTACCGTTGCCATTCCTACACCCCGCCCCGCGCCGCTTTTGCCGCTGCCGACATCGAGGGTATCTATTTCCAAGCCGAGTTGCCTTTATGGGGAAGCATTTCACCGGACAACCATCGCTTGAATGACTTCTTGCTGAACGAAGCCTATATGACCCTCGACTACATGGGCAATCACCCCTCATTCACCATGTTGGGACTGGGCAACGAGTTGGGTGGCGACGTTGACCTGATGCGCAATTGGCTGGACGGATTCAGAAAACATGACAACCGCCATCTCTATTCGTTCGGTTCCAACAACTTCCTGGGTTGGGGAGGTGCCATAGACGGTGAAGATTATCTGACAACCTGCCGGGTAGGAGGAGGCGAAGGCTATACAACGCACGTACGCAGTTCATTTGCCTTTGTCGATGCCGAAAAGGGAGGTATCTTGAACAACACCCGTCCCAATACCCGTGCGGATTATACTGCTGCCATAGCGAAATCTCCCCGACCGGTCATCAGTCACGAAACCGGACAGTTCCAAATTTATCCCGACTACAAGGAGTTGGAGAAATACACCGGCGTATTGCATCCATATAACTTGGAGATATTCCGTGACCGGCTCAATGAAAATGGACTGCAGAACCAGATTGACGCATTCCATCAGGCCACCGGCCGGTTTGCCGTCGAATGCTACAAGGCTGATATTGAATACGGCCTGCGCACTGCCGGTTTAGGCGGATTCCAGATGCTCGACCTTCAAGACTTTCCCGGACAAGGCTCGGCACTGGTAGGCATTCTGGATGCTTTCATGGACAGCAAAGGCATTGTCACTCCGAACATTCCGCGGCTTTTGTGCTCCGGTGGTACCGCTGGCGCTTATGGAACACCTACTGTTACAGCAACAAAGAAGAGCTGAACATAGGACTCGCCCTGACAAATTACGAAGAGCAACCATGGTCTGATGCATTATACTGGCGTCTGGAAAGCCTGAGTGACAGCGTAACTTTTGTTCGCGAAGGCAAAGTCCCCGCCCATGTAGAGCAAGGAAAAGTAATGCAGGTGGGCGAGTTGAAAAGCACCCTTACCGAAATAGACAAGCCTGCCCAATTGCGACTGACACTGACCACCGGGAATTATCATAACTATTATAACTTATGGGTATACCCCGACCGGACACCGGAAAGCGAAGCGGACATCTTCATCTGTCAGTCCTTGGATGACGAGGCGCGAAAGAGACTGAGCCAAGGAGGGAAGATACTGCTTATACCCGACCACAAAGCCATTGAAGAACAGAGTGTAGGTGGACTTTTTACTCCTGACTACTGGAACTATGCCATGTTCAAAAGCATTTCGGAAAACGCCGGCCGCGAAGTTTCGCCGGGCACCCTCTCCTTGCTGATGGACGAGAAACATCCCTTGTTCCGGCAGTTCCCCACCGAGTGCCATAGCAACTGGCAATGGTGGAGCATCGTACGCCATGCCCGCCCCTTTATTCTGAATGCTACGCGCCACGAATACAAGCCGCTTATCCAAGTAGTAGACAATGTGGAACGGAACCACAAGTTAGGCTTGCTGTTCGAATTTGCCGTAGACAACGGTAAGGTATTGGTTTGTATGAGCAATCTCGAAGCAATTCGCCACACTCCGGAAGGAGGTCAGCTGCGCAATGCCATTTTAAGCTATATGAAGTCGGCTGAGTTCTCTCCCACCGAGACGCTGACCTCACAGCAGTTGCAGCACATATTAACAACCGAGGTGAGGAAGCAAGACATTGTCGGCGTGAAAAACCAGTCGGATTACGACGTACAGCCGGAATAAAAAATAGTATGAGAAGTTTCATCATAATTCCACTTTTCCTCGGCTGTCCCGTCATTTTTCAGTAGCTTTGCGGACTTTAATACAGCAAACAACCCATGAAACTTACCCTTATACGCACCGCTCGTGAAACCGGCAAAGAGACATTCAGCACATGGCCCAGCGACACCTTGATGGAGAAGATGAAAACCGAGAACAAAGCCGGACACATATCCGCCTTGCGCAGCCTCATTCCCCACATCACCGGAAGCAACGGACACTACCCCTGCATAGACAAACTGCCACGCATCTGCCCTGCCGCAGAATATGCCCGCAGCAAAGAGGGGGAAAGATACCTGAAAACCTACAACGGACTGGTACAGATTGAAGTCAACCACCTGGCCAATGCCGTGGAAGTGGAGCAAGTAAAGCGCCAGGCGGCCCTGCTGCCGCAAACTTTTGCCGCCTTTTGCGGAAGCAGCGGACGAAGCGTAAAAATATGGGTACTGTTTGCCACCCCCGACGGTTCGCGCCCCAGGCAGGAAGAAAAAATCAGGCTGTTTCATACCGCTGCCTACCGGCTCGCCGTAAACTGTTACCAGCCCCTGCTCCCCTACCCCATCACACTGAAAGAACCTGCCGTGGAGCAAAGCTGCCGCATGACGCTCGATGACCGTCCCTATTACAATCCGTCTGCCGTCCCTTTCTGTCTGGAACAGCCTTTGTCCGTGCCCGACGAGCCCACCTTCGGCCAACGGAAACAGACCGAAGCAAACCCGCTGATGCGCATTGCCCCCGGCTATCCGGCCTCCCAAACCTTCTCCATCCTCTTCGAAGCCGCCCTGAACCGTACCTTCGAAGAGCTGGAAAACTGGAAACGGGGCGATGACCTTCGCCCCCTGCTCTACCTGCTTGCCGGGCATTGCTACAAAGCCGGCATTCCCGAAGAAGAGGCAGTACGTCAAGTCATGATGCACTACTACCGCGAAGCGGATGAACAACTGGTGCGCATGACCCTGCACAACCTCTACCGCGAATGCAAAGGCTTCGGCACCCGCAGCAGCATGACCCGCGACCAAATCACCGCCTTCCGCCTGGAAGAATTCATGAACAGACGCTATGAGTTCCGCTGGAACACCGTGCTGGGAGAATTGGAATTCCGCCAACGGGACTCCATACACTTCCATTTCCGCCCTGCCGACCAGCGGGTAAGAAGCAGTATCGGACAGAATGCCCTGAAAGAAGGAATCAGCGTATGGGACAGAGATGTGGCACGCTACCTCAACTCGGACGCCATTCCCTTGTACAACCCCATCGAAGAATATCTGAACAGCACCGGACATTGGGACGGCAAGGACCGTATCCGCGCATTGGCCGACCTCGTCCCCTGCAACAATCCGTACTGGCGGGAACTCTTCTACCGCTGGTTTCTCAGCATGACGGCGCACTGGCAAAACATCGACCGTCAGCATGGAAACAACACGTCTCCCCTACTGGTCGGAGCCCAAGGCTATCGTAAAAGTACCTTCTGCCGCATCCTGCTGCCACCCGAACTGCGCTTCGGATATACCGACAGTATCGACTTCAAAAGCAAGCAGGACGCAGAGCGGAGCCTCGGCCGCTTTTTCCTGATAAACATCGACGAATTCGACCAAATCAGCGTCAATCAGCAAGGTTTTCTAAAGCATCTGCTGCAGAAACCCGTGGCAAACCTGCGCAAGCCTTACGGCACCGCCATCCAGGAAATAAGACGCTACGCCTCCTTTATAGCCACCAGCAACCAGAAAGACCTGCTGACAGACCCCAGCGGCAGCCGCCGTTTCATCTGCATCGAAGTCACCGGCCCCATCCATACCAATGTCACCATCAACTACCGGCAACTCTACGCACAAGCCATGGATGCCATAGCCAAAGGTGAACGCTACTGGCTGGACGATTCCGACGAAGCCATCTTGAAACAGACCAACCGGGAGTTTGAACAGCCCACACCGTTGGAACAGCTCTTCCTCTGCCACTTCCATCCCGCCGAAAATGAAGAGGAAGGAGACTGGATGACCCCTATGGAGATTCTCTCCTTCTTGCAAACCAAGACCAAAGACCGGCTGTCCATCAATAAAGTGGCTCTGTTCGGACGTGCACTCCACAAACTGGGCATCAGCAGCCGCCGGAAGACAAGAGGAACAGAATATCATGTAGTGAAAAAAGAATAATCCTGCCAATTAATTTGCTTCTACTTTCGGTTTGCGCTATCTTTGCGTTTCAAATCAAGAAGATATGAAAAAAGAAAGTCAAGTGATATTCGACCGCAATGTCGTGGAATTCGTAACCGTAGCTGCCGAGTTCTGCAAGTTTCTGGAACAGACGGAAACCATGAAGCGTTCCGTCTTCGTCGATACATCCTTAAAGATACTTCCCCTGCTTTATCTCAAGGCATCCATGCTTCCCAAATGCGAAACGATAGGCGATGAAGCCCTCGAAACATTCGTAACAGAGGAAACTTACGAAATACTCCGCATGAACCTGGCCGGTATTCTTGCCGAAAAGGACGATTACCTGGATGTATTTGTATCGGATATGAAGTACAGCGACCAGCCCATCACCAAAAACATTTCCGAGGACCTGGCCGACATCTACCAGGACATCAGAGACTTTATTTTCGTATTCCAGCTGGGACTCAACGAGACGATGAACGATTCGCTTGCCATCTGCCAGGAAAACTTCCGCCTCCATTGGGGACAAAAGCTTGTCAACACCCTGCGTGCCCTGCACGAGGTGAAGTATGCGCAAGGCGAGGATGAAGAGGAGGAAACCGCAGACTTTGAATATTAAATTATGGTTATCAAAAGAACAATAGATAAAGAAACAGTGAAAGACCTGCCCAAAGCCGCCTTTCCGGGACAGATACATGTCGTACAGACACCGTGGGAAGCGGAGAAGGCAGTCGCCTATCTGAAGTCCTGCCCGTTGCTGGGCATAGACAGCGAAACCCGTCCATCGTTCACAAAAGGACAGATACACAAGGTGGCCCTGCTGCAGATTTCCTCAGAGGAACATTGCTTTCTGTTCCGCCTCAACCTGACGGGACTGACTCTGCCGGTTATCACATTGCTGGAAAACCCAAGTGTAACGAAAGTAGGCCTTTCCTTGCGGGATGACTTCATGATGCTGCACAAACGCGCGCCCTTCGAACAGCATGCCTGCATCGAATTGCAGGAATATGTCCGCGCTTTCGGCATCCAGGACAAAAGCCTGCAGAAGATATACGCCATCCTCTTCGGGGAAAAGATTTCGAAAAGCCAGCGCCTTTCCAACTGGGAAGCCGAAAACCTTGACCGAACCGCAGAAACTGTATGCCGCCACCGATGCCTGGGCATGCCTCAACATCTACAACAGGCTGCAAGAACTGAAACGGACAGGAGATTTTGAAATAGAAACTAATAGTAATGTGCTAATGTGATGCACATTACCACATTAATCACATTAGCACATTATATATATGTACAAAGTATACCTTAAACCCAATAAAGAGGAGTCATTAAAGCGTTTTCACCCGTGGGTGTTTTCCGGCGCCATCGCACATTTCGACGGAGAACCCGAAGAAGGGGAAGTAGTTGAAATCTATACATCCAAAAAGGAATTCATAGCCAAAGGGCATTTTCAGATTGGCAGTATCGCCGTACGCGTACTGACCTTCCGCCAAGACGAAGAAATCAATGCGGACTTCTGGAAACGCAAACTCAGCATAGCATACGACATGCGCCGCAGTATCGGCATAGCCGGAAACCCGACAAACAACACCTATCGCCTGGTGCACGGGGAGGGAGACAACCTGCCGGGGCTGGTTATCGACATTTATGCCCGCACCGCAGTGATGCAGGCACATTCTGCCGGCATGCACCTCGACCGCATGGCCATTGCCGATGCCCTTACCGAAGTGATGGGCAGCCAGATTGACAATATCTATTACAAATCGGAGACGACCCTTCCCTTCAAGGCCGACCTCTATCCGGAGAATGGTTTCCTGAAAGGCGGCAGCACAGACAATGTAGCCATGGAGTACGGCCTGAAGTTCCACATCGACTGGCTGAAAGGTCAAAAGACCGGTTTCTTCGTAGACCAACGCGAGAACCGTTCGCTACTGGAACGTTATGCCAAAGGCCGCAGCGTACTGAATATGTTCTGCTATACCGGCGGCTTCTCCGTATATGCCATGCGTGGAGACGCCAAACTGGTGCATTCCGTGGACAGCTCCGCCAAGGCCATCGACTTGACCAACAAGAACATAGAACTGAACTTCCCGGGTGACACCCGCCATGCCGCCTATGCAGAAGATGCCTTCAAATACCTTGACCGCATGGGCGACCAATACGACCTGATAGTTCTTGACCCTCCTGCTTTTGCCAAGCACCGCGATGCCCTGCGCAATGCCCTGCAAGGCTACCGCAAACTGAACGTCAAGGCTTTCGAGAAAATCAAGCCCGGCGGCATCCTCTTCACATTCTCGTGTTCGCAAGCCGTCAAGCAAAGAAAACTTCCGCACCGCCGTGTTCACAGCCGCTGCCATGTCCGGCCGCAGCGTACGCATCCTGCACCAACTGACGCAACCTGCCGACCACCCGGTCAGCATCTATCATCCGGAAGGGGAATACCTGAAAGGACTGGTTCTATATGTAGAATAAAGGAAAAAGCAGGCTTTGTTAGCCTGCTTTTCTTAAATAGAGTTAATAAAAAGCAGAAATACGCCAAAACAGCATGTTATATAACATAAACCGTGTATATTTGCACTGTGTTTTTCATGGTATTAGATTTAAGGTTAATAAAGATTGGGTGTCTGGGATAGATACCCTTCTTTTTTTATAATACATTCCTTCCCAAAACCCATCCCTCATTAATCTCTTTCGTTGAAGAAAAAGCCGTACAGAACTTGTTTTTCTCCTAGTCTCATTGTACATTTGCATCTATTACATAATTCAAAACATAAAAAGCTAATATTATGAGCATCAAATTCCGACTCACTGCCATGCAATTCCTGCAATTCTTCGTTTGGGGAGCATGGCTGATTTCATTAGGTGGTTACATGGGCGGTACGTTACATTTTGAAGGCGGACAAATCGGAGCAATCTTTGCAACCATGGGTATAGCCTCACTGATAATGCCCGGACTGACCGGTATCATCGCCGACAAATGGATAAACGCCGAACGCCTTTATGGCATACTCCACCTCATCGGTGCCGGTGCTCTGATTTATGCTTCAACTGCCACCACATACAACCACATGTACTGGGCCATGCTGCTCAACATGCTTGTTTACATGCCTACACTATCTCTGGCCAACACCGTATCCTACAATGCATTGGAAAAATATAAGATGGATTTGATAAAAGACTTCCCTCCCATCCGTGTATGGGGAACGGTAGGCTTTATCTGTGCCATGTGGGCTGTGGACCTCACCGGGTTCAAGGCAAGTTCGGCACAGCTCTATGTGGCAGCCATATCGGCAGCCATGCTGGGACTTTATGCTTTCACTTTGCCAGCCTGCCCCCCCATGCGCAGCGAGGAAAAAACGATGCTCTCCGCTTTCGGACTGGACGCACTGGTGCTGTTCAAGCGCAAGAAGATGGCTATCTTCTTCTTGTTCTCCATGCTGCTGGGAGCCGCCCTTCAAATAACAAACACATACGGCGACCTTTTCCTGGGTTCGTTTGCTTCCATACCCGAATATGCAGATTCGTTCGGTGTAAAACACTCCGTCATCCTGCTCTCCATCTCGCAAATGAGTGAGACGCTGTTTATCCTTGCCATCCCCTTCTTCCTGAAACATTTCGGAATCAAGCGTGTTATGTTAATAAGTATGTTTGCATGGGTATTCCGTTTCGGGCTCTTTGCCCTCGGAGACCCGGGAAGCGGACTCTGGATGCTCATTCTCTCGATGATTGTCTACGGCATGGCATTTGACTTTTTCAATGTATCGGGCTCGCTGTTTACAGAAATGGAGGCACATCCCAGTATCCGTGCCAGCGCACAAGGCTTGTTCTTCATGATGACGAACGGTGTGGGAGCCATCATCGGAGGTTATGCCAGCGGAGCCGTGGTGGATGCCTTCTCGGTATATGCCGAAGGCGGAGGACTGGTAAGCCGCGACTGGACACCGGTATGGCTTATCTTTGCAGGATATGCTTTAGTCATTGGTCTGCTATTTGGAATGGTGTTCCGCTATAAACATAATCCGGAAAAAATAGAGAAAAACTGATTGAGAGTCAGGTTGATTTAATAGGTATGAATAAGAAAAAGATAGAACTACAAGTACTAAACATTTCCAACAGCCAGGCGCAAGCGGGTGCCTATGCCCTGGTACTGGGTGAAGCGGGTGGCAAACGCCAGCTTCCGATTATTATAGGTGCCACCGAAGCACAAGCTATGGTCATCGAGATGAAAGGTATTGTACCGCCCCGTCCGCTGACCCATAACCTATTTGCTTCCGTTCTTGAGGTGCTGGGTGTAAAACTGATGCGTATTCTTATCTATAAAGTAGACAACGGAGTATTCTACTCCTACCTTTACATGAAAGCCGAAGAGACTATTCTCCGGATTGATGCCCGTACCAGCGATGCCGTCGCCCTGGCATTGCGCATGAATGCTCCTATCTTTGTCTACGAAGAGATTCTCGAAACAGAATGTCTGAAAACCGGCGAAAGCACCACCGACCCTATGGGAGGCAGCGAGCCGGACAAAGACGAACTGTTGCAGGAAGACACAATAGGCATATTGAAAACAGCCCTGCAGAAAGCAATCGAAGAAGAGGATTACGAACGAGCCGCACAGATAAGAGACCAAATCAACCAACTCAAAAACAATTTGTAACATGCACGTATTCTATACTCCCGACATACAGACCCACGCAGAACTGCCCGAAGAGGAAGCAGCACATGCCGTACGGGTCTTACGCCTGCAAGCAGGCGACGAGGTTATGCTGACAGACGGAAAGGGCTGCTTCTATCGCGCCGAAATCAGTACGGCTACCAACAAACGCTGCCTGGTGAAATATTCTGGAAACCCTTCCGCAAGCCCCCTTGTGGAAAGGTCATCTGCACATTGCCATGGCACCTACCAAGAACATGGACCGTACAGAGTGGTTTGCCGAGAAAGCGACGGAAATAGGGTTTGATGAACTGACATTCCTGAACTGCCGTTTCTCGGAACGGAAAGTCATCAAGACGGAGCGCATTTCCAAAATACTGGTTTCCGCCATCAAACAGTCGCTCAAAGCACGCCTGCCCCAACTGAATGAGATGACAGACTTCAACAAGTTCATCACACAGCCTTTTCCGGGCCAGAAATTCATTGCTCACTGTTATGAAGGCGAAAAACCGCTTTTGAAGGATATGGTACATCCCGGAGAGGATGCCCTCGTACTAATCGGTCCTGAAGGAGACTTCAGCGAAGAGGAAGTCCGGAAGGCGGCGGAAAACGGGTTTATCCCCATCAGCCTGGGAAAATCAAGGCTGCGCACAGAGACGGCGGCACTGGTTGCCTGCCACATCCTCAACTTACAGAATCAATGATACTCACTAAAACAAAAACTATATGAAAAAGAACCTATTCTTCCACTTCTCAGTACTGGCAATGCTCATCGTGCTGATAAGCGCTTGTTCGTCCAAAAAGTCGGAATATACCAATGTGATTCCCTCCGATGCCTCGCAAGTCATCGCTGTCAATTTAAAATCATTGGCAGACAAGGCCGGTACCAAAGATAAAGAGACTAAAGAAGCACTGCAAAAGCTGACAGATGCCTTGAAAAGCGATATGAATGCAGCCACTTTCCAACAAATGGAGGCTGTACTGAAAGACCCTGCCAAATCGGGAGTGGACGTTCATGCGCCCATCTATATCTTCAATGCTCCCTCGTTCCCCTACACAACAATGGTAGCCAAGGTTCAGAACGAGGATGACTTGCTGAAACTACTGGAAGTTACGGAGAAAGAACAGATAAGCAGCCACGTGGCAGAAGCGGACGGTTACAGCTTTGTACAAATCAACAAGCAGGCACTGCTCGCTTTCACTCCTACCACGCTTATGGTGGTGAACTACACCGGCACATCGCAACTGGAAAAAGTCAAGGAGGGAATTCCCGCCCTACTGAAACAGACGGAAGAAAACAGTATCAACAGCAATACTGCTTTCAAGAAGATGCAAAAGCAGAACGAGACATTAACATGCTCATTACTCCCTCCAGTCTGCTGAGTGCCTATGCCAATCCGCTGAATTACGGAATATCCAAGAGTATTGATTTGAAAGACTTGAAGATGCTGGGAAGCCTCTCTTTCGAAAAGGAAAAATTGAGCTGAAGATAGATAACTATACAGAGAATGCAGAACTGAAAGCCCTCTTCGAAAAGCAGGCCAAAAGCACTTGCCCCATCGAAAACACATTCCTGAAATATTTCCCCAAATCTACGCTGGCGCTGTTCAGCATAGGTATCAATGGAGAAAAGTTCTACAATGTGCTGCAAGAGAATGAGCAGTTCCGCAACGATTTCTCCATTACCAAAGCTGCCGAAGTGAAGGACTTGTTCAGTGCTTTCCAAAATGACCTGACCGTAGGACTTATCAATGTAACCATGAACAGCAACCCCTCTTTCCTGGCCTATGCCAGCGTAAAGAATGATGCTCCAATGAAAGCCCTTTATGAGAAAAAGTCCGAACTGGGACTGAAACGCGGCGAAGACATCGTGAAACTGAATGAGAATGAATATGTCTATAAATCACGCGCTATCAACATATTCTTCGGTATACGAGACAAACAGATGTACGCCACCAATGACGAACTGCTGTATAAAAACGTCTGCAAGGCTGTTGACCCGTCTGTTAAAGAAACGAACTTCGCTTCCGGTCTGAAAGGCAAGCGCACAGCCTTTGTCATCAATGCGGAAGCCGTACTCGATCTGCCCGTCGTAAAAATGCTGGCCGAATTTGGCGGACAAGAATATAGTACCTATTACTCACTGCTCGGCAATATCTCATATCTGGAAGCCGTTGGCAACGAGGATAAGGCAACCGTCACCCTGCAACTGAAGAACAAGGATGTAAATGCGTTGAAACAGATTGTGGACTTCATCAAACAGTTTGCGGGAATGTAATTTAAGGATTAGAGATTAAGGATTAATACCACTCATGAATAGGATTCACCTACGGCAAACACTACCTCAAGTGTTTGCCGACCGTGATGCCATTACCTCAGACGTATGGCATCGGGACATTACGTTCCACAAAGGGAAACGTTATCTCATAGAAGCCGCTTCGGGCACCGGAAAATCATCGCTCTGCAGCTATATTTACGGCTATCGGCACGATTATCAGGGAATCATCAACTTTGATGAACGCAATATCCGTTCACTCTCCGTCAATGACTGGATAGATATACGCAAACACTCTCTCAGCATTCTTTTTCAGGAGTTGCGTATCTTTCCCGAACTTACCGCCATCGAGAACATACAACTGAAGAACCGGCTTACCAATTTACAAAAAAAGGAAGAAGTCCTTACCCTCTTCGAAGCCATCGGCATTGCCGACAAGGTAAACGAAAAAGCCGGAAAGCTATCTTTCGGCCAGCAACAAAGAGTCGCCTTTATCCGCAGCCTCTGCCAGCCTTTCGACTTCATCTTCCTGGACGAACCCATCAGCCATCTGGATGACGAGAACGGAACAATCATGGGCAGACTGCTGACAGAAGAAGCCAGCCGCCAAGAAGCGGGAATCATAGTGACTTCCATAGGTAAGCATCTGGAACTAGAGTATGACGAAATTTATCAATTATAAATGTGTTAATGTGCTAATATGCCAATGTGCTAATAACCTGCGGCGTGACAGCACAATGTAAATACAGCGCAGCCCATTGGCATATTAGCACATTAACCACATTAGCACATTAAAATAATATGAACCGACTTGTTTGGAAACTTCTCCGCCAGCACATCAGTGTCGGACAGTTGGCAGGCTTTTTCCTCGCCAACCTCTTCGGCATGATGATTGTATTGCTGAGCGTGCAATTCTATCGTGACGTCCTTCCCGTTTTTACGGAAGGGGACAGTTTCATGAAGAAGGATTATATCATTGCTACCAAGAAAATCAGTACTCTGGGCAGCTTTGCCGGGAAAAGCAATACCTTTTCCAAAGATGAGATAAAAGATCTGAAAGCCCAACCTTTCACCAAAGCGGTAGGCGCGTTCACTCCTTCCTTGTTCAAAGTCTCTGCCGGACTCGGTATGCAGGAAGCCGGTATCCGCTTGTCGACAGAGATGTTTTTCGAGTCTGTACCCGACGAATATGTGGATGTCAGTCTGGACAAATGGCATTTTGAAGAAGATATCCGGGTAATTCCCATCATCGTTCCGCGCAATTATCTGAACCTCTATAACTTTGGCTTTGCACAAAGCCGGAGTCTGCCGAAACTCTCCGAAGGTTTGATGAGTCTGGTACAGATGGATATCATGATGCGGGGCAACGGACGTGTGGAACAATATAAAAGGCAAACATTGTAGGATTCTCCAACCGGCTGAATACCATTCTCGTTCCCCAATCCTTCATGGACTG
>ENA-OQKJ01000202-OQKJ01000202.1-human-gut-metagenome-genome-assembly--contig:-NODE-202-length-15342-cov-3.064739_pt1 | contig 15342 bp, 16 predicted proteins | sample MGYA00242647_ERZ504795 | MGnify/ENA primary metagenome ERZ504795 (study PRJEB26092, sample SAMD00036398) | human gut metagenome | host: Homo sapiens | study: EMG produced TPA metagenomics assembly of...
ATGAACATCATCCCCGCTCTGCTGCGGGATGGCCGCAAGATGTATGCTTACCACTTCAACGGACTACTGGCGTCGACGTGGGCACCATCGACAGCCTGTGGGAAGCCAACATGGAAGTGCTGGACCCCGAGAACTCCGGCATTGATATCTTCGACAAGAAGTGGAAGATCTACAGCCGCAACCCCGTGCTGCCCGCCCAGAAGATCGGCCCCCGCGCCGTGGTGCAGGATTCCCTCATCACCGAGGGCTGCCAGATCTATGGCCGCGTCCAGCACTCTGTCCTGAGCGCAGGCGTTACCGTGGAAGAGGGCGCTACCGTTGAGGATGCTGTCCTGATGGATGGCGTTGTGGTCAAGGCGGGTGCCGTGGTCAAGCGCTGCATCCTGGCTGAGGACGTTGTGGTGGGTGCCGGTGCCAAGATCGGCGGCGAGGGCCCCATTGCACATGTGGGTACCGGCCTTACCGTTGGCGCAGGCGCTACCGTAAAAGAGGGTGCCAAAGTATTTGATTCCGTCAAGGAGGGCGAGGAAGTATGCTGAGCCAGAACAACAATGCGTTGGGCATCATTTTCCCCAACAGCTATGATAACACCGTACCGGAGCTTGTGACTGAGCGCACCATGGCTTCGATCCCCTTTGCAGGCCGTTACCGCATGGTGGACTTTATGCTGTCCAGCATGGCAAACTGCGGCATCTCCAATGTCTCCATCGTGGTGCGCAAGAACTACCACTCCCTGATGGATCATCTGGGCACCGGCCGTGAGTGGGATATGGCCCGCCGTCACGGCGGCCTGAACATCGTGCCTCCCTTTGCGGAAAAGGGCGTGCGCATTTATTCCGGCCGTGTGGAGGCTCTGGGCTCCATCCTGAGCTACCTGGAGAACCAGAAGGAGAAGTACGTTGTGATGAGCGATGCCAACATCGCCATCAACTACGATTTCAATGCCCTGCTGGCTGCCCATCAGGCAAGCGGCGCGGATGTGACCGTCGCCTACCAGAAGACCGAGATCCCCGAGGGCCGCAAGAACGACAACTACACCCTGACTGTGGATGCCGATGGCCGAGTGACCGAGCTGCTGTTCAACGATTACCGCTCCGGTGTCCAGAACCTGGACCTGAACATCTACGTTCTGGAACGCGAGACCCTGATCAAGCTGGTCAAGGATGCGACCTCCCGCGGCCTGATCTACTTTGAGCGTGACATCCTGGCCCACAACGTCAACATCCTGAACATCCGTGCTCTGGAGTACACCGGCTATGTGGCTCATGTCTGCGACATGAAGAGCTACTTTGATGAGAATCTTAAGCTCATCGATGAGAAGAACCTGAACGCTCTGTTCCCCAAGGAGAGCCCTGTCTACACCAAGATCCGTGACGACAACCCCGTGCGCTATGTCAACGGCTCTTCCGTCAGCAATTCCCTGCTGGCCGATGGCTGTGTCATTGAGGGCACCGTGGAGAACTGCGTGCTGTTCCGCGGCGTTCGCGTCAAGAAGGGTGCTGTGGTCAGAAACTGTGTCCTGATGCAGGATACCGTTGTGGAACCAGGCGCTCAGCTGGACTGCGTTGTCACCGACAAGAACGTGCGTGTGACTGCCGAAAAGAAGCTCTCCGGTACCGAGAGCTTCCCGGTCTATGTTCAGAAGAACCACACCGTCTGAGCCTGACACACTGAAACTTTCACAGGGGCGGCTCCCCTCCCCGGTAGCCCCTCTCAAAGAGGGGCGGGGGCCTTTGCGCCCCCGCCCGCTCTTTGCGTATCCGCCCTTTTTTCTGGAAAGGAGAAATACTATGAAGATCCTGTATGCCGCTTCGGAAGCGACCCCCTTTGCCAAGTCCGGCGGTCTGGCCGATGTGGCAGGCTCCCTGCCCAAGGCTCTGGTCAAGGACGGCGTGGACGCCCGCGTCATCATGCCGCTGTACGGCGACCTGAAAATGCGCGACAAGCTGGAGTATGTCACCAACTACTCGGTGCCCGTGGGCTGGCGCAGCCAGTACTGCGGCCTGTTCAAGGCTGAGGTCAACGGCGTGACCTACTACTTCCTGGACAACGAGTATTACTTCAAGCGCCGCGGCCTGTACGGCTTCTACGATGACGGCGAGCGCTTCGCCTTCTTCTCCCGCGCCGTGCTGGAGACTTTGTTCTACATCGACTTCACCCCCGATATCATCAACTGCAACGACTGGCAGACCGCTCTGGTGCCGGTGTACCTGAACCTGTACTATCGTCATCTGGACAAGTTCAACCGCATCAAGACCGTGTTCACCATCCACAACATCGCCTATCAGGGCAAGTACGGTACCGATATTCTGGAGGACACCTGCGGCATCGGCCACCGGGACCAGCATATCGTGGAGTACGACGGCTGCGCCAACTTCATGAAGGGCGCCTTCGAGACCGCCGACAAGATCACCACCGTCAGCCCCACCTACGCACAGGAGATTTTGGACCCGTGGTTCAGCTACGGTCTGGACGCTCTGCTGCGTGAAAAACAGTACAAGCTGTGCGGCATCCTGAACGGCATCGATATGGACGCCAACGACCCCGCCACCGACAAAAACATCCCCTTCAATTACAGCATCAAGACCTTTGAGACCGGCAAGGCCAAGTGCAAAGAAGCTTTGCAGGACAGGTTCGGTCTGCATAAAGACGGCAGCCCCGTCTTTGGCATGGTCAGCCGCATGGTGGGCATGAAGGGCTTTGATCTGGTGCAGAGCATTGCCGACGGTCTGGTGGACCGCGGCATCCAGCTGGTCATTCTGGGCAGCGGCGAGAGCCAGTACGAGAACTTCTTCTCCGACCTGTGCGGCCGTCACCCGGGCCGCGTAGGCACCTACATCGGCTTTGAGCCCAAGCTCTCGCAGGAGATCTACGCCGGTGCAGATGCTTTCATCATGCCCTCCAAGAGCGAGCCCTGCGGTCTGGCACAGATGGTGGCCTGCCGCTACGGCACACCTCCCATCGTCCGCGAGACCGGCGGCCTGCGCGACTCCATCCATGACAGCACCATGGGCGACGGCAACGGCTTTACCTTTGCCGGTTACAACGCCCACGAGCTGTATGTGGCCTGCTGCAACGCACAGGATGCCTACAACAACAAGGAAAACTGGAAGAACCTCGTGCGTCACTGCATGGAGTGCGATTTCAGCTGGGACGTTTCCGCCAAGAGCTACGAGGGTCTGTACAACGAGACTGCAAACCTCTGGTAAGCGCCTGAATCCCAAAGTACCCGCCGGGGCTGCCGCACGTTTGTGCGGCAGCCCCTTTTTTGCTTTTTTCCGTTTTTACACTCTGCACAAACTTTTCTGCAAAGTTTGTGCAATGATGCAATCATCGGCGCACAATGTGTGTTATACGCGCACATTTATGGAATCAGTCTTAACAAACTATGAAATTTTACTATATTTCGGTGGAGAATTGATTGCAATATCCGACGCTTTGAAGTATACTGAGGGCATAGACTTTTTTGGCTGCCTGTCCGTCTCTGGCATTTTTTCCAAATGCTGGAATGCGGGCGGCACCCGCAGAAAGGAGCGGCGCAGAACTTGAAGGGCTGGTACAAGGCTTTGGAAGATCTGGTCTGGCTGACCCAGCTGGGACTGAATATGCTGCTGCCGCTGGTGCTCTGCCTTGCCGGATGCTGGTGGGCTGTGGAGCACTGGGGCTGGCCGGAATGGCTGTTTTTGCCCGCTGTGGGTCTGGGGCTTGCCGCCGGGGCGCAGAACTTCTGGGTGTTCTGCAAGGAACGGCTGGAGCGTTCCAAACACGAAAAAAATCATCGGGTGGGCTTCAACTCCCACCAGTAATGGAGGTTCGTTTTTATGAAATTGCAGCCGGAATCCAAAAAGGAGCTGCTGCGCATCGCCTGCGGCGTGTCTCTGTGCACCGCCGTGATGTGGGTGGTGTTTGCAGCGCTGCATCTGGTGGGCTGGGTAGCCTTTGACTACCGGGTGCTGCTGGGCGGCATCATCGGCGCGCTGGTAGCCATCGGCAACTTTGCCGGCATCTGCTTTGTGGTGCAGAAGGTCATTGACGAGCCGGACGAAAAAAAGCGTAAAGCGCAGCTGCAGATATCCTATAATACAAGGATGCTGCTGCAGGCGTTGTGGATCATCATAGCCATTGCGGCTCCCTGTTTCCAGGCGTTTGCAGGCGTTCTGCCGCTGCTGTTCCCCAGAGTTACGATCTATTATCTCCAGATAACCGGGAAGTACAAGCCGCTCACACCCCCGCAGGAGCCGGTGGACATCGCTGTGGAAGATGACCCCGCCCCTGCTGAGGCGTCTGCGGTGCAGCCCCGTGACGAAGGGGGTGAACAAGAATAAATGGAACTGAACGGCGCAAAGATCCTGTATACCATTCACACCAATATCCCTCTGCTGGGTGATTTTAAAATTACCCAGACCTTGGTAAGCACTTGGATCGTCATGGCGCTGCTCTCGGGTTTTGCCATCTGGCTGGGGCACGACCTCAAGCTGGAAAATGTGTCCAAACGACAGGCCGCAGCCGAGTTCATCGTAACGCGGCTGGAGCAGTTCGTGCACGACAACATGGGCTTCCACTTCGATCAGTATATCCCCCTGGTCGGTGCTATTTTTGCACTGAGCATCGGGTGTAACCTGATCAGCGTTGTCGGCCTGTGGAGCCCCACGGCCGACCTGAACACCGAGGCAGCGTGGGCCATCGTGGTGTTTGTTCTGATCATGTACTACAAGATCAAAACGAACGGCATTCTGGCCTACCTCAAGGGTCTGCTCGATCCGATCTTTATCATGGCACCCATCAATGTGCTGTCAGAGATCTCTACCCCTGTCAGCATGGCGTTCCGTCACTTCGGCAACATCCTGTCCGGTACGGTCATCTCCACACTGCTGTACTGGGCACTGGCAAGCCTGAGCCACGTCATCTTTGGCTGGCTGCCGGGCTTCCTGAGTCAGATCCAGCTGTTCCAGATCGGCATCCCGGCCTTTACCGGTTTGTATTTCGACTGGTTCGGCGGCTGCATTCAGGCGTTCATCTTCTGTACCCTGACCACAATCTTCATCAAACGTGCTGCCGGTGAGGACTAAGGCCTTCCGGCATCCCCCAAAACACAAACACATTTTAGGAGGACAAATCTTATGACTGATTTCCAGTATCTGGCTCGTGGTATCGCTCTGGCAGGCTGCGGCATCGGCGCAGGCTGCGCACTGATCGCAGGTATCGGCCCCGGTATCGGCGAAGGCAACGCTGCTGCTGCTGCCTGTGAGGCCGTTGGCCGTCAGCCGGAGTGCAAGAGCGACGTTACCAGCACCCTGATCCTCGGTGTTGCCCTTTCCGAGACCACCGGTATCTACGGCTTTGTTACCGGCCTGCTGCTGATCTTCCTGGCTCCCGGTATGTTCATGAAGTATCTGGCATAAGCCTCCCGATCCGAAAAAATAACGAAAGGAGACGCTTATGGAACTGTATCAGGCGTTGATCACGCTGGATGGCTGGACCTTTCTGGCCCAGATCTGCAACCTGATGATCCAGCTGGTCATCTTCAAAAAGTTCCTGCTGAAGCCGATCAAACAGGTGATCGCCGACCGCAAGGCCAAGGCCGACAGCGAGATCGCAGATGCGCAGAAGCTGCGCACCGAGGCTGAAGCCATGAAGGCGGAGTACGAGCAGAACCTGCAGAACGCCCGCACCGAGGCCAACCAGATCGTGACCGCGGCGCAAAAGACCGCCACCGCCCGCTCGGAAGAGATCGTAGGCGAGGCCCGTGCACAGGCCGCTGCGCTGAAGCAGAAGGCCGAGGCCGACATTGCGCAGGAGCGCAAGAAGGCCGTGAACGAGGTCAAGGACGAGATCGGCGGCATTGCCATGGAGATCGCATCCAAGGTGGTGGAGCGCGAGATCAGCGAAAAGGACCACAAGGACCTGATCGACGAATTTATCAAAAACGTGGGTGAAGCATCATGACCGAAACTGCAAAGATGTACGGCGGCAGTCTGTACGATCTGGCGGCAGAGGAAGGGCTGGAGACCCGCATTCTGGGCGAGCTTGACGAGGTGCAAAAGCTTCTGAAGCAAAACCGGACTACTTGCGGCTGCTCAGCACCCCCAGCATCCCCAAAAAGGAGCGCTGCGGCCTGCTGGACGAAGCCCTGCGCGGGCAGGTCCACCTCTATGTGCTGAACTTTTTTAAAGATCCTGTGCGAGAAGGGCACCCTGCGGGAGCTGTCCGGCTGCGCACGGGCTTACCGCATCCGCTACAATCAGGCGCACGGCATTCTGGAAGCTACGGCTGTCTCGGCTGTTCCGCTGACAGAGCCGCAGCGCACAGCGCTGCACGCCAAGCTGGAAAGCCTGACCGGCAAGACCATCGACCTTAAAACCAAGGTGGATGCCAAGGTGCTGGGCGGTATCCGGCTGGATATCGAGGGCACCGAGCTGGACGGCACCGTCCAGAACCGTCTTGCCTCCCTGCGCCGGGATATTGCGGCGGTCACTTTGTAACTTTTCCCTGCCCTTTGCAAACGGGGCAGAGCACAGAACGAATTTCCACCCGAAATGACTATTATGAATTGAGTGGTGAACAAACAAAGATGCAACTGAAACCTGAAGAGATCTCCAAGATCATCCGTGCGCAGATCAAGCATTATGAAAATGCCATCGAGCAGAGCGAGACCGGCACGGTCATTATGGTGGGCGACGGCATCGCCCGGGCCAGCGGTCTGGAAAAGTGCATGGCAGGCGAGCTGCTCCAATTTGACAACGGCGAATACGGTATGGCCCAGAACCTTGAGGAAAATACCGTTTCCATCGTGCTGCTGGGCTCGGATGCCGGCATCAAAGAAGGCAGCACCGTCAAGCGCACCGGCAAGGTAGTTTCCGTGCCGGTGGGCGATGCCATGATCGGCCGCGTGGTCAACGCACTGGGTCAGCCCATCGATGGCGCAGGCCCCATCGAGACCACCGAGTACCGCGCCATCGAGAGCCGCGCGCCCGGCATCATCGAGCGCCAGCCCGTCAAGGAGCCGCTGCAGACCGGTATCAAGGCCATCGACTCCATGATCCCCATCGGACGCGGTCAGCGCGAGCTGATCATCGGTGACCGCCAGACCGGCAAGACCACCATCGCCTCCGATACCATCATCAACCAGAAGGGCAAGGACGTCATCTGCATTTACGTTGCCATCGGTCAGAAGCGCTCTACCGTGGCAAACCTCGTGCAGAGCCTGACCGAAGCCGGTGCCATGGGCTACACCATCGTGGTGTCCGCTACCGCCTCCGAGCTGTCTCCCCTGCAGTATATCGCCCCCTACTCCGGCTGCGCCATGGGCGAATACTTCATGCAGCAGGGCAAGCACGTCCTCATCATCTACGATGACCTTTCCAAGCACGCTGTGGCCTACCGTGCCCTGTCGCTGCTGATCCGCCGTCCCCCGGGACGCGAGGCTTACCCCGGCGACGTTTTCTATCTGCACTCCCGTCTGCTGGAGCGCGCTGCCAAGCTTTCCAATGAGCTGGGCGGCGGCAGCCTGACGGCTCTGCCCATCATCGAGACGCAGGCGGGCGACGTTTCCGCCTACATCCCCACCAACGTCATCTCCATCACCGATGGTCAGATCTTCCTGGAGACCGAGTTGTTCCACTCCGGCGTCATGCCGGCAGTCAACCCCGGTATCTCGGTGTCCCGCGTCGGCGGCAACGCTCAGATCAAGGCCATGAAGAAGGTGGCAGGCACCTTGAAGCTGATCTACTCCCAGTACCGCGAACTGCAATCCTTTGCGCAGTTCGGCTCTGATCTGGACGCCGACACCAAGGCGCGTCTGGCACAGGGCGAGCGCATCGTGGAGGTGCTCAAGCAGAACCGCTCCGCGCCCGTGCCTGTGGAAAAGCAGGTGGCTATTCTGTACGCTACCATTCACGACTACCTTGTCAATGTCAAGGTGGCGGACGTGGCAGAGTACGAGAAGAGCCTATACGAGTATCTGGACAGCGATGCCGCCGGGGCTGCCGTGATGGACACCATCCGCACCACCGGCAATCTGGATAAGGACACCGAGGAGCAGCTCAAGACCGTGCTGACCCGGTATACCGAAAGCTTTGTCAAGGCGCATTAAAGGGAAGGAGGCGTAACGCATGGCTGGTTCCATGAAGGACATCAAGCTGCGCATCAAAAGCGTAGAGAGCACCATGCAGATCACCAAGGCCATGGAGCTGGTGGCTTCCTCCAAAATGCGCCGTGCCAAGGAGCGGGTCGAGCACAGCCGACCCTATTTTGAAACGCTGTACAAGACCCTGACCGAGATCGCGGCAGCGGACCCCCGGGCCCGCAACCCCTACCTGCGCCGCAGCGAGATCAAGCGCACGCTGCTGGTGGTCATTGCCGGTGACCGCGGCCTTGCCGGCGGTTACAACGCCAATGTGCTCAAGTTGGCTGCACAGGAAAGCGGCGACGTGGAGGTGCTGCCCATCGGCAAGCGCTCGGCAGAGTACTTTGCCCACCACGAAGCCGAACTGTTCACGCAGGAAGTGCTGCTGGCCGCCGATGTATCGGTGGGGCAGTGCTTCCAGCTGGCACGCCAGATCACCGAAGGCTACCGCAAGGGCGAGTTTGACGCCGTAAAGCTCTGCTACACCCGGTTCGATTCCATGATGACCCAGACGGCTGTCTCCATCGAGGTGCTGCCGCTGGCCATGGAACCCACCGAACAGCAGAAGGCGGAGGCACGCCGCAGTCAGATCTTGTACAAACCCAGCAGCGAGGAAGTATTCAGCGCGATCATCCCGGAGTATGTGGCGGGTGTCGTCTACGGTGCTGTGTGCGAGAGCGTAGCCAGTGAGCTGGCTGCCCGCCGCACCGCCATGGACGCTGCCACCAAGAACGCCGGTGAGATGATCGACCATCTCAACCTGTATTATAACCGTGCCCGTCAGGCTGCCATCACGCAGGAGATCACCGAGATCGTGGCCGGCGCGGAGATTTTAAAACCTATCAAAAAGGAGTTGTAGCCTATGTCCGAAAAACATATCGGCAAGGTGATCCAGGTCATTGGCCCGGTGCTGGACATCCAGTTCAAGGATGGCGAGCTGCCGGAGCTGCTCAACGCCATTGAGATCGACAACCACGGCCAGAAGCTGGTGGTGGAGGTCGCTCAGCTGACCGGCGACAATGTGGCACGCTGCATTGCCATGAGCAGCACCGATGGTCTGGTGCGCGGCACAGATGCCGTGGACACCGGCGAGTCCATCAAGGTGCCCGTAGGCGACCAGTGTCTGGGGCGCGTGTTCAACCTGCTGGGCGAGCCTGTGGATAACAAGCCCGCCCCCACCCCGGATGCCTACTGGCCCATCCACCGTCCCGCTCCCAGCTACGAGGAGCAGCAGTCCACCACCGAGATTTTAGAGACCGGCATCAAGGTCGTTGACCTGATCTGCCCCTACGCTAAGGGCGGCAAGATCGGCCTGTTCGGCGGCGCCGGTGTCGGCAAGACCGTTCTGATCCAGGAGCTGATCTATAACATCGCCACCGAGCACAACGGTTACTCGGTATTTACCGGCGTCGGCGAGCGCACCCGCGAGGGCAACGACCTGTACGGCGAAATGACCGAGAGCGGCGTTATCAACAAGACCGCGCTGGTCTACGGCCAGATGAACGAGCCCCCGGGAGCCCGTATGCGCGTGGCACTGTCCGGCCTGACCATGGCAGAGTATTTCCGCGATGTGAAGAATCAGGACGTGCTGCTGTTCATTGATAACATCTTCCGCTTCACGCAGGCCGGCTCCGAGGTGTCCGCACTGCTGGGCCGTATGCCCTCTGCCGTTGGCTACCAGCCCACGCTGGCCACCGAGATGGGCGCTCTGCAGGAGCGCATCACCTCCACCCGCAAGGGTTCCATCACCTCGGTGCAGGCTGTCTACGTTCCCGCCGACGACCTGACCGACCCGGCCCCTGCCACCACCTTCACCCATCTGGATGCCACTACGGTCCTGAGCCGTGACATTGCATCTCAGGGCATCTACCCCGCTGTGGACCCGCTGGATTCCACCAGCCGCATCCTCAGCCCCGAGGTCGTGGGTCAGGAGCACTACGAGATCGCCCGCGATGTTCAGAAGGTGCTGCAGCGCTACAAGGAGCTGCAGGACATCATCGCCATCATGGGTATGGACGAACTGAGCGAAGAGGACAAGCTGACCGTCAGCCGCGCCCGCAAGGTGCAGCGCTTCCTGAGCCAGAGCTTCCATGTGGCAGAGCAGTTCACCGGTATGCCCGGCCAGTATGTGCCGCTGAAGGAGACCCTGCGGGGCTTTAAGATGATCCTGAACGGCGAGTGCGACGAGCTGCCTGAGAGCGCATTCCTGTTCGCGGGCACCATCGACGACGTGTTCGCAAAAGCGAAGAAGGGGTAAGCCATGACGACCTTTCATCTGACGGTGGTCACGCCGGACGGCTGCGCCTTTGAAGGTCAGGCCGAGCGCATCGTCTGCCGCGCCATTGACGGCGATATTGCCATTCTGGCAAAGCACGGCGATTACTGCACGGCACTGGGCATGGGCGAGGCGCACATTGTGGATGCCGACGGTCAGCGCCGCCGTGCAGCCTGCATGGGCGGCCTGCTCAGCGTGCTGGACGGGGACGTGCGTCTGGTGGCTACCACTTGGGAATGGGCCGAGGACATCGATCAGGCGCGTGCGGAGGCTTCCAAGAAGCGCGCCGAGGAGATCCTTGCCCGCAAGAACCTGAACGACCGTGAGTACGAGCTGGCACAGGCGCGCCTCAAGCGCGCGCTGGTGCGCACCTCTGTCCGTTAAACCTGTATGCAAAAAGGCACCCGCAGCCGGATGGCTGTGGGTGCCTTTTTCTGCGCGGGACGATTTCAAATGCGCTCCGCAGGTAGCGGCCTCGCCCTCTCAGTCTCGCTACGCTCGCCAGCTCTCCCAAAGGGAGAGCCCTTGGCATGGCGGTACAGTTTCAGGTTAAACTGCAAAGTTTGCGGGCGCGGGAGCGCCTGAGAGGGTTTCTTACCCCGGTTCGCTTTCTCGATCAGGGTACGGATGTGGTGCGCAAGCATCTCCACGGCGGTGCTGTTCTCGCCGCCATTGGGCACAATGATGTCCGCGTTGCGCTTGCTGGGTTCTACAAAGGCTTCGTGCATCGGCTTGACCGTGGTCAGGTACTGGTTGATCACGCTGTCCAGGCTGCGCCCGCGCTCCTTTACGTCCCGCAGGATGCGCTCGTCCGCGTCCGTATCCACAAAGATCTTGTAGTCGAACAGGGCGCACAGCTCCGGCTCTACAAAGGGCAGAATGCCCTCCACGATCAGCACCGGGGCGGGCTCGATGTGCTGCACCTCGTTGCTGCGGTTATGGTTGGAGTAATCGTACACCGGGCAGTCGATGGCGCGGCCTGCCTTCAACTCCTGCAAGTGGTAGATGAGCAATGCGTTGTCGAAGGCGTCCGGGTGGTCGTAGTTCAGCTTGCAGCGCTCTTCAAAGGGCAGCTCGTCGTGACGCTTGTAGTAGCTGTCGTGGGAGATCAGCCGCACCTCGTCCTCCCCAAAGCGCTCCTTCAGCCGCAGTGCAAGGGTGGTCTTGCCGCTGCCAGAGCCGCCCGCAATGCCAATGATCAGGTTGTTCATGATGCAAACTCCTTCTGCACAAAATCTGCCGGTTTCTGTGGAAAAACCGGCCGGAATGGATTATAATAGGTTTGTATATATTCTGCTGCCCCGGGGCTGTTGCCGCCCGGCAGCAGTTCTTCCCCTTTATCATAGCACAAAATGTGTCATTTGGACAGGGCTTGCAGGCTATCCTCCGACACATTCCAAAAAAAGGACGGTCAAAATGTCAAAAGAAACATTGCAGCACACCATGAGAAGCAAGGTCCGGGTATTTGAGGACGGCGGCATCCGTCTGCTCCGTAAAGGCCAGAAAGGGCTCATCCATGCCATCTTCAGCCGCTTTGGGCTGGTGCTGGTACTGCTGGTGCTGCAATTCGGGGCGCTCTTCAGCCTGATGCGCTGGTTCAGTAACCTGCTGCCCCACTACTTGGGCGGCACCTTGCTGGTCACGGCGGCCATGATGGTCTACCTGCTCAATCAGGACATGAACAACAGCGTGCGCATCCCGTGGCTGGTGGTCACGGCGCTTGCCCCGGTGCTGGGCGTGCTGCTGTTCTGCTACACCAAGGAGGATGTCGGTCACCGGATGCTCAAAAAGCGCCTGCTGGAGCTGGAGGGACAGACCCGCGGCCAGCTGGCGCAGGACAAAAAGGCGAGCACGGCGCTGGACGCGGACTGCCCCGGCGCGGCCTCTCTGGCGCAGTATCTGCGCGGACGGGGCGGCGGCTTCCCGGTGTACGAAAACACGCAGGTGACCTATTTCCCCAGCGGAGAAGCCAAGTTCGCTGCGCTGCTGCCCCAGCTGGAAAGCGCCACCCAGTACATTTTTCTGGAATACTTCATCATTGACGAAGGGCTGATGTGGGGGCGTATTCTGGAGATACTGGCACGCAAGGCCGCGCAGGGCGTGGATGTGCGGGTGATGTATGACGGCACCTGCGAGTTCTCCACCCTGCCCCGGGACTACCCCAGACGGCTGGAAGCGCTGGGTATCCGCTGCAAGGTGTTTGCGCCGGTCACGCCCTTTGTTTCCACCCACTACAACTACCGCGACCACCGCAAGATTCTGGTCGTAGATGGCCGCGTGGGCTTTACCGGCGGCGTGAATCTGGCCGACGAGTACATCAACCACATTGAAAAATACGGTCGCTGGAAGGACGCCGCTGTCATGCTGGAAGGCGAGGGCGTGCGCACCATGACCGCCCTGTTTTTGCAGATGTGGAGCATCCAGCGGGAGCCGGAGTTTGCGCAGTTCCTCACCCACCCCTCCCAGAAACGCAGGCAAAGGGCTTTGTCACCCCCTACGGGGACTGTCCGCTGGACGGCGAGCGTGTGGGCGAGATGGTGTATATTGACCTGCTCAACCGCGCCCGGCACAGCGTACATATCATCACGCCCTACCTCATTCTGGACGGCGAGTTGGAGACCGCCCTGCGCTTTGCCGCCGAGCGCGGCGTGGATGTGCATCTGATCCTGCCCGGCAAGCCGGACAAGGCATTTGCCTATGCGCTGGCCAAGACCCATTACCTGCCGCTGCTGTCCTCCGGTGTGAAGATCAGCGAGTGGACCCCCGGCTTCACCCACGCCAAGGTGATGATCATGGACGGGCAGGAGGCCGTTGTGGGCACCATCAATCTGGACTACCGCAGCCTGTACCACCATTTTGAAGACGCTGTCTGGATGCGCGGCGTGGACTGCCTGCCTCGCATTGAAGCAGATTTTCAGGATACGCTGGCACAGTGCCGCACGGTGGAACCCACCCGTCAGAGCATCTGGCAGGGTAAAAAGCTGCTGCATCTGGTGGGCATAGTGCTCAAGTTCATCGCCCCGCTGATTTAAACGAAAAGCGCCCCGGAAACGCTGTCAAACGTTTCCGGGGCGTTCTTTGCTTATGCTTTTGCGCCTGCCGGCACTCTTCCCTTTTTCAGCGTGGAGGGCATCGCCTTCAACGGGTCACCCACCACATGATGATAGACCTCCTCGTAACGGTCCAGCATCACGTCGTACTCAAAATTGGTATGGATGTACTGTATCTGCTGCTGCCGCATTGCGTCCGGGTACTCCTGTGTACATTCCCGCTCCAGCGCCCGGGCAAGATCATCCGTATCCTCCGGTTTGAAGGCCGCGCCGTAAATGTCGGTCACGACCGTATTCTCGGGGATATCGCTCACCAGACACCGTGCGCCGATGGACAGTGCCTCCAGCAAAGATAGAGAAAGCCCCTCGGTGTGGCTGGGCAAAACGAACAGCCCGCAATTGCTGTAAAGCTCCTTCAGCGGGTCGCCCACCACATAGTCGGTCATGATGATATTGGGGTCATTCTGTACCTGCTGCTGTACTGCTCTGCAATATTCGCTGTCATCCAGCGGGCCGACCAGTACAAGCTTTTTCCCTGTCTTGGCCTTGCGGTAGCCCTCCACCAGATCCAGCGTGCCCTTTTCCGGCGAGATGCGCCCCACATACAGGATGTACTCTCCCCTCGCCAGCCCGTATTTTTCCCGGATCAGGCTGCACGCGCGCTTTTCGTAAAAGCGGATGGCATTGGGGATCAGAATAGACGCGCGGCCATATTTCTGCAAAAAATAGTTCCACTCCGTCTCCGAAAGCACCACCAGATCATCCGCATATTTTGCAGCGATCCGCTCTCCCAGCTTCATGTAACGGCTTGCAAAGCCACGCCACTTGTCCACCTTCCAGTTCAGTCCGTGCACTGTACATACGGTGTGCTTGCCGAATATCTTAGCGATCAGCAGCGGTACGCTGGGTCCGATGGCGTGGTAATGGAGCACATCATAGCCACGGAACAGCGCATCAAAAGTCGCCAGAAAAGAGTAGATCGTGGCATTCAGTGCAGGCTTTTGCAGGGTAAATACTCGCCGCGCGTGAACGCCGTCCACATCGTACACATTATGGTGCTTTTCCAAGCCGCGGTTATACACGGTAACGTCATAGCCTCGTTCCACCAGACTTCTGGCCAGCCCGCCAACCATGACCTCTACACCGCCCGAGCGACTCGGAAAATCCTTGTGCCCGATCATCGCCACCTTCACCGCAACTACTTCCTTCCGTTCTGTAATACATCTCCATCAAATCCCGTTTTCATCACACTAATACATCATTATTGTAACATAAGCATCACTTAGCCGCAACTAATTTCCATGAAATATTTTAATAAAATATGAATTTTCAGTTATATCTTGCTCTATTTGTAGGAATTTTATCTTTTACACACTAAAAAACGCTTCAGGAAATTCCTGAAGCGTTTCTCTAAGTCGGCGACTACCTATTTTCACAAGCCGTTTCCAGCTAACTATCTTCGGCACAAGTAAGCTTAACTTCTGTGTTCGGAATGGGAACAGGTGGAACCTTACCGTCATCGACACCGACCGATTTGACTGAATCAGTATAACACATTTCTGTGTATCTGTCCAGTATTTTTAGAAGGACGTGCCTTCAAAACTGAATAATCACTGCTAACATTTTTTCGTTGACTTAAAAGTCTCAAGCGAATTGTGGTCAAGCCCTCGACCTATTAGTACACGCTTGCTGAATGGATCGCTCCACTTACACATCGTGCCTATCAACCTTGTAGTCTTCAAGGGGTCTTACTTGTTTGAAACAATGGGATATCTTATCTTTGGGTCGGCTTCACGCTTAGATGCTTTCAGCGTTTATCCGATCCGTACGTAGTTGCCCAGCTATGCTCCTGGCGGAACAACTGGTGCGCCAGAGGTACGTCCGTCCCGGTC
>ENA-OQKJ01000206-OQKJ01000206.1-human-gut-metagenome-genome-assembly--contig:-NODE-206-length-15273-cov-1.982107_pt1 | contig 15273 bp, 16 predicted proteins | sample MGYA00242647_ERZ504795 | MGnify/ENA primary metagenome ERZ504795 (study PRJEB26092, sample SAMD00036398) | human gut metagenome | host: Homo sapiens | study: EMG produced TPA metagenomics assembly of...
TGCGCTGTCAGAACTTGTAAAGCTTAGACAGAACAATTCCCGCGATCTTCTTCTCGAGTCAGATTATATACATATTCCTGTAATTCGGCTGTCAATCGATAATGTGATATTATTGCAATATCGTGGATTCGCGTACGATTAAACGCGACACACATTGCTGAATTTTCGGAATCTCTTCTCCTGAAAGAAGTTTTACCGCAGACGCAGCCAGCATTTTTCCAAAAGAAGCATAATCATAGCAAACGCTGGTAAGCTTCGGGTTAACAATATCTGACAGAAAGGTTCCGTCAAAGCTGACAAGCGATATATCCTGCGGAACAGACAAATGATGTTCCTCAATACACCGAAGAATTCCGATTGCGCTGAAATCATTGATTGCAATTACGGCAGTCGGCATCGTACGATTTTCCTGAAAGAGCTTTTCCATACACTGGTACCCCCCTTCGATGTTGTAATCCGAATCCGTTACATAGCGTTCTCTGTATGTGATTCCATTTTTACGAAGCAGCATACGATACCGCATTCGTTTATCATATGTTGACCGGATGTGATTTTTCCCGCCGATCAGTGCAATATGCCGATGGCCAAGCGAAAAAAGATGCTCCATGGCAAGGTCTACACTCGCCATTTCATCAATGCATACCTGATAACAAAGAGATCCTTCTATTTTCCAGTTGTAATAATCGGTGTAGTGTCTGTGATTCAGTCCAAGCAAATCCAACATAATTCCAAATCTGTAACGACGTCTGGTCTGATTTTCCTCCCATTAAAATAATTGCATCACACGCAGGTCAAACATCTTCTGCAAATACTGTTCTTCCATTTCATAACTGTCTCTGAGATGAAAATATCATGGGAACATATCCACTTGCACCAATTTCCTTTACGCATTCGTCCACAAGCTGTGCATAAAAGGGATTCATCATATCCGCTGCAAGAATGCCAATGATTTTTGTTCTTGCATTTGTCAGCCCCTGTGCTAGCGCATTGGGGCGATAATCATATTTTTGTATGATTTCCTCCACTTTTTTTCTTTTTTCCTCGCTTACCCGGGCATTTTTCGTCATGACCCGAGACACCGTCGCCGGCGAAACGCCTGCTTCTTTTGCAATAGTATAAATGTTTTTTCTTTTTTCATAAATCGCCCTCTTGAAACTCTTACTCTATTCCAATTTTTTGAAACCCTTTTCATTTCAAATTCAAGGATAGACTTTTTGCACGTAAAAGTCAATCCTAAAGTCGCTATTTTACAAAAAATCCCTCTCTTTTCCATGGATTTTTCAGATGAACTCTTTATAATAAAAACCATAGGAACGTATAAAAATTGAAATATCATGATAAAAACAGGAGGTTATAAATCTATGAATACCCAAACAATTTATCTCCATCATTCCTGGAAATTTCACTATGGCGAAGAGCCGGATGCCTGGAAAAAAGACTATGATGATACTGGCTGGACAGCTGTCGAGCTTCCACATGACTGGTCTGTTGCAATGCCATTTTCCAGATCCTATTCCAGCGGCACCGGATATGCAGCCGGCGGCATCGGATGGTATCGTGGAACCTTTTCCCTGCCTGAGAAGTATCGTGGAAAACGCATCGTGCTGCTGTTTGACGGTGTCTACAAAGAAAGCCAGGTCTGGTTCAACAGTTATTATCACGGCTTTCATCCCAATGGATACACACCTTTTTTCTATGACATAACATCCCAGGCTGTTTTTGGTACAGATGGTATCAATGAAATCAGCGTCCGTGTAGACCGGACAGAGATTTCAGATTCCCGATGGTTTACCGGTTCCGGAATCACAAGAAAGGTAACGCTCCTTGTTACAGATCTTCTTCACGTTACACCATATGGCACCTGCTTTTCCATAAACAGGGCAGATAAAATCTCAGCGGATCTTTCTATCACAACAGAGATCTGTAATATGGAAGATCAGGAAACCTCTTTTTCACTGGTCCAGTATCTGCGTGATCAAAATGGAAACACGGTGTTTTTCGCCGAGCAGAGAGCCACTCTTCTTCCTGGAGAAACCGCAAAACTAAAGACTGAAGGAACGGTAGCACAGCCAACACTGTGGTCTCCGAAACATCCATCTTTATATACACTCGAAACATGGCTCCACAAAGCCAAGGATGACTCCGCCTTTCTTGCAGACAAGTTCCGTGTAGGTATCCGCACCTTCCGTTTTGATGCCGATTATGGATTCTTTCTGAATGAAATCCCCATGAAAATTAAGGGGGTCTGCGTTCACCACGATGCCGGTGCACTCGGTGCCGCCGTTACAAAAGAAATCTGGATACGCCGCCTTGAAAAGCTCAAAGAAATGGGCTGCAATGCCATCCGTATGAGCCATAATCCGCATATGCCGGAACTGTACGATCTATGTGATGAAATGGGCTTTCTTGTTATGGATGAAGCATTTGATGAGTGGGAAGGGCCAAAAAAACAAATGGTCTACCGGTCATAATGTTTATCCTCCAAAGCATCAGGGATATTACAAGTACTTTCCTCAGTACCAGAAAGAAGATCTGTCTGCTATGGTATTGCGCGACCGAAATCATCCAAGTGTAATTCTCTGGAGCATTGGAAATGAAATTGATTATCCAAATGATCCTTACTGCCATCCTCTGTTTCAGACCATGACCGGAAACAATGATGCAAACAAGCCTGCCGCAGAGCGCGTATACAATCCGGATCGGCCGAATGCAGAGCGATTAAAAGCACTGGCTTCCATGCTTGCTTACGAAGTACGCGCAGTGGATCCTACGCGCCCGGTTACACTGGCTGCCGCTTTTCCGGAGCTCTCTGCAAAGATCGGTTTTCTGGATGCCCCTCGATGTTGCCGGATACAATTATAAAGAACATTTATACGAGGAAAGCCACTGTGATTTTCCTTCGCTCCCATTTTTAGGCAGCGAAAACGGACATGATCTTGCTGCCTGGCATGCGGTAACCGAAAACGAATATATCAGCGGACAGTTTCTCTGGACAGGCATTGATTATATGGGAGAGGCACACGGATGGCCGCTTCGAGCTTCTGAAGCCGGGCTTCTTACGATGGCTGGCTTTGAAAAATCCGGGTTTTACCGGCGGATGAGCTTCTGGTCATCCAAACCGATGTGCCATCTTTCCACACAGCGGGCAGACTCCATGAGAGAAAGCTGGCAGCCATTATTCGAAAGCTGGAATTACTGTGATGGAGAAGATATCGAAGTCCGCTGCTACACAAACCTTTCCGAAGCGGAATTATTCTTAAACGGAATCAGTCTCGGCAAAAAGGAGGCTTCCTATACTGAAGATTCGATTCGCTGGATCGTTCCCTTTCAGCCGGGCACGCTGATGGTTCTTGCTTCTGGAAAGCTTGCGGCACAAAAGGGCGGGGCTTCCTGTACTTTTGAAGCAAAGGATGAGCTGAAAACGACTTCTATGCCTTGTGCCCTGCAGATCCGACCCTGGAAGCCGTCCAAAGAAAATTCCGCTGTTTTACCGGAAAATCCGCTTCTGCAGTTCGAAGTTTATGCCGCCGACAGAGATGGTGCTTTCTGCTTCGGAGATTCCTCCATGGTTCAGGTAACGACAGACGGAGGCGTCCTTCTTGGAATTGAAAACGGAAATGCTGCAGACTGCACCGAGTATGCTTCTTCCTGCCGCCGGTTGTACCATGGACGACTGATTTTCTATGTCCGCCGCTCTTTTGCAGATCACCCGGTTACCGTGCAGGTTTCTTCAGAACTGCTAAAATCCAATTCTGTTACTATTTTCTGAAAGGAGTAACGACAGACTTTATGTGGAAATCCTTTTACAATCCAGATCTGGGCAAAGTAGAAACGCCACAGGGAACGATGACTCTCCCAAAGATTTTTCTTCCCCTGTTTCTGGAAATGTTTTTGATGAATCTGATGAGCACCGTCAATACTTTTACTTTGTCCTTTTATTCCGATGAAGCAGTTGCTGCCGTTGGTTCCGCCGGACAGTTTATGGGCATGATTCTGAATTTCTATTCCGTAATCAGTACCGGTGCGTCCATCGTAATCAGCCAGAATCTTGGTGCCAAAAAGGAAAAAATAGCATCCGATGCTGCTTTCTGTGCGCTGTTTGCAGGTGCCGGGTTAAGCGTTCTCCTTGGTGCTACACTTTCGTTCTTTTCCTATGCCCCTCGATGCGGCAGATGATTTATCCGGCCAGGTATTAACATATGCCTCTTCTTACCTGAGAATCTGCATTCGTGTTTCCTTTTTTGCCGCGTTCGTGTCCATCTGCAGTGCCATATTTAAAAGCTATGGAAAGCCCAAAATATCGGTATTTGTTACCCTTGGAATGAATGCGCTGAATGCCCTTTTAAATTATCTGATCGTCTTTCAGCCGGTCGAACTGCCGCTTCACGGCGTAGAAGGGATTGCCTGTGCCTATGCCTTCAGTGAGGGCTGTGCCGCTTTTACCATGCTTCTGCTGCTCCTGGTTCTTCCGCTTGGCCTTGACTTCCGTCATAAGTCCATACGCAGCAGTTTCCGGATTTTACCAAAAGTGCTTCAAATCGGAATTCCAGGCGGTATCAGTACGCTTTCCTATTCTGTATCCCAGGTAGTGACAACCTCCATTATTGCACTTGTCGGTGTGCAGGCTGTTTCCGCCAAAATTTATGTTTCCACACTTGTTTTTTACGTGTATGTCCTAGGCCTCTCCCTTGGTCTTTCGACCTCGTTGCTGATCAGCTGGCTTACCGGCGCCGGAAAATACGAACAGGCTTATCAGCTGAATTTGCAGAATTTAAAAATCACAATTTTGCTGAATGCCTGCCTATCCACGCTCCTTGCCTGCTTTGGTTCCGTGCTGCTGCGGATCTTTACAGACGATCCTGCGATCCTTTCGATCGGACATACCATTTTGTTTTTTGATATTTTCGTGGAAATTTTTCGAGGCTTTAATCACATTGAGGAAAATTCCTTGCGCGGAGCAGGCGATGTGGTTTTCCCTATGGGTGTTTCCATTCTCTCCTGCTGGCTGATGAGTGTATTCTTCTCCTATCTGCTTGGTGTAAAAATGGGATTCGGATTATTCGGATGCTGGATCGCTTTTGGCATGGATGAGGCGTTCCGTGGTGTAAATTATCTGATCCGGTGGCGATCACGCAAATGGATGAAAAAAACCGTTGTTATTTCTGAAGAAAATACAATCTGGCCTTAAAAGGCTCCAGCTTCTCGTTGTATTTTTCATTCGAGAAGCTGGAGCTTTCCGCTGTTGTTCATCTGCCCTAAAGCATTTTTTTGTATTATTATTTGATACGTTTCAGTTCATACTGTCTCGTACCAAGACCAATTTTCTCTGCCTGGTCAAGGGTTGCCTGCCATTCAATATTCGGATTGGAATCCTTGAAATGATCGTGGTGGCAATGCCATCCCGGCTCTGCAAGATGCTCGCCAAGCTGACTGTTTTCGATCGGAGTTGCCTTCAGGCAGGCATCGGCACACGCCTGGTCAATGGCAACCGGGTCGAAGCTTGCAAACATTCCGATATCCGGCAGGATCGGAGCATCGTTCTCCCCATGGCAGTCACAGTTCGGGCTGATATCCTGTACCAGAGAGATATGGAAACACGGACGTCCATGACAGACAGCCTGTGCATACTCAGCCATTTTCCGGTCGAGAAGCTCGTTTGCACTGCTGTTTGGATTATAAACCGCATCAAAACTGCAGGCACCGATGCAGCGGCCGCATCCTTTGCATTTGTCATAGTCAATGACTGCTTTTTTATCCACATAGGAAATTGCATCGCTTCCGCATTCTTTTGCACAGCGGTGGCAGCCACGACAGACATCCGTATTGATCGCCGGTTTTCCACTGGCATGCTGCTGCATCTTTCCGGCGCGGCTTCCGCATCCCATACCGATATTTTTCAGTGCACCGCCAAAGCCCGTTGCTTCATGGCCTTTGAAATGGCTCAGACTGATAAAAATATCTGCGTCCATGATCGCATGGCCAATCAATGCTGTTTTGCAGTATTCTCCGTTGACAACCGGAACCTCAATTTCATCGGTTCCTCGCAGTCCATCTCCGATGATAATCTGGCATCCTGTGGTAATGGTATTGAATCCGTTCAGATTTGCGCAGTCAAGGTGCTCCAGGGCATTTTTTCTGCTGCCCGGATATAACGTATTGCAGTCTGTCAGGAACGGAAGACCTCCCTGCTCTTTACAGAGATCTGCAACCACTTTCGCATAATTCGGACGAAGAAACGCCATGTTTCCCAGTTCGCCAAAATGCATTTTGATTGCAACAAATTTACCTTCCATATCAATGTCTTTGACGCCAGCAGCGATACAGAGTTTTTTCAGCTTGTCAAGCTGACTCGTTCCCACAGGACATCGAAAGTCGGTAAAATAAACCGTTGACTTTTCCATTCTGTTATTCCTCCTAATTTGTCCTTTTTTATCAGAATAGCACTTTAAGCTTACTTGAAGTCAAGTGTGATTGTAATATGCATGGATCCAGTCATGCCCGAATGTTACAGTTTACTGCTACCCAGCAATCTGTAATATTTGCAGTCCTCATAGAAAGTTTTGCTTCGTAAAAGGAAGATTTGTAGTATTCTGTAAAGTTCATGCACTTGTCTTTTTTCAGGATTTTTCGTATACTGAAGGTAGTTTTAAAAAAATCAGAGTACAGAGTAAACGAAAACCGTCTGTTTTCTTTTACTCCCTGGGAGGTCGCATTTATGATAAAGGCAGTATTATTCGATATGGATGGTATCCTGTTTGACACCGAGATTGTAATGAAAGAGGGCTGGCAAAAAGCTGCCCGGGAGCTGAATTTTACGCTCACGGAGGAACATCTCTCACAGATGCGCGGCAGCGCGCTTCCACGGAGCAGAAAGCTGTTTGAGGAGTGGTTCACGGAAAGGTGACATACGATGAGGGACGCGCGATCCGCTCGGCGTATCTGAATGATTATATTCAGCGAAATGGTGTACCGGAAAAGCCGGGACTTCACGAGTTTCTTTCCTGGCTGAAGGAACATTCGATTAAAGTTGCGGTTGCCACTTCCACAACACGGCGCGTTGCGGAAGGATACTGGAAACAGTCTGGCATTGACCAGTATATCGATGCTTCAGTCTGCGGGGATGAGGTAATCAACAGCAAGCCGGATCCGGAAATTTTCTTAAAAGCAGCGTCTCTTCTGAAAGTTCCGATTGCTGCATGCATGGTAGCCGAAGACAGCATCAATGGTCTGAAGGCCGCGCGTGCAGCTGGCGCCATCTCCTGCATGATCCCGGATCTGACACCGTATACAAAAGAGCTTTTTCCATTTTGTGATTATGTGAGTCCTTCTCTTTTGACCTGTAAAGAAATTCTGCTGCAGACTCCGGAAGCGGACAAACTGAAAAGCTGGAAGTAAAAAATCATACATAAATTCAATTATTTTACTGTAAGAAAGTCCTCCACACAGAATCTTTCTGCTGCGGAGGACTTTCTTTAACACGTTTTCATCATCTGTTCGTTTATTCTACATCTACCGGCGAATCATACGATTCCATAACATTGTAGATCTGTTCTGCTGCTGTTGTACGCAGTTTCTGCTGTGTGCTCTGGTTTGCGCATTTTTCGTATTCACGCATGAAGGCAGTTGCTGCGGTGTCAACATCTTCGGCATTTTTCAGTCTGTCCAGCAGATTCGGATTGTAGTCGGAAAGGTAGGCCATCAGACTGTCGAGCTGGCCGGACAGGCTTCCAAGGCTCTTTCCAAGATCAATGGTATATCGGCACAGATACTCTTTGATCGTTGGATCTGTAAAACCACAGAGACCATATCCATATCTTCCGCCACTGTAAAGGCCAAAACGGGAACTTCGGATCACTTCGTCACGGGAAATGATTCCGGCGTCAACAAGGTTCGTGTACTGCTCTCCGCTCAGGCTTGTGCGGCTGGTAGAGCCATACTCAAGCAGTGTCGGATTGAGGTCTGTGGATGCCTCGTTTGCAATATTTCCCATAATACCGGCGGCTCCTTCTTTTGTAAATCCGTGCATCAGGAAGTAATTCCAGATCTTTTCTGCGTTCGTTCCGCCGATTTCATCGTCGGCTGCAAAACGACGGATCGTCAGAATCGTGTCACAGTCCACCGGGCGGTCGCAGGTGATACCGGCGTTTTCATTCAGCGCTTCTACGATTTTTCCTTCTCCGTCATACAGCGCCACATGGCCATTATAGCAAATAACATCGCCTGCGCGTGCCTCATCCAGGCTTGCAACCTCCGTTCCAAGGCTGCGCCATCCGCCGGAGGTCGTATATTCACCGTCGTACGCACCGCAACGGGTCAGAATCTGCCATACAAAATGAGAGCAGTCAATACCGTCCGTCAGGGAGTTTCCACCCCAGACGTATGGTCTGCCAACGAACTGTTTTGCAAATGTGATAATACCGTTTCCGGTTGAGGTTTTTACTTCATAAACCGTTTCTTTTTTATAGGGAAAGGCTTCATTTTCAGACGGATCGATCACCTGATCCGCCAGTTTCATCTGATCCTCTCCGGTGCCGGTTACATATTCCAGCGCCTCTTTTCCCTGCTGCAGATAATCCGTACGGACAAAACCGCGGACGTCGCCCGATTCAATATAAACCCACTCCTGATCCGCATCGGCGATCACAAAGCAGAGTGCCTTTGCCGGAAGTGTTCCCACGATCCGTGCGCTGGTGGAACCGCTTTCGCGGACGTTTAATCTGGTATCGACCTTTGCGTAGGCGTACGCTTTGTCGACCTGTGCGAAACCTGCGCGGAGATCTTTTTTCATGGAGCTGATATATTTTCCGTAATCAATCGTCTGAATCCAGTCATCCGCCTGTGTCTCATCATTTTTCGGTGTTTCTGTCGGTGCTGGTGCAGGCGTCTCGGTTGGCACCGGTGTTTCTGTTGGTTCCGGGGTTTCGGACGGGGCTGGAGTCGGCGTTTCACTTGGGGATGGCGTTACCGACGGTTCTGGAGTTTCGCCTGGAGTTGGTTCCGGGGTTTCACTTGGAGATGGCTCCGGCATCTCGCCTGGATTCGGGTCTTCCGGTGTCTCCGTTGGAGTCGGATCCTCTGTCGGTTCTGGCGTTTCCGGTACTTTTGGCTCCTCTGTGGAAGCGGCATTTTCATCCTGAGATGGTACGGACGGTTCTTCTGCTGGTGTCTCGGTTTCCTGTGTTTCTACAGCCGGAACAACGGCTTCTTCTGTGTTCCGTTTCCGTTTCACTTTGCGTGGCCGGTGCATCCGCCTGATCTTTCTGCGTTTCCTGCACCGTTTTCGCTGTCTCCTCTGCATGCGCCGGTGCAGCCGAACCGAGAAGCATTCCGGCTGCCACGCCGAACGCTGTTACCGTTGTGCCAAATTTTTTCTTTGAAATCATATATGTTTTGCTCTCCTCTCTGCTGTTTGTCGATTTCTGCCTGCCATTTTCTGCTTTTGAGGCCGTTCGAATGAAATCACGAAAATGTATCGTTCCTGTAAAGTCTGGCCTCTTTTTTTGAAGATAAACCAAAAATGATATCATTCATTTTCATTGTGCAAAAATTTCACGTATTTTCTATATTGTATCACAGACAACAGCAGATGCAAAGAAACAAATCACATATTGAGGAATTTTTCTGTTTAACGCGTGAAATTGAGAGAGATTCTCTGTAAATTCTCAGGAACCGGACGGAATGCGGATCAGAAGCCGTTTTCCATTCTGCTCTGATACCGTCAGAACCGGAATATGTTTCTTGCGGAGCTGGTGCATGACCGGATAGGCCGCAAAGAGATCACCGCTGACACAGACAGCCTCCGGCTTTTCTTTTAACAAGTCCGACAGGTATTCCCGCAGGCGTATCTTCCATTCTGCTTTTTCAAGTGATGACACGGCATAACTGCCACAGATGTTCAGTTCCGGGGCCTCCGGCAGCGGTTTATGAAGAATAACTGCATGCTCCATGCCCGGCATCTGCCGCAAAAGCGCGTCATCCGCATCAATCGCATCGGTACCGATGTGGATCAGAACCGGTGCTTTTGGCATTCCCGCAAGGCTGATGCGACAGGCAGCGACGGCATCGTCAAGCGTTTCTGCGGTGAGAAGAAATCCTCCTTTGTGGCAGAAAGACACATCGGAAAGCCCCGTCGCTTCCTGCAGTGCTTCTTTTTTCCAGGCCAAGCCATGTTTCCGGAAAATCATACTTGTAATTGAATGAATTTTCTTTTCGAACCGGCTGCACGCAGTAACCGCCGCGATTCGATGGGAATATCAGAAATGCAATTTCAGTCGCGGAAAGCTGTTTCTGACATGGAAAAAATTCCGACAGAATCAGAATCTTTTCATCCATTGTTCCTGCCTTTTTCTCCGCTGCGATCCGCTTCCTGTGTTCGGCAAGAAGAGCTGCAAACTGCTGCTCCGCCCGCTCATCCGCACGAAAACGCTCCCATTTATGTTCCAAAATCCGTCCGGCCACTGCCACCGCTTCCAGGAAAGCAGCATCGCTTCCGCTGTTATCATCCCATACCGGATTGAACATGCCGATCATACTGGCGAGTTCATTCTTTTCTCCTGTATTATCATTGAGATCGAGCGGCTGTACAAACTTCTCGTCAAACCGCGCGGCCATCTCCGGACTTAAAATTTCTGTGCCAAGTGCCTCCCATAAAAGGCCAAACGCCGCGTACGGAACCTGGTTTTCCCGGATCCGGCTGTCTTTCTGGTGATGGTCGTATTCTCCTCTCCCAATATCAAAAACAATCCCGTCAAAATCCTCCGGCACACGATTTCCGCGCTGGATGGTAAGCTGCGGATTAAAATGCAGAAGCAGTGCCGCAGAGAACACATCATCCGCATGAAATTTTCCGCCGTGCGTAAAAGCAGCGGCATTTTCTTTTTGTATCTGTTCTAATAATGTCATAAAATTCCAACTTCCTTTTTCTTAAGATCTGCTCTATTTTACTCTATCTGGCGGCTGTTTCGCAACGGTTCTATGTAAAGAAAAGTTTGAAAACTTCCTGGCGCATATTTATTAAAAATCATTTCCGCAGTCTGCACACTTATCTACGAAAATTCTTTTGTGGGTATTTGGAAAATCAAAATGAGCGGCTCCTCTTCCAAGGTTCCGCTCATTTTGATTTTTCTTCCTTTCATACCTGAATCCGGTCTGCAGCTGCATCACACATTGCAATCCGTTTTCCATCCATGCCAAGGATCAATCCACCGTTTATTCTCTGGATGACCTGTACGGTGCTGCCTTCTTTGATTTTACGGCTTCGGAGGAAATCCAGAACATCAGGGATTCCAAACATCCATTTGATGGTACAGATATCACCGGTTTTTTTCTTTGAAAGTGCCTGCATGGTATCCCTCCTTTTTACTTTTCTATATTGTATTCCCTGAGGAAATATTTAGTCAATAAGAACAATTGGGATACGCTTCTAACTAAAGTTTGTGTGCAAAGCGCTAGAGTGTGTTTGAAAAAGGCTTTTCGTAGTCTGCATGTTCCAATTTGTGGGAGATTTTGTCTGAATGAAGGAGGCGTAGCGGGCTACGGCGACTGAATGAGGGCAAAATATACCGCAAATTGGGGCGTGCAGGCTGCGGAAATGGTTTTTCAAACACACTCTAGTTTTTCAATCAGAGAAAGAGTTTGATGCACGCGATCGCAATCGAAGCCACAGCCACGATCCGTTTCAGCAGCGTCTGGTTGATTTTCGTTGCATTTTTGCTTCCGGCAAAGACACCGATGCCATGTGCGACCAGAAGTACCGGTAAAAGCAAAAAGACTTCTTTGTTTCCGGCGGCCGCGATCAGATAGCCTGCCGCAGACGGTACGGCGATGAAAATCGAATCAAACAAGGAAATACCGACCGCGGTGTGCGCCGGAATACCGAGCAGTGTCAGAATCGGCATTACAAGCACCGGCCCGCCTGCACCGGAGGCGGCACAGACAGCACCGGTTACAGCACCAAGTACCAGGAAAAACGGAACGCTCTGGACTGCTTTTTTCTCTGTATTTCCCGGCTTGTCTTTCCGAAGCAGGATGGAAATTCCGGAGAGCAGAACAACGAGATATAGAATTATTTTCATCGTGTCCGCCGGAATCAGAAGGTTGATCTTGACACCGGCAAGCGCGCCGACAAAACTTCCGGCCGAAAGCACACCTGCCGTTTTCAGGTCAAGGTTCCCGCTCTTATAATAATTTACCGATCCCAGAATGCCGGAAATCAGAAATGCCGCAAAGCTGAGTGCCAGGGACGCGTAGGACGGCATATCCAGAAATCCGGCGTAGAACATCGGAAGCAGAAATCCTGCGATTCCCGTCAGGCCGATACAACCGCCGACCACGAAATTCAGAAGGATCATCAGAATCAGATTTAACATAACTATAGATTCTCCTTATGGTGTAATTTTTTCAGCTTGTTCAAAATACCGCTCTGCCTTAGCAAGAATCCGTGCTTCATCAAGAGTCTGCACGGCACGGTCTTTCATCAAAGTCTTCCCATGTACTACATTGTCGCAGTACATCCGCTGCTGTCACGCACTCGAGCAGTGTATTGACAAGATTTCCGGTCGGATACAGATGCGGCTGGCGAAGCGAAATCGTGATAAAGTCCGCCTCTTTTCCAACAGCGATACTTCCGCCGTTTTCATGCAGATAGTCATATCCGCCCTGTGTCGCCATGCGGAGGATTTTCGCTGCGGCATGACTGCGCCTCGCTGATACCGACACCGCGTTCCGACGTTCATCACGGACGGAAAAATTTTCATCTCATTCCAGTAGACTGAGTCCTCCATGCGCCGCGCCATCCGTTCCAAGGCCGACGGTGATGCCGCGCTGCAAAAGAGCCGGCGTATCCGGTACTCCTTTTCCACAGTTGCTGAACGGGCAGTGGCATGTTTTTACCTCATACTTCTTCAGCAGATCCTTCTCATTTTCCGAGAGCAGAATGCAGTGCGCCGCCAGAAAACGCTCATCCAGCACACCAAGCTTTTCCAGGTACTCGATTGGCCGCACTCCAAAACGCTGCAGAAAGAAATTGATCTCGTTCGGATATTCGTTCATATGCGCCTGCAGCAGGGCGCCACGCTCTTTCGCATGACCGGCTGCCTTTAAAATCAGCTCTTCTGTACAGCTGATCAAAGACCGAAGAGAATAGGCGACTTTTAAGTTCCCTTTTCCATGGTACGCGTCATACAGCGCATCTGTCTGCGCCACATTCTGATCGGCGGTATGGCGGATAACATCCGGCAGTGACGCATCATCCATGGTAGATGCAGATAACAGGCCACGCAGCCCGGACTGCAGATAGACATCTGCTGCGCTCTCCATAAAGTAGCTTCCTGCGTCCACAAACGACGTCGTTCCGGATTTGATCATCTCCAATGCCGCAAGTTCGGCACTAAGTTCCATCTTTTCCGGCGTCAGGGTACTCTCAAACGGCAGCATAATGCGCGTCCAGATCATCGGAAGCGCGTCGAGAATCTGTCCCTTTAAAAGCTGCTGCCCCGTGTGCATGTGGCTGTCGCAAAGACCGGGCATCAGAAGCTTTCTGCTTCCGTCAAGAAGCTCAGTTTCCTTATTTCCGGAGAGCGTTATTTCTTCTCCTTCCTGATACGGACGGATGGCAGAAATGATCCCGTTCTCTGTTTCGACGATCTGCCCTCTGGCGATTGTCATATCGTGCAGAAGCACAGAGGTATTCGTTACGATCAGTTTTCCCATAACTGGTTTCCTTTCTTTTTCTATAACAGCAGGAGCCTGCCTCATCCCATTTTCTGTCTGGGAAGAGCCGGGCTCTGTTTCTCTTGCGTAGTGTTTAAATCGTTCCTGTCAGCATCATGACAACCTGTGCAATCACAGCGGAACCGATAAAGGTTCCTGTCATAACAAAGACGCCGATCAGAATCATTTTCCATCCCTGTTTTGCGAAGGTTTTTACCTGGTCGCCGATGGAAATTCCGGCATACGCACCTACCATGGTAAGCGGAGCTGTAAAGTTAATTTTGCCGACTGCGTCGATCACAAACTGTCTTGCCGGTGAAATTGGAGATGCAGCAAGCAGGCCGAGAATGGAAACGTATGCTACAATCGGAAGCTTCAGCGGAATCAGTTTGCTTACCACAACACCGACACAAGAAATCGCCAGCAGAATCAGAATCCCCGGAAGAGAATCCAGAAAGTTTACCTGAAATCCAACCAGATTGGCAAGTCCGATTCCAAGACCGGACAGTAAAAATAAGAATCCCCATTCAATATATCTCATCGCTTATGCTTCCCCTTTCTTTTTTGCGGCACGTTTTTCTGCTCTTCTGTCTGCAAATTTTCCAAGCGTCGGTTCCAGTTTTCGATACAGGAAGTTGCAGAGCGGAATACCGACAAAAATAGCCATGTAAATTCCGTCGATACCGGAAATCGTTTCACTGGCGCTGGCAAGTGCAGAGATCTGGTTCGCCATCGTCGGATAAATCTCGGTCAGTGAAGCGGTGGCGCTCGCCATCATGATGCCGGCTCCAACGCCGGAGGCCATACCGAGAGCATACGGATGGAAAATATTCAACATTGCGATTACGGAAACCATAAATCCAAAATAGATGGTGCCGACCATACCGCCGACCACGTAAATGGAAAGGCTGCCACGCGCTTCCGGGGAATCCGGTCCGAACATATCGGTGATAAGAGCAAGGTTTGTTTCACGGTTGATCGAATGAGTGGCTCCGATCGCTTCCCGCTTTAAGCCGAGCAGAAGTGCCAGCGGCATTGCAAGAAGAATAGTTCCAAGGTTTCCGAACTCCTGTAACAGAAGTGCAGGACCAGCAGAAATGACCGTTTCAATGCTGGCTCCCGCATTGATGCCAAGCTTTGCAATAAACGGACAGATTGCCACAATAACGAGTTTTGATGCTGCTTTTACTTCCTTCGATTTTACGATTTTAGTCACCTGCGGACCGGACAGCACACCAAGAATCAATGCATAAAAAAATCGGGAACAAAATAAAGTTTCCCGGTCCCAGCGGGATCTTGACCTGTCCGATGGAATCTGCGATCAGAATGAACACAAATGCCAGAACATAGATCTTCCACTCAGCCTGAATACGGCTTTTCAGTGATGAATACGCATACTTTTCCTTTTTCATAACATTCTCCTCCACCATTGCTCTTTTTATGGTTCATTTTTGTTCTGTCTTGCAGAACAAGATGTATTCTAGCGGATTCGCGGTATGAAAAAAAGGACATATGGGATGTTTTCGGGGAAATTTTTCTTCTTTTTTAGGATTTCTTTTCTTT
>ENA-OQKJ01000207-OQKJ01000207.1-human-gut-metagenome-genome-assembly--contig:-NODE-207-length-15175-cov-2.510433_pt1 | contig 15175 bp, 14 predicted proteins | sample MGYA00242647_ERZ504795 | MGnify/ENA primary metagenome ERZ504795 (study PRJEB26092, sample SAMD00036398) | human gut metagenome | host: Homo sapiens | study: EMG produced TPA metagenomics assembly of...
TTTAGAACCAGGAATACGAGAAATAAAAGTCTTGTCATCCATAATATCATCAACAAGACTACAATTAATGGTAACGGGAAAAGCTGCTTCTTGAGTAGAAACATCTGGAGAGCTTTGTGAAACAGTTTTTTCCATAGATTTTGCTTTTGATGATTGCTTTTGAGGAGCTTCGGACGGAGTTTCAGTTTCTGCATACGGAATATAATCTAAACGATGTGTTTCGTCAGATTGTTCTGTATACTTGGAAAATTCTTTTCCAGACAGACTGCCGGAAGGAGTCTGAAGAATCCCTTTTTCATCCGGACGATAGACATTATAATTTTTTTCCGGATCAAGAAAAATAATAAAGCCCTTACCATTGTCAACGGAAAGAGCTTCCTGAATACGAACATATTCTCGGTCACCTGTCTGCAGCGCAATTTCATCTTCTCTTCTGGCAGCTACTCTTTGAGAAGGAATATATCGTTCGATTAACCCTGGTCGGTTCTTTAAGGTTTCATAACGATCGACTTCTTTCCCAGCCAGGGCTTGCTCAAAAGACTGTGCATTCAGATTTTTTCCTTTCTGCCAATTTTTTGGATCGGTTTTTTCCTTTATTTCCGGCGAAGCTGTTTTCATATAATCTTCCTCTGACATACGGCCAGAATCAAAATATTCTTGTTCAGTTATATCTTCTACCAAATTTTTAGCTGCATCCGGAAATTCTTCTAAATATGCTTTAATAGCTGCTGCGAATTGTTGCAGAGATTGATTCGCAACGGCAATCTGGATGTGATTATCTCCATATTTAAGATCCGGAAGAACAGAATAGTTCACGCCACGTTCGTCCAATATATCCAGGAATTGCTCTAGTTGCTCATTATCTTCCGAAGCATCTCCGAGTGCAAGACTTTTGATTTTATAATTTCCGGAAGTAAGAGCTTTCAACTCTTCAAAATCCAGTGGACCACCAAGATCGAGCTGGTTTGTTACATAAGATTCGTATAATGCCTGCCATTTTGCAACGTCTTTTCCACGTATGGCAATTTGCTGGCAGGAATCCTGAATATCCAGATCAGGAAGGAGACAGTAGGTAATTCCAACCTCTGTCATGGAATCCATGAGTTTATCCAACTGTTCCGGATCGCGTGTGGGGAGATTTGCGATAATATAATCTCCATCACAGGCTTTCATGAATTGTGTAAAACTTTTGAAGTCTGACGTGGAGATTATATGTTGCTTATGTAGTTTCATACAAAATTGAATCAGTCGGAAGGGAGAAAGCAGAGCTTTATTTACTACCTTTCCGGTTACACTACCTGCGGAAGCTGCTGCTTTAACAGCCCCTTTAAGAACAATCATTTCTGTGTTGACCAAGATAGCAAGGTCACCACTTCCACCTGCATCTTCAGCTGCCATTTTTAATACCTCCTTTAAATAACCTTTTTAGTTGTCTTTTTTACCTGCTTCTCGGGTTTCTGCTCAGGACGTTGCATTTTAGAAAGTAATGTATTTGTTCTTTCCTGCAAATTACCCAATGTACGCTCCATAGCGTAAATCTTACGCTGGACAGAAGCAATCTTACCCTTTTCTGGGTCCCACGGGACATATTCAAGAAGTTCTTTTCCGGTCAATGCCCGGCCAACGTTTTTACACTATTGGAAACATCTTGTACGGCCTGCTTTGCATCGTTCAGCCGCTGGAATAGTACATCGAGAGAATCCTGCGTATGCTGCATTCCCTTTTGCAACGAAGCCAAAGCTTTTGGAACATGAATTTTTTCAGCAAACGATAAAAGCGCATTTTTTCCAGCAGTTTTTAATTTACTCTTAGTCTGCAGAACAACATTGGCAAGGCGGGACTTGTTAAGTGTTATGAGTTTTTCACTCTGATCAAGATTATTCTGTACAGTATCAACACTGTCAGAATCATTAAAAAATCTTTCGTCAATAGAATTTACCTGTTCTTTGAGTTCCCGGAATTCTACTTGCATTTTCTGATGCTCTTCTTGTAATTTATCCAGATGACTTCCGAGATATTGCAACAGATTAGCTGCTTGAGACATATCATTTTTCAGAAGAGCCTGTAGTATCTCTTGAAATGGTTCCTGATCAACCAATGGAAGAGATATATCCATAAGATTTTCCATTTTTGCTTGTTGATGTTCTGCCTCCGGACTTTCCGGAGTGGTGTTTTGATGCTGCATAACTTCTTCATTGTTGGATGAAGGGATACTAATTTCAGGTGCAGAATTAAGATCAAGGACAGCAGTTTCTTCTGGAGTTTGTTCGGAAAGCGGAACTGCAACTTCTTCGTTTGGCTTTTCAAGAGTAATAGAACTTCTGGTTGGCCGCTGTGGAAGTTGTTTTCCAGAATTTAAACATTCCCTTGCTTCTCTTACATAGGAAAGTAGAGCATTTGCATAAGATACATTTTTTGAATCACAATTTAACTTCTGCAATCGTTTGGCTCCAAGTTCTGTATCGTTTAATTGTTGATGCCGCTCAAGGTAATCCGATAAAGCAGGTGGAGTGCTGTGCGTAACGCCATCCATTAACGTGTCGGCCACTTTAACTTTAGAAAGATCAAGGAATGCATTATACTCCTGCGGCGTACCATTCATCAAATAATGAAGTTCATAATTAAGAACACCGGATTCTTGGTGAATCAAAAAGCTATCTGCGTCTGATAATGGGATTTTGTCTCCGACGGACAACTTTTCTACTGTACTTTGCAATATAAAAATCATAGGCTCTTGTACATCTAATTTACTTTGAGAACCCCATGTTTCACGGCGTTGCTGCATAGTAGCCAAAGGGAGTTTGATTCCATTTTTAATCTCTTCATCTGGCATTCCAGAAGCTTTTTCCAAGTTGATTTCATTAAGCTCATCATTAGTCAGTTGATATATGTACCTTCGAATAACATCGTCCAAAAGCCCGGTCAAGTCCCAGTCTTTCTTTCGTTCTTCAAAATTATTTTCAATTTCTTGTGACATAAGAACCCTTCTTTCTTTTTAGTTCATGTGTTGTAACTGATCCTGAAAGGATGTTGAAGTGTTGGATAAACGATTGGCTGTACGTTTCATTCCATATAATTGCTGAGAGTATAAAGTGATCGCGTGTTCTCTTTGATTTAAAAGGTATAGATTGATTTCCTCTAATTCTTCGTTGGAAAGTTCGAGAGTATGACGATCCAGAAGAGTTTTTAATGTGGATGAAAAATCCCAATCCTTTTTCCGGGGCCCAGTGACTCTGACATATGGTTTCCTCTTTTCTACAAGTCAAATTTTACTCATCGTTTTTTGGGACGTTTCAGTGGATGCTGCGTAGGACGTGACTTCTGTTTGCGCTGCTCTTCATATTTGTGGTCAATATATGATAAGTCCTGATCGCGAAGCGCACGTACATTTTCAGCTCGTAATTCATAGTCAGATCCATTACTTGGCTTACCTTCTGCAGCGAGATCTGCCTCGATTTCATCAAGAGATTCATAGTATGATCGGTAAATACTCGCAACTTCTTCCACGTCTTCCGGGGTATAACCATTTTTCAAGGCAATAATTTTATGCTTTTGGACCCGAGGATCTTCTTCTTGCTCAATAGTTTTTTTCAGTTCAGCAGAAAGCTGTTTTTTATCTTTGATTGGTCTTTTTTGTTTTTGAATTAATGCATTAATATCAAATTTCATATTTCTTTCGCCTCTTTCATTTTTTCTCACTTTTATAATAACAGAAAATTAGGTATATGCAAGAAGCCGGGGATAGATTGCTGAACATAGGTTAAAGGGTTGGCTGTTTTTTTGTGGCTTTCTTATTCGTTGTTTGCTGCTTTGGAGAAATAAAATCATTTGCAGCATATTCCTCTACCGTCATTCCCGCAGCAGCAGCTTCCTGCTTAAGTTCTTCCTCTATTTTTTTGCCTTTCTGCAATTAAAGCTGGATCGTAATCTTTTAACATCGGTTCATCGGGTAAATTCAAACCAGAATTAAGGCAGTATCTGCAGTCGGATACATAGTTATCGAAATCTATCAAGTATTTTTCCTTCCATGATTCTATCTCTACAGATGGCTTGTCAAACAGAACATGCACTGTTACTGATTTATCGGAAATTTCTTCATGTGCTCTCAAATACAGCACCAGCTTATTTAAAAGAAACAGTCCATTGGTACGGATTTTCTCTGCAAGTTCCGGTGTATTACTGGATGCCACCGAATCATAATACTCAGAATCATATGCATACATAAGTGCCATATTATGAAGGTGATCGATCAAGGAACCCTCATAATCACCGAAATCCTGGCGGCCTTCATAGGAAAAATTTTCTTTCCCCATATTATAATTCAACAGGAATTTTGTCTTTTCATAATAGTGGCCGCCATATTGTTCTCGAATATCGGCATCAATTAATTCAAACCTTTTATTTGCTTCTGCGATCGGAATAACCTCGCCATCTTCAAAATCGTTACACTCTGACCAAGTTATTGTAACAGTAGGTTCTTTACAGCGATCCTGATAGTCCTTTGCAACACGTTCGATGCAATCATATTCGGAATAAATACTGCTGTCAGCATACATATCATATGCCTCTTTTGCGAGATCTTTCGAATATTTATGTGGTACATCATATGAATTTTCCAATTCGGCAACCATAAAACTGGTAACAAATTCTTCGTGGGCTTCCATAACTTCTTCGGCCGTCAAGGTATATTCTTTCCCATCTCGTTGTATTTTCATGTTTTTAATTCTTCCTTTTTTTGATTTGTGGTTCAAAAAAGGCAGCCTCAAAATTAAGGCTACCTTTTTCGGAAAATTTATAAGTATCAGTTTTCCTTGGAGACTATGAATTCCAGTTTTCGTTCTCATATACGCTATTAAGATGTTATTGAGGCGCGAAATATTATGTTTATTTTGCTCGATTTGCTTTTGAATCCAGTTTTTCTGTGTCTGATTTGTAATGTCACTTAAATCATACTTAATAATAACGTAAGTATCATCATATTTTGAGATTGCCGGTGAATCCATGGGAAGAAAAACCCACTCGCCAAATATGTCTCCGGTTTTGTATAAGTAATCATCTACAACCAGAACATATACGCCGGTATGTTTGATTTTATTGATTTTGTTCTGCATTTTTCTCCATTTCATTTAAGGCAGATTCAGAAAGTGGTGCATCACCGGCATCAGAAGTATTATTGGAATCTTCCTGGTGCCCTGTGGTGTCTGATGTATTTGCATCCATTTTCTTCATTTCCAGTACCTCACTCTCTGTCATGCCGGCAAATTCAAAGGAAAAGTCCTGGGAATTTTTGTTGTATGTAACCAGAGTTACGGTTCGGTTACTGTCATTCAGTACGAGATAGAATGTTTCCTTACTTGGTTTATAGGTTCCATAGGCCAGATATTCACCTTCCGTTGCTGTGATATTGTTTTCCGTGATCCATTTATGCAGTCTGCAGGGAAGAAACCAGCTTTTATTGTAACCATAAGCGTCTGTACATATGGCTGTGATAGAGTGGGCGGAATCTTCTTTTACCGGTGTGCATTTCTTCAGCCAATCGTCTTTCTCTTCATCAGACATATAGATCCAGTTACTTTGATTGATAACTGGAAGATAGTCGTTATTTTCATAAATATAATCTTCCCCAAGGATATGGTATTTATCTTCTTCTGATACAGAGGAAGAAGTAACCTCCCTTTCACTGGAAGAAGATGTTTCCGTTGTCTGTGTTTCTTTTCGTTGCTCTTCTTTTTCACTCAAACTTCTTTGGTCTATGTAATCGAGTGTTTCCTGCAGCGTGCTTTCTATGGTACGTTCAGACTCAGCTTTTTGGATGTTTTCAATATTCTGTTTGATATAAGAGTCAATTTCGGATTGCTGGTCATCCGATAAGTCTTTTACGGCATCCTGAATCTGCTGGATTGCCTCTTCCTTTTTTTTACTGTAGTCTGATTGCTCCACGGTAATAGAATGTCCAGTATTTGAGTTGCTGGAATCTTTATGGATAGCGACCGCGCCTCCAACCGTTGCTATTGCAAGAGCGGCCGCCGCTATGCTTATGGCAACCTCTTTTTTTGAAAATTTTCTTTACTCATAAATGCCTCCAACAAAAAATGTCGTAAGAGAAAGATGAAATTTCCCTTAGCGTACCTTTTTTTCTTTTAACTACCTTTTTTATTCGAAACATCAATCATGTAGTCAACAACCTTCTTGTAAAGCTGCCGTTTTTGTTCCGAATAACCGAAATATTCAAATGCAAGATCTGGGGAATATTCGGCTTTTTCGACAAGCCGCTGCATAGCCACCAGTTGCATCAGAACATCCTCTCGTTTTTCTTCCGTATCAAGCTGCAGCTCACTTCCTAGCTGCATCCCAAGAATTAAAATAGCTCCGGCTTTTATCCGTAGGATTTTGCATTCTATTTCTGTTATTTCCATTGAAATCCTCCCCATTTTCTTATAAGCATAGTCCAACCACTTTTTTTCTTTAGCATTGGTTTTGTTTTCACGGATGTGATTGGCGTAACTGCCATGTCGGAGTTTACTATTGCAGGTTGTTCATCATCTTCCAGTATAAGAGCATCTGTTCCTTTCTCATCCATGTTCAGGAGCGCATTCAGTTCTGCCAGTCGCTTTAGCTTTTCAGCGAGTTCTTCTTCCTGTTGGAATGGTTTCGTTACTTCTATTTTCGCTGATTCTAATTGATTAGTTAAGGTTTCAAGTCTGTCTTTGGCTTCGGCAAGCTTATCCGGCATGGTTTTCAAAACATTGTTCAATCGAATAATATTTCCAACTGGATCAGGACCAATCTCAACAGGGTGGTTCATAGCTCCCTTAAGTCTCAAAACGAATTTTCTATTAAAGGAATCGAATGCTATATTCATTGAAAATCCGAGATATGTTCCGATTTTGGCAGTTCCATCCGCATCAGTTTGAAAAAATTTTATGATAGCGTTTCCTGCATCCTTTCTTGTGTCATACACACCTGATCCAACCTGCATATGGAACTTATCTTTGCTTGTGGCAGCATTTTGTTCATAGAGAGCTATATCCTGTTCAAGTTTTTCGATTAGTTCTTTCACCATAACGATTTGGCGTGGATAATGCTGAACAATATTATCTTCCATCCGGTATTTTTGACTTGTATAGTTTGCTTTTAACAGTCTTAAACGTGATACCTGAATGTCAAGATCCATTTTTTCTTTGATATATGGATTTCCGGTTGCAAGAGCCTTTACTTCCGCATAGGATAGAGCGGATTCGTCTACATCTTCACAGCTACGGACCGGCGATTTGCTTGTCATGATCTGGCTGATGAATTTTTGCTTGTTTTCGATCAGCTGCCAGGAATAAGCATCAAATGTTCCTTCTGTAACATAAACATCGGTGTACAAGGGGTACAAACAAGATAAAATAGAAATGAGGGGCGATAGAGCGGAAATGTCAGATTTTCCACTCTATCTGAACACGGTCGCTGGTGGCCTTAATTGTAGAGATCAAACCATCGGCGGCTTTTCTTTTGTCGTCAAAATCTATGCTGTCCCAGTTGTCGAGATAATAGGATAACTTCTTTATCTGCTGGGGCGATATGGTTTCAACGCTCAATTCGGCGATTGCCTTTGAAATGGTCTGGCGTCGGGTGTCCAGTTCTTCAATTTTTTTGTTGGCGTAGGAAAGCAAGGTCGCATTGGCTCCGGTCAGCGTATCCAGCAGCTTTTCAATTTCTGCCTCCACCTGTGCCAGCTCCACTTGATAGGCGGTCAGTTTCGGATTGACTTTTTCCTCTCTGCCGTGGAGTATCTGAAAGTCTTTGAACTTTTCCTGCATGGCCGAGAAAATGAATTGCTCAAATTCTTCTTTGCGGATTTTCCCGCAGCCCGGACAGCCTTTGTTTTCCGTCCGTTTGGTACAGCGGAAATATCCGGTGCTGTTTGGTACATGGGTGGCTTTCAGAGCATACCCACAATGCCCGCATTTGATTTTTCCGGCCAGCCAAGTGTTCTTCGGTTTCCGTCCCTGCTGGAAGGTGGTATTTGCCATAAGTTTTTTCCGGCATTTCAGCCATGTGTCAGAGGAAATGAGTGCTTCGTGGGGAGCGATAACAAGTATCTGGTCTTTTAAGCACCTGTCCTTGTCCTCCTTCACATCCCGCCCCTGATAGAGATAGCAGCCGTTTGTTCCGGCAAAGTCGGAAGCGTCATTGACAATCGCTGCGCCCTGGCTCTTGAAAAATTCGTACAGTTCCAAATCGGCCTGTGCGTAAACGGGGTTTCTTAAAAGCTGGGAAAGAAATGTACGGAACATGGATTTGCCATAAATTTTTATGTCATGTTCCTCGAAGTATCGGGTAATATCTCCGAAGGAGGTTTCCGATTCAGCGTACATTTCAAACATCAGCCGAACATGGTCGGCGGCTACGGGGTCGGCAACCATTTTCTTTGTGCGGATACCCTCTACCACAGTAGGCTCTAACTGATAACCGTATGGCGCCTGTCCGCTCATGTGAAAGCCTTTCAGGCACCGGGAATAGTAGGCGTCTGTGACACGCTTCTGAATTGTCTCACGTTCAAGCTGGGCGAATACAATGCAGATATTCAGCATGGCCCGGCCCATCGGGGTCGAAGTATCAAACTTTTCTGTGGAGGATACAAACTCCACATCGTACTCTTGAAACAGCTCCATCATCGTTGCAAAGTCCAGAATAGAGCGGCTTATACGGTCCAGCTTGTACACGATGACCCGCCGGACCTTTCCCTTGCGGATCTCGCCCAGTAGCTTTTGAAACTCCGGTCTGTCCGTGTTCTTACCGGAATAGCCTTTGTCCTTGAATACCCGGCAGCTCCCGCCTTTCAATTCATACTTGCAAAAGTCGATTTGACTTTCAATGCTGATACTGTCCTTGCGGTCTACTGACTGTCTTGCGTAAATACAATCTTCTCTGATAAATTCCATATTGGGCTCCTTTCCTTGTTGGAATGGAGCTACCAACCTTACAACTATATTATACCATCAGCAGCCCCGGACAACAATGTTGCGAATGATTAGGGAAATCTGTCCCTATATTTGCTGAACACCTCGTAAAGACAACGCTCAATTTCTTTTTTGCGCTGTTCTTTCTCCTTCGGGGGAAGTACCGGCGTGAGGCTTTCCAGCACAATGATCTTCCCTTGAAATGCGACAGACTTTGTTTCTCGTTCATAAGTGACAGCTTGCGTCATTGAAAACCTCCTTTGCGAAAGTGCGTGTATATGCCAGCCTTTCCCACTTGTCCCGTGGGGAAACGTCAAAAGGCGACACCCAGCAGGTGCCGCCCTTTGAGCTTTCTCCACTTCGGGTCGATATGGCCCGAGCTCAGTAAGGACTGGAATGGTACTTTTCTTTGGCGTCCTCCACGCTGTTGAGGTCAAATACTTCATAAAGCTGCCCCACAACACGCCGTATATCCTTCTTTGAAAATCCGCAGTCCTCCATTGCCATAATGACATAACCACGGCAGGCGTCGTTGCTCCATTCGTCCGGGGCTAAGTCGGGGATCATTCCAAACGCATTTCCCATAAAGTGCTCCTTTTTTGAAAAGATGGGGAGCCACACCGGATCGGTTGGCCCATCATCAGACAGCATTGCCGGGGGCTCCCCATAGGTTTTCACTTCATTTCAGACACATCGGACGGACATAGGCTTCATGCCCCATTAGTATTTCAACTCTCCCCATTCTGATGGCAAGGCGTTCTCATTGCCTGCACGGCTCACGGCTTGCAAGGCCGCTTCAACGCTCGGACTGTGACTAAACGCAAGTATCCGGGTTCTGCGCCTGTTCCGGTGGAGCCAGCCTTGCCCCACCTATGGCATGGACCTGTTCGCTCGCTCAGTTTTACAAAGACTGTATTCTTTGAAATCCGAGGTCATGGCGGGTCTGTCACACAGCGCGTTTCCCTTCGTATCCGGGTGTCTTTTTATTCAATTTTCAATCTGCATGAGGCTTGTCTGAACCTCGGGCCATTGTGACCCGAAGTGTTTTGCCTCTCATAAGCCATTTCATTTTCCGGCCTAAATCGGTACGCCTTACAAAGAATTTTTCAAAATTTTTTCTAAGTGCCGCAGACCTCGCTCGATTGCGACACGAACCACTTTTTCATGGACGCCCTCTGCCCGGGCAATATCCTGTTTGGTCATGCCGAGAATGAAATGAGCGTAAATCCGTTTTGCCTGTTTGTCCGGCAGACTGGCAATCGCCGCATGAAGCTCCTGCATGGTCACTTTCCGCTCATACAGTTCATGGGGAGATAAGGCGACAAAGACAGCTTCATGCTCCAGCCCGTCATCCCGATCAAGGGAATAATAGGCTTTGTGGCGGTATGTACGCAGCCGGTAGGCAGCCTCTTTACGATCAAACTCTTTGAACATTTCTGCAACTTCTTCCGATACTTCCATGAAGCAATCCGATGTATAGAATGGGTAATAGTCCCGCAAATTGATAATAGCCATATTGACCTCCGTTTCGGTTGTTGGTTGACGAGTGACCGAAACGAAGGCGGCGGGGAGCGGCACCGGGGAATGACTTCGGGCCAACATGACCCGAAGCAGCCCCATAAGAACACAAAAGCGCCCGGGCGGCATGAAGCCACACGGACGCATGAAATTACACATTCATTTATGTATCGTCTGATTTCACATTCATAACCAGACTGTCCCGGAGGGGGAGCTACGCTTTTTTTAGCTGGTGCAGATCATGGATACTGCGAAATAAAAAGAAGGACACGGTAAATTAACCTCCAATCGGCTACCGTGTCCCTGCAAGTCGTCATTGGTTTGTGCAAGCGCAAAGAAACGGCGGCTCTGAAGTTCAAAGCCGCCGTTTCATATAGGCGTGTTGATAGGACTGCTGTACGGCGGCTTTTTTCTTTTGCCGTCGCCCGGCAGTTTAATAACAAACTATTCGTCTTTCTGAGAATTATAATACAATTCAAATGTTACACAAATGTCCGAGGTAACTTTGCGTTCGACAGAAAATCAGGCTGAATTGTTACAAAGCTCGGACATTTCAATCTATTTTTCAAAAATGATAGCGGGGCGTATCACGCTTTCCCCGCCATCGTTACTCAGTTCATCATACCGATATATTCTTCCAGGCAAAGGCCACTTTCATAAATTTCCTTGGCCGCTTCTTTCCCAACATATCGGTAATGCCACGGTTCATAATCCGTCTTGGTAATTTCTGTTTTATCCTCCGGGTATCGCAAAATAAACCATATTTCCATGCGTTATCAGCCAACCACGCATATACCTGCTGTCCAGAAGAATTCACACCGTCTGCATTGATGTCAACAGCCAAACCCGTTTGATGTTCACTATAACCGACCCCGGCAACCCATTTCTTTGCTTCTGATTTTGCCTCTGATTTTGAATAGCCCTGTGCGAGAAAGCTGTTCACTTTCTCGTCCATCAATTCTTGCTGCTTTTTTGCGGTACGATAACCAGAGGCAACGACTGGATATACTCCTTGGGTACGCATATCGTCAAACATCTGCTGTAAATCCGGATAAATGCGTGAATCCACGCTCTGACCGTTTGATAGCTCCGTAAGCTCTACCTTCCAGTCTTTCGGTATCTTATACTCCCCATTAACAAGGATCAGGTTCCAGCCATGCTCCATGCTGGCAACGCTTGCATTAAAGTGTAAAAAATCCTGTAAAACAGTCTGATTTGCCACAGCTAGGACTGCGCTAATCGTGAGGATAAGGACAAGTAGGGTAAGAACTATCCGTTTCCCATGGCGGCGGTTTTTTCTGGCTTTCTGCCGCATTGGATTATTCACCTGCCTTTAACCGCTCTGTGATACTTTGACGACTTATCAATCGGTATGCAATATATGGAATTGCCAAACCGAACAAAAGGAGCAGTATAGGCATTAACAGCATAGGCCAGAATTCCAGTTTGAAATTCAGAAACCAAATCTGCTTACAGATTGGCCGAATAATTTGAAAAGCCCCAACCAAGGATAGCGGGACGGCAACAGCGGTTGCCAAAAGTACATAGGCGCAGCCTTCCCGGCGAAGCATCTTCAGCAATTGCCTTCCCGTCATCCCTACGCTTTGGAGCGTAGCAAATTCTCTGCGCCGAGTGAAAATGCTGGTCAACATTGTGTTAGCAAAGTTAAGCACACCGATAAGACCAATAATAAATGCCATTGTACCACCGATAGACACGACTATATTTTGAATATCCGTTACACCAGCCATGATTGTACTCTTGGATTTGTAAGTCATAGTGGGTTCCACACTGCTTGTGTACTCATTCAAAAAAGCATCAATTTCGGGGGCTTTGCCTTGTAAAACATCAAAACTGTAACTCATGACATAATGGTTGCCGGTAAAATCTTCATAAATTTCGCTTGGAAGATAGAAGCAAGAACCTACCCAATCATAGGTGTTTGCTTCATTTGCTACAACATAAGCCAGTACTGTGAAATCTCGCACGATTCCATTGCAGGATACTTGGACTTGATCTCCAACGGAATGATTGAGACTGCTTTCATCCAGCTCACCTCTGGTACTAACATAGGCACCCTCTAAAACATAATTGCCCGATGCAATTTTTTCCATGTCCAGTTCCCCATCTACCACTTGCACCCGCGAAAGCAGAACCGAATCAAGGCCGTAAAGGTATGTAGAAAAAGAACCATCCTCCTGTTGATTATATGCCTGCTTCGTTGTTTCACTTGTATAGCTCGCCTTGCATCCATATTCGTCAACCACCATAGTCAAATCCATCCTGCTGCTTAAACTGCTTGCATAAAAGCTCTGACTCAATGCGCTTGCTTCATCTACCTGATAATAATCCAACAGACTGCTTTGACCAATGCAAAAATCAAAATTAAGCATATTTTGAATTGCATTTTCCGGGTCAACGCTATTAGAAAAATTAAAAACGGTATTGGTAAGAACGATACTCAAAGAAAGGCTGAGGATTACCAGAATTGTCCGCTTTTTATTTCGCCCCAGATTTTCCCACGCCATTCTTTTCTGCAAATTGCCAGAATGAATGCTTTTCTTTTTCTTACCATTCTTAATGGTATCGGAATCTGTATATCTGAGCGCCTCAACAGGAGAAACTTTCGCTGCCATTTTCACAGGTTTTCGGATACTGATCTTTACTGTAAGCAATGCAAATAGTGCCGCGGCTACAAAGATAAGTGGGTTAGGGGATACAGTTGCATAAGCTGCGGAAAAACTCGTTTGCTCAATCAGCAGGGGTAAGAGTGCTTTACCGATAAAGAACCCCCCTCCCAATCCAATCGAAATACCGATCAAAGAAAGTATCCAAGCCTGCCTACTTAGGATAGAACGGATCTGTCGATCTGTCGTCCCGATGGTTTTCAGCAGTCCGTAAAAATGCAGATCGCGCAGGACAGAAATTTGAAAAATATTATAAATAATGAGGTATCCTGTAAGCAAAAATGCTGCCAAGAAACAGATCAGTGCGAGAATTGTACCGGTTCCGGTTGACTTTTCTGACGACAAATACAGAGGGTTCACACCTGCATTGATATAGTTTGGGGCTTCCGTATCGGAAGAATAACCGCTGTCTGCGATTACCGTTGCTAAATCTCTCTCCTACATTTTTTGTGTTTTCAAACTTTATAATGCCGGTGATTGTGCCAGTATCGTTATGATCCTGCGAGAAAGTATTCACCAACTCATCCTCATGTGCATCCATATAGGCGCGGGAGGTAACAATCGTCCCATATTGTACGCCGGGATAACTGTTCCACCAACCAGAGAGAATAAAATTTCGCGTTGCTTTTTGACCGTGGATCGTCAACTCCAGAGATAGTTCTGCTCCGACTTTTTCCGGCACGCCAAGCAGTTCCAATGTTGTGGTATCTGCAATGACTTCATTTTCTGCTACGGGTTTATGTCCGACGGTTGGCTCAATAAACTGGTACTTCATGCCAACATCGTCATAATACCAGAAAAGTGTTTCTCTCTTTGAGAGTTGTCCGTTATCCACGCTATCGGCCAGCTTACGGCAGTATGCTATTTCCCGTATCAAAGAATGACTGCTAATCGTAGCATACTCGGAATCATTCATATCAATAATTCTGGCATGTCCATCTCCGCCGGACAAAATATAATTTGCCCGCTGTGTACTCGCTGTAATGCCTGCTCCAAGTGTAAACAGCCCTGTAAATAGAACAGTTGTTAGGATAATCGCCGTCACAACGAAGAGGTTACGCATTCTGTCGCGGAGAAAACTCCTGCTCGCAATCTTTTTCTCGATAAAACTGGTATCATTTTCAAAAGGCCATGTCATAACTTGCCACCTCCTTACTCCACGATCCTGCCGTCCTCAATGCGGACAATCCGATCTGCAAGACGGGCAATGTCGTTGTTGTGGGTAATCATCACAACAGTTTGCCTGAACTCCGCACTGGTACGCTTGATAAGCCCCAACACCTCGGCGCTGGTCTTGCTGTCAAGGTTGCCGGTCGGCTCGTCGGCCAGCACAATAGCCGGTTTGGTAATCAGGGCGCGTGCAATCGCCACACGCTGCTGCTGTCCGCCGGAAAGATTGTTCGGCATATTTTTCAGTTTATCTTCCAGCCCCAGCAGGTGAACGATCTCGTATAGAAACTTTTTGTCTACCATGTCTCCATCCAGAGCGACCGGCAGAACAATGTTCTCATATACATTCAGAATAGGAACAAGGTTATAATTTTGGAAGATAAAACCGATGTTGCGGCGGCGGAAGATCGTAAGCTGTTCGTCGTTCTTCTTTGCCAGTTCTTCGCCCCGGACGATCACAGTTCCGCTGGTGGGGGTATCCAGCCCGCCCATCATGTTAAGCAGGGTGGACTTGCCACTTCCAGAGGTTCCCACAACGGCCACAAACTCGCCGTCCTCCACGGAGAAGTTCACGCCGTCAAGGGCGCGGGTGATGTTCGGCTCTGTGCCGTAGTACTTTTTCAGGTCGATAGTCTGTAAAATGTTCATATTCAAAACTCCTTTCAAGGCTTTCTGTTTGTTGATAAGGGTATTGTGAAACCCAAATGTCCGCGAAATGTTACAGCGGCCAAAAAATTTCATTGAAAATCGGGGTGAAATGTTACAATGCTCGGACATTTCAAAAAAATTTACGGCGGGCAGCCGGAAATGGCCGTCCGCCGCGTTCTATTTTACAGGAAGCATGATAGAAAA
>ENA-OQKJ01000208-OQKJ01000208.1-human-gut-metagenome-genome-assembly--contig:-NODE-208-length-15066-cov-3.294063_pt1 | contig 15066 bp, 16 predicted proteins | sample MGYA00242647_ERZ504795 | MGnify/ENA primary metagenome ERZ504795 (study PRJEB26092, sample SAMD00036398) | human gut metagenome | host: Homo sapiens | study: EMG produced TPA metagenomics assembly of...
CGGCGACCTCGGCCACCTTCCAGGACAGCACCAGCGTGCGCTGCTGTCCTTGGCTGGCAAATGAACGGGCGGAGCGACCCGCCACGGTGAACTCAATCTCGTCGCGATGCGGTCCCACCAACGTCACGCCGCGGCGAATTTCCTCGTCGGCATGCTCGTCAAGGGCAGCCAGCATGCGCTCGTACGCCCAACCCTTCAGCTCTTCGCGATCCTCGACCTGGGGCAAATCCCCCAGCGTGGACGCATAGGTCACGTTGGCGGCCTCACCTGACGCCACTTGCCCGTAGGCAGTGTGCACATGGCCCGCCAGCCGGTCGAGCAGGGCCAACCGGTGCACGAGCAGGGCCGAGCCCGCGCGGGCAATCGAATCGTTCCACGCGCCGAGCATCTCGCGGCAGCACCAGGTCTCCTTGAGCAAGGCGTTACGCTGGGTCACGCAGCGCCCATAGGTGCTCGCAAGATCGGCATAGCGTGCGCTCAGCTGCATGCCAAAGTCATCGAGGGCGGCGCGGCGCACACTGGCGCCTCGCTTAACCATGTCCAGATGGTCGGGGCAAAACAGCACACTCGGCAGAACCCCGCGCACACCAGCGGCAGAGCATCTCTTGCCGTTGCGGCTAAACGAGCGCCTACCGTCCTCCGCGCTCAATCCCATATCAAGCACGCGGCCGTCGCCCTCGAGCCTCAGCTCGATCTTGCACGAGCCCACGCCGTCATGGACAGCTCGGCTGCGGTCGGATGCCTAAACGAGGCGCCGCTCGTCAGCAGCTGCAGCGCCTCTATGAGATTGGTCTTTCCCGCCGCGTTGGGTCCCGCAAGTATCGTCACGCCCTCGTCCAGGGCAAGGCGATAGCTATCGAAGCTGCGGTAGTGCGCGACGGAAAGATCGCGGGCGAACATGGTCATGGCGCAGCGCTAGATGCGGACCGGCATGACCAGGTACAGGTAGTTAATCCTGTCGTAGGACTTAAAGATGCCCGCCTGCGAGTAGCTCTTGAGCTCCAGCGTGATCTCCTTCTCCTTGGACAGGGCATTGAGGCAGCCGAAGATGTAGTGGTAGTTGAAGGCGATGGTGCCCGACTCGCCCTCGGCCTCGACATCGATCGTCTCCTGCGCAAGGTCCTGGTCATTGGAAATGGAGGACAGGCCCATCTGACCGTTCTCGACATCGATCTCGAACTTGACGGCGGGGTTGGCGCTCGCGATAACGGCCACGCGCTTGAGGGCGGCGTTAAAGGCGGCGACGTCGATCTTGACGCTCGTCACGCACGAATCGGGGATGAGCTGCTTGTAGTTGGGGTACACGCCCTCGATACGACGCGACACGTAGGTGGTGTTGCCGGCCTCGAAGACGACCTGGGTGTCGGTAGCCCCGATCATGATGGTCGCCTGGCTGGCCATGATGTTCAGCGCGTCGTTAAAGGCGTCAGCCGGAACGTTGAGTTCAAAGGAGCCCTCGAGGGTCGAGGTCTCGACCTGCGTATCGCACACGGCCAAGCGGAAGGAATCGGTCGCCACCAAGCGTACGGTGTTGTTCTCGACCTTCATGTGCACGCCGCCCAGGATGGGGCGAGCCTTGTCGGTCGAGGTGACGCGCCACACGCGGCCGACCATTTCGGACAAGATATCGGTCGGCAGCTCCACGGCACTCTCGATGGCATAGGCCGGAAACTCGGGGAAGTCATTGGCATCGAGCGTGTTCAGCCTAAAAGAGCTCTTCTCGCAACCAATCAGCACCTGGCGCTCGGACAGCTCAAAGGTGACCGGGGCATCGGGGAGGGTCTTGGTGATATTGGAGAGCATCTTACAGGGGATAACCATCTCGCCCTCTTCTTCGACATGCGCCGCGATGCGATGACGGATCGAGATGGTGTAGTTAGAGGTCTGGAATTCCAAGATGCCGTCTTGGGCCTTAACGAGCACGCCCGACAGGATGGGAAGGGTGGATGCCGAAGCGACACCCTTCATAACGACGCCGATGGCTTGTGTAAGCGAGCTCTGGCTGACGGTGAACTTCATCTTTTAATACCTTTCTATAGATATAAATATCTTAATAATAGTAATAGCACTGACGAAACTGTTGATTACTCCCAAAGACGCAGGTCAGACCCAGAAAGAGAATCGACAGCAACCTGTGTGCAACAGGGGTGGTTTTCCACGTTCAAAACCTGCGCAAAACTTTTCATCACCGCGGGTTGGGTTTTAGACACCTTATGCCCGTGGTTTCGACAAGTTTTCAACAGGTGTCTCTATTTCCCTACGAGCGCAGTGTAATTTTATCGCGCAGCGACTTGAGGTCTTCGGTGACGGTGCGGTCTTCCTGGATCATCTTCTGGACCTTTTTGTAACTCGTGCTGACGGTCGAGTGGTTGCGGTTGCCAAATTCGGCGCCCACCGCCGTGGTCGTCATCTCGCACATCTCGATGGCCAGGTAGATAGCGATATGGCGTGCTTTGGCGATATTGGCGTTGCGACGCGGGCCGATGAGCTCCTCGTGCGTCACGCCGTACTGCTCTTCGATGACGGACTGAACCGTCTGGACGTTGATCTTTTTGGCCGATGTGTCGAAGTACTGGCTGGCGATGGCGTCGATATCGTCAAAGGTGAGCTCCCCGCCCTCGCGCTCGCGGTCGCCCGCCTCGCCGGCGCAGCGCTCGCAAAAGCTCTCGAGTTCGCGGATGTTGGTGCCCGAGACCTCGGCCATGTGTTTAAAGTGCTCGTCGGTCAGGTGCCCGCTGTCGCCCCCATAGGCCGCCAGCAGCGAGTCGTCGCCTGCCTCGGGAGCGGCGACGATGGTGTTCTCGTAATAGCGCTGCAAGATCTTGTATTTCATCTCGTAGCTGGGCTCTGCGACCAGGCAGAGCATGCCGGCGTTGAAGCGGCTGGTCAGACGCTCGTCCATGCTCAGGTCCTTGGGGGCGCGGTCTGCCGCGATGACGACCTTCTTGTTGTTGCGGATGAACTCGTCCATGAGCTGGAAAAAGTAGTCCACGCTCGCGCGCTTGCCGATGATGTTTTGGATGTCATCGATGATGAGCACGTCCACGCCGTGGTACGCCTGCATGATGGGGGCGTTGCTCTTCTTTTGGCGGTCGAACTCGGTCATCAGGTCGTCCAGATATGCCTGGGAGTTGGCATACTTGACCTTGATCTCGGGCGACTTCTCGGCGAGCTCGTTTTTGATGGCAAGCAGCAGGTGCGTCTTGCCCAGGCCCGATTTGCCGTAGATGAACAGTGATGTGCACGTGCCGCGCTCGTCCGCGAGGGCGGCAAACTTGAGTGCCGAGCGATAGGCATGGCTGTTCTCGGGGCCGTAGACAAAGTTCTCAAAGGTAAATTTTGAGTTCGCGGCGAGTGGGGCTCCATCCGTATTCTGCTCGGCCGGCACGGTCGGTGCTGGCATGGGTGAAGCGGGGGTCGCGGCTTGCGTGGACTTAGTCGGCGCTCCGCCCTTCATCTGGTTCATCATGCGACGAAAATCATCGGCCGAGAGCGTGTTCTTGATTGCAATGCCCGAATCCGCGCCCGCCGCTGCGTCATGAGCGATGGGCATGTGCGTGACGGGTGCGTTCGTTGACGTCGCAGCGGCGGTCGGCAACGGTGCCATGGTTTCACGGGAAACATTGCTGTGCTGGTGCTCGATTGTCGGCACGTCGCCTGCGGAGGCTGGCGCCGCAGGGGAAGCAGCGGGAGCCGTGGCGGGCACCGTCGCGGCAGCAGATTCGGCCGTTGCGCCTTGCGGTGCCACGATGTCGAGCGCGATCGGAGCAAAGGCGATTTCTTCCAGATAGGCCTCAATAGTCGGCTGATGCTTTTTGAGCTGCGCGATGGCAAAGCGCGAGGGGGCCTCGATCGTGAGCGTATCTTCGGTCAGGCTTATGGCGCGCGATTGCCCCAGCATGTTGATGAGGCGTGCATCTTGGCCGTCGCGCTGGCAAAAGGCGATGGCATCCCCCAGGATGATGCTTGCTTCCTCGTCCACTGTCTCTCCCGTTCTTTAGCTCTGAGCTCGCACACGAGCGGCGCCGAGTTCGGTCAGATGGTATTTCTGGCCATGCTTGATGACCAAGCCGGCCTGCGCCAAGTCATTGAGCGTGCGTGACCAAGTGGGGGCCGAGTTTCCAAACGCCCTCGCCAGATCGGTTGCACCGCACGCTTGATTTTGCGCCAGATAGCCCAGCGCGGCGTTGCCGCGATCGCTTACGAACACGTCCGGCTGTGGCTGCGCATACTGATTTGCTGCATTAGGATACATCATTTGAGCTGCTGATTGTTGAGAACTCTGCATCGGCGGCATTTGCTGTTGAAAACTTTGAGGCCACTGTTGGTAAGGCTGCGGAGTCATCTGCTGGGCCCAGGGGTTGTACTGCTGCTGCGGCATCTGCTGGTACGGCTGCTGATATCCCTGCTGGTACTGCTGTGGGAACTGCTGGCCATACCCCAGTGGCGGCATCTGCTGATATGGATATCCCTGTTGGTACGGCTGATATCCCATTTGCTGGCCACCCAGTGCCCCCGTCGCCTGCTGCATTGCTGCTGCATCCTGATCCGCCAGTGGCATGGCCTCTGGCACGTTTGGCGGCATCGACATCGACGCCGCCTGGGACTCTTGTGTAGGAAGCATTCCGGGCTGCTGCATCTGTCCCACGCGGGGCTGCATCTGTTGCGTTGCCATGGGCTGCTGCGCAAAAGCTCCCGGCAGGGGATATGCGGGCTGCTCCGTCTCGGGCCGCACGGCAGCACCGCGCCCGCCGGCGCGTTCGATTTCCTGCACGCGTTTAGGATCCAGGCTTACCGTAACCACGGTGCCGTTGCCCATGTTGTCCTCGATGGACACGGCCCCGGCGGCGTTTTCCAAATACTCCTGCACCATGGGAAACCCTGCTCCGGTTCCACGGATATAGCGCTTCATCTTGCTGTTTGCGCTGGTAACGCCAAAGTCGAAAGCGCGCTCCTTGTCGTCGATGCCGGGTCCTTGATCAGCAAAGCGGATGGTGTCTCCGCCGTCCAGAATCGAGATGATGGGCTCGGCAAAAGTGCGCGTGGATAAAGTTTTCGACAATCTCGCGGATGACCATGAGCGAGATATGGCCACCTTGTTCTTTCATGCACTGGTAGACGGTGTTGGTCGTCTCTTCCAAATACGTGCGGACATCTTGCGGATCAATGACGATCACACGCGGTGTCGACAGCATGTCGTCATAGACGGCGATGCGCGCGGCGTACATGGCTTTTGGCGCCTGCGTGGTCGTCTGCTCGCCTTCCTCACGCTCTTCGCGCACGCCGGTGATGTGCTCGTTGTCGGGTGCCGGGTCTCCGGAATCGACCATGGTGTAAAAGTCGTCAGACATGCCGCTCGCAATCTTTCAAAAGGTTTCGAACAAATAGTAGCTCACCGTGCAATGTTTCTCATCTTTCGACAACTTTTCAAAACCTGTTGAAAACTTTGGAAAACGGACGAAAAGTTCTCAACATTGCCAACATGACCTGTTGAAAACCCGATGAAATATCGTGAAAAGTTGCCATGCACCGCTAAATCGAGCTCGGCTTATGGGGGAACCGTGTGAACTGCGCAACCTTTTACCTTTGATTTCTTGACATTTGAACATTGATTTCCCTACAATCTTCAAGCTCACGTGTCTATATCTGCGTCCGCGCCCCCGCGGACACTCGAAATGCAGCAGGAGGAACTTAAGATGAAGCGTACGTATCAGCCTAATAAGCGTAAGCGTGCCAAGACCCATGGCTTCCGTGCCCGTATGGCCACTAAGGGTGGTCGTGCCGTGCTCGCCCGTCGTCGCGCCAAGGGCCGCAAGCGTCTCACTGTCTAGCAGCGATACACACATCTCGCATGAAGACTATTAAGTCTCGGCAAGATTTCGAGCATGTGTTCAGTCAGGGGCGTCGTTTCAATCACCCTCTGATTCGAATGACCATATGTGAATCGGTTGGCGAAGGCGACTCCGGAAGGGTCGCCTTCGTTGGTGCTAAACGGCTCGGTTGTGCTGTCGTGCGCAACCGTTCTAAGCGTGTGATGCGCGAGGCCGCCCGCAGCTGTGGATTTCCCGTTGCGGGTTATGACATCATCTTGTTCGCAACTCCCAAGACGAGGGTTTCTTCGCCTCAGGAGATGGACAATGCATTGCGTTTCGCTTATGAAACGCGCCGGCGTTGCCGGGGAGGAGCGATGAGCAATCACGTTTTGCGACGTGTTGCCATCGCTCCTATTCGCATATATCAACAGGTTATTTCGCCCTTATTGCCTGACGCCTGCATTTATTACCCAACGTGCTCGCAATACGCCGTCCAGGCGATTGAGAAGTACGGTGTTTTGAGAGGCTGCTGGCTTGCCGTGAGGCGCATCGCTCGCTGCAATCCCCTGCACGTCGGCGGTTATGACCCTGTGCCCTAGCGGGCACTCGCTATCGGAGGAAAACTTACATGTGGGATTGGATCGTTAACATCCTTTTCGAGCTGCTCAAGCTCATCCAGACCTTTGCGGTCGACTGGGGCCTGTCCATCATCATCCTGGTGGTCATCATCCGTCTGCTACTGACGCCGCTTATGCTCAAGTCGACTAAGTCGACGGCACGCATGCAGGTGCTGCAGCCCAAGATGCTCGAGATCCAGGAGCGCTATGCCGACGATCCCCAGCGTCAGGCCGAGGAAATGCAGAAGTTCTACAGCGAGAACAAGTTCAACCCGATGGCTGGTTGTCTGCCGCTGTTGATTCAGATGCCTGTCCTGTTCGCCCTATTTACGCTGCTGCGTAACCTGCCGGACTACTTTAACGACGGCGCGTTCTCGTTCTTTAATATTCTGCCCGACCTGACCACCACGCCGAGTGCCTCCTTTGCCGATGGCTTTATGGTCGCGCTGCCTGCGCTGGTCTGCCTGATCCTGTTCGCTGTCCTGACCCTGATTCCGCAGCTCTATATGTCGCGCAACCAGACCGGCCAGCAGGCTCAGAGCATGCGTATGATGGCCGTTGTCATGACGGTCATGATGCTTTGGATGGGCTGGAGCCTTCCCGTTGGTGTTCTGCTGTACTACGACGTCTCGTCTGCTTGGCAGGTTATCCAGCAGATTTTTGTGACGCAGAAGGTCATCGACAAGGCGAAGGCCGATGAGGAGGAGCGCCTTAAGAACGCGCCGCTGCAGGTTGAGGTCACTCGTCGCGAGAAGAAGCCGCGCCCGCACAAGAAGAAGTAGCGGGATATCAATCTTATTTAGGTACCTAACTTTTGGAGTACGTTATGTCTGAAGAGATCATCGAGGATATGCTTGAGGAGGTTGCCCCGCAGGTCGCGGACGATTATCCCGAGATTGCACAGCGCTACAAGGCCGGTGAAGAGCTGACCGACGAGGAGCTCGACACCATTGCCGATGTCGCGATTTCCATCCTGCGTTCCATCCTTTCGCACTTCGATGCCGCCAACTCTCCTATCGATGAGTATGAGGGCGACGAGGGTGAGCTGATTCTGGATGTAACGGCTCCCGACCTTGCTGTTCTCATTGGCCGTCATGGTCGCACCCTTGATGCCCTTCAGGTTATGTTCTCTTTGCTAGTGAGCCGCAAGCTTGGCTTTAGGTATCCGGTTGTAGTGGACGTCGAGGGATACAAGAGCCGCCGTCAGGACAAGGTTGCCTCCATGGCTCAGTCTGCAGCCGAGCGTGCCATCCGCACTCATAAGAGTGTTTCGCTTCCGCCCATGAATGCCTACGAGCGCCGACTGGTTCATATTGCACTTCGTGGCAATGACGCCGTCGATACTCATTCTGAGGGTTCTGACCCTGATCGCCATGTGGTGATTGTTGCTCGATAATCTACTCGAGCTTATGCTAAGGGGACGTGGTTTCCACGTCCCCTTTTTTTGTCAAAAGTTCTCGATACACTGATTTTTGTCAGAAAGGAGCTTTCGTTGTTAGTACTTACTGATCAGCAAGCTGACGAGATGTTGACTCGTCTAACTTCCTATTGCAAAGAGTATTCCTTGAGCGTATCTGATGTTGAGATGAGGAATTGTATTCAGCATTTGGATTTGGTTCTGGAAACAAATAAGACAACTAATCTCACCCGTATTCTTAACGTTGAAGATGCTGCGGTACTTCATATCCTCGACTCACTTGTTTTGCTCCCCTATATCAATAAGGCTCCTGAGGGAGCTTTGCTCGATATGGGGACAGGTGCGGGCTTCCCTGGTATTCCGTTAACCATAACCACGCATCGTAAAGCTACTTATATTGACTCTGTTGGTAAGAAGGTTGATGCCGTCAATTCTTTTGTTCATGCTCTTGGGTTGAAACATGCTCATGCGGTCCATGATCGTCTTGAAGAATATGCTCGAAGCCATAAGAAGCAGTTCTCTGTCGTAACTGCCCGCGCACTGGCTCCTCTACCGATTCTTGTTGAGTATGCAGCTCCGTTCCTCAAGGATGGAGGGCTATTTGTTATCACCAAGGGCAATCCTTCGGATGAGGAGCTTGCTTCTGGCATGTCAGCAGCTAAGATTTGTGGCTTCACTTTGCTTCTGAATGACGCAATCGATTTGCCTGAGGGCTTGGGCCACAGGGAGTTCATTGTTCTTAAGAAGAGTCATCCAGCATCTGTTTCATTGCCTCGTGCAAATGGCATGGCAAAGAAGAATCCGCTTGCCTAGATGTTTCACGTGAAACATAATGGATACTAACAACTTGCAGTGTTTCACGTGAAACATGGCAGCTGATATCGAATCGGAATGTTTCACGTGAAACATCCTCCGTTTGACAGCTTTAATACACACCAGGAGGGACCGTGGGATTTCGCGACGTTAAGCGTTCTAAGAACGCAAAAGACACGCGTATCATTGCAATCATCAATCAAAAAGGCGGCGTCGGTAAGTCAACAACGGCAGTAAACCTTGCAGCAGCACTGGGTGAGCAGGGTCGTAAGACACTGATTGTCGATTTTGATCCGCAGGGAAACAGTACCAGTGGATTTGGAATTGAAAAAGAAGACCTTGATCACTGCATCTATGATGCATTGTTGAATGATGTGCCGGCAGAATCGCTTGTTCTTGATACAAATTGCAAAAAGGTATTCGTAATTCCAGCTACGATTCAGCTTGCAGGTGCTGAAATTGAGCTCGTAAGCGCAATTGCTCGTGAAACCCGCCTCAAAGACTTGCTTGAGCCGATTCAGGACGAGTTCGATTTTATTTTCATTGACTGTCCTCCTTCGCTCGGCCTGCTTACAATCAATGCCTTGACCGCAGCAGATAGCGTTTTGATTCCAATCCAGTGTGAGTATTACGCACTCGAGGGCGTTACGAAGCTGCTTGAGTCAATGAAGATGGTCAAATCACGTCTGAACAAGGGCTTAGACACCTATGGCGTGCTTATGACCATGTATGACTCACGTACTTCTTTGTCGAATCAGGTTGTTGAGGAAGTTCAATCGTACTTTGGTGATAAGGCGTTTAAGACGCTGATTCCCCGTACTGTTAAAATCTCTGAAGCTCCGTCTTTTGGAGAACCGGTAATTACCTATGCACCTCAAAATAAGGGTGCAAAAGCGTATATGAACCTTGCAAAAGAGGTGATCAAGCGTGCCTAGTGCAAAGAAACGCGGTGGATTGGGACGCGGACTCAATGCTTTGGTCTCAGAGGCTGAGTATGAGACCGGTGGTTCTGCTGCATCTGCTTCAAATACAGCATCTGAAACAAAACTACCGGTTGAGGATATCGTTCCCAACCCTAATCAACCGCGAATTCACTTTAATGAAACTGAACTTCGCGAGTTGAGCGAGTCAATCCAAGAACATGGCGTTTTGCAGCCGCTTTTGGTTCGCAAGCATGGAAACGGCTATGAGATCATCGCTGGTGAGCGTCGTTACCAGGCGTCAAAGCTTGCTGGTCTTGAGGAGCTGCCTGTCATCATTAAAGATGTTAATGATGAAGAGATGCTGGCTCTTGCTCTTATCGAAAACCTTCAGCGTTCTGATCTGAATCCCGTCGAAGAGGCTAAGGGCTATCGCCAGCTCATTGATGCCAGCGGTATGACCCAGGAGGCATTGTCGAAGGCAGTAAGCAAATCACGCTCTGCAATTACAAATTCGCTGCGCCTTCTCGATCTCCCCGAAGTAGTTCAGCAGATGATTTTTGAGGGTAAACTTACTGCTGGTCACGCACGTGCGATTCTTGCAGTTCCCTATGAGGATGCTCGAATTCGACTTGCAGAGAAGGTTGTTGCGGAGGGCCTTTCCGTAAGAGCGACAGAAAATCTTGCTCCATTGTTTTCTGCCGGAGAGACACCTAAGACGCCGCGGCCTGCAACGCCTCAGTCTTTTAAAAAGGCTGCGCGTGTACTTCGTCAGGTATTTAATACCAATGTGCGCGTGAAAAGCTCGCGTGGAAAGAATAAGATTGAGATTGAGTTTAAAGACGAGGAAGAGCTCTCTCGTATTCTTGGTGAAATGATTCAGTTTGATCAAGGAGGCCAAGATGAGGAATAAGATTTTAACTGCGATTGCATTGGTGACGACTGTCGCGGCCGGTGCCTTTGCTGGCTATAAGATCGCGACAGACGATGAACTTCGAGGTCGTTTGCTTCGTGGTGCGCAAGATATTGTCGATTCTTCCAAGAAGAAAATGGATGTTATGACAGAAGATGTTGCCATGCGCACTGCTCAGGTAACAAAAAATCCTAAGATTAATCAAGGTTGGGTTAGCAACCAATGGGAAAATGTAGGCTATTAGGTACCTAACAATTACCCTGCATATTTTGAGCGGCCCTTGTCTGATTCATGAGACAAGGGCCGCTTATTTTGTCCGTAAACAATGGGGAAGCTAGCAGCGGTCCAAAATTGAGGTCAATAAATGAAACGGCCCCTGTTGCATATCCTGCAACAGGGGCCGTCCGATGTTTCACATGAAACGTTTTGGAGTGCGACTCCCCTATGCGTTCTTCTGAACTTTGAAGCGCTGTTTCAGCTGTCCGCAAGCGGCGTCAATATCGTTACCACGGGAGTTACGAATCGTGGTCTCGATGCCACGGGACTCAAGACGACGCTGAAGATCCTCAACCTTATGAATCGGCGACGGCTTGAGCGGACTGCCCTCGATGTCGTTAAGTTGAATCAGGTTAACGTGGCACAGCGTTCCCTCGCAGAAGTCGCAGAGTGCCTGCATCTCGGGATTCGTATCGTTGACGCCTTCGATCATGGCATACTCATAGGTCGGGCGGCGGCCAGTCTTCTCGGTGTAGAGCTGAAGCGCTTCGTGAAGGCGAAGCAGCGTGTATTTCTTAACACCGGGCATGAGCTTATTGCGCGTCGACTGGATGGCGGAATGCAGGGAAACGGCAAGCGTGAACTGCTCGGGGATATCGGCAAATTTGCGAATACCGGGAATAACGCCGCTGGTAGAGACGGTGAGGTGACGAGCGCCGATACCGATGCCATCGGGGTCGTTGAGGATACGCAGTGCCTTGAGAACCTCGTCGTAGTTGGCAAACGGCTCGCCCTGGCCCATGAAGACAACGCTTGTGGCACGCTCGCTAAAGTCGTTGGATACATGAAGCACCTGGTCGACGATCTCTTGAGCGGTCAGAGAGCGCTTGAGGCCGTTGAGACCGGTAGCGCAAAAGGCACAGCCCATGCCGCAGCCTGCCTGGGTGGAAACGCAGACGGAAAGCTTGTTACGACGGGGCATGCCAACAGTCTCGACGGAAATGCCATCGTGGTACTCGAGCAGATACTTGCGCGAGCCATCTTTGGAAACCTGCTTGGTGAGTTCAGTCGGCGTATCAAAGGCAAAAGCCTCTTTAAGCTGCTCACGGAAAGCCTTGGGGAGGTTGGTCATATCGTCAAACGAACAAACGTTCTTCTCAAAGACCCATTCGATGAGCTGCTTCGCGCGGAAGGCAGGCTGGCCAAGTTCGGCCACGAGCTCGCGAATATCGTTTTGGCTCAAGTCGCGAATGTCCTGAGATTTAGTCCTGGGATTCATGGAAGCCTTTCGATTTTGGGGAAACGTAGAGGGTATCGCTACAATATGGTATCAGCTGCAGAAATTATAGAGGAGGAGTCTGCCCATGCCGGGTAAAAGCCTAGAGAACATGCACGTAGCGGTCTTGGCGGGCGGTCATTCCGCCGAGCGCGAGATCTCGCTCGATTCGGGAAAGAACGTTGTGGTGGCGCTGAAGGAAGCCGGCTACACCTCGGTGGAGCTGCTTGACACGGCCGCTGATGACTTTATGGTAACCATGGCGACCGGCGGATTCGATGTGGCATTTATCGCCATGCACGGCGCCGGCGGTGAGGATGGCGCCATGCAGGGTGCCATGGAGACCCTGGGTATCCCCTACACGGCCTCGGGCGTACTTGCCAGCGCCTGCGGTGCCGACAAGGAGGTCTCTAAGCTCCTATACGCCAAAGCGGGCATTCCCATTGCCCCCGGCCTTGCGCTCGAGGTGGGCGACGAAGTCGATATCGATCATATCGTCGAGGTTTGTGGCGAGCGCTGCTTTGTGAAGCCGGCCGTCAACGGTTCCAGCTATGGCATTTCCCTGGTCCATGAGCCCTCCGAGCTGCCCGCGGCAATCGCCAAGGCGTTTGAGTACGGCGACAAAGTGCTGGTCGAGAAGTGCATCGAGGGTACCGAGATCACCGTCGGCGTATACGGCGAAGATGACGTGCGCGCCCTGCCGATTGTCGAGATTCGTAAGCCCGAGGACTGCGAGTTCTACGATCTGGACGTGAAGTATGTCGACCCTACGGATATCCATCGCATTCCGGCGCAGATTTCACCCGAGAATTACGCTCGCGCTCAGGAACTTGCCTGTGCCGCTCACAAGGCCCTCGGTTGCCTGGGTATCTCGCGCAGCGACTTTATTGTGAGCGAAGACGGTCCCATTATCCTCGAGACCAATACCATTCCCGGCATGACCGATACGTCGCTGTATCCGGATGAGATCCGCCACACCGACGACATGACGTTCCCGCAGGTCTGTGACAGCCTGATCCGTATGGGCCTTCGTCGAGCGGGCATTGCATGCTAATCGAGGACGCGGTTTCGTCAGGAACGCCGCAGTTTGTCATCGACTCCTATGCCACGCTTGCCGACCGCGCCAAAACGCAGTCCTTCGGCCTTATCGAGGAAGATGTGATTGTCCTCGATACCGAGACCACGGGTCTTTCGGTGCAGGACAACGAGCTGATCGAGATCTCGGCGGCCCGTCTTTCGGGCCGCGAGGTCATCGACCGCTTCGATACCTTCGTGCATCCCAAACAGCTGATTCCCGCCGAGATTACCGAGCTCACGAGCATTACAAATGCCGATGTGGCAGATGCCCCGTCGGCGGTTGAGGCCGTCGCCGCTCTCGCCGATTTTGTCGGTGGCTGCCCGGTGATCGCACACAACGCCACGTTCGACCGCTCGTTTATCGAGTCGGTCAAAGGCGGCGTCAACGTGAGCGATATTTGGATCGATTCGCTGGCGCTGTCGCGCATCGCGCTTCCGCGCCTGGCCTCGCACAAGCTGTCTTTTATGGCCGATCTGTTTGGCTGCGACTCGGTATCACACCGTGCCAATGCCGACGTCGACGCCCTGTGTGGCGTATGGCGCGTGTTGCTCGTGGCGCTCACCGACTTGCCCCAGGGCCTCATGGCGCGCCTAGCCGACATGCATCCGGACGTGCCTTGGTCCTATCGCCCTATCTTCTCGTTCTTGGCAGGGCAGAACCCTGGTTCTATCTTCTCCCTCAGCGCCGCTCGTGCTGACGTTCTCAAGGCCGATCGCGCCGACGATCGGGTGGACGCCGACGAACTGCCGGTCCTCAAGATGCCGAGTCGTGAGGAGATTGAGGCGGACTATGCGCCAGGTGGCCTGGTCAATCGCATGTATCCCACCTACGAGCCGCGTGATGAGCAGATCGCGATGGCGCTCGAGGTCCACGATGCGCTGGTCACGGGTACTCATCGTGTAATTGAGGCGGGCACAGGCGTCGGCAAATCGATGGCCTATCTGGTGCCTTTTGCCGAGGCAGCACGCCGTAACAACATCACGGTTGGTATTGCGACCAAATCGAACAATCTTGCCGACCAGCTCATGTACCATGAGCTGCCAAAACTTGCCGAGCAACTGAACGGTGGTCTGTCATTTTGCGCTCTCAAGGGGTATGACCACTATCCGTGCCTGCGCAAGCTCGAGCGCATGAGCCGCGGCCAGGTCGAGATCACCACCAAGCGCGATCCGGCGGACACGCTCACGGCGGTCGCGGTCATTATGGCGTACGTCTGCCAATCAGCCGATGGCGACCTCGACTCGCTCGGCATTCGGTGGCGCAGCGTCAACCGTCCCGACTTTACGACGGCCTCGCGCGAGTGTGCTCGTCGCCTCTGCCCGTTTTCCCTGATAAATGTTTGGTCCACGGTGCTCGCCGTCGTGCGGCGCATGCCGATGTGGTGGTCACCAACCATTCCCTGCTGTTCCGTAACGTCGCGGCCGAGGGCAGGATTTTGCCTCCGATTCGTCATTGGGTAATCGACGAGGCCCATTCCATCGAGCGCGAGGCGCGCCGTCAGTGGGCGCGCGTGGTGTCGGCGGACGAATCACGCGTCCTGTTCGAGCGCCTGGGTGGCTCGAGCACCGGCGCACTAAGCCAGGTTTCCCGTGATTTGGCAACCTCCGAGGGCTCTACGCTCTATCTGGGCCTTACTGCCAAGGCGACGTCGACGGTTGCCCGCGCGAGCATGGCAATCGCCGACGTGTTCGATGGCGTTCGCGAGCTCGGCCGCCGTGCGCGTGGGGGTTATGACAATGCCAATCTATGGATTGGCCCCGAGCTGCGCGAATCAGACGACTGGCATGATTTCTTACAGTCGGCCTACACTGGCATCGACGCATTGGAACAAGCTGACAAGAGCGTCGACGCGCTGGTGCAAGCCGTCGCCGCCGACAAGCCCGAGGTTGTTGTCGACCTGGGTGATATCTCGCGCCGCCTGCACGAGCTGGCCGAGAACCTCAAACTCATCATTGATGGCACCGATGAACACTACGTGTACTCGCTGCAGGTCAATCGCAGAC
>ENA-OQKJ01000210-OQKJ01000210.1-human-gut-metagenome-genome-assembly--contig:-NODE-210-length-15023-cov-2.653195_pt1 | contig 15023 bp, 16 predicted proteins | sample MGYA00242647_ERZ504795 | MGnify/ENA primary metagenome ERZ504795 (study PRJEB26092, sample SAMD00036398) | human gut metagenome | host: Homo sapiens | study: EMG produced TPA metagenomics assembly of...
GCCCTCTCCCGTGAAAAATGCAATGCCGGAGCGTCCGCAGATGCTCCGGCATTGCGCTATTAAAAAAGAATTTTTCCGCTGAATATGCGTCAAAGCGCTACGCGGCGCGCATTTCTGATCCCTACTTCCCCCCCTCTGTGCCTTGCCACCGGCGGCGAAGCAGTGTATAATAGCCTCAGAACGCTACAATGCCGGAAACCCCGGCAGATACAGGAGGAATTGCAGATGAATAAACCGGTACTGGTCGTCATGGCTGCCGGCATGGGCAGCCGTTACGGCGGCATGAAACAGATCGACCCGGTGGGCCCCAACGGACAGGTCATTATGGACTATTCCCTTTACGACGCCCGCCGCGCCGGCTTTGAGACCGTGATCTTTGTCATCAAGCACGAGATCGAGGACGCCTTCAAGGCAGCCATCGGCGACCGCGTGGCCAAGGCGATGAAGGTGAAGTATGCCTTCCAGCAGCTGGAAGAGCTGCCCGCAGGCTTTGCCGTGCCGGAGGGACGTGTAAAGCCCTGGGGCACCTGCCATGCCGTGCTGGCTGCAAAGCCCCTGATTGACGGCCCCTTTGCGGTCATCAATGCGGACGACTACTACGGTCCGGAGGCGTTTCAGGTGATGTACGATTACCTGTCCACCCACGCCGATGATGATTTCTACCGCTACTGCATGGTCAGCTATCTGCTGAAGAACACCCTGTCTGAGAACGGCAGCGTGGCACGCGGTGTGTGCATCAAGAACGAGGACGGCACCCTGCAAAGCGTGACCGAGCGCACCCGCATCGAGCCCTGCGACGGTGGCGCACATTACACCGAGGACGGCGGCGAGAGCTGGGTGGACCTGCCCGGCGACACCCCTGTGAGCATGAACCTGTGGGGCTTCGGCAAGAGCTTTCTGGACGAGGCCGAGCAGCGCTTTGCGGGCTGGCTGACCGAGAACCTGCCGGTGAACCCCCTGAAGTGCGAGTATTTCCTGCCGCTGGTGGTGACCGAGCTGATCGAGGAGAACAAGGCAAAAATTCAGGTGCTGCGCAGCACGGATAAGTGGTTCGGCGTCACCTACCGGGAGGATAAGCCTTTGGTGGTGGAGGCCATTGCCCGCAAGACCGCCGAGGGCCAGTACCCCGAAAAGCTGTGGGAGTAAATGCTTCGCAATAGCGGAAAAATATTTAGATCATAGCAAAGTCGGGCAGCCTGCGGACTGCCCGACTTTGTGTTTTTATGGGGTGGAACGTATTCACAAAAACCGTTCCAGCTGGATGCGGTTATCCTCTTCAAAATCCTGCAGCCGCTGGGCAAGGCGCTTTGCGCCCGGGGCGGCGTTGGGGTAGTCCTTGCAGCTTTTTACGCAGTCCACCACTCCCATGCCGCTGCCCTGTGTGAGCATCTCGGCCAGATTGCGGGTGGATTTGTCCGTAAGGGTCTTGAGCCCGATGCCCATTTTCGTGTTCAGCTTTGCCATGGTGCTCTGCCCCTGCGCGCTGCCGCCGCAGGCTTCTATGGCGGTGTGCGCCTCCTGATTCAGCTGGTGGTAGATGTTGCGCTGGCGCAATAGTTCGGCCTTGAACTGCACATCGCTGGTCATGGGTAAGATCTGCTCCAGGGTGTTCTTGCCCATCTCGGTGTTCTGCACCACCGCTTCCAGCAGGTTGAGGTTATCGTTTTTCTGGTTTTCCATACAAAAAATCCCCCTTTGGCACCTAGTATGTGCCCAAAGGGGGATTTTATACGGTTGTATTTCACTTTAAGGCTTCCCCCGGCCGGGGGAAATCTGTCCCCAAGGGGTGAAGGCTTTTGAAAGGCAATGTTATTCGCCGTTTTATGATGTGCTCTCAGCAGATCTTATTGCCGCCGGAGATCTGGATGCCGCGCAGCCGCTCGTCACAGATGGCGTACAGGCGCTGCCAGCAGTTGGCGGCGCGGTCCAGCTCGTCCAGCCCTGCCACTGCGACGCTCAGGGTAAAGGGCACCCGTTTCATCATGCCCATGGAGGTGATGCACTCGTGGGGCATTTCGGCGTAGATGTTCCGCATCTGCTCGGCCAGCTGGCCGCCGTCCAAGTCCAGACAGCCTACCACAAAGGTGGTGCCGGTCAGGCGGCAGACGATCTGACTGCCCGGGATGTCGAAATACTTTTTCCACTGGTTTGCCACAAAGCAGATCAGCTGATCCATCACCGGCTGACCGTAGGTGTCCCGCAGCTGTGCGCCGTGATCCAGCGATATCAGCGCCACAGCGGCCTTGCGCCCCTGCTCTGCCCAGCGATCCAGCTCGGCGGCGATCACGGTCTCAAGGTAGCGGCGGTTGTACACGCCGGAAAGAAAATCGTGGTTCAGGTCCTCGCGGCATAGCTCCCGCTCGCGGGCGCTCATGCGCTCCTCCGGCAGCAGGTTGCCTGCCAGCGGGGCAGACATGGTGATCCGCCACAGCTTGCCGTCTGCCCGCACCGTGCGGTGCAGCACGCAGCTTACCCGGCCGTTGCACAGGCTATAACTCACCTGCAGGCCTTCGTCCTGCCAGCCGGTGTCCTGTGGCAGCTCGTCCAGCAATACCGTTTCAAACGCAGCCTGTGCGCCCTCGGCAAAGGTACGCAGATCCTGCTCTGTCCATTCTCTGTCCATCTGTAATTTCCCCATCATCAGTACGCGCCGCCGCTTCCGACGGGCGAAATTCCAATTTTCCCACAAATCCGGGAACTTACGGCTATTATACCATTGAAATACAGATTTTTCCAGCAAAACGCACAAATTTTTACGGCAGTTTTTACAATTCTGTCAAATTGCTAATTCTTTCACGTTTTGAACGTCTGCATTGCAGCGGCAGTACACGGCGCACTCGGCTTTGATCTGTGCGGCAAGGGCTTTGGAGTCAAAACCGGCCTTGGCACGCCATGCCCAGTTGCCGCCCAGCTTGCCCGGGGTGTTCAGGTGCGCCTCGGCACCCAGCCCCAGCCAGTCGTACATGGGAATGATGGCTCTGTCCGCCACCGAGCCCAGCGCCGCCCGCAGCAGCGCAGTGCGCGCGGCGGCAGTCTTTACCGCTGCCACCTCCTTGGCGGTGGGCTTGCAGGGGGTCAGGTGCAGATAGGCCGCAGCGGTGGCCTTTTCCTTTTCGGAAGCGCCGTTCTCCCACCAGTCGGTCAGGGTGGTGTTGTCGTGGGTGCCGGGGTAGACCACGCCGTTTTTGACGTGGTTATGGGGCAGATACTCGTTGTCCCCGCCGCCGAAGGCAAACTGCAGCACCTTCATGCCCGGGAAGGTACTGTCGGCCAGCAGCTTGCGCACGCTGGGGAACAGCTCGCCCAAGTCCTCGGCGATGATGGGCAGCTTGCCCAGTGCGGCCTCCAGTGCATCGAACAGCTCCATGCCGGGGCCGTTCTCCCACTTACCGGTGCGGGCGGTGGTGCTGTCTGCCGGGATGGCCCAATAGGTGTCGAAGCCGCGGAAGTGGTCGATGCGCAGCAGATCGTAGATGCCCAGTGCGTGGCGCACCCGCTGGATCCACCATGCGTAGCCGGTCTTTTTGTGGTACGCCCAGTCGTACAGGGGGTTGCCCCACAGCTGGCCGTCTGCGGAGAAGTAGTCCGGCGGGCAGCCCGCCACCCGGGCAAAGCGGCCGTCGGCGTCCAGCTCAAACAGCTTGCCGCCCACCCATGCGTCCACCGAGTCCGCAGAGACGTAGATGGGGATGTCGCCCAGGATCTGCACACCCTTCTTGTTGGCATAGGTCTTGACGGCCTGCCACTGGGCGCTGAACTTGTACTGCACAAACTTCCAGAAGCCGATCTCCTCTTCGTTTGCAGCAGCAAAGGCAGCCAGTACGGCCTTGTCGCGGCGGCGGTAGGGGGCGTCCCACTCCACCCAGTTCTTCATCTTGTTGGCTACCTTCAGCGCCATGTACAGGGCGTAGTCCTCCAGCCAGTCCTCGTTGGCAAGGGTAAAGGCGTAGTAGTCGTCGGGGTAGTAGTAGGCACAGCCGTGCAGCCCGGCGCACTGGCTGCGCCATGCGGCGTAGGCCTTGCGCAGCACCGCAAAGCGGCTGACGTACAAGGTGCCGTAGTCCACTTCCAGCGGGTCTTTGCCCCAGCTTTCCGCCTTGAGATCTGCGGCGGTCAGCAGGCCCTCTTTTTCCAGTGCTTCAAGATCCACAAAATAGGGGTTGCCCGCAAAGGCAGAGCAGCTCTGGTAGGGGCTGTCACCGTAGCCGGTGGGGCTGAGCGGCAGCAGCTGCCAGATCGTTTGCCCTGCCGCAGACAGGAAATCCACAAATTGAAATGCCGCCTTGCCAAAGCAGCCGATCCCGTAAGGGCCGGGCAGACTGGATACCGGCATCAGAATACCACTTTCACGCATGATCCGTTACCTTCCTCGCTGTCAATTTTCGGGAATATTCGTTGTTTCCTATCATAACATAACTGTAAACTATTTTCCACAGGCAAAAATCGTGGTATACTGGTTTTTATGGGGTACCCCTTCAGCTTCGCTGCGCTCAGCAGCTCCCCCAAGGGGGCGCCTTTGGGCATTGCCAATCGTTCTATCTACAGGAGGTACTCGCGCTATGCAGCGCACAGAAAAATATTTTGAGCAGGATGCTTTCCGCACCGAATGCGAAAGCGTCATCCTTGCCACAGAGCCGGACGAAAAGACCGGCGGCGGGCGCATCGCGCTGGACGGCACGGTGTTCTACCCGGAGGGCGGCGGTCAGCCCGCCGACCGGGGCACGCTGACCCTGCCGGACGGCACGGTGCTGCGGGTGCTGGATGTCCACGAGCAGGCAGGCGTCATCTGGCATACGGTGGATGCCCTGCCCGCTGCCGCAGCGCCCGGCGCAGCCGTTGCCGGCTGCATCGACTGGGACTGGCGCTTTGACAAAATGCAGCAGCACACCGGCGAGCACATCCTCTCCGGCATCCTGCACCAGATGTTCGGGGCGGAGAACGTGGGCTTCCATGTAGGCACCGAGGTGGTGCGCATGGACACCAGTGTGCCCATCAGCCCCGAGGGGCTGCGGCAGGCAGGAGCTTGCCGCCAACCGCATCGTGTGGCAGGATGTGCCGGTGCTCATCAGCTACCCCACCCAGGAGGAGCTTGCCGCCCTTGTTTACCGCTCTAAAAAAGAGATCGAGGGGCAGGTGCGCATCGTGACCATCCCGGGCGCGGACGTCTGCGCCTGCTGCGGTACCCACACCCGCACCACCGGTCAGTGGGGCAGATCAAGATCCTTGCCAGCGAGAACTACAAGGGCGGTGTGCGGCTGAGCGTGGTGTGCGGTGCCCGTGCGCTGGCGGCGGCGCAGGCCATGCGCGCCCGGCAGGCGGAGATCGGCGCGCTGCTTTCTGCCAAGGCCGACCAGACCGCTGTGGCGGTGCACCGGGTCTACGACGAGTATACTGCACTCAAGTTTACACACTTCGGACTGTGCAGCCAGCTGTTTGACGCCCTTGCGCAGCTGACCGCGCCCGATGCGGACGCCATCCGCACCCTGCCGGGACTGGACCCGGACGGGCTGCATCGGCTGGCTGTCCGTCTGACCGAGGCCACCACCGGCCTGTGCGCCGCTCTGACCCCCCACCGAAAAGGGCACCGGTTACTGCCTTGCCCGGCGGGACGGCGATGTGCGCGCCCTGACCAAAGCACTGAATGCCGCCCTGAACGGACGCGGCGGCGGCAAGCCCGGCATCTGTCAGGGCAGCTGTGCCGCCACCCCGGAGCAGGTGGAGAGATTTTTGAAGGAGAACAACAAACTATGAGAATGCGTTTCAAACCCTATGCCCACGACGAACTGATGGCCGCGGATTTCCATGTGCACGAACCCCTCATCTGGGGCGGCAAGTGGCACGGCCAGTATGCCCGCCCGGAGCAGCCCTTTATTCTGGAGTTGGGCTGCGGCAAGGGCGGCTTCATCTCTCAGCTGGCCTGTGCCCACCCGGAAAACAACTATCTGGGCATCGACATCACTGACAAGGTGCTTATCCTTGCCAAGCGCAAGATCGAAGCCGCCTATCAGGCAGCGGGGCGCCCCATCGACAACGTCAAGATCATGAGCACCGATATCGAGCGCATCAAGGGCGTCATCACCCCGGAGGATGAGGTCAGCCGCATCTATATCAACTTCTGCAACCCGTGGAGCAAGAACGACTCCTCCCACAAGCACCGCCTTACCTACCCGCGCCAGCTGATCGCCTACCGCGAGTTTCTGAAGGACGGCGGTGAGATCTACTTCAAGACCGACGACGATGATCTGTTCCGGGACAGCGTGGAGTACTTCCCCGCTTCCGGCTACGACATCGAGTGGATCACCTACGACCTCCACGAGAACGAGCCGGAATGGAACATCCGCACCGAGCACGAGGGCATGTTCACCGAAATGGGCATCAAGATCAAAGCGCTCATTGCCCGCAAAAAGCCCGGTGCCGACAGCGTGACATGGGTAGACCCCAAGGTGCTCAAGCGGATGGCACGCGAAGCTGCCGCTGCCGAAGCCGCCGCACAGGAAGGCGAAGAAAATGTCTGACCCCTGTGAGCTGTGCCTGAATAATGTTCAGGACGAATACGGCAGCTACTACTGTGCGCAGGGCGCTGCGCTGGACGAGGACGAGATGGCACGCTATCTTGCGCACAATACCGCTGCCTGTCCCTTTTTTGAGCCGGGGGACGAATATAAGATCGTATCCAAACAGAACTGAAGAACGGAGGTGCCTATGGTAAGCTTTCTTACCGATACCGTGGTATGTGGCTTTTCGCTGTACCATATTCTGGCCTATTTCCTGATCTATTCCTGCATAGGCTGGTGTCTGGAGGTCATCTATGCCGCCGCCACCACCGGTCAGCTGGTGAACCGGGGCTTTCTCAACGGCCCGGTCTGCCCCATCTACGGCTTTGGCATGATCATCGTGCTGTTTGCCCTTACGCCCTTGCAGCACAGCATCCTGCTGCTGTATATAGGCGGCGTCATCCTGCCCAGTGCGCTGGAACTGGTGGGCGGCTGGGCGCTGTATAAGCTCTACCACACCCGCTGGTGGGATTACAGCGATTTTCCCTTTAACATCGGGGGCTATATCTGTCTGGAATTCTGCCTGCTGTGGGGTGTGGGCACGCTGGTGGTCATGCGTATCGTGCACCCGGTGGTGGCTGACCTTGTAGACCTGATCCCGCCCTTTGTGGGGGTTATCCTCATGTGCTTTTTGTACGCCGTGTACGCGGCGGACGTGGTGGCTACCGCCATTGCTGCCTCTGCGCTGGCCGATACGCTGGACACCATGGAGCAGCTGGGCGACAGTATCCACGCCGTCAGCGATGCCATGACCCAGCTGCTGGGCACCACCACCCTGAACGCCGACAAGAAGCTGGACGAGGGACGGCTGCAATTCAAGCTTGCCGCCGCCGAAGCGCGGGATGCTGCCGGAAAGCGCCCCTCTGCCCGTGAGACCATGGCTGCCATCCGCGCCAAGGCTGCCGAGGCTACCGAGGCTGCCCGCCGCGCCAGCGAGGACGCCCGCCTGAACGCTGCCGAAGCTGCCAACGCCGCCCGCCTTGCTGCCAAGGGCACTGCCGAGCGCGCCGCCGAGCTGCTGCAATTGGAACAGCTGGCCGCAGAGCTGCAGCAGCGCAGCGAGGAGATGCAGGCGCAGCTGCTGCGCACCCCCCGCATCGTGGGCCCGCGCCGTATGCTGCGTGCCTACCCGAAGCTCCGGCACGGCAGCAAGCTGCGCAGTCTGCCCACATTGCGGGAGATGCTGCACCGCGCCGAACAGGAAAACAAGGACGACAACAAGAATACCAAATGACCCCGAATGCCGCACCGGCTCCGCCGTGTGTGGCATTTTTGTTGCACTTCGCTCGAATAATGTTGTTAAAAAGTGTGAAAAAACTATTTCAAAACGACTTAAACCGTGTTATACTGATTATAAAGTATACAAACCGACCGCAATCGGCTTATCCGTATTGAAACTATCCAAATTGTGAGGAATCGTTATGTCAGAGGAACGAAAGACCAAAACAGATGCCGCCGCACCGGCATCTGCTGCGTTGGGGCGGATCGACCGCAAGGACGCATTTTTACAGGCCCTGCATACATTCCTGACCGCGCATCAGGGAACAGAATGGGCTGTTGCCGCTGTGGATATCCAGCACTTCAAGCTTTATAACGAGCTTTACGGCACCGAAAAGGGCGATGCTCTGCTGGAAACCGTGGCAAACTGTCTGCTGGGTTACAGCAAGCAGACCGGCTATCCTGTGGGCTATTTTGGAAACGATGACTTTTTCCTGTGCCTGCCGGACGAAAAGGCCGAGCAGACCGCCGTGCTTGCCACGCTGCAGGCCTGCATGGCTGCCGGAAGGCAGGATGTCACCTTCTTTATGGTAATGGGCGTGTGCCCTGTGCAGGCAAACCCCGGTGCAGATGCCGCCACCCTGTGCAACTACGCGCAGATCGCCGGTGTGACGACCGACAGCGGCTACCTGCACCGCTTTGAGCCCACCATGCTCAACGAGCTGAAAGAACAGCAGCAGCTGCTGGGCGAGCTGGAGCACGCACTGGACAACCACGAATTCTGCTTCTTTTTGCAGCCCAAGTGTAACAGCATCACCCGCGCCATCGTGGGCATGGAGGCACTGGTGCGCTGGAACCATCCCACCCGGGGCTGTGTTCCCCCTGCCGAGTTCATGCCGCTGCTGGAGCGCACCGGCCTTGTGACAAGGTTGGACCAGTACATCTGGGAATCCGTCTGCCAGACCCTGCAGAAGTGGCAGGAGAGCGGCAGCAACCTTGTGCCGGTGTCGGTGAACGTTTCGGTGCAGGATATCCTCAATCTGGATGTGCCGCAGATCTTTGCAGATCTGGTGGAAAAATATAAGCTGGAGCCCAAACTCCTGCTGGCTGAGATCACCGAGACCATGGTGGCCGAGGACACCCAGATGGTGGAAAACGCCATTCAGGGCCTGCACCGCAAGGGCTTTGCGGTGATGATGGACGACTTCGGCAGCGGGTATTCCTCGCTGAATATGCTCAAGGATACCAACGTCGATGCCATCAAGCTGGACATGAAGCTCATCGACATGAATCAGGAGAACCGCAGCAAGGGCGTGCAGATCGTGGAGTCGGTGGTGGATATGGCACACCGGCTGAACCTGCCCATCATCGCCGAGGGTGTGGAGACCCCGGAACAGGTGTCCATGCTGCAGGCGGCAGACTGTCTGTATTCGCAGGGCTACTACTTCTTCAAGCCCATGCCGGTGGAAAACGCCGAAAAACTGCTGGCAGATCCCACCAATCAGGATTACTGGGATCTGCGCCGCGACCTGATGCGCCGCGACCGCCGGGTGGAGAACCCGGGCACCGAAAAGACCGCGCTGGCCTTGCAGGCCTACCAGATCTTTACCGACAACGTGCTGGAGATCTCGCTGCTGAACCTTGCCACCGGTGCGTACCGGGTGATCAAGCGGGACGCCCGCCTGCTGGGTGCAGATCTGGAAAAAGAAGAAGATTTTGTCAATTACTGCGACCGCTTGGTGAACGAGAAGATCGTGCACGAGGAGGACACAGACCTGTTCTTGGAACAGACCGATCTGGAGGCCTTGCGCTCTGTGCTGTACCACGCCACTGCGCCGGAGTTCTACCGCTACCGCGAGAATGTGTCCGGCCAGTATATCTGGGTCACCACAGAGGTGCTGCCCTGCCGGGGCTGCTGTGCCCAGAACCCGTGGGCAACCGTGCTGGTGCGCAATGATGCACAGGCCGACCAGCTCAGCGAGGAGCTGGACTTCTCTTACAGCCACGACACCCTGACCGGTCTTGCCAACCGCAGCCGGTACGAAGCCGACCTGCGGGAGCTGCCCCACAGCGGGTACGAGTCCGTGGTGTGCACCTACATTGATGTGGTCGGGATGCACGAGGTAAACGAGCATCTGGGTCACCGCAGCGGCGACACCCTGCTGTGCTGTCTGGCAAATGCCGCCCGCAAGTTCTTTGCTACCAGCCGGGTGTACCGCATCGGCAGCGATGAATTTGTCATCCTGACCCCCAACGAGCCGCCTTACAGCGTGTGGAGCACTGCGGACCGGATGCGCGCCTTTTTGAAGGAAAAGGACTATGCTATTTCCGTAGGCATCCAGCAGACCGCCGACCTGCGCCATCTGGACGAAGCTGTCGCCAAGGCCGAGGCTGCCATGCGGCAGGACCGGCAGGCTTACTACGACCACAACGGCCGCGCCCGCCAGCTGGAAGGCCTGAACGAAAAGATGGAGCGCACCCTGCAGGAAAAGCGGGACGCGGAGCACTTTTTGAGGTGCTTGCCCCCAAATACAAGACAGTAATCGTGGTGGACTTGCAGGAGGACACTGTGCGCCCCGTTATTGTGCCGGACTACTTCCAGTCCGTTCTGGACACCTGCGGCGGCTTCTTTCCGCGCCGCACTGACCTAACTACCGCGACACGCTGGTGGCACCGGAAGACCGGGACGGCTTTGCGGATCTGCTAGACTTCGGCCTTGTGCGCAGCACCGTGTTCAGCAGCAACCTGCTGGAGCATCGCTACCGCAAGACGGATGGCCGCAGCTTCTGCATCCGTGTGACCCCCTACTCCCGCAGCGGCTCCCACATCAACGAGGTGCTGTGGATCTTCGCGGATGAAGAGGTAGAGTAAAATATTTTTATAAGCATAAAAGCAGCCAGACCGCCCGGTCTGGCTGCTTTTTGCGTTTGACTCCTGCAGGGCAGCGGGCTCGCCCTCTCAGGCGCTAACCCTCTCAGTCACGCCTGACGGCGTGCCAGCTCCCCCGAAGGGGGAGCGCCTGAGAGGGTTCAGCCCGTCTGCAGCAAGCAGAAACTTTCCCCGCCGCGCGGCTGTTTCCGCAGGAAACAAGCGCGGCAGCTGCCGTTTCCCGCCACGACCCCTCCCGTGAAAAAGCAGCTCCGAAACGCCCGCAGGCGTTTCGGAGCTGCAAATAAAAATATCTTTTCCGCTGAAGATGCGCAGAGCAACGCGGAGCGCATTTAAGATCGTCCCGCAGCAGCGCAGCTCAGTGATAGAAGGTGTCAAAGTTCACCTGACGGTAGAACCGCTGCTGCAGCTGGTCAAAGCTTTCGCAGTTCTGTGCCAGCAGCCACATACTTTTGGTCACCACGGCCTCGATGGTCATATCGTGGGCTTCCAAAAAGCGGAAACGGTTGCGCACCCGCTTGCCCACCTCGTACACGCCCACGTCGCTGCCCTCGTAGGTGACCTGCGTGGTCATGATGAGCACCTTGTGGGTGGTCTCGTAATCGCCCAGCCCGGCGGCAAAGGCGTCCATCAGCTGCTGCGGGATGCCGCCCACGCCGAAGCTCTCCACGATGACGCAGTCGTACAGGTGGAAGATCTCCGGGATGAGCGCCGGGGACATGCCCGGGGTCAGCTTGAGCAGGAACACCCGGCTGTCCAGCGTGCGGCTGAACTCCACCGGGCCGGTGGGCCACGGCGAGGGGATGTACCGCACCAGCCGGTCGCCCTGCACCAGCGCCAATTCCGGGAAGTTGACCGAGGCAAAGGCGTCGTAGCTGATGGTCTTGTTCTTCTTGGCGCGGGTGCCTGCGATGACATGGCCGCCAAACACCACCATCACGCCCCGGCTGCCCGGGTCATGGCACAGACCACGCTGTCCCGCAGGTTTTTCTTGGCATCCGTGATCTCGTTGGAGATGGGCTGCTGCGCGCCGGTGAGGATGATGGGCTTATCCGCGTTCTGGATGAGATAAGAAAGCGCCGCCGCAGAGTACGCCAGCGTATCCGTGCCGTGGCAGATGATAAATCCATCGTACAAGGCGTAGTTTTCCTGAATGGCGCGTGCCATCATGAGCCAGTGCTCCTGCCCGAGGTCGGTGCTGTCGATGCTGCACAGCGCCAGCGTTTCCGGGCAGCACAGCTCCTTCAATTCCGGCAGATGGGCAAGCAGCTCCTCGCTGGAAAGCACGGGCTTTAGCCCCTGCTGGGTGCGTACGCTGGCAATGGTGCCGCCGGTGGTGATAAAAAGCAGACGTTGTTTGGACATAAAGCAAAAGCCCCCTGTGGCAGAAATTTTAACATGACAACAGTATAGCACACGCCCCGGAGCTTGAACAGTGCCCGCCGCCCAAAAAGTTTTTGCGACCCGGTCACAGAAATCTGCGCGGCTCTGGTGTATAATAAGGGAAAAGAACCATGCAAAGGAGCAACACCATGTCCAACATCGTCATCGTAGGTTCCGGCCCGGCGGGGGTGTCCGCTGCCCTGTACGCCGTGCGCGCCGGGGTGCAGACCACCGTGCTGACCAAGGGCTCCGGGGCGCTGGCACGCGCCGAAAAGATCGAAAACTATTATGGCTTCGCCCAGCCGGTCTCCGGGCCGGAGCTGGAACGCCGCAGCATCGAGAACGCCCGGCGGCTGGGGGTGCAATTCGTGCAGACCGAGGCCGTGGGGCTGACATGGACCGACCGTTTGACCGTGGAAACGCTGGCAGGCGCGTACCCGGCAGACGCGGTCATTCTGGCAACGGGTGCTTCCCGCGCGGTGCCCCGCATCCCGGGGCTGACCGGGCTGGAAGGCCACGGCGTAAGCTGGTGTGCCGCCTGCGATGCCTTTTTCTACCGCGGAAAGGACGTGGCGGTGCTGGGCAGCGGCGAGTACGCCCTGCATGAGGTGCAGGCGCTTTTGCCGGTGGTAAAAAGCGTCACCCTGCTGACGAACGGCGCAGCCCTGACCGCAGACTTCCCGCCCGAGGTGAGCGTCTGCACCCAGAAGGTGGAAGCCATTCTGGGCGAGCAGGCTGTCACCGGCGTGCAGCTGGCAGACGGCGCGGTGCGGGAGGTATCCGGCGTATTTGTGGCGCTGGGCGTGGCGGGCAGTACCGCACTTGCCCGGAAGCTGGGCGCTGCCGTAGAGGGCAGCCGCATCGTGGTGGACGACAAAATGCAGACCACCGTGCCCGGTCTGTACGCCGCCGGAGACTGCACCGGCGGGCTGCTGCAGGTGGCAAAGGCCGTTTACGAGGGCGCACTGGCGGGCACGGAAGCCGCCAAGGCGCTGCGAAAGGGGTGAACCGTATGGCAGAAGCATCTCCGCACGCCCGGTGCTTGGCCTGTGCGTTTCCGTTCTGGGAGCAGCTGACCCCGGAAGAACAGGAGCGGCTGTGCCGCTTTACCCGCTCGGTGCACTACGCCAAGGGCGCCCGGGTGCACAGCCCGCTGGAAAGCTGTGTGGGCATCCTTTTGCTGCGCAGCGGGCAGCTGCGCTCCTATCTGCTGTCCGAGGACGGCAGGGACGTGACACTGTACCGCCTGTTCGGCGGGGAGGTGTGCATCCTGTCTGCCTCCTGCGTGATGGACGCGGTGAACATCGACCTCTACATCGACGCGGAGGAGGACACCGAAGCGCTGTGCATCAGCGCGGGCATCTTCCGACAGCTGATGCAGGAAAACGTCTATGTGCGCTGCTACGCCTACCAGATGACGGCAGAGCGCTTTTCCGATACCATGTGGACGATGCAGCAGATCTTGTTCATGAGCGCTGACCGGCGGCTTGCCATTTTTCTGACCGACGAGCTTGCCAAGACCGGCGGCGCGGACCTCCGCATGACCCACGACCAGATGGCAAAGTACATGGGCTCTGCCCGCGAGGTGGTGAGCCGGATGCTCAAATACTTTGCGCAGGAGGGCTGGGTGCGGCTGTACCGCGGCGGGGTGCAGGTGCTGGATAAGAAAAAGCTGCAAGCGCTGGCAAGGGGAGAATAAGAGATAAAAAACAACACCGGAGCGTCCGAAGATGCTCCGGTGTTGTTCAGTTTATCTTCAGGAGATCGCGTCCACGTCCCACTTCATGCGGACGGCGTCGGCGCCGTCCAGCTTGATGTGCAGCGCACCGGCGTTGTCCAGTACCTGCTCCGGCTTGCGGGCACCGCACAGAACGTGCAGTCCCGGGATCATGCGGGCGGTCATAGCGATGACCAGCTGCGCCATGGTGCAGTCGTACTTCTCGGTCAGATCGCTCCACTTTGCCAGCAGTTCCAGCGCCTGTGCCCGGCGGGTGGGCTGGAAGCAGGGGTTCGTGTTCCGGGTGCTGCCCTCGGGGTAGGTGGTGTCCATGGTCACCTTGCCGGTCAGAAGCCCCTGCTCCAGCGGGGAATAGGCCTGTACCGAAACGCCCAGCTCCTTGCAGGTGGGCAGCAGTTGCTTTTCGATGCGGCGGGTCAGCAGGCTGTACTTTTCCTGAATGACGTCCAGCTGGCCGTAGCGGCAGTAGCCCCGGATGATATCGGAAGTGACGTTGGAAGCACCGATGGCGCGGATCTTGCCCTGCTCCTTCAGCTTCATCATGGCTTCCATGGTCTCTTCCAGCGGGTACACGCCAAAATCCGGGCTCTGCCAGTGGGTGTACAGCACGTCCAGATGGTCGGTGTGCAGACGGCGCAGGCTGTCCTCCACGTCCTCGATGATGCCCTTGGCGGAGAGGTCGCGGTACACCTGTACGCCGTCCACCACCTTGTGCAGGATGGGGGTCTCGTGCCGCCACTCCAGGCCGCACTTGGTGGAAAGCACCACCTTGTCGCGGTCGATGTGCTTCATGGCCTCGCCCACTACTTCCTCGCTGTGGTACAGCCCGTAGATGGGCGCAGTGTCGATCCACTGGATGCCCTGCTCCACGGCGGTCTGGATGGCCTTTACGGACAGTGCATCGTCGTTATCGCCCCACCATGCACCGCCGCCGATGGCCCATGTACCCATGCCCAGAAACGGCACGGCAATGCCGCTTTTGCCAATATTGATGTTCTGCATATACTTTACCCTCCATGCCAGCAGTGTTCCCCGCAATGGGAACCCTCATTCCAATGTCTGGCATACTTTGTTGTGTTTTTTATTCTATAAAAAAGAACTGCGGAGCGCAGGTTGAAGTGAACCCCAAAAGTTAGACAAAAATAAGATCAAGCGACTCGAACGGTCTGGATCCTGTACTGCACAGGGCTCAGGCCGTTTAGTTTTAATTTGATTCGGTGGTTGTTGTAGTAGTCGATATA
>ENA-OQKJ01000213-OQKJ01000213.1-human-gut-metagenome-genome-assembly--contig:-NODE-213-length-14954-cov-3.868820_pt1 | contig 14954 bp, 16 predicted proteins | sample MGYA00242647_ERZ504795 | MGnify/ENA primary metagenome ERZ504795 (study PRJEB26092, sample SAMD00036398) | human gut metagenome | host: Homo sapiens | study: EMG produced TPA metagenomics assembly of...
AACATTTTATATGACTCATTATACTTGATCCCTCTGACTATCGACAAGGACAGGATTTTCCCACGCGAGCTTCCGGTTTTTCACTTTCGTCCTACCTGTGAGAATACCCATACAATTCCGGTCTTCTGTTTTTCAGTCCGCATTTTTCCCGCTTTCTGCATTTCCTGCATTTCGTTGATACTAAAATCAGACATGTTATTATCCTTCATCCTCGTAAATAATGATTTGAAAATATTGTAACTATTCAGAGCCATGCGAAATGGAAGAAAAATCGCGAATCATGTTTACATGAATGAGCTATTTTTCTGGAATTTCATATGGCGAGATGGGGCTCTGAATAGTTACAAAATATTATACCCTATAAATGCTTCAATGGTAAACTTTCATTTTGCCGCATAAAAAATACGCGCCGCATTTCTCATCAAAATCATGAGTATGCGGCACGCAGTTTTTATTTTGCTTTTTTCTTCTCTCTTTTCACAAAAAGACAGACACATACAACAACAAAAACAGCCGTTGCTGCGATCAGTACCGGCCATACCGGCAGTGGACAGACGCTTGCGCTGATCAGTTTCAGTCCCTGGTAAAGTGTGTATACACCGAAAATTGAAAAGATGACAAACGCCAGTGTATTCAGCAGCCCATCCGGTGTCTTGCTCTTTAAGAGGTAGCCGACCAGCATTCCGAGAATATCCGCTGCGAACAGTCCGAGAGAACATCCGATCCATACAACGAATGCGGATCCCATACCTTCATTTGCACCAAAGGTGATTGCGGTAAGCTGTGTTTTGTCTCCGAGCTCTGCTACGAAGAACGTACAGAAAACGGCGAGCGGTGCGAACCGAATTTTGGATTTGCCGCCTTCTTCCTCTTCCTCGTCATCATCACCGGAAATGGTGGATGCTGCGAAGTAAAGAAATGCGAGTGCTGCAATCGTCTTAATCAGCCAGTCCGGAATGAATTCGCTGACGAGGCCGCCGGCGAGAACCGCCATTCCATTCAGTACCAGAATCGCGGCTGCGGTTCCCAGGATAATGTCTTTCAGCTTGTACTTCGAAGTAAGCGCAATCAGCATGAGCTGCGTCTTATCGCCCATCTCTGCGATGAACTCGGTAAGAAACACCTTTAGAAATAACACCATTTTCCATTCCCCTTATCTTATAATGATATAAATGGCATATGCGGCATAAAATGCGACCATACAGAAACCTTCGACTCTTCCGATTTTCTTTTTGGTTCCTGCAAAAATCCATACGCATACCGTGAATACGATCAATACACACAAATCAATTATATTTTCCGTAATGATGGCCATCGGGCTGATTGCGGATGCAATGCCAAGTACCATAAGAATGTTGAAGACATTGGAACCGATCGCGTTGCCAAGTGCCATATCAACTTCATTCTTTCTGGCAGCAACGATAGAAGTTACGAGTTCCGGAAGGGAAGTTCCGATGGAAACAATGGTCAGTCCGATCAGAGTCTGGCTCATTCCGAGATCGCCCGCGATTCTCGCTGCGGCATCTACGGTCACATCTCCGCCGACTGCAATGGCGACTGCTCCGCCGACGATGAACACGATACTCTTCGGAACGGAAAGCAGCTTGATATCCTCGTCGGAACCGCCTTCAATTTCGACTTTTTTTCCTTCGCGGTTTGCCTTTAAGGCAATCTGAACCATGTAGACAATATAGCCTGCGAAAAAACCAATTAAGATCACGCCGTCCAGGTGACCGAGCATCATACCGGATTTATCGCCGAGTCCGCTAATCCCCAAAACCATTAAAAGTCCGGCGCAGATCAGGGACAGCGGGATGTCTCTTTTGATGGTTTCCTTTGCAACTTCTACAGTAGTCAGTACGGCACAGACACCGATGACAACCATCAGGTTAAAGATATTGGAACCAATGACATTACTGACGGCAAGCTCGTTGTTGCCGGTAAGTGAAGCTGATACACTGACCGCGGTCTCCGGAAGTGATGTTCCCATGGCAACAATGGTCAGTCCGATGATGATCGACGGAACGTGCAGTCTCTTTGCTGCGCTTGAGCTTCCTTCTACGAAAAAGTCCGCACCTTTGATCAGCAGGACAAAACCGATGACGAGACAGACAAGCACAAGAGCAAACGGGGCGTTGTTGATGAAATTTTCCATGTTTTCCTCCTTTGTTTTCCAAGCATATATTCCAAAATAGTATCGTTAACAGAAGCAGGTTTTACTCATTATCCGCAAAAAAAGACTCATGTATATCAAGGAACATCCGATATGCGATACACCGGTGATTCATCGATATACATGAGTCTCATTATTTAAGATTTGCCAGATTATACTCTTTTCTTATAATCAGAATGTTGACAAATCACACATTCGTGCTAACTACTCCCTCATGGAATATTACATTACTTGATAAATACTATCAAATGTCTTCGGGGTTGTCAACAAAATTTGACTTTTTTATCCGAAAGATTTCAGCCCCGCTTACGAATGCATACCAGTCATGGGTGCAGAATACTTTACAAAATATAACAAACCGAATATCCTAAAACGAGAAAAACTTCATTTTCATGATAGTCCATTTTTAGACTGATCTATCTTTTCTATGGTACTCACCTCTCTATTCGTCCTGTGTTTCCATCTCTTCGAGTTCCAGTTCCGTTTCCATCATGCGTTCCAGCAGGGATTCCTGTGTCTGATTTTCTTCGTCTATTTTCGTCTGAAGCTCCATCAGCCGTTCGTAATCTGCGGAAAGTTCCGGGTCCATCATTTCCAGTTGAAGTTCTGACATTCTGCTCTCACTCTCCGCAAGCTGCTCCTCGTATTTTTCGAGCTGCCGTTTTAAGCGGGACAGAATTTTTCCCGGGTTATAATATTTCTTTTGTCAAACACATCATCCAGCGTCGGAACGTCGGCCGGTTTTCGTACAGCTCCTCCCGCATTTCCCGTTTCTCTGCCCGGCGTCTGCCGTTTGATTTCTTCGAGATACTGTGCATAATTCATTTCGTAAAATTGTACGTCGCTCTCGCCGAACTCCAGAATACCGGTTGCCACCTGGTTGATGAAATAACGGTCGTGCGATACGAACAAAACGGTTCCCTCGTAGCTGGTCAGCATTTTTTCCAGCGCTTCTTTTCCCGCCAGATCCATGTGATTCGTCGGCTCGTCCAGGATCAGGAAATTCGGTTTCGTATAGAAAATCCGGCAGAGCTCCAGCCGCACTTTTTCACCGCCGGAGAGCTGCCCCATTTTCTTTTCGACATCCTCACCGGAAAACAGAAAGGCTCCCAGTGCGCTTCGGACATCGTTGCGAAGCAGGTTCGGATAAAGACTCCAGAAATAGTCGAGCACCGTCTGCTCCGGGTCGAATTTCTGGTTGACTGCTTTGTGCTGATCGAAGTAGGCAAAATCCACGCGGTTTCCAAATTGATAACTTCCGCCCAGTGGATTGATTTCGCCCACAACGGTTTTCAGAAGCGTCGATTTTCCTTTTCCGTTTTCTCCGATGATCACAATCCGTTCTGCTTTTTTGATGACGGCCGAAACCTCGCTCAGGACGGTATCGTATCCGATTTTCAGTTTCTTCATCGTGAGCACATCCGTATAGCTTTCGCGTACCGGATGGAATAAGGCGTGGAATGTCCTCGTGTCAAACCGCCGCGGTTTCTCAATTTTTACCATGTGCTCGATCGCCATTCGTTTCGAACGGGTGGCCGCAACTTTTGTCGGTGTGTTTTTCCATTTTTCAATCCACGCCGTCAGACGCTCGATTTCCTTCTGCTGCGCTTCATAGTCTTTTTCCTGTTTGATCTGTGCTTCTTCTTTTTGTTTCACAAATGCCGAATAATTTCCCGGATACCGTTTGATGTCACCGTATTCGATTTCATACGTCACATCAATCACGCGGTCCAGAAACATGCGGTCATGTGATACAATGATAACGGCATTTTCGTAGCTTTTCAGATAATTTTCCAACCACTCCACTGCAGCGATGTCGAGGTGGTTGGTCGGCTCGTCCAGAAGCAGGATGTCCGGGCGCTGTAAGAGGAGCTGAATTAGGGCAATTTTTGTCTGCTGTCCGCCCGAAAATTCACCGATCGGTTTTTCCAGATCTTCGAGCGCAAAACCAAATTTCTGGAACATCGTTTCCATATCTTTTTTCCAGCTGTACCCGTGCAGACTCTCGATTCTCCGCTCCAGAAAATCGTACTCCGCCAGCAGCTTTTTGTGATCTTCCGTCTCGGCGAGCAGCTTTTCGATTTCCTTTTTTCGTGCCTCGCACGCAAAGACTTCTGAGAAAGCCTTCTCCAGCTCCTCTTTTACCGGCACATCTCCATCGGTAAAATTAATCTGGCGCAGAAAACCGATGTTCTGTTTTCCGCTCATTGTAATCCCGCAGGTCTCGTCGCTGTCCAGATTACTCATCTCAATATCCCCGGCAATCAGCCGCAGCAGCGTCGTTTTTCCACAGCCGTTTCTACCGACAATTGCAATTTTTTCTGTATCGTGAATTTCGAAATTCACACTGTTTAAAATCGTATCCGCGCCAAACTGTACTTTTGCATTTCTGATCTGATATCTCATGTTTTATACCTTTTCTGTTGTGTGAACCTCACAGTCGGTATTTTCACGGAGTCTGACATGTCGAAAATAGTTCGACTGTGACTTACCTCATGTCAGTGGAGGATACCGATTTCTCTCCGCCCGCCACTGCTGTTATGTTTCTTTTAACAATTCATCCCACCGCTTTAGAAGCGGGGGACTTCTTGTCTACTGATGTTAAAATTCTGCTTCCATTATACCGTCTCCGCCCTTCGTTCTCAATGCCAAAAATTTTTCGAATCAAATTTGGTACGCCTGCGGCATAAAAATATCTCTGTTTTACTGATTTGCTCCAGTAAAACAGAGATATTTAACTTCCTATATATTCCGAAAGTCCCTTACGCAAAAATACTACTCATGAGTAGTATATAATATTCTTCTCTTTTTTTCAATGCTGTCTCTTAACAGATTTTCCCAACCAGCACTACAATCCCAGCTGTCACAAGTGCAATGATCAGATACAGAATCGTCGCCAGGCCTCGTTTTGTCAGCACGGTTTTCCATGGTTTTATGTACGGAATCCCTTCCATTCCTTTGATCTCCCATATTTTACTGTGTCCAACCCACACCCGGTCAAGCATAATTCCGTCGAACCAGTTCATCACCACAAGGAAGAGGTAGGATTGGAGATATGCCGTCTTGAAATCGGTGACTTTATTCCAGACAAAAATGATCGCGATCAGCACCACGAACAAAATGATGCAAAATGGAATCATAACCTGCTTTCCTTTTTTCATGACCGCATCTTTGTCGATCAGTCCACGTTTATCGGCTTCTTCTATATATTCCTTTGGATAAAAATAAACACAGTTCATTCCATCATTTCTTACCAGACACTTTACCATCAGAATAAACAGAAGACAGTATAATATGTTTTGCAACAACAGCATCTCACATTCCTCCTCAGACTACCGTTTATGTTTCTTATAGCTTCATGTTAGTTCAGGCTAATCACATTGTCAAGAGGACTTGCTGTTTTTACATTAACACTGCCGCAATGGATAAATTATAATCGTTTATAAAGCAAAAAAAGAAACGAGCAAGTCCTGTCAGGCATAAACCTTACCCAGTGAAAACCCATTTCTTTTTTAGACAATGTCAAAGATACCATACTTCTTTCTCCCATCGAACTTTCTTTACACTCGTCCCTCATTTATTTTACAATTTCTATTTCAGATTGCAAAACTCATCCGCCGTCAGCTCATAGTCGACAGAAGATTCCATTTCCCCCAGCTGATTTTTCCAGGAATTGTAATGGACTGCTGTTTTGCGGAAGCCGAGTTTTTCGTAGACATGCTGTGCTCTTGTGTTTTTGAGGTTGGTATCAAGAAAAATAACGTTGGCTCCCATGCGGAACAATTCTTCTATGAGCATGCTCAGTACAACTCTTCCAATGCCTTTTTCCTGGTAATCGGATTCGCAGATTTTGATTCCGATTTCATATCGATGATTTTCGAATACATAGAAACTCATTTCGCCGATTCGCACATCGTTGTATTCTATGATGAGTCTTCGTCTTGTTTCATCGCTGTCGTCGGCAATCTGTTTTTCAATTTCCGCTGCGCTTGTCCCAAGCCCGTTTGGAAATCCGGCGTGGGCCATGACGGTTCCATCGTTCCACCAGACAGCTAATTGTTCACAATCTTTCTTTTCGGCATTTCTAATGCACAGCTGATTGTATTTTATGTTCATTTCTTCTCTCTTTCTCTGCAATCACTTACAGCTTAGACTCATACCATTCCTCCGCCGTTTTCTCAAATCCGACCGACTGGAACATGCGCTGGCTTTGTCCATTAAAAGAATAAATATTGGCTTTTACCCGCTCCATTCCCTTTTCTCTTGCAAGCTTCAGCATCTCCAGAACGCACCGTCTTCCAATATGCTGATTCTGGTATTCTTTACAGACAACGACAGCGATTTCACTATTCTCTCTCAGCGAAACATCTCCCACCAGCACGCCCTTATATTCTATATAATAGCAGTCACCGTGCGCGGTAAGATAATCATACATCCGATGCAACAGCTCCACATCATACGGCTTCTCCCGGTTGTCCACCTGCCTACACACGTCCAGATCCTGATACCACGGAAGAGAGGCCTCGTCATTCCTGTAATATGGGATCAGCCGGAGTTCATTGTCTATGATTCGTTCGGTCATTTTGGTTTGGCTCCTTGTTTTTTGATCTTAAAGTGCTGCAATTTCCTCTGTAATTTCACAGACACTCTTATTACTCGTATCAATTTTTACCGTATCAAGTACCTGATACATCTGAATTCGTGCAATGCTTTTGTCCATAATCTCTTCCGTACGAATCTTATTTGCGATGTCGGATAATAACCGCTTCCGCAAATTTGCTTCATCCACGATCAGCGAAATTTTAATCACTCTGCATTCTTCCGTGTCCAGCTTACTGACGATTTCATCAACAATACTCTGCTCATGCATCACCCAGCAGAAAATAACGTTTTCATAAGCGCTGCAATGCAGAAAGTTATTCAGCAGATAACAGATGTTGTCCATCACCATCTCTTTCGTCTCATCCGTCACCTGAAACGGATCGGCGTCCCAGCACCAGTCGCCGTCAAGAAAAACGCTGTTCGCCAGATCTTTTTTCAGCTGCTGACTTACCGTCGTCTTGCCAACGCCCATCGTTCCGCCGATCAAATATAATGTTTTCATTTTTCTCTCCCCATAACACGAATATCCGAAAAAATATCGTTTTCAAAAAGGATTTCAAATCCATCTGCCGGCTGAAATCTGCCATTCAGGATTTCTTTTCCATGGAAGGATATTTTTCTTGCTTTGTTCGCCGCATCTTTCACCTCGATCTCACAATACGAAAGCAAATATGCGCAGATTGCCGTTGCATGAGAAACCACGAGTGCTGTTTCTCCTTCTTTCATCTGTCCGACGATAGAATCGATCGCGGTTTTCATCCGCACCTTCACTTGATTTAACGATTCCCCGCCCGGATTGCGAAAATCGTGATCTTCATACTGTTTCAGCCAGAAATCCTCCCTGGCATCCCCGATCGTTCTTTCATGCAGCTCCTTCACAATGACCGGGTGATCTGCGATGAATTCAGCCGTTTCCATTGCTCTCCGATAAGGTGAAGAAAAGCATCTGTCCACATTTGAAAATATATTTCTTTTTGATACAGCAAGCGCTTTTCCCTCTTCCGATAGAGGAATCTGCTCATTCGGCATATCCCCTTTTTCCGGGATGGAATGCCTCATTAAAAATATTTTTTTCATTTCACTCTCCCCTGCTGTTATTCCTAAAGTTTTTAATCAAAAACATCTCCATCGGCTTTTTTCCATATCCTTTTTCTGATGTTCCCCAGCGATAAAAAGCATGGTGCAAAACGGAGTATTATCCCAGAAAAGATTATATTGCAGCAATCAAATGTTTCCAGCGGACCTGCTCTTGTGGATATTCTTGATAAACTGATACGAATGGATGTTGTTGCAAAAGAAGCTCCTATTAACGATGAAAATGATGTGTCGCACGGACGGAAGCTTCCCACAGTTCCACCAGCGTTTCCATCCGCGGCATTCTCTCCTGTACTTCATATATTGTTATCTTACTCATCTTCCTTCCACAGCTTTCCTTCTTTATAATGTTTCCTGCAAAGCGCCACATAACTCTCGTTCGATCCAAGGAAAATCTGCGCGCCTTCCCGAACGATTTTTCCGTCTGCGTATCTCGTATTGCACTGCGCCCGTCTTCCGCACCAGCAGACCGTTGGGACTTCCTCGATGATGTCAGCGATTTCCATCAATCTTCTCGAACCCGGAAACAGATGTGTCTGGAAGTCCGCACGCAGACCGTAGCAGAGAACCGGAATCCCATAAAAATCCACGATGTCCGAAAGCGTATCAACTTCCTCCGGAGAAAGAAACTGCGCCTCGTCGATAAGAACCGCATCCACTTTCTTTCCGTGATACCGGTATTCCCCGCTGTCTGTACTCCAGGTCTCTGAAATTTCTTTTAAAAATTCATCCACATATTCCGCCGGTGCCTCCAGCCCGATGCGGGACTTGATTTCATGTTCTCCGTCGCGGTTGTCCGTCCGCGGCTTCAGCAGGACAGCATACTGTCCACGCTCCTCATAATTATAGCGAACCATCAAAATATTAGCAGATTTCGAACTGCCCATCGCGCCGTAGCGGAAATATAATTTTGCCATTGTTTTTCGTCCTTTTGTCTTTTCTTATTCTTTCAGTTCTTTCCGTAAAAACGGCTCCTCATCAAGCTCTGCGTTTTCAAAGCTGTGATAAATTTATCTGCATTTGGATTTGTCGCCCGAATCAGATAATATTGGTTAATCCCATGTTTCCTGCAGTCTTTTTCCATCTCCTGAAACAGCCCCTGCACAACGCCTTTATGTCTGGCTTCCGGCAGCACATAAACCCAGTCCACATATGCCATCCGGTAACCGTCCTGCATACATCCGTAAAAATGATACTCAATTCGCCCAAGAACCTGATCATTCTCCATAGCAAGAATGGATGTTGTATTCTGATAGAAGGGATCTTTTACTCTTCTTCGCAGCCCTTCCCGATCCACCGCTTCCACATGCATCATCTCCGGCTCTGCCCCCATTTCTTTTCTATAACAGAAAACTACCGACAAACCTGCTTTTATCGATAGTTTCTTCAATTTTTATTATAACCGATCCCGCTCTGTTTTCCAATTAAAAAGGCAGAAGAAATGAAACCTTTTATCCCGTTTCCATTTCCTCTGCCTTTCTTACATTTCTTTCCTCTTCTGATTCCTCTTCTTCCGCAGGTTCTCTTTCTTCTGCCGGATTTCCCCCGCCTCCTGTTCGCTGCTGATTCGGATGGTTTTCACGACGAAGAGTTTTCCTTCATCCGAATGTTTCATGCGGGCTTTGCCTTTCAAATATCCGTGCTCCGGGCACCAGGCTACGCAGTAGTAGTTTTTCCCGCCGGCCGAAAACCAGCGTAAGCGTTTTCTTGCCGTTTTCCCGCAGATGCAGCAGTGCGTGCTGCAGACCTCGCGGTCGTGCATGGCTTCTTCTTTTGTGTCGAATTCGCGGGAGATGAATTTCGTGTAGCCATTATAGACGGCGTGGATCTCCTCTTTTTTCGATTTCGGGTTCTGATATACGTCGATCGAGTCGTACGCCAGCACAACATCCATATCGATGCGCGCAAAAATGTCGGCCGTATATTTTGCATCCGAAAGCGCCTGATGAAAATGCTCGTCCTTCGGGAGATGGAGGAAGTCGGCGGCGTACTCGAGCGCCCGGCGGCTCTTCATCGTTTCGTACTGGATCGCGAACAGTTTCTGTACATCGTAAAAATGAATCGGCCCGCGGATCAGCGACAGGAGGTTATAAAATTTCATGTTCCGCTGGAGCTCCGTCAGGTCTCCCGGTCCCCAGGTGCCGAACATGCACGCACCGCCGGAGAATGCAAAAAATTCCTGCACGGCCTGCGCAAATGGGATTCCGTTCTGCAGATCCTCTTCTGTCAGTCCGACGACCTCGCGCGTCCGGTGATGGAGATGCTGGTAGACCACCGGTTTTACAATCCGGTGAAACGTTCCCAGCACATTCCGCTCACCATCCATCTTCACCGCGCCGATCTCAATAATCTCAAATGGCAGCTTCGGGTTCTCTTTTCCTTTTCCATAGGGACACTGGTTCCATTCCAGGTCAAAAATCACATAGTCCATTGTATTGTCAATCCTTCATTCTGTGTCGTCTGTCCCTATTATAAATGATTTTGATATAATGAGCAACTATCTGGCAATTCCATTCTCCGCCCATTCTGGCAATTTTCTTCTTATGCATTACATTTCCCATTCATTTCATCCCGTTCTCTTTCAAACTTAACGCTTCTTTTATTGAAATCCCAGGGTAAATCCGATATAATATTTTTAACTCCGGCCTTCGTTTTTACTCAAAAAAATCACCTGAAAAAGCCGGAAATATTACGAATTTAGATGAGCATCCGATATGAAAACAAAATTAACGCAAAAACAGATTCGATTTCAGGCGCTTCTGCTGTTTTTTATTACATTTTTTCTTGTCGAGCTCTGCGCCGTTTTTCTGTATCAGAATCAGTTAAAGGAAGCAAAGCTGAAAGCTGACTATACCGCACAGACGACCATCGGCCGCGTGAAATCGCAGTTAAACCATTATCTTGCCGAATCCAATCTGATGAAACACATGATTGAAGCCGGTTATACCGTCAATGACGAAGAGTTTTCCGTCCTCTCCTCGCTGATGCAGGACGACCAGAATGTCATCAAAGCACATGAGCTTGCAAAGGACGGCATTGTCACACTGATTTATCCGATGAGCGGAAACGAAGCCGCACTCGGACTTAACATGCTCGAGCATCCTGCCCGGAAACAGGAGGCACGCCTTGCCAAAGAGAGCGGCGAATACACGATTGCAGGACCGTTTGAGCTGCAGCAGGGCGACATCGGAGCACTGCTCTTTGACCCGATTTATACCACCGATGCCAACGGTGACCAGACCTTCTGGGGCTTTTCGATTCTCGTTCTCGACTGGGAATCGTTTCTGAACGAAATTGAACTGGATACACTGGAAGAAGCCGGCTACACCTACGAACTCTGGAAAATTTCTCCGGCCACCGGCGAACACGTTTCCATCGCACACTCCGGCAATTCCCGGCGTTCCGATGCCATCGAAGTTCTCTGCACCGTGCCGAACGACACCTGGCATTTTGAAATTGTACCGAAAAACGGCTGGCTCAGTCCGCTGCAGGTTTTTGTTTCCTTTGCACTCGGACTCATCCTTTCCCTGCTTGCCTCTATTGGTTTTCTGCAGTTCCAGATGCGCCGCTATAAAGACGAGATTCACGCAGCAGAACTGGAAAAAGCCGTACAGGAAGCGCAGTCTGCCAACGAAGCAAAAACACGTTTTCTGTTCAACATGAGCCACGACATCCGAACTCCGATGAATGCCATCATCGGTTTCTCGGATCTGCTGGAAAAGCACATCGACGAGAAGGACCGCGCGGTCGACTACATTGCAAAAATCAAGTCCTCCAGCAGTTTTCTGCTCTCCCTGATCAACTACGTGCTTGAGATGGCGCGCATTGAGAGCGGTAAGGCCTCGCTGAAAATCGAGCTCGGCAGCTACAGCGAGCTGATCAATTCCCTGAATGCAGTGTTTGAGCCTTCGTTAAAAAGCAAAAAGCTTTCCTATCTCTGTTACAACACGGTGGAACACGATGCCATCCTCTGCGACCGGACAAAAATACGGGAGATTCTGCTGAATATCATCAGCAACTCCATCAAGTATACGCCGGAGGGCGGAAAAATTTCCGTAAAAATCGAAGAGACACCGGCACCAAGGAAGGGCTTTGCCTCCTACCGCATCACCGTGAAGGACAACGGTATCGGCATGAGCAAAGAGTATCTGCCGCATATTTTTGAAGAATTTACAAGAGAACATTCCTCCACCGAAAGCCACATCACCGGAACCGGCCTCGGCCTTCCGATCGTAAAATCCCTCGTGAATCTGATGGGCGGAACGATCGATGTGGAAAGCGAACTCGGTGCCGGAACAATAACTACGATCTGCCTCACGTTTGAACTTCCGACCGAAGAACAGCTTGCGGCTCACCAGCATAAAGACGAGATTCTCGAGCAGTCCCTGCAGACGCTTTCCGAAAAACGCGTGCTGCTTGCCGAGGATAATGACCTGAATGCAGAAATTGTACTCACCGTTCTGGAAGAAAACGGCATTCACGCCGAGCACGTAAAAGACGGCGCCCTCTGCTTAAAAGCAGTCCAGAACGCACCAGAAGATTATTACAATGTTATTCTGATGGATATTCAGATGCCGAACATGAACGGCTATCAGGCCGCAGAAGCGATCCGTGCACTCCCGGGAAAACGCGGGGAAATCCCGATTGTCGCCATGACGGCAAACGCGTTTGAAGAGGACCGCCGAAAAGCACTGGAATCCGGCATGAACGCCCATATCGCGAAACCCGTTGACGTTTCGGTTCTTCTCGAAACACTTTCCAGGTTTTCATGACCTTTACAGATCCCGATGCGCCGCAGCGGACGCTTTTATTTCTCGTTTTTCAGCAGCTCCAGGTTTTTGGAGATCAGCTCGCATCTCTGTTTTACGCAGTCCGGGGATCTGTGCGGATCCTGCGGTGTGTTGAACAGATAGTCCTCGAGTTTGTCGATTGTGGTAGTTGCTACATGCATTCTTGTATCGCAGGATGCATAGTAGATGTAAACCTCTCCGTTCTCACGCGCAATCGCGCCGTTTGTAAATACAACGTTGGAAACGTCTCCGACTCTCTCTTTTCCAAGCGGAACCAGGAATACACCGGACGGCTCTGCAATGACTTTGGACGGATCATTCAGATCGGTACCGAAGACATACAGAACGTAGCGAAGGCCTGCTGCTGTATTTCTTACACCGTGTGCAATGTTGATCCAGCATTTCTTACCGCGGATCGGCACTGCTCCGGCACCGTTTTTGGACTCGGTCAGGGTATGATAAATACGTTTGCTGATGATCTTCTCCTCGTCGATGACAGCGTGTGTGATATCATCGCAGAGTCCGAAGCCGATTCCTCCGCCGCTTCCGGTCTCAATGAAACCATCCATCGGACGGGTGTAGAAGGCATATTTTCCGTCTACGAACTCCGGATGCAGAACAACGTTTCTCTGCTGCGGAGAACGTAAGGTTTTCAGGTTGTCCAGACGCTCCCAGGTCTTCAGGTCTTTCGTTCTTACGATACCAGCCTCAGCAACAGCCGCGGACAGATCCGGATCGTTTTTGTCCTTGCTCTCAGAGCAGAACACTCCGTAAATCCAGCCGTCCTCGTGCTGGGTCAGACGCATGTCATAAACGTTGGTTTCCTCTGCGCAGGTATCCGGCAGCACAACCGGGTAATCCCAGAAATGGAAGCCGTCGATACCAGTATCACTCTCTGCAACAGCAAAGAAAGATTTTCTGTCATTGCCCTCCACGCGGACAACGAGATAATACTTTCCATTCAAATAAATCGCGCCGGAGTTCATCACAGCGTTGATGCCGAGACGCTCCATAAAGTACGGATTCGTCTCCTCATCCAGATCATATCTCCAGTGAACCGGAGCGAACTCTCTTGTCAGCACCGGATACTCATAGCGGTCATAAATACCGTTGTAAAAATCTGCTTTTGTGTTCTTTCTTGCCACAAGGCGGTCTACCTTGGCTTTTTCCACATAATACTGTTTATTCAGCATCTTTTAACCTCCCAATTACTTCCATACACATCCGTCCATTGTGATACGGGCATTTCCACGGTTCTACAATCGGCTCATGGATCGGGCTTCCGTCTGCATTCACGCACCAGAACCACTCAGACCCCTCTCGTTTATCGATCACATATTCCTTGATGTAGCCCCAGATGTCTTTTGCCGCATCGAGATACTTTGTTTCCTCCGGTTTTTTCTGCCATGCATTTAAAAATCCAACGACAGCTTCTGCCTGTACCCACCAGACTCTTGTGGTATCATCCACACCGCGCTCGCACTCATTCATCAGCGAATGATTTTTGTATGCCGTATTGTAGATATTTTCCGCAATCTCTCCGGTGATCGGCAGCAGTTTTTCCCGGTAAGCCGGATCGCCGAGCACTTCTGTACCCCGGTCGATCAGCCAGGAAGTCTCGATATCATGGCCATAAGAATACAGATCAATCAGCGTATTCCATGTCCGGTCGAAAAATACTTCCTGACGGCCTTTTTCCTTGTTGTATACTTTATCCGCGAAGAGATCCATCATAAAGCGGAGACGGTCACCGGTAAACGGATCCTTTGTCACGCGGTACAGCTCGGTATATGCTTCGAAAACATGCAGCAGCGTATTCATGGTCTTCTCTGCCATGACGCCGTTCTCCGAGAGCTTTTCATTGCTCTCCGGCTTGAAATCGCGGGTAAATGCCTCGAGATAACCGTACTCGTCGGTGCAGTGTGTCTCGATGATCTGCTGCAGCGATTTTGCCAGCTCCAGCGCCTCGGTGTCGCCCGTCGCATCAAAATACGTAGACAGCGCATAAATTGCAAATGCCTGATTGTACGTATGCTTTGTCGTATCGAGCGGCTTTCCGTCGTAGGTGACAGACCAGAACACGCCACCGTACTCGCGGTCCACACACGCCTGTTTCATAAAGCGGTACGCATGCTCCGCATCGGCGCGCAGCTTCTCGTCCTTTAAGGTCAGGTACGCATTCGAGAAAAACCAGAGAATTCTGCTGTTTAAGATGCAGCCCTTCTCATACGTTTTCTGCACGTTCAGATCAAAGTCCTGATAGCCGTAAAATCCGCCGTATTCCTCATCTCTTA
>ENA-OQKJ01000214-OQKJ01000214.1-human-gut-metagenome-genome-assembly--contig:-NODE-214-length-14939-cov-3.060694_pt1 | contig 14939 bp, 13 predicted proteins | sample MGYA00242647_ERZ504795 | MGnify/ENA primary metagenome ERZ504795 (study PRJEB26092, sample SAMD00036398) | human gut metagenome | host: Homo sapiens | study: EMG produced TPA metagenomics assembly of...
GGTTAAAACACAAGGCTGTTGTATGATATGTAAAAAAACAGAAGTCATGCAATAGCCTTGTGCTATATAGAAACATAGGGGGTAGCATAATGATGGGAAAAAGGTTGAAAGAAATTTTTGGTTTGATTCTGATTAACATCACATTAGTCAGTGGGAGCTTAAATGCAGAAACGGTATATGCAGATACACAAGCCAAGATTGAAATTGAGAAAACGGAAATGCCATTAAAAATTTGTGTTGATGAAGAAAATAAAAAAACGGTACTTCAAATAGTGGCAGCCTGGAAGAAAATATATAAAAATAATGGAGTGGAACTAATGGTAATCCCATCAGGGCAACAGGCTTCGGAAGAAAAAGTACAGGAGATCCAGAATGAAATTACGACAGGAGAAGGGCCGGATGTATTTTTGGCAGAAGGGCCGAATCCGACCTGGAGTGAGCAAAGAGCAGTTGTTTTTGAGGACCCCAAAAAAGAAATGTATCAGGGAACCTTTCTTTCGTTGAAACCATACATGAAATATTTTGATATAGATATTTTAGAAGAGAAGATTTTGTCTGCAGGTATGGCTAATGAGGAACAAATACTGATTCCTATGACATACGATTATTTTCTATATGCATTTACAACACAGGATTTACCGGAAAATACAGAAATATCAAGAAATTGGCTGGAATTAGCCAGACAAAAAGAAAAAGCAATTCAACAGATTGTAGGGCAAAGAAGTGGGGTTCAATTTTTTGATACATTTAGTGAGGTAGTTGATTATAAGAAAAAAACACTTCTATATTCGGAAGAGCAGATAAAAAAAGTTTTGGATGAAACAGTAGCATTAAAAACAAGATCATTAGCTTTAAACTGGAAAATAAAAGATACAGGAGTAGTAAGTCTAAATGATTTGGAAGAACTTGGAGGTGAAAAAAACAGTTCAATACGGTACTTTAGCAATGCCGAATCAGGAAGGCGGGATTCACTGCAAATGTTACACTTTATGCAGGAATTAATAAGAACACAAAGCAACCTTTAAAAGCAGTCTCCTTTTTACAAAATGCGTATACAGTGAAGAAGTTTTATCAGGAAAAGGGAATAGAGTTAGAAGATTAGAAGAGAGGCAAGCAATATAAGATTTCCGCAAGGGGTTTCTATTTACAAAAAGGAACTAGAAAAACGAATGCGGAGTCTTTCGAGACAAGATCAAAAACAAATCAAAACGATACAGGAAGAAGTAAACACCGTTCGATTTTATTCGGTATGGGACAGGGAACTTAATTCCTTATTATCTAAGTATGAGGCACAGGAAGATGAAAAGCAAAAAGAGCATGTCTTCATAAAAACAATACAGAAATGGAAGGGAAAAATACAGAAATGACATAAAAAATCAGCCCTGTGGAGTGAGAGTTGCAAGAAACAGATTTTCCGGAGTACTGTGGAACAGTCTGTAAAGCTAAAGCGGATATTCGCAATCCGCTTCGTTACTTGCTCATAACTGAATAGCTGCTTCACCGCTTATCAGGACTTGGTTGATTCGGTTAAATTCTTTTAGGGTTTGTCAAGGGTGATGAGGAGCTTTAAAAACAGGCTCCTCTTCACCCTTAATTTATATATCGGTTAATGATCTGTGCGTTTGAGAAATTGATTCGTATATATCAAGACACATATGACAGAGCATTACTTTTGACAGGAATTTTTAGAAACAATAACCTTTGTCGGTCGATACAGTTTTTCTCCGAAGAAGTAGCCTTTCTGTATTTCCTCGACAACTCTGTCTTCTTCCACCCGGTCGGTTTCTTCGATGTGCACTGCATCATGGATATGAGGATCAAATATTGTACCATTTGCTTCCATCGGTAAGACATTCAGCTGATATAAATTCTGCGCCAAAGCTGTACGGAAATCCATCATAAGAAGCTTTTCATCCATATAGGCCCAGCGATTCGTCGTTCGTTCCGAACTGACAATTCCATATTCGAGATTGTCTTTTACAGCCAGCAGCTTTTCAATCCATGTGCTGACTCGGATATTTGTATCTCCGTCATGACAGTCTGCAATACTTCTTGTGTCTGTCTGGCGATCATCTGGATTCTCTTTCCAATTGCAGAAGCCTTCGTTGTGGGGTTCAGATTTTCCGCCCCCAGGCAAAACTCTTTTCCGGCCTGAAGTACATTTGCGAGAAGCTGTTCCGGTACGAAAACGGTATTTATCGGGAAGCGTTTCGGCTTTTCTTCTGTGAATTGACTCAAATCTATCTTTGCAAGATTCTCTCCTGATTGCAGTATCAGGGTAAAATCGCCGCATTCCATTCCAACCTCGATCCATGCTTTCAGCCGGCTTGCATCCTTTGGAAATTCAGGACAGATCTCCTCCATTTTCTAGGTTCTGAACTTTCCTTTTAGAATCCTTTGATTTCAGATACAGGTTCAGACCTTTTCCTTTGATTCCGGAATCCGAGCAAAATGTACGAAACCGATCTGTTCGCATGGGAATCATGTGTCGTTCTTCGTTAAGCCTAGGTTAATGGAATGCATTCCTTTCCCCAATTGGATGGTTGAAATTTCAATTCCGGCGGTCCATGGGAAAAGTACAAGCATGGGTAATAGGCTTCGCGGTAGGATTGGTAAGTCTGGCTCCCTGGGCTGTCAGTTCTATCCGCGGGCCACAACGGAAAGATCCTCGTATCCGATTGTTTCCTGACCCAGTGTTTCTCTCGATTTCGTATCACTTAGATAATAGTACGTCATATTTGGAATCATTTCTGGAGTATTCTCTCCGATGGTATATTCCAATCCTTCCAGCATATTAGTTTGATCTGTCCATGCTGAAAATTCTGCCAGCAGATTTTGCTTTTTACAATTTGAAATCACACGAACCCCAAATTGCTGGTCATGTTTCATATCTTGTGCTTTTGAAAGGGCACAAGCATCTGTCGCAGTCATAACCCTTATTACATGAAAGCCTGCTTTTTCCATGGCGGTCCGTACATTTTTCTGCGTTATAATTTCCGGTATAGAAAGGGCAAGCACACAATCGCTTATCTGTGCAAATGCAGTTTTTTGAAGCTCCATTTTCAATTCCTTCATCAGAGCAATACAATATCGAATCGAACAAGGCTCCAGGGTAGAAGAAACTGCGCTTTCTGCTTCCTGCATAAAGTCTTCTTCGTCTGTGTTTCTCTCGTGAAGCATCCGTAATATCCGCCTGACTCATAACGGTGAAGATACGGAGCAGTTACTTTTTATCAAGGGTTCTCGCGCATTACGCCGACCAGTGCATGCGGGACATATGGCTCTTCGAGATAAGCAGTCTCATCCGGTGTCAGCTGTACACCGATGGCTTTGACGCCCTCTTCAATATGCGATACCTTTGTCGCCCCGACAACCGGAGCAGTTACTTTTGTGAGCAGCCATCCGAGCGAAATCTGGATTCTCGTCAGCCCCTTCTTCTTTGCAAGTTCACCGACGCGGTCGATAATGATGGCGTCTTTTTCTTTCGTCGCATCATACTTTCCTTTTGCGTACGTATCTTCCTGCAGCCGTTTGGAAAGCTCCGACGGTTTTTTTGCCAGGCGGCCGGAAGCCAGCGGGCTGTACGGTGTCAGTGCAATATTCTGATCCTTGCAGAACGGAACCATCTCGCGTTCCTCCTCGCGGAATAGCAGATTGTAATGTCCCTGAATCGAAACAAATTTGGCCCAGCCGTTCTTATCCGCAATATAATTTGCTTTTGCCAGCTGCCATGCGAAGCAGTTAGAAATACCGATGGCGCGTACCTTTCCTGCAACGACAGCTGAATTTAATGCCTCCATCATTTCTTCTACCGGTGTGTGATAGTCCCACATATGGCAGATATAAAGGTCAACATAGTCCATGCCAAGATTCGTAAGGCTGCGATCGAGAAGACCTAAAATATGATCTTTTCCGCTCACCCCGTCTGCAATTTCCTGCGGGCTGCGCGGGAAAAATTTTGTTGCGACAACGACTTCATCACGTTTTGCAAAATCGTTCAGCGCGCGTCCCAGATACTGCTCGCTGGTGCCGCTCTGATAACCGGCAGCGGTATCAAAAAAGTTTACACCAAGTTCCAGACCGCGTTTTAAAATCGCGCGGGAATGCTCCTCGTCCAGTGTCCAGGAATGTATGCCGCTTTTTGCATTTCCAAATCCCATACATCCCATACAGATTCTCGATACCTTTAAATCCGAATTTCCAAGTTTTGTGTATTCCATGAAAAAATCTCCCTGTGCGATGATGTACTCCCAGAGTACATGATTTCGTGCTTTTCTAAGATACTTCCATTGTAAAATCGGAATACAGATTTGTCCAATACTTGATAGACAAAAAGAAGGGTATGTTACAAAAAGCATGAAGAACGAGAGAAAGAACAAGGAAAAACATGTGAAGGAACATATACAAAATCAAGTGAAAGTCAGTTTTCTAAAAGTAAAAAGTCAAATCAGAACATTTTTTTTCATCCCGGAGTATGCTAAAATTTTTTTATAAGACAAAGACAGGATGTGCGAAAGCATGTTGCAGGGGTTTTTACGCACAATCCGGAAAAGAGGAAACATGAAGAAACAGTATTACTGCAATCCATTAAACATGGACTACCGTTACCAGTTTATCGAGGATATGAGAAGCGGCGAGGACAAGATTTCCCGCGAGGCCGCCGATCCGTCGATGATTTTATTTCAGGGAAAATATTATATTTTTGCATCCATGACTTTGAGCGTCTGGGTTTCGGAGGATATGGTTCACTGGGAGAGCCACCGTCTGCCGGACAGCCTGCCGCTGTATGACTATGCGCCGGATGTGCGCGTGGTCGGCGATTACGTGTATTTCAGCGCATCCCGTCGTGGCACGATCTGCGATTTTTACCGCACGAAAGATATCTTAAACGGTCCGTTTGAGCGTATTCCGGGAACCTTCGATTTCTGGGATCCGAACCTGTTTCTTGATGATGACGGAAAGCTCTATTTTTACTGGGGATGCAATAACGTGACTCCGATCTGGGGTGTGGAGCTTGAACCGGAGACGATGGTTCCAAAGACCGAGAGAAAAGAACTGATCTACGGTCAGCCGGAAAAAATCGGATACGAGCGCGTCGGAGAAAATCATTCCAAAATGCCGCTGAGTGAAGAAGAAGCTGTTGAAAAATTCAAAGAATTTCTGAAAGCACAGGGAAAAGATGCGGATCATCTGACGGAGGAGCAGATCGGGTTTGCCAAAATTATGTTCAGTCAGAGACCGTTCATCGAGGGCGCATGGATGACGAAGCATGACGGAACCTATTACCTCCAGTATGCCGGCCCGGGAACGGAATACAACGTTTACGGTGACGGTGTTTACGAGAGTGATTCCCCGCTTGGCCCGTTCCGTCTGGCAAAGAACAATCCATATTCCTATAAACCGGGTGGATTCCTGCGCGGTGCAGGCCACGGTTCGACGATGGAAGACCGCTATGGAAACTGGTGGCATACCGCGACAATGCAGATCAGCAAAAACCACGATATGGAGCGTCGCGTCGGCATCTGGCGGGCAGGTTTCGACAAAGATGGTGTCCTGTTCTGTAATCAGCAGTTCGGCGACTGGCCGATGGCGGTGGAGCAGGCAAAAGAAGACCCATGGGCAAAACCGGAGTGGTATCTCTTAAGCTATCAGAAAGCAATGACGGCATCGTCCTCGGAAGAAGGCAGAGAACCGTCGTTTGCGACAGATGAAAATATCCAGACCTGGTGGCGCGCAGCCGGAAATCAGCCGGGTGAGTGGATTTCGATGGATCTTGGTGAGGTAAAAGATGTCCGCGCCGTACAGATCAATTTTGCAGATGACAAAATCGATGCACCTCTGCCGGGCGAGCGTCAGGGCGAACGATATATCGACCCGAGCCAGCATAAGACCAGATGGCTGCTTGAGGCATCCGCCGATGGAACAAACTATTTTGTTCTGGCAGATAAATCAGACGCAGAAACCAATTTGCCGCACGATTTCATCGTAAAAGAAGAGGGTGTACAGATCCGTTATCTGAAACTCACTGTTTTTGAAGTGCCGTACAACCAGAATCCATGCATCTCCGGTCTTCGTGTTTTCGGCCTCGGCAACGGCGAAAAACCATCCGCACCGCAGTACCAGGCAGAGCGGACCGGAACTATGGATATGCGCATCACCATCGAGCCACAGACAGACGCTGTCGGATACAACGTCCTCTGGGGTTTTGCACCGGACAAGCTGTATCACAGCTGCATGACCTTTATGCCGGAGCAAAATATTGGAGCGCTGGTAGAAGGCGAAACGGTGTATGTGAGAGTCGATGCGTTTAATGAAAATGGAATTACGGAAGGAACCGTAAGGCCGCTTGCATGATACAATTATATTGAAAAAGCAGAAAAACAGCTCAGGTGCTCTTTGGAGAAATGAACATTAGAAATAAACGGATTGAACATAAGGAGTATTTATGGAAATACATGAATTACAGCAATTGCTGTCAGAAATGTCATTACAGGAAAAAATAGGACAGATGGTGCAGCTCACCGGTGTATACTTCGATAAAGAGGCAGTACTCACCGGTGTTGTTGGCGAACAGTTACCACCGGAATGGATCATTCAATATGCCGGTTCAGTGCTTGGAGTGATCGGTAAAGATAAAATTTATGATATTCAGAGCAGATATATGGAACAGCATCCCCATCATATTCCGCTTCTTTTTATGGCAGATGTTATCCATGGATGTCGGACGATTTTTCCGATTCCGTTGGGGCAGGCGTGTTCATTTCATCCGGAACTGGTGTCTGAGGCGGCTTCTATAGCTGCCTTGGAGGCATCTTCAGAAGGGCTCAGAGCAACATTTTCTCCTATGATTGATGTTTCAAGAGATCCCAGATGGGGAAGGATGATGGAATCCTTTGGAGAAGATCCATATGTAAATGGGATCATGGGAAAAGCAATGGTAGATGGCTATCAGCAGAAAGATGATGCCGGAATAGCGGCATGCCTGAAGCATTTTGCGGGTTATGGGGCAGTGAATGCAGGAAGGGAATATAATGATGTTGAAATATCCCAGCGGACATTTCTGGAACAGTATGTAAAACCTTTCCGTATGGCATTAAAAGCAAAGCCTGCTATGGTCATGACAGCTTTTAATGCTATTGACCGTAAACCGATAAGCGGAAATAAGGAACTTCTTAAAGGGCTTCTGCGGGATAAGGAAGGATTTGAGGGAACTGTAATTTCAGATTGGGGCTCCATAGGTCAGCTGGAAGAACAGGGAGTGGCAGCTGATATGGAAGAAGCAGCAATTCAGGCTTCCGAAGCCGGTGTAGACATTGATATGATGAGTCCTGCTTATATGCTGTGTCTGGAAAAACTGGTAGAAAGCGGAAAAATCCCGAAAGCGTTTGTTGATGAAAGTGCATTCCGGGTCCTGATGATGAAAAATCAGCTGGGGCTTTTTGAAAATCCGTTTGCCGGTCTTGGAAAGAGTGGAAAACTGACTCTGCATAACCGGGAAAAGGCATATCAGCTGGCGGGCGAAAGCTGTGTCCTTTTGAAAAATGAAAAGCTGCTGCCATTAAGCAGGAAGAAGAAAGTTATCTGGGCAGGTCCTTATACAGCGTCAAGAGAATTTTTAAGCCGCTGGTCAATTTTTGGAGAACATGAGGCAGTTGAAACAATAGAAGATATTTTACAAAAAAAGCAGATAGAAGCAGAATGTATTACAGGATGCAATATTCTTTCTGATGAAGAGTGTAAGGTATGGCAGGTGGAACAGGAATTGTCTGACAAGCCAAGGGATGAGCAGTGGCTGGAAACGATAACCCATGAAGATACGGTTGTATGTGTACTGGGTGAACATGAGTCCCAGTCAGGAGAGACTGCCAGCAGGGCATTTCTGACTTTGCCGGAAGAACAGCAGGTGTTATTTGAAAAAATAGCAGAACGTACAAGTAATATTGTGACTGTGGTAATTACAGGAAGACCATTGGACCTGCGGAGGATATCGGAAAGATCCAAGGCTGTCATTATGGCATGGAGACCCGGCACTATGGGAGCTGAAGCAATCATAGATATTGTGTATGGCAGAATAAACCCTTCCGGCAAATTAGCTGTGAGTATCCCCATGGTGTGTGGGACCAGGTGCCCCATAAGCTACTGGGGATGTAAAAACCCGGGCATGTGCTACTGCAGATAACCTGGAGAACCGTTTCACCAGCAGATATATGGATATCCCCAATACACCATTATATCCATTTGGTTTTGGATTATCCTATACAGAGTTTGATATTTCGGATGTTGAAGTTCGGATGGGACAGGACAAAAGAGTTCATGTGCATTGCAATGTAAGTAACACAGGTAATGTTGCGGGGGGCAGAGGTCGTTCAGTGCTACTACGAAACATTGCATGCATCTGTGGTTCGTCCGAAGAAAGAACTTGTCCGTTTCCAGAAAGTCTTTCTGGATCCGGGAGAAAAGAAGAATGTGGATTTCTATATTGACCCGAAAGAGTTTTCTTATTATGATAAAAATATGAAAATCGTCAGCTGCGGAATGAAGCTTCGAATCAGTGTAGGAAACAGCAGCGACCATGAATGGGGAAGCAGTGAGATAGATATTTAAGTATAAGGAGAAGGAAGAGACCGATGAAAGACTTTGAAAAGGATTTGATTTATTATCCCAATCCGGATCCCATTGAGGAACCGAGATTTACCCTGAATTCTGTAGACGAACTGGAAAAATCAGAAAAATACAGTGTGATCTGCAACGGAACAGAACGTGTGGTATACCATACAGATTCATTCGATTATGTGGTAGTAGTAGACAATGAGGCATATGATCTGGAAATTTCCATCCATACACCGTTTAAAGAACTGGCCATCCGGCCCACCAGTTTCGGAATAGAACCTTCCGTAAAAGGAGAGACCGTTCATATTCATCTGGATGAACCGAGAAAATTCACAGTAGAGACAGATGGTGGTCTTCATGACGCCCTGTTTGTATTCTGTTCTCGCAGAATCGAAAAACCGGAAAATACCACTATTTGTTTTGAAAAAGGTAAGGCATACAAATGTAGGAGTTCTTACCCTGAAATCAAATGATACGGTCTATATCGAGGAAGGTGCTGTTGTTTCCGGATGTATCTATGCAGAACATAGTGAAAATATTTCCATCGTGGGAAACGGAATTGTCAACGGAGCCTGCTGGCATCTGCCGGATAGCAATGCACATCGTTTCTTTATTTATATCAAATGGTGTAAGAATGTTCTCTTAAAAGGATTTACTGCAGTAGACGGACCATCCTGGCATGTGGTTCCGGCAGCCTGTGATCATGTTGTCATTGATGATATGAATATCATGTCAAGAATCGTAACAGGAGACGGAATTGATATCACCAGCAGCCAGGATGTGGAGGTGAAAAACTGCTTTGTCCGTTCCACAGATGACAGTATCTGCATCAAATCCCAGGGGCTGTTTAAGGATCCTTCAACAGTAAGGGATGTGACAAAAGTGCGCGTTCACAATAACGTAATCTGGAATGCAGAACCTGGTAATGCCATAGAGCTTGGTTATGCTCTCCAGAGTGAGATTCATGATCTGGTATTCGAAGACTGTGATATCATCCACTGCCAGTACGAAGGAAATATGGGTGGTGCCGCACTTTCTATCCACCAGGCAGATGGAGGTCACGTTCATGATATCCACTATAAAAATATCAGAGTAGAACAGGCGGAACAGAAACTGTTTGATATCAAGGTTCTGCTTTGCAGATATACAGAGCAGATGGAAAAGGAGAGATCCATGATATCTATTTTGACACATTCAGGTATTAAACGGAGATATCCCTGTTTCCACGATCCGTGGATTCCAGACACCGACAGAAGAAGTACGTGTTCATGATGTCCATTTTGATAACATTACTTTTATGGGGAACAAGTGTGAAACCTGGCAGGATATGCGGCTAGTCACAGAACTGGCAAATGATATTTACGTCAACGGTGTCAGAACATGCAGACAGATGAAATTCTGAGAATATTACCATATAGGGAAGATTCAACAAATAATGGCAAGGATTCTCCCACCTCGATAGGTGGTGAGATGAATTGCAAATAAGAAAATTAACGGCAGTGGAGGGCGGAGAGAAATCGGTATCCCTACTGACATGAGGCAAACCACAGTCAGCATTCTGCTGACAAGTCAGACTCTGTGAAATTACCGACTGTGGATTGAAACAACTTCTTAAATGAATATAGTTTTTTCAATTATATTGACAAAGCAGAAAAACAGTTCAGGTGCAGAAATGCACTTGAACTGTTTTGACGTTAGGCGTATCAATGACTAATCCAGCCGACCTGAATGGATCAAGGAAAATTTTACACTTGTTGATTTACCGTTCTTTCTTCATCTCAAACACCAGCGCAATCGGTGCGGAGCCTCGTCTGTATCCTGCCGGGACAGTTATGCAAAGGCCGCCTTCGACTTCTTTGAATGCAACCTTTTCTCCGTTTTCCACCATACAGATCTCCGAAATCTTCGTCTCGGTATACGGTACGAAAATTTCTGCCTCTACCGATTCCTGTACCGTCGGATATAACCGGAATACATAGACAGAATCACCTTTCTGTGTGAACGAAAGGGTTCCGCTCTGGTACGGCGCGCAGACGCGGGTTCCGTAGATAGCATCGCCGAAGGTTTTCATCCACTGGCCAAAACCGTTCAGGCTGTCCCAGGCATCGACCGGGATGCGGCCGTCTGGCTGTGGGCTGACGTTCAGTGCCATGTTGCCGCCTTTGGCAACGATGTTGACAAGCATGCCGACAAGCTCACGCGGAGATTTATAATGATCGCCGTATTCGTACGTAAAGTCAACGCCGAGGGTAAGGCAGCTTTCCCATGGAACGTTCAGCGGTTCTTCCGGAATGCAGAGCTCCGGTGTCACGTAGTTTTCGTAAGCGCCGCCGATTGTACGGTCAACGGAGAGAATCCACGGCTGAATCTTACGTGCTTCCTACAACGATCTCTCCAAGCTACAATATCCTCGGCCGTTGCTCTCAGACGACCCACGCCCGCGTCGAACCAGAGAATATCCAGCTTACCGTAATTCTCACAGAGCTCCACGAACTGTATTTTTTGTATATTCTTTAAAACGGTTCCACACGTTGGGATATTCCTTCGGATCGTAGGAAGGTCCGCGGGATGTCAGACCATCTTTTCTCAGATCTTCATTCCAGTAGTCCGGGCAGTGCCAGTCGGCTTTGGAAAAATAAGCACCGATGCCGATGCCTTTTGCACGGAATGCATCAAACATGGATTTTACGATATCCGCATTTTTATGTTCATGGAACGGGCAGTCCTCTGCAGTTGTTTTATAATCTGTATATTTGGTGTCCCAGAGGCAGAATCCGTCGTGATGCTTTGTGGTCAGAAGAAGATAACGGAATCCGCAGTCCTCTGCCATCTGCGCCCATTCCTCCGGCTGAAAGCGGACCGGATTAAACGAACGATTCAGGCCGAAATACTGTTTTTTAAAGGTTTCGCCGTCCGTCCAGTTTACCTGGTGGCGGGACCAGTCTGAATCCTTGTCGCTTAATGCCCAGGAGGCAACCATGCCGGGCTGGCAGTACAATCCGAAATGCATCATCAGCGCAAGCTTCTGATCCCGGAACCATTCGAGCTGCTGCAGAACAGCCGGATCGGTCGGACACACATACGTTTCAGCGGCGCTGTAGTTGTGGACACCCTGGGAAACAATTTCCTGTTCCGGATCAGCGGGCGCTTCATTGCCCAGGATATCGATGATCGGTTCCGTTGTTTTGTTTTGATCTTCGTGTTCTAAGTTCTCTGTGCTCATAAGAGAGTCTCCTTCTCGTCAAGATGAAATTCACACCAATACTCGAAAATACAGCCAGAACCCGTAAAGAGCCGGTTTTGGCACTACAATTAAGAAAGAATCCTGCCCAGAGGGCTTTTTTCTGTAGAAAAAACCGCGGCGACCCGATGACGTGCAGGCGGCCGCGGATCGGACAGGAATCCTGTCCTCGAGATAGTGTGTGTACGGACTCCCGACACCGGGATATCCGTCTGTGTTGTCTATAGAATACCATATAAATGTTAAAAAGTCACCCTTTAAATTTAAACAAAATGTTCATAAAAAATCGGTAAAAGTGAACAAAAAGAATACGTAAAAAAATCTAGAAAAAATAACCCCCAACGGGGGCTTGCAGGACGAATTTTAGCGTAGTAAAGTAAAAAAAGAAAAAACAGAAAACAAAAAGGAGGAGAATATTATGCATATGGCTGATGCGTTGGTTGCGCCTGCAGTGGCTGCAACAATGTATGTCTGTTCCGGCGGAGCAGCTGGTTTTTCTGTAAAAAAAGTACGCCTGGAGAGCGACCCGAAAAAGATCCCAGTGATGGGAGTGATGGGTGCGTTTGTCTTTGCGGCGCAGATGATTAACTTTACAATTCCGGGCACAGGATCGAGTGGTCATCTCTGCGGAGGGATGATGCTGACTGCATTACTCGGACCGTACGCCGCATTTTTAACAATGATCGGTGTGCTGCTGATCCAGTGTCTGCTGTTTGCGGACGGCGGTCTTCTGGCGCTTGGGTGCAACATCTGGAATATGGCGTTTTATGGGTGCTTTCTCGGCTATTTCCTGTTCTGGTGTCCGATGATGAAAAAGGGAATGTCGCGCGGAAAGATTGTAGGTGCTTCCATCCTTGGGTGCGTGGTGACGCTGCAGCTTGGTGCTTTCAGTGTGGCGCTGGAAACACTTGCATCCGGTATTACGGATCTGCCGTTTTCTGTATTTGTGGCAACAATGCAGCCGATTCATCTCGCGATTGGTCTTGTGGAAGGCCTGATTACAGCGGCCGTTCTGCTGTTCGTCTATGAAGCGCGCCCGGAGATGCTTTCATGCAGCGAAGAAAGAACAAAGAGCCGCTTTTCTTTCAAGAAGACAATTGCGATCTTAGGCATCGCAGCACTGGTGATCGGCGGAGCCGTTTCTCTTGCGGCATCCTCCAATCCGGATGGACTTGAGTGGTCCATGGAGCGTCTGACCGGTTCGACGGAACTGGAAAATGATGGAACCGGCGCACATGCAGCGGCGGAAGAGATTCAGGAAAAAACGGCACTTCTGCCGGATTATGGTTTTAAAAATTCTGATTCCACGTTTGAAACCAGTTTTTCCGGAATTGCGGGATCTGCAGTCGTTCTTGTTGTCTGTGTCGGTGCATGCTATGCATTCCGCTTCTTTAAAAAAGAAAAAGTCATAAGATGCACGGAACAGGAGAAAGAAATGAATAAACTTGGCAATGCACTATATGAAATCCATCATATGGATATGCTTGCGGCAAAGGACCAGTGGGTGAACAAGCTTCATCCACTGGTTAAACTTATTTTAACGGTTGTTTTTCTAACCGTAACCATGTCCTTTCCAAAATACAATCTGACCGGCCTGTTGCGCATGGGAATTTATCCGATTGTACTCTTTATCGTCGGCGAAATTTCATTCCGCGACAGTATTCGACGGCTTCGGATTGTCCTGCCGCTCGTCTGCTTTGTGGGGCTGTTCAATCCGATCTTTGACCGTCAGGTAATCGGGCATATTGCTACTGCTCCGCTGACAGCAGGGATGCTTTCCATGGTGACGCTGATGATCAAAGGTATTTACAGCGTACTGGCAGCGTATCTTCTGATTGCGACAACATCCATCGAGAAAATCTGTTATGCACTGCGTCTGGTTCATATCCCTGCCATTCTGGTGACACAGGTGCTGCTGACGTACCGCTATGTCACGGTGCTTCTTGAAGAGGCAAACCGTATGACCCAGGCGTACAGTCTGCGCGCGCCGAATCAGAAGGGTGTTCATTTCAAGGTATGGGGAACACTGGCCGGCCAGCTGCTTCTGCGCAGCATGGACCGCGCAAATGAGGTGTATGAAAGCATGACTTTGCGTGGCTATCAGGGAGAATTTTACTATACAGCGAAGGAGCCGTGCAAAGCGAAGGACTGGCTGTATATGGGTGTGTGGCTTGTACTTTTTGCCGTACTGAAAGTAACGGGATGAAGCGCTGCGTGGGAAGACATCTATTTGCAACAAGTCGGAAGAAGTAGAAAAGCAACCTGGTGCAGTTGCCTGCACGCGGGAAGAGAAAAGAATTGTCGGGAGATATCAAAAATGAGCCATATTCACATCAATTTTGAACATGTTAATTATTCTTACGAAAAATCAGTCCCGATTCTGCAGGACATCACATTTACTGCACACAAAAATGACAGCATCGGACTGATCGGCGCGAACGGTGTTGGAAAATCGACGCTGCTGAAACTTCTGGTGGGACTGAATCTGGACTACGAAGGCAGCATCCGTGTGGAGGAAATGCCGGTTGTAAAAGAGATGCTTCCCAAAGTGCGCGAAAAAATCGGCTATGTCTTCCAGGATTCCGACAGCCAGCTTTTCATGTCGACGGTATTTGAGGATGTTGCATTTGCTCCGCGAAATTACGGGCTGCCGGAGGAAGAGGTGGAAAAACGTGTAAACCATGCACTGAAACAGATTCACATCGAGCATCTGCGGGACAAACAAATTTACAAAATGTCGGGCGGAGAAAAAAAGATGGCATCGATCGCGACGATTCTCGCTATGACACCGGATATTATCCTGATGGACGAGCCATCGATTGCACTCGATCCCAGAAACCGCAGATCACTGATCCACATTCTGAACGATTTTGAACATCTGAAAATCATCGCATCGCACGATCTCGACATGATTCTGGAAACGTGCAGTCGCGTGATTCTGATGTCCGGCGGGTGCATTGTCTGCGATGGAGATGCAAAAGAAATTTTGACGAACCAGGAACTTCTCGAGGAAAATGGACTGGAACTGCCGTTCTGCCTGCAGAAGCCGGTGTGGTAGAAAAGGCTAGAAAAAAACAAAGAAAACAAC
>ENA-OQKJ01000217-OQKJ01000217.1-human-gut-metagenome-genome-assembly--contig:-NODE-217-length-14820-cov-4.478187_pt1 | contig 14820 bp, 27 predicted proteins | sample MGYA00242647_ERZ504795 | MGnify/ENA primary metagenome ERZ504795 (study PRJEB26092, sample SAMD00036398) | human gut metagenome | host: Homo sapiens | study: EMG produced TPA metagenomics assembly of...
AAAATATTGCATAATACATCTGGAAGGTTTCAAAAGGGACTGAAAAGAAATTCAGATGCCCGCCGCCGCGGATGCTGCAGGGTTTGCAGACTGGTGCTTGCTTTGTGGCTGTCAGAAATCTGAAGGCCGGTGATCGAAATCTTTGTTCTGTAGAACGGTTACTGTTATTGGGGATGAATACAGAGAAACACATACAGAGAAAAAGCCATCCGGCATGCCGGATGGCTTTTTTTATCGTATTTCTTATTTATCTCTCCAGATAATACGTCCCTTGTCCAGATCGTATGGGGACAGCTCGATGGTTACTTTGTCTCCCGGAAGAATACGGATAAAGTTCATACGCAGCTTTCCGCTGATATGAGCCAGTACAACGTGTTTATTTTCCAGTTCTACTTTAAACATTGCGTTTGGTAATTTCTCGAGGACAGTTCCCTCTACCTCAATTACATCTGCCTTAGACATTGATTAATCCTCCTTCAACTCTTTGCAACTTTTTTCTTTTAATGCCTTACGGATATCTTCATCACGAACCGCATCCGTCATTTCGTAATCCGGCTGTACGTGAATCAGCTTCTTCTTTTTCGGCCGGTTGGCGGTACGGATTTTTCCGTCCACCAGGAATACGTATGGCTCCTGTACATCCGAAATCACATACAGCTTTCCTTTATCGTGGCCGGCCAGGCTTCTGGCAAACATTCCTTTCACAATCGGTTTCATAAATCCTCCTCCGTATGCGAAAGTGTCAGAATTTCCGGTTCTCCCTCCGTAATCAGAATCGTGTTCTCATAATGTGCGGCAAGAGAGCCGTCTTCTGTCACAACGGTCCAGTCATCATCCAGCCATCTGACTGCATAGCCTCCGGCTGTGATCATCGGCTCGATGGCGAGCGTCATGCCAGGCTGCAGACGGACGCCGCGGCTTGGCTGTGCGAAGTTCGGCACTGCCGGATCTTCGTGCAGGTGCGTTCCGATGCCGTGGCCTACCAGGTCGCGGACAACGCCGTAGCCGAAGCTCTCTGCGTATGCACCGATCGCCGCCGAAATCTCATGAAGATGATGGCCTGCTTTTGCGTATTTGATTCCTTCAAAAAAGGCCTGGCGTGTTACTTCCACCAGTTTTCTTGCCTCCGGTGAGATCTCACCGACCGCGTGTGTGCGGGCTGCGTCGGAATGGTATCCTTCATAGATAAGTCCCGCATCCAGGCTGACAATGTCGCCCTCTTTCAGAATCCGTTTTTTACTTGGGATTCCGTGAACCACTTCTTCGTTCACAGAAACGCAGATCGAAGCCGGATACCCATTATAGTTTAAAAAGTTGGGAGTGCATCCGAAGCTGCGGATCATCTCTTCTCCGAGCTTGTTGATTTCCCAGGTTGACATTCCCGGATGGATGGCGCGGCCTAATTCATCGTGTACCTTCTCCAGCAGTTCACCGGCACGGCGCATTTTTTCAATTTCCCGGGCAGTTTTAATTGATATGGACATCCTTTACGCTCCTAAAATCTTTACTATATCCTGAAATACCACGTTGATATCCTGGGTTCCGTCAACTTCCACCAGAACATTGGCTTTCTTATAGTAGTCAATCAGAGGCTGTGTCTGAGCATGGTATACAGACAGTCTCTTCTGTACAGTCTCAGGTTTGTCGTCGTCACGGAGAACCAGCTCGCCGCCGCAGGTATCGCATACGTCTTCTACCTTCGGTGCGTTGAATTCTACATGATACGTTGCTCCGCATCCGATGCAGGCACGGCGTCCGCCCATGCGGTGAACGATGTTTTCATCCGGCACTTCCACATTGATTGCGTAGTCAATTTTCTCTCCGCGTGCTTCCAGGGGCTTTGGTCAGAGCCTCTGCCTGCGGAATCGTTCTTGGGAAGCCATCCAGCACGTAGCCCTTTGCTGCGTCCGGTTTGGAAATACGGTCTACAACAAGATCGCAGGTCAGCTCGTCCGGAACGAGTTCTCCCTTGTCCATGAATGCTTTCGCTTTCTTTCCAAGCTCGGTTCCCTCTTTGATATTTGCGCGGAAGATATCGCCGGTTGAAATATGAGGAATCTCATATTTTGCAGCGATCTGTTTTGCCTGTGTACCTTTTCCGGCACCAGGTGCCCCCAACATAATAATTTTCATGCGCTTTTCCTCCCATGTTTGAATTTGCAGCAATCCGCTGCGTGTAATTTACCCTATTATACCATAAAGTAAACCACAATAGCAAAAATTTTCTCTGTTAAAGCCTCTTTAAAAGCGCTTTAAACAAAAGAAAGGGCCTGTCTTATCCAGACAGTCCCTCTTATGCCTTAATCGTTTAAGAATCCTTTGTAATTGCGTACCAGCATCATGGATTCAATCTGTTTTAAGGTTTCCAGAATTACGCTGGCAATAATGATCAGAGAAGTACCTCCAAAGGATACATTCGCTTTGAAAAATCCATTAAAGAAAAATGGAATCACTGCAACAATGGTAAGACCTGCTGCACCGATAAAAATAATATAGCTGAGCAGATTGTTCAGATAATCTACCGTGGATTTACCCGGGCGGATGCCTGGGATAAAGCCGCCCTGTTTTTTCATGTTATCTGCAACTTCCATCGGGTTGAAGGTGATGGAGGTATAGAAATAAGCGAAGAAAATAACAAGGACAATGTAGAGAATCAGGCCCAGCGAAGCAACTGGATTGGTTTTGTCAAACCAGTTGTTGGAATTCAGCATCTTGATCAGCGTTCCGCCGATGCCTTTGATATCCGACTTTCCGACAAACGACAGGATAATCGATGGGAAAGACATGATGGATGATGCAAAGATGATCGGGATAACGCCCGCTGTATTTACCTTCAGCGGAATATTGGATGACTGTCCGCCAACCATTTTTCTTCCGGCCATTTTCTTGGAATACTGTACCGGAATTCTTCTCTCAGCGCCATTCAGGATCAGTACCAGCACAACAACAGCGATGATCACAACAGCGATGATAATCCACATCAGCAGACCACGCGCGATGGTTTTGCCTTTTACGAAGGTTTCGTAAAGGGTTACCATATCCTGCGGGATTCTGGAAAGGATGTTGATTAACAGGACCATAGAAATACCATTTCCAACGCCCTTGTCGTTGATCTGTTCTCCCACCCACATAAGGAAGGCAGAACCGGCTGTCAGAGCTGCCACTACAACAATCACATTAACTGCGTTAAAAGTGGTGAGGAGTCCCTGGCGTCCAAAGCCTACTGCCATGGCAACAGACTCAAACAATGCAAGACCTACTGTCACATAACGAGTAATCGCAGTCATTTTCTTTCTTCCCTCTTCGCCGTCACGCTGCATTTCCTCAAGTCGTGGAATTGCAATGGTGAGCAGCTGAATAATGATGGAAGAAGTAATGTACGGTGTAATACTCAGAGCAAAGATGGAGAAACGGTCGAAACCGCCGCCCGTGAATGCATTCAGGAAGCTGAATGCCTCATTCGTATTATTTGCAAAATAATTCGCAAAAAAGCTTGTATTGACACCCGGTACAGGCATCTGAGAGCCTAACCGGATGACAACAAGCATCATAAGCACATAAAATATTTTGCGACGAACATCTTTGACCTTAAATGCATTGATAAAGGTCTTAAACATTAGATCACCTCGACTGTTCCACCTGCCGCTTCAATTTTTGCCTTTGCGCTCTCGCTGAAAGCATTTGCTTTTACAGTGAGTTTTTTGGTGACTTCACCGTTTCCAAGGATTTTTACGCCATCTCTCGGATTGGAAACAAGACCAGTCTCAATCATAGTTTCTACGGTTACAACAGCTCCGTCCTCATAACGATTCAGAGCATCTACATTGATTCCAACGATTTCCTTGGAGTTTCTGTTTTTGAAACCTCTCTTCGGAAGACGTCTGTATAAAGGCATCTGACCACCTTCAAATCCCGGTCTCGGTGCTCCGGAACGTGCTTTCTGTCCTTTGTGGCCTTTACCTGCTGTTTTACCATTTCCTGAACCATGTCCACGGCCTCTGCGGAAGTTATCGTTCTGTCTGGAACCTTCAGCCGGCTGTAAATTAGATAAGTCCATTACGGTACCTCCTTATGCTTCTTCTACTTTAACCAGGTAAGAAACCTGATTAACCATGCCGCGAACTGCTGCGTTATCCGGCAGTTCTACCGTCTTGTTAACTTTTTTCAGACCCAGTGCTTCCACGGTTCTTCTGTGTTTCGGAACACATCCGATCGGGGATTTCACCAGTGTTACTTTTAATTTATCTGCCATTTTTCACATCCTCCTTAAGCAAAGATCTCGTTTGTAGATTTGCCGCGAAGTCTTGCTACTTCTTCTGGAGTCTTCAGCTCAGACAGACCAGCGATGGTAGCCAGAACTACGTTCTGCTTATTTCTGGATCCAAGGGATTTTGTACGGATGTTCTTAATACCAGCTAACTCGATTACGGCACGGGCTGGGCCACCAGCGATGACACCAGTACCTTCAGGAGCTTTCTTTAACAGAACCTCTGCGCTTCCGAATTTACCTACGTAGTCATGAGTGATACTTCCGTTCTCATTGATTGCTACGCTTACCAGTTTCTTCATAGCGTCTTCTTTACCTTTGCGGATAGCTTCCGGAATCTCGGCTGCTTTTCCAAGGCCTGCGCCTACGTGTCCATTGCCGTCGCCGACAACTACTAAAGCTGTGAAACGGAAGTTACGACCACCTTTAACAACTTTTGTAACACGCTTAATTGATACGACTTTTTCTTCCAGTTCGAACTGGCTTGCATCAATAATTGTATGCTTCATGTGTTCTTTTCCTTCCTTTCTTAGAATACCAGCCCAGCTTCTCTAGCTGCGTCTGCGAATGCCTGGATTTTTCCCTGGTAGATGAATCCGCCACGGTCAAATACAACTTCAGTAATACCTGCTTCTACAGCTTTCTTTCCAAGAACGGTTCCAAGATATGCTGCTGCATCTACATTGTTGGTTTTCTCAAGCTCTGCTTTAACATCTTTCTGAAGAGTAGAAGCAGAAACTAAAGTATTTCCAATCGTATCGTCGATAATCTGAGCATACATATGGTTATTGCTGCGGAATACACACAGACGCGGACGCTGTGCAGTACCTACGATATGATTACGTAATCTTCTATGCTTTTTCTGGCGCATCTGCGCTCTTGATACTTTACTAATCATGTTCACACTCTCCTTAATTATTTCTTACCAGTCTTACCAACTTTACGTCTGATCACTTCATCAGCATACTTGATTCCCTTGCCCTTGTATGGCTCAGGTCTTCTCTTATCTCTGATTTCAGCGGCATACTGGCCAACTTTCTCTTTGCTGATACCGGAAACAATGATCTTGTTGCCGTCTACAGCAGAGGAGAGTCCTTCCGGATCGATCATCTCTACCGGATGGGAATATCCAAGAGACAGAACTAATTTGTTGCCCTGTTTTGCAGCTCTGTAACCTACACCGTTTACTTCCAGTGTTTTGGTATAGCCTTCGCTAACACCAACTACCATGTTGTGGATCAGAGTTCTGGTCAGACCATGAAGAGCTTTCATTTTCTTCAGATCGCTCGGTCTTGTAACTACTACGTGTCCGTCTTCCAGTTTGATGCTCATTTCAGCCGGGAGAGTTCTCTCTAATGTTCCTTTTGGTCCTTTTACTACAACGTGGTTGTTTTCCTGGATGTCTACTGTTACACCTGCAGGAATTGCCACTGGCAGTCTTCCAATACGTGACATACCAATTTCCTCCTATTAACTTAGATTTTCGGAGAGAGCCTTACGCTCTCTCTGTTTTCAGTTGCTTTGTTTCGTTTCAGATTACCAAACGAATGCCAGAACCTCGCCGCCAACCTGCAGCTTGCGAGCTTCTTTATCGGTGATAACACCCTGGTTTGTGGAAAGAATAGCGATTCCAAGTCCGCCAAGTACTCTCGGCAGCTCATCTTTGCCAACATAGATTCTCAGACCCGGTTTGGAGATTCTCTTCAGACCGGTGATGATCTTCTCGTTTTTGTCAGCGCCGTATTTCAGGGTGATGTGCATATTCTGGAATACACCCTCATCGCTGAGTTCATATTTTGCAATGTATCCCTCGTTTACCAGGATATCAGCGATTGCGATTTTCATTTTGGATGCCGGAACATCTACTGTATCATGTTTTGCAGTGTTAGCGTTACGGATTCTTGTAAGCATATCTGCAATCGGATCACTCATACTCATTTGAATTTGCCTCCTTCTAAAATTTTACCAACTAGCTTTCTTAACGCCAGGAATCTGGCCTTTGTATGCTAATTCACGGAAGCAGATTCTGCAGATTCCGTATTTTCTTAAATATGCGTGTGGACGGCCACAAATTCTGCAACGATTGTATTCTCTTGTAGAGAATTTAGCTTTGCGCTGCTGTTTGATTTTCATTGCTGTTTTAGCCATGAATCAATTCCTCCTATTACTTTGCGAATGGCATGTTGAATAATGTCAGTAATTCACGAGCTTCTTCATCTGTGTTAGCAGTGGTAACGAAGATAATGTCCATACCTCTGACTTTATCAACTTTATCATACTCGATCTCTGGGAAAATCAGCTGCTCTTTGATACCAAGAGCATAGTTTCCTCTGCCATCGAAAGCGTTCGGATTTACGCCGCGGAAGTCACGTACACGAGGCAGTGCCAGGTTGATCAGGCGGTCTGCGAACTCGTACATTTTCTCGCCACGAAGGGTAACTTTGCATCCGATCGGCATACCCTCACGGATTTTAAAGTTTGCTACGGAATTTTTCGCTTTGGTGGTAACTGCTTTCTGTCCGGTGATAGCTTCCATATCACTGATTGCAGCGTCCAGAAGTTTAGCGTTCTCCTTAGCTTCACCAACACCCATGTTGATTACGATTTTGGAGAGCTTCGGCACTTCCATCACGTTTTTGTATCCAAATTTTTTGGTCATTGCATCAACGATCTGCTCGTTGTAAAGATCTTTCAGTCTACTCACGGTTTTGCCTCCTCTCTTCCTTAATCAATTACTGCGCCGTTCAGCTCTTTTGCTTTTGCAACGCGGGTTCTAACAGCTTTTGTTTTGCCGTTTTTCTCAACCATCTCAACTTTGATTCCAACGCGGGTCGGAACTCCTTTTACAACCAGCATTACGTTGGATGCATCGATAGGAGCTTCTTTGTTAACGATTCCGCCCTGCTGATTGCTCATAGACGGTTTCTCATGCTTTGTAATCATGTTTACGCCTTCAACAACAACACGGTTGTTCTTTACGTCAACGCTGACTACTTTGCCGGTTTTGTCTTTATCTTTGCCGGCGATTACCTTTACGGTATCGCCTTTTTTAATCTTCATTGACATAGCTGTCCTCCTATAATACTTCCGGAGCTAAGGAAACAATCTTCATGAACTGTTTCTCACGAAGCTCTCTGGCTACTGGTCCAAAAATACGGGTTCCTTTTGGAGTTTTGTCATCTTTGATAATAACTGCTGCGTTCTCATCAAATTTGATGTAAGAACCGTCTTTACGACGAGCGCCTTTTACGCTTCTTACAACAACAGCTTTTACTACGTCACCTTTTTTAACAACGCCGCCTGGTGTTGCATCTTTGACCGAAGCAACGATTACATCACCAATGTTGGCATATCTTCTTGTAGAACCGCCCATAACACGAATGCATAAGATTTCTTTTGCACCGGTGTTGTCAGCGACTTTCAGTCTAGTTTCCTGCTGAATCATGCTGGTATTCCTCCTTTAGCATTCTGATCTCTTATTTATTTCGCTTTCTCAACGATCTCCACAAGTCTCCATCTCTTATCTTTGGATAAAGGTCTTGTTTCCATAACTCGTACGGTATCACCTACATGGCACTCGTTGTTTGCATCGTGTGCTTTCAGCTTATATGTGCTTTTTACAATTTTCTTGTACAGAGGATGTTTTACATGGTCTTCGATGGCAACCACGATAGTCTTATCCATCTTATCGCTGACAACTTTGCCCACGCGAGTTTTTCTAAGATTTCTTTCTTCCACGATATTTTCCTCCTAATTACTCAGCTGCGTTTGCCTTCTGGGCAATAACAGTCTGGATTCTTGCAATATTTTTGCGAACCTCTTTGATTCGGCTTGTATTGTCAAGCTGGTTGGTTGCGTTCTGGAATCTTAAATTGAAGAGTTCCTTTTTAGCAGCTACTAATTCGTCATTCAGCTCAGCTGCGCTCTTTGTATTTAAATCTTTTACAAATTCGTTAGTTTTCACTGTTATCACCGCCTTCTAAGTCTGCACGAGAAACAACTTTGCATTTACATGGTAACTTATGCATGGCAAGACGTAATGCCTCGCGGGCTGTTTCTTCCGGAACACCTGCGATTTCGAACATTACACGGCCTGGTTTTACTACTGCTACCCAGTACTCCAGAGAACCTTTTCCGGAACCCATTCGGGTTTCAGCCGGCTGTGCGGTTACTGGTTTGTCCGGGAAAATTTTGATCCAAACTTTACCACCACGTTTGATGTAACGTGTCATGGCGATACGGGCTGCCTCGATCTGGTTGGATTTGATCCAGCATGGCTCAAGGGCTACGAGACCAAATTCACCGTAGTTAATTTTGTTTCCTCTGAGGGCTTTACCCTTCATGGAACCACGGAACTGTTTACGACGTTTTACTCTCTTCGGCATTAACATAATTAATTCTCGCTCCCTTCCTTTTTAGTTCTGGTTGGAAGTACTTCGCCATTGTAGATCCATGCTTTTACGCCAACTTTACCGTAAGTGGTATCTGCTTCAGCGAATCCATAATCGATATCGGCACGCAGGGTCTGCAGCGGAATAGTTCCCTCGCTGTAGAACTCGGTACGAGCCATATCAGCTCCACCAAGACGTCCGGATACAGATGTTTTGATTCCCTTAGCGCCAGCTCTCATCGTACGCTGCATGGTAGACTTCATAGCACGACGGAAGGAAATACGGTTTTCCAGCTGTAATGCAATGTTCTCAGCAACGAGCTGTGCATCGCGGTCCGGTCTTTTTACTTCTTTGATATCTACGATAAGCTTTTTGTCAGTCAGTTTCTGAACTTCAGCTTTTACTTTCTCGATCTCTGCTCCGCCTTTACCGATAACAACGCCCGGTTTTGCGGTGTAGATGATAACTTTTACTCTGTCAGATGCTCTTTCGATTTCGATCTTGGAAACACCTGCGCTGTACAGTTTCTTCTTCAGGTATGTGCGGATGTTGTAGTCCTCTACGAGGTTATCTGCGAAATCACCCTCGGCATACCATTTGGAATCCCAGTCTTTAATAACACCGACTCTCAGGCCGTGTGGATTAACTTTCTGTCCCATGACATGTCCTCCTTATTTCTCGTCTAACACAATCGTGATGTGGCTGTTTCTCTTCAGGATTCTGTAAGCTCTGCCCTGTGCTCTCGGATGAATTCTCTTCATGGTCGGAGCCTTGTTAGCGAAGCACTCAGCTACATACAGGTTTTCTCTGGAAAGACCGTTGTTGTTCTCAGCGTTTGCGATTGCGGACTCCAGCAGTTTTTTCACTACGCTGGAGGCATATCTCGGGTTATAAGTTACAATACCAAGTGCGGTTGTTACGTCTTTACCGCGGATTGCATCTAAAACAAATCCAGCTTTCTGCGCAGACATTCTAGCGTAGGATAACTTTGCAGACGGTCTGGTATCTTTGTTAGCATTTCTTGCTCTTTTAATCTGACTTCTATGTCCTTTAGCCATTGCTAAAAAACCTCCTCTCTCAAATCATTCTACTTAGCGGACGCCGGATTTCTTCTCGTCCTTGCCGTGACCTCTGTAGGTTCTGGTTGCTACGAACTCACCGAGTTTGTGTCCAACCATATCCTCTGTAACGTATACCGGCACATGTTTTCTTCCGTCATGAACAGCGATTGTGTGTCCAACGAATGACGGGAAGATTGTAGAACGACGTGACCAGGTTTTAATGACTGTTTTATCTCCTGAAGCGTTTGCAGCGTCAACTTTCTTTAACAGGCTTTCATCTGCAAATGGTCCTTTTTTTAATGAACGAGACATCGTTTACCTCCTTATTTCGATAAAGCTTTTCCATCGCGTCTTCTTACGATGTACTTGTTAGACTGCTTGTTCTTTGCTCTGGTCTTCAGGCCAAGAGCCGGTTTTCCCCAAGGAGTAGACGGGCCCGGACGTCCGATACCGGTCTTTCCTTCTCCACCACCGTGTGGATGGTCATTCGGGTTCATGACAGAACCACGTACAGTCGGGCGGATACCCATGTTACGTTTCCGTCCTGCTTTACCAATGTTGATCAGGCTGTGCTCGCCATTTCCAACAACACCGATGGATGCGCGGCAGTTGATCGGAACCATTCTCATCTCTCCGGATGGAAGACGAAGGGTTGCGTATTTGCCTTCTTTAGCCATCAGCTGAGCGCCATTACCAGCTGCACGAACAAGCTGTCCGCCTTTGCCTGCATGAAGCTCTACGTTGTGAACCATGGTACCAACCGGAATCTCGGACAGCGGCAGGCAGTTTCCAGGTCTTACTTCAGCGTTAGCGCCGCTCATAACCTTCATGCCAACTTTCAGTCCTTCCGGAGCCAGGATGTATGCTTTCTCGCCGTCTGCATAGCAGATCAGAGCGATGTTTGCTGTTCTGTTCGGATCGTACTCGATCGATTTAACGATTGCCGGAACATCATCTTTTCTTCTCTTGAAGTCGATGATTCTGTATTTTCTTCTGCTTCCGCCTCCGCGGTGTCTTACAGTGATTTTACCCTGGTTGTTACGACCAGCGTTTTTCTTCAGGGACACTACCAGAGATTTCTCCGGTGTGCTCTTCGTGATTTCGTTGAAATCAGAGGAGGTCATGTGTCTTCTGGAAGGTGTATATGGGTTAAAGCTTTTGATTCCCATTACTTTGTTCTCCTTTCATTTCGTATCGCACTTATGTGTGCATATTTCGAACAGCTGCTAATTAAAGTCCTTCGAAGATTTCGATGTCTTTGCTGTCCTCGGTCAGAGCAACGATTGCTTTCTTGCTCTTTGCAGTTTTTCCAACTACCATTCCACGACGTTTGTTCTTTCCGTCCATGTTCATGGTGTTTACGCTTTTTACTTTTGTTCCTTCGAACATTTTCTCAACTGCTTCTTTAATCTGAGATTTGTTTGCTTCCGGGTGAACCATAAATGTGTATTTCTTCTCGCCCATAGCGTTCATGCTCTTCTCAGTTACGATTGGTTTCAGGATTACGTCGTAATATCTGATATCTGCCATTATGCGTACACCTCCTCGATAGATGCAACACTGCTCTTGGTTGCGATGATGGTGTTGTATTTCAGCATGTCGAATACATTGATGGTATTAACAGATGCAGTCTGAACGCCAGCAATATTTCTTGCGGAAAGTGCTACGTTTTCGCTGTCATCTCCGATGATTACCAGTGCGTTGTTTACTTTGAGGTTATCAAGCACTTTCTTCATCTCTTTTGTTTTAACTTCTGCAAGTTTCAGCTCATCAAGAACGATGAATTTGTTCTCCTGAACTTTGCTTGTCAGAACGGATTTTAATGCAGCTCTTTTCTCTTTCTTGTTCATTTTGAAAGAGTAATCTCTTGGTACTGGAGCGAATACAACTCCGCCGCCTGTCCACTGAGGAGCTCTTGTTGAACCCTGTCTTGCGTGACCTGTTCCTTTCTGTCTCCACGGTTTTCTTCCGCCACCGCTTACTTCGGAACGGGTTTTAGCTTTCTGAGTTCCCTGACGATTATTTGCAAGCTGAAGCACTACAGCCTGATGTACCAGATGCTCGTTGATTTCTACACCGAACACTGCATCATTAAGCTCCATGCTGCCAACTTCTTTGCCTTCCATATTTAATACAGATACGTTAGCCATTACGTGTGTTCCTCCTTTCAACGAACTTATTTACCGCATTTTACTGTCTCTTTGATGGTAACCATGGATTTCTTCGGTCCTGGTACAGCACCTTTGACTAACAGTAAATTGTTCTCTACGTCAACTTTTACGATTTCCAGGTTCTGTACGGTGATTTTCTTTCCACCCATCTGTCCTGGCATTCTTTTTCCTTTGAATACCTTACTCGGATCGGAGCAAGCACCATTGGAACCTGCGTGACGATGATATTTGGAACCATGAGCCATAGGTCCTCTGGACTGACCATGTCTCTTGATGGCACCCTGGAATCCTTTACCTTTGCTTGTTGCAGTAGCGTCGATTTTGTCGCCTGCGCCAAAGATATCGGCCTTGATTTCCTGTCCTAATGTATAGGTTTCAGCGTCTTCAAATCTGAACTCTTTCAGATATCTCTTGCAGGAAACACCTGCTTTTGTCGAACTGACCTTTCATTGGTTTGTTCACACGGTTTTCTTTCTTCTCGCCGAAGCCTACCTGAATTGCACTGTACCCGTCGTTGTCTGCGGTTTTCACCTGTGTTACAACACACGGACCTGCCTGCAATACAGTTACCGGTACTAAAACACCGTTTTCGTCGAAGATCTGAGTCATTCCGACTTTTGTAGCTAAAATTGCTTTCTTCATTCCTTTTACCTCCTGTTTTATCTACAGCGGAACTTCCTATTATAAAGAAGTTCATTCTAGCGAACAGTTGATATAAGTGGAACACTATGACCCTTAGGGATGTTGATTCCTTCGAATGAGTGTTGCTTCTATATCATCTATTGCTTACTTAATTGATGGCCGGGGGCTGATCCCGGACTTTTTACAGCTGATCTTATTTGTTTTTCATCTTGATATCGATGTAAACACCAGCCGGCATTTCCAGTCTTGCTAATGCATCCACTGTTTTCTGGGTAGGTGCGATGATATCAATCAGTCTCTTGTGGGTTCTCTGCTCGAACTGCTCACGGGAATCTTTGTACTTGTGAACTGCACGAAGGATTGTTACTACCTCTTTCTTCGTTGGAAGCGGTACTGGTCCGCTCACCGTTGCTCCGTTCTTCTTTACAGTTTCGATAATTTTCTGTGCAGATGCATCTACTAACTGATGATCATACGCTTTCAGTGTAATTCTCATTACTTGACTTGCCATAAAAAAAGTCGCCTCCTTTTCGCACTTTTACGAGTACGACAAGCGGTGACTGTACACTTACCCGTGTGTGTCCTGATGTTTGCACACGGTCGTTTCCACTCTTACAGGTGGACTTAATTGTGGGTACAGTGACTTGTCGCCAGTTTCTTTAACTTGACATTCGCTCCACGGAAAACCCGCTGTTTCTCAGCGGCAACCTCGCGCTTCAACGCTATCAATGTCACAACAGTTGTTAGTATACAAGAAAGCACGCGAAAAATCAAGGTTTTTTTTATTTTTTCGATTTATCCGTTTTTATGCAAAAAGAGAAATACAGGGGTGCCGTGTTGTGCACTTTTCCTATATTTCTCTCTTTTTTGACGTTTTCCAACTATTCAGAGCCCCATCTCGATTCCGCTGCGATGTATCTCGATGTGGCTTCTTGCCATATGAATAAAAAGAAAAGAACGTTCATTCATGCACGCATGATTCGCGTTCTTTTCTTTTCGTTCGCATGGCTCTGAATAGTTACAGAATGTCGGAATAATCTAAGATTGTGATGCCGGTTGCAGGATCTTCAATGACTTTCGGGTCATCTCCGGCTGCGTGAGCCTTCTGGAGGAGTTCTTCCGCCGTGTAAACCGGCATGGCAAGTTCGATCGGCTCGGACGGTTCCGGTTCCGGCGCTTCTTCCGGCTCTTCGATGGTTTCTTCAAACTCTTCGATTTCTTCCACAGTTTCCGGCTCTGCAGATTCCGTTTCTTCGGTTTCTTCTATCACTTCTTCCGCTGTTTCTTCTGTGGCAGCTTCTTCGACGATTTCCGTTTCTTCCACGGCTTCCGGAATTTCTTCGGTTTCTTCTCCTCTTACAAGGTTCTGCAGATCGACGGTATGAAAGGACACCTGCTCCGTTCCTTCTTCTTCCAGATCCGGAATTTCAAATTCGTCCTGTTTCTCTTCTTCTGCCGTTTTCTGGTCGGCTGCTCTCAACTGTTCGGTCATTTCCCGTTCTTCCCGTTTCTTTTTTTCTTCCAGGGCAGCTTTCTTTCTGCTGCGAAGCTCTTCGGACGCTTTCTCATCGTCCTCGTCTTCGTCTTCTTCCTCTTCTTCCGGAAATCCCATACCAGCATTCGGGTTGGTAGATTGCATTGTAAGCTGTTCAAATACAGCTTGATAATTCACCCGGTTTTCTTCCAGGACGGTAGCAGCCAGATTGTCGCCATCCTTCAGTATAGCCAACAACACATGTTCGGCATCGGCTGTTGCACTCTTTAAAATGCGCGCTTCCAGAATGCACATCTTCAATATCTTAGCGGCCATTGGCGACAATGGCACATCCGCATCGGGCAATAGGGTATCGTCTTCGGCATCTCTCAAGAAGCTTTCAATGCGCTTTTTTACTTGCTTCAAGTCTATATCGAGTTTCATCAATATCTCGATAGCTTTTCCTCCGCCGTCACGTAGCATGCCGAGCAGAAGATGCTCCGGGCCGATATATCTATTTCTCAGTCGGTTGGCTTCCTCCTTGCTATAAGTTATAATATCAGAAACTCTTTGTGAAAATTGATTGTTCATATTTTATAATTCTCCTCAATTAAAAAGGTTATCCACGACAAAGATACGCATTTATTAATTCAGCGTATCATATTTAACTGATTTAATAGTATACAAATCTCGTGCCATAAATTTCAAATCTGTTTTTCCATTCTATACCTTATATATTAATAGCAATTTGGAGAGGAAGGGAGGGAGTACTTCCATATTTATGCTGCAGGCAACAAAGTTTATGGAGGAAAAC
>ENA-OQKJ01000218-OQKJ01000218.1-human-gut-metagenome-genome-assembly--contig:-NODE-218-length-14757-cov-2.746480_pt1 | contig 14757 bp, 18 predicted proteins | sample MGYA00242647_ERZ504795 | MGnify/ENA primary metagenome ERZ504795 (study PRJEB26092, sample SAMD00036398) | human gut metagenome | host: Homo sapiens | study: EMG produced TPA metagenomics assembly of...
TCATGAATATGCAGTGAGCCGGAAGCCTCTGATCTACAGAAGGCTCCCGGCTCATTTGCTATGGATTTTTTACGTGGATACCATTCGAGTCCTTGATCGAAACAAAAAATTCCACGTCATACGACTTGGGATTTCCTGGTAGCCTATTCTGTTGCTCAAACACCCCACTGGGGTGTTTGTTGCTGTCGCAAACGCAAACTTCCGATAAACAAAAAACGTACCCGAACCCTTTTTCATAAAGAATCGGGTTCGAGTACGAACTGTATGGTGGAGAATTAGGGACTCGAACCCCAGACCCCCTGCGTGTGATGCAGGTGCTCTAACCAGCTGAGCTAATCCTCCATATTTGCTTGTGTTGTTCGTTCCGAACTGGAACGTGATTATTATAGCACGGCCTTTGCAGAAATGCAAGCCCTAATTTAAAATTATTTTACTTTTCTCGAAACGCTTTCTCCGGCTGCAAAAATGGTGCGCCGACCGCCGGGCGTGCAACATTACCGCCGGGCAGCCGCATCGGCTGCACCCTGCACAAAAAATGTGCGGCAGGCTGTTGCTCTTTGCCTGTAAATCGTGTATACTTGGGGCAGAAAGCCGTACAAAAGAAATCGAGGGATGAATATGACACTTCGCGGGATCATCACGCTGGTAATATTGGCTGTGCTGTTTGCGCTGGCTGTGGTCTGGATCTCCAGACAGGGCGGCTGGAAGGGCGAGGGCTGCAACGGCAATTGCGCCTCCTGCCACAGCCATTGCGAGGACCCGGACACCAGGAAGAAATAACCAAAACAGGGCTGCTGCACGAAACACGGTGCAGCAGCCCTGTTTTATGGTTGTGCCACAGAAACGACCGCGAGCGTTTCTGGGGCACTTTTCACGGCTGTTTGCTCAGAACGCGCCGCGCTGGGCGGCGTAGACAGCGATGGTGCTCAAAAGGTCCTGCAACGCCTTCTGGTAGGTGGTGCGGCCGATGTGCAGCTGCTCCAAGATCTCGTCCTCCGGGCGCTGCTCAAAAAAGCGCATTCGCAGCAGGTCTGCCCGCATGGGGTCGTGCGCCTGATAGTAGTCGAGGCCCTCATCAATGGCGCTTTGCCAGCGGCGGTTTTCCGGCGTGCGCGCCCAGTGCCGCTCGCCATACTTGCGCAGGGCGTTCCGGGTCACATCGCGCTGCTCCGGTGTCACTGGCGCTTCCCCCTTTTGGGCAGCTCCAGCGTTGCACTGCGCGAGAACCGGTTCTCGGCATCGAAAAAGCAGGCGTCCCGCTCGGCCATCGTCAGGCCCAGCATGGTGGAAAGCCGCTCGGCCTCGTCCAGCTTGAACTGGGTCTCGCCCAGCAGCTTGTGCCGCAGGGTGTTGCTGCTGATGTGCAGCACACTGGCCACATATTGCAGCTTGTAGCCGCTGTCCTGAATGTAGGTGTAGATCAGATTCGTGTTTGCCATGGCTTCTCTCCTTTTTTGTAGTTCGCTGCATTTGAAACAATCATTGGTTGTATTATACTCCGTTGTTGATTATCTGTCAACCTATTATTTCCAAAACGCGCTGTAATTGTTGATTTTCAGGAAATTTTCTGCTATACTCAGAATAGAAAACCGCATTTCATACCACAACACATAGTTTTCAGGAGAACCGTCATGTCTGATCTGTCCACCCGTGTCCGTCTGCGCCGGGAGCAGCTGGGTCTTTCGCAGGAGGAGCTTGCCCGGCGCATGGGCTACCGCTCCCGTTCCTCCATCACCAAGCTGGAAAAAGGCATCAACGATCTGCCCCAGTCCAAAGTGGAGGAGCTGGCACAGGCGCTGGAGACCACTCCCGCCGCTCTGCTGGGGCTGGACGCGCCCTGCGCCTGTCCCCCGGGCTTTGAGCCGCTGCCCACCATGGTGCAGGTGCCGCTGATCGGCTCCATCGCCTGCGGCACGCCCATCACCGCCGAGCAGAACATCGAGTGCTATATCGGAGTGCCCGCCGCGTGGCACGCGGATTTCGCCCTGACCTGCCACGGCGACAGTATGTCTCCCACGATATGCAACGGAGACATCGTATGCATCCGTTGCCAGCCCGAGGTGGAGCAGGGCGAGATCGCTGCCGTGCGGGTGGGCGAGGAAGCCACCCTCAAGCACTTCCACCGGCAGGGCGATGCCGTGATGCTGCTGGCCGATAACGCCGCCGTCTGCCCGCCCATGTTCTACGCTGGAGAGCAGCTTTCGGAGCTGCACATCGAGGGCAAGGCCGTGGGGCTTTGCCGCGGCCTATAAGATAAGGAGAGAAAGGAGCAGCCTGTGTTCGGCAAAAAGAAATGTCCCCCTCCTACGACCCCGCCGCCCAGAAGCCGGTGCTGCGGTGCAGCATCTGCACCGGGGAGCAGGTGGCCGGGTTTCAGGATCTGCACACTGGCCATTTTACCGAGGTACAGCTGATCCGCAGCCCGCAGGAATTGCAGGCCTTCCGCAGCCGGTACGGCATCCCCGCCGACTGCCCCATTGAAAAGATCTATTGAGCAAGGAGTTCATCATGCAGCAGGCACCCGAAGCCATGACCCTGAAGGTCATTGCCCATATCCATACCGCCTTTCCCACCAAGTTCGGCATTCCGCGCCAGAGCGGGCTGGTAGAAGAGCTGCGGGGCGAGATCGTTTTCACCCCGGAATACCGCAACCCCGACGCCCTGCGCGGACTGGAGGATTTCAGTCATATCTGGCTGGTGTGGCAGTTTTCCGGCGCGGTGCGGGAAAGCTGGTCTCCCACCGTGCGCCCGCCGCGCCTTGGCGGCAACACCCGGGTGGGCGTGTTTGCCACCCGCTCCCCCTTCCGACCGAACCCTCTGGGGCTTTCCAGCGTAAAGCTGGAAGCTATTGAGCAGCGCCCGGACGTGGGGCCGGTGCTCATCGTGCGCGGTGCCGACCTGATGGACGGCACCCCCATCTACGATATCAAGCCCTACATTCCCTATGCGGACTGCCACCCGGACGCCGCCGAGGGCTTTACCGGGCAGACCCGTACCCACCATCTGGAAGTCTCCTGCCCGGAAGCGCTGTGGCAGACCGTACCGGAGGCAGACCGCGCCGCTTTGCAGGGCGTGCTTGCCAGCGACCCCCGCCCCTCCTACCAGCACGACCCGCAGCGGGTGTACGGCATGGAATTTGCCGGGCTGGAGGTGCATTTTACCGTGGACGGTGCTCAGCTCACCGTGCGGGACATTACCCTGTTATAAAAGGAGCCGTTCATGGAACTGCGGACTGTCAATACCTTTTTGCACATCGCTGAGCTGCACAGCTTTTCCCGCACCGCGCGGCAGCTGGGCTACTCGCAGTCGGCGGTGTCCTCCCAAATCGCACAGTTGGAAGCCGAACTGGGCACCCCGCTGTTTGACCGTGTGGGTAAAACGGTGCGCCTGACCGATGCCGGGCAGACCTTTTTAGGCTACGCCCGCACCCTGCTGGAAACTGCCCAGCAGGCACAGGCCGCCTTGCAGCCCGCCCAGCAGGTGCGGGGCAGTCTGCGCATCGCGCTGGCGGATTCCGTGTGCAGCACCTTTTTACCGGGGCTGTTGCAGCGCTATCATGCCCGCTGCCCGCAGGTGGAGCTGGTGCTGCACACCGCCAGCTCGGACGAGATGCTGCAATTGCTGAGCACCAATCAGGTAGACCTTGTCTACACGCTGGATCAGCCCCTTTTGCAGCCTGCACTGGTGCTGGCGGCAGATGTACCAGAGCCGGTGTGCTTCATTGCGCCGCTGCAGCATCCGCTGGCGCAGGAAAGCGTGCTCCCGCTGGACATTCTGCCCCGGCAGGAGTTTCTGCTCACCGAGCGGGGCATGAGCTACCGGGACGCACTGGACCAGTGCATGGCGCGCACGGCCTTGCCATCCACCCCTATCTGGAACTGGGCAGCGCTGCGCTGCTGTGCCAGATGGTAGAGCAGGGCATGGGGCTTTCCTTTTTGCCGGAGTACATCGTGCGCAGCGCACTGGCCGAAGGGCGTCTGGCGCGGCTGAACGTACCGGACTGCACCGTCATGATGCACCGGCAGCTGTTCTACCATCGGGATAAATGGGTGACCCCGCAGATGAACGTGTTCATTGAACTGGTGCGGCAGGGCGCACAGATAAAATGATTAGGAATGCCCGCCGCGTTGCTTTGGGCATATTCAGCGGAAAAATTATTTTTATTTCGGGGTTCAGAAACGCCTGTAGGCGTTTCTGAACCCCATTTTCACGGGAGGGATTGCCTTCCCCCAAAACGAAAAACCGCCGAAGGTTTCCCTTCGGCGGTCTTTCGTATGATAGGAGGATCAAAAATGATCTTTGCTAAGTCTTAGTTCAGGATGGTCTGCTCGGTCTCGATGTCGAACAGGTGCACCTTATGGGGATCGAATGCAACGCGGACGGTGTCTCCGTTGCGAGCCTTGGAGGTGGGAGCAACACGAGCGGTCATCTTGTTGCCCTTGTACTCCAGGTACAGGTAGATCTCAGCGCCCATCATTTCGGAAACATCGACCTGAGTATCCAGCTGGCAGTCGGTGTGCTTTGCCATAAACTCGGGCTCGTCATCGATATCCTCGGGACGGATGCCCATCTTGATCTTCTTGCCAACGTAGGAATCCAGCTTGCCGTCGGCGGTCTTTTCCTTGGGCAGGGGGATCACGTCACCACCCAGATCAACACCGTACAACTCGCCCTTCTTGATCAGGGTGCCGTCCAAGAAGTTCATCTGGGGGCTGCCGATGAAGCCTGCAACGAACATATTGCAGGGCATATCGTACAGGTTCTGCGGGGTATCGACCTGCTGGATGATGCCGTCCTTCATAACCACGATACGGTCGCCCATGGTCATAGCCTCGGTCTGGTCGTGGGTAACGTAGATGAAGGTGGTAGCCAGCTTCTTGTGCAGCTTGATGATCTCGGTGCGCATGGAGGTACGCAGCTTAGCATCCAGGTTGGACAGAGGCTCGTCCAGCAGGAAGACTGCCGGGTTACGAACCATTGCACGGCCCAGAGCAACACGCTGACGCTGACCACCGGACAGAGCCTTGGGCTTGCGATCCAGCAGGTGCTCGATCTCCAGAATCTTAGCAGCCTCGTGCACGCGCTTGTCGATCTCATCCTTCGGGGTCTTGCGCAGTTCCAGACCGAAAGCGATGTTCTTGTAAACGGTCATGTGGGGGTACAGAGCGTAGCTCTGGAACACCATGGCGATATCACGATCCTTCGGGGGAACGTCGTTAATCAGACGGCCACCGATGTACATCTCGCCCTTGGAAATCTCCTCCAGACCGGCAATCATACGCAGGGTGGTGGACTTGCCGCAGCCAGAGGGGCCGACGAAGATGATGAACTCCTTATCCTGGATCTCCAGGTTGAAGTCGGTAACAGACGGGGCAGTTGCGCCCGGATAGATCTTGTAGATGTGCTGGCAGCTAATGGAAGCCATAATCGTTATCCTCCGTAAATATTTGGTGTTTCACGCCCTTGACGGCGTGTTGTTTCGTTGGTACTATAATAGCAGATAATTTTGTGATATAAAATAGCATTTTATTGATTAGAGGTGTCAGATATTGCTGTTTGACTGGAACACCATCGCCGCGCCGGCTGCACTGCTGGACGTGCAGCTTTCCGCGCCCCGCACTCTGACCGGCGAGGGGCTGTGGGTCTGCCTTGTTTCCAGTGGCCGATGCACAGCCTCCCTGCCCGGGGCGTCGGCCACGCCCGCCGGCTCTGTGCTGGTGCTGCCGCCGCAGTCCGCTGCGGCGGGACACCTGATTTTGAGCCGCGCCCCGCTCACCCTGACCCCGGAGGACAGCTGCCACCTGTTGTGCGTCCAGCTGACCGGGCAGGCCAGCACGCAGTTTTTGAACGGCCTGCGGGAGCTGCCCTACCTTGCCAAGGGCGAGACCTGTCCTGCCGCCGCCGAGCTGATGGGGCGGCTTGCCGAGGAAAAGCCCACCCACAGCCGCGCCCGCAGCCAGCTGGTCTTTGCCCTGCTGTGCGAACTGGCGGATGCCGACAGCGCCGCGCCCGCCCTGCCGCCGCTGGTGCAGGCCGCCATTGAGGATATCCGCGCCAACTACGCGGGGCTGTACGGCGTGGAGGAGCTCAGCGAACGGCTGGGGGTCTCCAAAAGTCATCTGGTGCGCACCTTTACCGCCTCCGTGGGCGTGCCGCCGGGCAAGTACCTGACCACCGTGCGCATCGAAGCCGCACAGCGGCTGCTGCTGCACCGGGAGTATACGCTGGACGTGGTGGCCAGCCTGTGCGGTTTTTCCGGGGCCAACTACCTGTGCCGGGTCTTCAAAAAAGAAACCGGCCAGTCCCCTGCACAATGGCGGGCACTGACCGGTCGCGCCGCACAGTCCGGGCTTACGCCCGAAGAGACCATGCGGGAGCAGGAGATGTATATTTAAGCTTTTCCGCTCTCTTTTCTGCGCAGCAAAAACAGGGTCAGCAGCGCGGTAAGCAGCTCCGAGGCTGGGAAGGCTGCCCATACACCCGGCATCCCGAACACCGCACTGAGCACCAGCGAGCAAACCACAATGGCTACCATGCCCCGGCAGATAGAGGTAACGGAGGCCTCCACCGGGCGGTTCACGGCGCTCAGATAGCCCGCCGCCATAATGTTAAAGCCTGCAAAGAAGTAGCCCACAAAGTACATCCGCATCCCGGTGTGGGCGTACTGCGCCATCTGCACCGAGTTTTCGCTGTTGAACCAGCTTACAAAGGGATCGGTCAGGCCGAACACCGCAGCGTACAGCACCGCCGCCAGCACCAGCACGGTGCCGCTGCCCAGCAGCAGCAGTTTCCGCGCCCCGGCGTGGTCGTTCTGGCCATAGCAGCGGCTCACCAGCGGCTGTGCGCCCTGTGCCACACCGTTGAAGATGGCGGTAGCCACCAGCGCAAAGTTCGCCACCACGCCGTAGGCTGCTACGCCCACGTTGCCTGCCAGACCCAGCAGCAGAAAGTTGAACACCGTGGTGGTCACGCCGGAGGAAAGCTCGCCCACAAAGCCGGAGATGCCCAGCTGACAACTCTGCCCCAGCAGCCTTACCGAGGGCATCTGCCGCACGAATTGCAGGGTGTTCTCCTTTTTAAGGAAATGGCGGCTGCAAATGGCGATGCTGATGATGGGCGAAACCGCCGTTGCCAGCGCCGCACCGGCCAAGCCCAGCCCCAAGGGGAACATGAAGATATAGTCGAACACCACGTTGAACAGACTGCCGCTCAAGGTCGCCACCATGGCAAGGGAGGGGTCGCCATCGTTGCGGACAAAGGCCGAAACGATGTAGTTGCACATAAAAAACGGGGTGAACAGCAGAAAGATGCGGGCGTAGGGGATGCCCAGCGCCACGATGCCTGCATCGCCGCCCATGAGCCGCAGCAGCGCCCCAGGCACAAAGGCACCCGCCAGCATCCACGGAATAGACGCCAGCACGGCGCACAGGATGGCGTTGGAAAAATACCGCTGTCCCCGGGCATCGTTCTGCGCCTTGGCAATGGCGTAGCGGGTAGCCGAGCCCAGCGCGATCATGGAGCCAATGGCAAAAATAAAGTTATAAATGGGCAGGCAGAGATTGAGCAGAGTAACACCGTCTGTACCGGCGGCCTGCGCAATAAAATAGGTATCGGCCAGAATATAGCACGAGGTGCCCAGCAGGCCAAAAATATTCTGCGAGACATATTTAAAGAACTGTTTTGTCAGATCCATACACTTTTTCCTTTTTTCCTGTTTTTGCATACGTCTGGAAATTGTAGCATATCTGCCGCCGCAAGTCAACCGCAAAACCCGCCCATTACCGTATAAAAGAAGCAGTTGCGCACAGCGCCCTGCGGGTGTATACTGAACACTGCCGCACCTTGCGGCACACCTGTATGCAGAAAGGAAGAAGCCCTATGTCCGACAGGATCTTATTTTCCATCGGCGAAGCGCTGATCGATATGATCCCCTCCCGGGTGGGGTGCAGCTTTGACGAAGTACCCGCCTTCAGCCCCCGGGTGGGCGGCGCTCCGGCCAATGTCTGCGCCGCCGTTGCCCGGCTGGGCGGGCGCAGTGCGCTGCTGAGCCAGCTGGGCGACGACCCCTTTGGTCATAAGATTGCCCGGGTGCTGGCCGGATGCGGCGTGGAGCTTTCCCATCTGGAATTTACCGGCAAAGCCAGCACCGCGCTGGCCTTCGTCAGCTTAGCGGAAAACGGCGAGCGTACTTTCAGCTTCTGCCGCAAGCCCTCCGCAGACCTGCTGTACGCTCCGGAGCAGATCGACCCGGGCTGGTTCTCGCAGGCCTTTGCCCTGCATTTTTGCAGCGTCTCGCTGGTGGACAGCCCCATGCGCTACGCCCATTTGGCTGCCATCACTGCCGCGCGGGAGGCGGGCGCCATCCTCAGCTTTGACCCTAATCTCCGCTTTCCCCTCTGGCCGGACCGGGAGCAGCTGCGTCAGACCGTGTGGCAGTTTCTCCCCCTGACCCATATCCTGAAGCTTTCGGACGAGGAGTTACCCTTCCTCACCGGCACCGAGGATATTGAAGCCGCGCTGCCCACGCTCTTTACCGGAGATGTGCAGCTGGTGCTGTACACCTGCGGCAGCAAGGGTGCCCGTGCCTATACCCGCACCGCCAGTGCCCACGCCCGCAGCCCCAAAGTGACGGCGGTAGATACCACCGGCGCGGGAGACGGCTTTATCGGCTCGTTTCTGTGGCAGCTGCAGCGGGACGGCGTGACTGCCGCCGAGCTGCCAAAGATTTCCCGCAAGCGCCTGACCGAATATCTGGCCTTTTCCAACCGCTTCTGTGCCATCAGCGTGCAGCACCACGGCGCGCTCGACAGCTACCCCACCTTGGAACAGATGGAGCAGCCAGAAACCGTTTTTCCCTTGCCTTGTAGGGCAATTTTACAGCACATTTTGTATTTTTTAATATTTATATGCTATATTGCATAAAAAGTCTGCTCTTTCACCACCCAAAAGGAGGAACCCATGCCCTTTGAGTTTGCTTTTCTGGACTGGCTGTACCAGTTCCGCAACCCGGTAATGAACACGATCTCCATCTTTTTTGATTACGCCGGTGCCCACGGCGAGATCTGGATCGCGTTCACCCTGCTGCTTCTGCTCTTCCGGCGCACCCGCAAAGCGGGATTTGCCATGGCGGTGGCGCTGGTGCTGTACATGGCGGCGGGGCACTTCTTCCTCAAGCCGCTGTTCGCCCGCCCCCGCCCCTGTGATCTCAACACCTCCATCACCATGCTGGTGGCACGCCCGCATGGGCACTCCTTCCCCTCCGGGCACACCGCTTCCGGGGTGGCGGCTGCCTACGCGCTCTGGCTGCAAAACCGAAAGCTGGGCGCGCCCGCGCTGGTGCTGGCAGCCTTTATCGCTTTACCCGGCTGTACCTCTATGTGCACTTCCCCACCGATGTCCTCGGCGGCGCAGTGCTGGGCATCGCTTTGGGCACTGCGGCCTCCGCATTTGCAAACTATATGGCGAATCACAAGAAGAAACAACAGATCGTATAAGAAAAGGTCGCTGCACAAATGCGTGCAGCGACCTTTTTTTGCTCTATTATTCCGACGGGAGCTGCACTTTCCGGTTCTGTGCCGGGTCCCAGCACACCAGCTCCAACCGACTGCCCGCAGGCAGAGCAGCGTCCGGCTTTGCCGCCTGCCAGCAGCGCTTGAGCACCGCAGCGGCTGCGGCGTCCTCTGCGCCGGGCAGCTCGGTGCACAGCACCGTGCCCTGCCAGCCGTTTTCCGTATACAGGCTCAGTGCGCCCGCCTTGCCGTCCAGAATGGCGGTGATGTCCTGCTGCAGCTGCGCGTAGCCCTCGGCGGTGGCGGCGTACTCGCCGTGCCACTTTTCAAAAAACACCGAGAACTCTCCGCACAGTTCAATCAGCAGATCCTCTGTGCCGGAGGGGCTTTGCACCACCAGCGCCAGATCCTGCTCCTCCATATAGTCAAAGTCCGGGTCATCCCATGTGTGCACGGTGACTTGCTGCCGGCTGAGCAGCATCAGCAGTTCTCCCTGCTTTTCAGCGGTATCAAAATCGCCCTGCGGGCTGTTCCAATCTGTGTTCATCGGTGTTCCTCCGTTTATCCGTTGTGCGGACAGAATTTCAAGCTGTCTGCTCGCTGTCGTCTCCGTGCTTTTCCGCTGCGGCGCGGGCCTTCTGTCCTTTTTGGCGCAGTAGAGCGCGCGGTCGGCGCGGTCCTTCACTGTGACCACGTCCTCCCCGGAAAAGGCGGCAGAGCCAAGAGAGACCGTCGGCAAAATGGCAAACACCTTGCGCCGCTCTGCCAGCAAAGCTTGCAGCGTTTTGCGCAGCGGGCTTCGCTTTCCTCGTCCTTCAGCAGCACGCAGAATTCATCGCCGCCAATGCGGTAGCAGTAGCCGCAGCGGGCGTAGGCTTTTTGATGCAGTCTGCGATCTCGGCAAGGCAGACATCTCCCTGCAAATGGCCGTAGCGGTCGTTGATCTGCTTGAAGTCATCCACATCGAACACCACCAGCACCCCGCCGCTGCGGCGCATCTCAGCGGTGCGGTTCAGGTAGCTGTTCTGGTTCAAAAGCCCGGTCAGCGCGTCCAGCTGGTTCCACATTTCGCTGCAATAAATATAGTACAGCACCGACAGCAACGTGACGCACAGCCATGTAACGTGCAGCTCCGGCAGCGCGAGCTGGATCACGGTCTCCGCGCCCAGAAACAGGGTCAACGGATAGATCAGCATGCGGCTGCGGTTCTGAAAGGCCGCCGCCGTGCGCACCGTAGCCACCATAAGGTACAGCATGGCGGCATAGTACATGGCCACATAAATATAGAAGTACGCGCCCCGGGCGTAGAGGTTTTCCCTGCTCACCGAGAACACCAGCCCATAGGGCAGCGTTGCCGCCAGAAAAAGCAGATACGCACCCTCGCAGCACACCGCCGCCTTGAACCCGCGCCGGATGATGGATTTTTTATCCAGCACATATACCAGACACAGCGGCACCGCCGGTGTCAGTCCAAAGCCCAGATAGTTGGACAAAATATTCAGCCAGCGGTAGCCCGGCGGTGCGCCGTCCACCACGATGGTGATGACCTCCAGCACCGAGATGCACGCAATGAGCGCAAAGGCCAGAAGGAACCCGCGCTTCTGCTTTTTATTTAAAGATTCGCTCAGCCTTGTAAGAAGGCACATAAAGCCGAGCACAAAAAGATCAATGGTCGTTAAAATAAAAAAATATCTATCCATTGCAAGTTATTCCGTTCTGTGAACTGATGCCCCGGACAGGGCACATACAATATTATTGTATCACTCCACAAAGCTTTTCTCAACCGGGAGCTGCGGATTTACCTTCGCAGTCCATTTGCAGGGAAAATTGCAAAACGTTCTTTTCTCTGCATAGAAGTCCTCGGCAGAGAGGACACGCTAAAAATGCTTCAGCGCTTCCCGGACGGCTTTTTGCGGTGGATATCCAGTTTGGACAATGCGCATACCGTTTCGATATGTGTCGTCACTATGATAGGAACACATTGACTTTGCCTCGTCGGTTGTATGGGAACACAAACCGGCGTTTTGTTTTGCTGCCTTGCTATTCTTTCTCGGCGGCTTAAAATTGGTGCCATCCAAACTGCTTTTGAATCCGGTCTTATAGATAAATGTCAGCATGGACGGGTCTTTGTTACCATCTTCATCATACCCGCCGACGATCACTTTTTCAACTATGCTTTCAAAAACATAACGGTCAAAAGTATCAAGCACTTCATTTTCTTCCAGCGTCCTACGAAACTCTGCAATCCGCTTTTTCATAGTGCTGTCTGTTTCAGCGGATTCCTGCAAGCTCTCGCGCTGTTTTTGGAGCTGTTCGATCTGGCTGCTTAAATCAAAATACTTCTGCTCGTATGTATCTTTGTCAATGATTTCTTCCAGCCGCATATCAACCAGCTTGGCCCGCTTTGCATCCAATGCAGCAATATCTTTCTCTACTTTGGCTAACTGCTTACTTGCATTACTATCCGAAAGGGTTTCTTCTGTTCGGGCAATAAATTCATCTAACACATCCTTGTTATTTTGGCACAGAAGCCGGTAGGATTCAATAAATGCCTGTTCAATGGTTTCCTCGGCAATTCCTTTACTGTCAGGACAAAACTTCTTGCCCTTTTTGGTGGCAGTCACACATTGCCAGATAACCTTGTTATACTGTGAACCGCTATGCCAACTTCGCCTTGTAAGTGTACCACCGCAGAAGCCACATTCCAGCATACAGCTAAAGGCATATTTCCGGCTGAATTTTTCACGCTTGCCATCCGTACCTAAACGGCGCGGCTTTGCGCGGCGCTTCAAAATCTCTTGTGCCTTTTCAAACATTTCATCTGATATTATGGCCTCATGGTGTTCCCGGATGTAAAACTGATCTTCTTCACCGAAATTATCCAAACGGCGCTTAGAAATAGGGTCAAGCGTAAAAGTTTTCCCCATCAAAATGTCGCCTTTGTATTTTTCATTTTTGATTATGCCGATAACTGTTGTTTCGGCCCATCGGGTGCTGCCGCGTTTAGTCTTATACCCTAAGTTTTCAAGCTCCTTTGCAATTACGGAACCACCGGCCCCCTCGATATAGCGCCGGAAGATATACCGTACTATTTCTGCTTCTTCCTCATTGACCGAAATGCTCTTATCCTCTGGATGGTAGTCATACCCTAAGCAGCCTTGGAATCCAACCAATTCGCCGCGCTGCATCTTCATTTTCAAACCCTTTTTGACATTTGCAGAAATGTTTTCAACTTCCTGCTGTGCCACAGAGCTTAAAATAACGAGAAGCAACTCACCGTCCATTGTCAAAGTATTTATGTTTTCTTCTTCAAAGAAAACGGCAATCCCTTTTTCTTTCAGCATACGAACATACTTCAACGTGTCCAGTGTATTTCTTGCAAAACGGGAAATAGATTTGGTGATTATCATATCGACATCACCATTCATGCAGTCGTTAATTAACCGCTGAAAATCTTCCCGCTTTGTTACCTGTGTACCTGTAATTGCTTCATCGGCATAGATACCAGCTAAGTCCCATTCGGATTTGCTTTTAATCAAATCGGTATAATGCTGAACTTGTGATTTGTAACTGTTGAGCTGATCTTCACTATCGGTACTCACTCGACAATAAGCAGCAACACGCAGGCGCTTTGCCAAATTTGTCCTTGCTCTGGACGAAAGTACATTACGCGCCTTAATGATTTCCACGTCTTTCATGGCGGCCCTCCTTTTTGTGTTCCTATTATAGTGTTATTATAGCACATAGAGGACAGCAATTCAAGACAATAGATCGGAAACAATTTTGTAGTCTTTCATCAGACGACTTTTGATAAGGGAATATTCTCTATCAGAAATCAGCTTCTTTTCCAAAAGCTGTTTGAGAAAAGCAAGCTGCATACTATATCGAAGCAGATTGTCCTTTTTCAAAGATAATTCCCCCTTTCAATATCTAAAAAAAGTGGACAGAACGGACGGCTGATGGCATCAGCTCCACAGGAATTTCACCTCGGCCCATGTTTGTGGGTGCGCCGCGCAATGCTTTGAGGGCGTTCAACGCGGGAGTATCGTTAGCGTATGCGCCGCTGCTTATGAGCTGCCAACTCTCGGTGTAGATGGTTCTCGCTCACTCATGGAACATGAGGTCATGGCGCATCCACCGACGCGGAACATACAGAATGTGTCCGTTGCCCTATACTGCGCCGGTGGCCTCCCATCGGGCTTTCTTTTTCAAGGTACTGCCAGCGGCCCGCAGCAGAGGGAAGAAACAGGGAAAGGGTTAAGCTGTTTCAGCCTCCGGGGGCCGGTTCGTCACGGTATCGTGACGATGGAAGAAATGAGCTTGATTTCCAGACGGCGCTTCATGTACTCGTCTACGCACACATGAGGCTGGCCGTATTCGTCGTAAAGCGTCCGGGTACATAACTTGTTGATGTAGCCCTCGTAGTACCGCAATACTCGTTCCACGGCCTCGGCATCACCGGCGCGGGCGGCCTCGATCACCGAAAGGGGCAAAAGCTCAATGCCTTTGTAGTTGGGATTTTTCATCCGCGTCTAACCTCCCTCCGGCATCAACGCCATCAATTTTGTTCGCAGCTCTTTCAGCGTTTTTGTCCTGTGCCGCTGGACGGCACTTCTGGACATTCCCATGAGTGCGCCGATCTCGCCGTCTGCCATTTCCAGAACACAGTGCAAAATCAAAATGCTCTGCGCCTGCTGGGGCAGTTCGGCAAATGCGGTGGCCACAAGCTCGTTGTCGATATGTAAATCATAGCCGTGCGACGAAAACACAAAGTCGTCGCTGGGGTAATGATCTACGGTGTAGAGCTTGTCCAATTCTGCCTGCGGGAGAACGCTGAACGACGTTTCACGGTCACGCTGGCGTTTCATATCCCGGTGGTAGTTTCGGGCCTCATTTCGCAGTACGGTTTTGCAGAAAGCATCAAACCGACACTGTTCGCCATAGTCGCGGGGGATAGCTTCCATCTTCTCACCCCCTTTCTATGGGGGATGTGGTGGTTCTGTCCCTTTCCGCCAACATGACACTGGTAATGCCGCTCGCTACCCGCTAAAAGCCTCCTTTTTGAAAATTTCTTAAAAAATTTTTTCGAGGTGGGCTTATTCTTGGAAAACAGCAAAAAGCGCCCAGCAAGTCGCAACGGACCTGCTGGGCGCAGAAATGTTTTATAAAGATGATTGCTTACATGGTATAGTTCATATCCAAAGCCGGACGACTCCGACGGAGGAGCTACGCTTTTTTTTAACTGGTG
>ENA-OQKJ01000219-OQKJ01000219.1-human-gut-metagenome-genome-assembly--contig:-NODE-219-length-14756-cov-2.700185_pt1 | contig 14756 bp, 20 predicted proteins | sample MGYA00242647_ERZ504795 | MGnify/ENA primary metagenome ERZ504795 (study PRJEB26092, sample SAMD00036398) | human gut metagenome | host: Homo sapiens | study: EMG produced TPA metagenomics assembly of...
TGACGCGCCACCAGACGCACCGCGCGGGGCCGTTCTCGTGGCTCAGCTCGTCGGCAAGGATCTCGGTCATGGTATATAAGGTATCGGGCTCAATGCCCTTTGCCACATCCACGATGATCTGGCCGGAGCGGATATAGGGCCGCGCCTTGGCCGCCGTGGCACGCACGAACACCGACGGCACTGCAAACAGCAGCACGTCCTTGCCGGTACACACTTCCTCTATGCTTTTGGTAAAACGCAGCTCCTGCGGGATGACCATTCCCGGCAGATTGGGGTGCACCCGGGTGGTGGAAAGGTTGTCCACCTCGGCCTCAATGGCCGACCACACCTGCACATCGTTGCCGCTGACGGTCAGCATCCGTGCCAGAGCCATGCCCCAGGTGCCTGCACCCAGAACACCAATACTAAACTTTTTCACGTTCGTATCCTCCGTGTCTGCACCGGGCAAGGGGCAAGCCCCTGCCGGTGGATTTGCGCTGCGCCGGGCCGTTGTCCCGTAGCCGCGCACTACTATGACCATTGTACACGAAAGCGCCCACAGCGTCAAGCATCTGCCGCATTGCACAAATATTTAACAAGTTTATGCAATTTTTCGGGCACATCACACGTTTTGTGCAAACTGTTTGCGCTGCGGGGCATTTCATGCTATTATAGTATTCTGGTAGGTTTTGTAGGGATTTGTGATTCAGTCTCTTGACTTTGACCCTACTTTAAGGTATATACTGCTTTAGCCGGCAAAAGCCTTGCCGGTCTGCGCATTTTATTTTGAGGAAAAAACGATGTTTGAAGCACTTTTATCCAACCGCACGGTCAGCGTGCTGATGGAGGCGCTGCCCCGCATCCTGACGGCAGGCCTGACCATGACCATTCCGCTGACCCTTCTCTCCTTCTTTTTTGCCATGATCATCGCAGTGGCGGTGGCGCTGGTGCAGTACGCCAATGTGCCGGTGCTGCGGCAGATCGCCCGGTTCTATATCTGGGTCATCCGGGGCACGCCGCTGCTGGTACAGCTGTTCATCATCTTTTACGGCCTGCCCAGCGTGGGCATCATGCTGAACGCCTTTCCGGCGGCAGTCATTGCCTTTGCCTTCAACGAGGGTGCCTACTGCGCCGAGACCATGCGCGGTGCGCTGGAAAGCGTACCGCAGGGGCAGCTGGAGGCCGGGTACTGTGTGGGCATGAGCTGGTGGCAGATCATGCGCCGCATCGTGCTGCCGCAGGCACTGCGCACCGCTGTGCCTGCGCTGTCCAACTCCCTTATCGGTATGATCAAGGACACCTCGCTGGCGTCCAATATCACGGTGGCAGAGCTGTTCATGGCCGGGCAGCGGGTAGCCGCCCGCACCTACATCTTTCTGCCCATCTACTGTGAGGTGGCTGTGGTGTATCTGCTGTTCTGTACCGTCATCACCAAGCTGCAGGCGCTGCTGGAACGTCAGCTCAACGCCCGCGGCTTCCAGTAAAAAGGGAGGTGCGCACCTATGGCTATGTTAGAGATCCGCAATGTGCAAAAAACCTTTCGCACCTACGCAAAGCCCGGCCTTTTCCACCGCCCCGGTGCACGGAAGGTCATCAGTGATCTGCCCGTGCTGCGCGGCGTAGACCTGACCGTGGAAAAGGGCGATGTGGTGGCCATTCTGGGGCCGTCCGGCTCCGGCAAGACCACCCTGCTGCGGTGCCTGAATTTTCTGGAGACTGCCGATGCCGGGCAGCTGGTGTTTGACGGCGAAAGCTTTGACCTTGCCCATGCCAGCCGCGCCGACATTGCCCAGCTGCGCAAAAAGACGGCCTTTGTGTTCCAGAACTACAACCTGTTCCGCAACAAGACCGCCCTGCAGAATGTGACCGAAGGGCTGATCGTAGCGCGTAAGCTGCCCAAAGAGCAGGCGGATGAGATCGGCATGAAGATGCTTGCCAAGGTAGGCCTTGCCGACCGCGCCGACTACTACCCCCGCCAGCTTCCGGCGGGCAGCAGCAGCGGGTGGCCATTGCCCGTGCCCTTGCCGCCGACCCGGAAATTATTTACTTTGACGAGCCCACCAGCGCCCTTGACCCGGAACTGACCGGCGAGGTGCTCAGCGTGATGCGGCAGCTGGCCGAGGAGGGTATGACGATGCTGGTGGTCACCCACGAGATGGGCTTTGCCCGCAACGTTTCCTCCAAGACCGTGTTCATGGAGAACGGCGTGGTGGTGGAGCAGGCACCCTCTCAGCAGTTCTTTGCATCCCCCAAGGAGGAGCGCACCCGGGCCTTCCTGCGCAGGATCGCCCATACGGAATAAAACCACTTCTCTTTTTGCATTTTTTCACGACAGAAAGGAATTTTTACTTATGAAACGCAGAACCTTTATTTCTCTGATGGGTGTTATGGCCGCAGCCGGTGTGCTCAGTCTGACCGGCTGCTCTTCCAAGGACACCGCCGCCAGTACTGCCAGCTCCGCACCGCTGAACAAGCTGGACAGCATCCAGAAGAGCGGCAAGCTGGTGGTGGCGCTGGAGGGCGCATGGCAGCCGTGGAGTTACCACGATGCTTCCGACACGCTGGTGGGCTACGATGTGGAGGTCTCCCGCGCCATTGCCGAAAAGCTGGGCGTGGAGCCGGAGTATGTGGAGAGCGACTGGGACAGCCTGTTTGCCGGTCTGGACGCAGGCCGCTACGACATGGTGTGCAACGGCGTGGAAGTAACCGAGGAGCGCGCCAAGACCTACGCTTTTACCACCCCCTACGGCTACATCCACACTGCGCTGGCGGTGCGCAAGGATAACGAGGATATCCACAGCTTTGAGGACCTGAAGGGCAAGACCACCGCCAACAGTCTGGCTTCCACCTACATGGAGCTGGCCGAAAGCTACGGCGCTACCGTGCAGGGCATCGACACGCTGGAGGAGACCATCCAGCTGCTGACCGCCGGCCGCATTGATGCCACCCTGAACGCAGATGTTTCCTTCTACGACTACCTGAACGTCCACCCGGACGCAGACTTCAAGCTGGTGGCGCAGACTGCCGAGGCCTCTCATGTGGCCATCCCGGTGCTCAAGAGCGAGGACACCGCCTATCTGGACGCGCTGAACACCGCCATTGAGGAGCTGCGCGCCGACGGCACCTTAAAGACCCTGAGCGAGAAGTATTTCGGACAGGATATCTCTTCTGAAAACTGAGAAGCTCGGCCCTCTCAGTCTGCTCACTTCGTTCGCATCCAGCTCCCCCGAAAGGGGGAGCTTTTTTGTTATCTGCCAGTCCGTGCGGTAAAGCTCCCCCCTTCGGGGGCGCTGGCGAGCGCAGCGAGACTGAGAGGGTAAATTCTCTATTGACTTATGCAATATTATATGATATATAATATTATAGAAACACACCCTACCGAAAGGAGGCTGTTCCTGCATGAGTTTTCCCATCAGTGCCGCGCTGCTGGATGCCATTGTGCTGTCCGTGGTGGCGCAGGAGCCGGAAGGTACCTACGGCTACAAGATCACCCAACAGGTCACCCACACGCTGGAGCTAAGCGAATCCACCCTGTACCCGGTGCTGCGCCGGCTGCAGAAAGACCAGCTGCTCACGGTCTACGATGCGCCCTTCAATGGCCGCAACCGCCGCTATTATCAGATCACCTCCGCCGGGCGGGCGCAGCTTGCCGCCTACGCGCAGGAGTGGAGCCGCTACCGTTCTTCCATTGACACATTTTTCAGAGAGGTGGAATGATCTATGACCCGTACTGCATTTCTTGCTGCGCTGGAACAGCTTCTGGCTCCCCTGCCGGAGGCCGAGCGCAAGGACGCTTTGAGCTATTACGAAGATTATCTGGATGCCGCCGGGCCGGAAAACGAAGCCCGCGCCATTGCGGAGCTGGGCAGCCCCGAGGAGGTCGCTCGCAAAATTCTGGATGAGCAGACCCCGGCAGGCAGTTCTGCCGCCCCGGCATCCCCTGCACGCAAGCCGCATTCCCGCTGGCGCATGGTGCTGGGCGGCGGGCTGGCGGTGCTGGTGCTGGCCTGCTTTTTCTTCCAGCACTCCAAGGCCACCCCGGTACAGCCGGTGGAGCCCGTTTCTTCTGCCTCGGAAATTCCTGCTTCCTCTGCGGAAGTGTCAGCTGAGAGCACTCAACCGCAGGCCGTGGATTCCGTTTCTGCCTCAGACGGTCTGACATTCTCCCTCTCTGCTGAGATGGTCCACGATAAGCTATCCCTGAAGTTGGATTATGGTACCGTTCTATTTGTTGTTGACCCAAATGCTTCTGACATCACGCTGCAGTTTGATGGCTTTAGGACCCGGTACCTCACCCATTCCAGCGAAAAAGCTGGGACCACAGAGTTTTCCTACCATATTCCCAAATACAACGCTCTCCCTGATTCCGACAGCGCTTTGCTCACCATTACCGTTCCGGAAAATATCCTGCATGAGGTGGACATTGATCTTGCTATGGGGGACGTTGACCTTGGCACCCTCTCTCTGGATGAACTGGATTTGGAACTTGCCATGGGGAGCGTCTCTGCCGACAGCCTAACTGTGAAGGATGCAGATTTTGATCTTGCCATGGGCGGCTGTCACATTGACCATCTGTCCGCACCGGAATTCGATGCCGAACTTGCCATGGGGGACTGCACCATCGGTATGCTGTCCGGTGCTCAGGATGTCAACATCTCGGTCACCCTTGGCAAGGCCGCCTTGACCCTGGAGGGCAGTGCCTCGGACTATACCCTCGTCACCAATGGGCTTATGGGCACTTCCATCCAGGATGGCAAGGCCAATCCCTCTCGTAAAATCTCCCTCAGTACCACCACCGGCGATCTCTCCATCTCCTATACGAATTGACCCCTAAACGCAGAATACCCCCGGCATCCGAACGAAACGAAAACGGATGCCGGGGGTGTTTTTATGCTTCCCTGTGAAAATAATCGTAGATGGTCTGTGCCAGCTGCCTGCCCACACCAGGTGTGTTTTCCAGCTGGTCGGGGGTGGCGTCCTTCACCGCGCCCACGCTCTTGAACTGCGTCAGCAGGGCTTTGGCTGTTTTAGGGCCTACGCCCGGCACCTCGGTCAGGGTGGAGGAGTAGCTTTTTTGCTTCATCTGCTGCTTGCGGTAGGCGTTGGCAAAGCGGTGGGTCTCGTCCTGAATGGCAGTAATGAAGGTAAAGGTACCGCGGTTCATGTTGATGGCAATTTCCCGCCCGTCGCTGTCCACGATGGCGCGGGTGCGGTGGTGGTCATCCTTTACCATGCCGTACAGCGGCACATCTGCCAGCGCTGTACCGGCAAGCGCCTCCTTTGCGGCGCTCACCTGTCCCCTGCCGCCGTCCATCAGCAAAAGGTCCGGCTTCTGCCCGAACCAGTTGCCGCTGGACTGACCGCTTTCAGCCTGTGCAGCGTATTTTTCGTACTCTGCCGCCCGGCGGGAAACGGTCTCTGCCAGCGAGGCATAGTCGTCCGTGCCCGCCACGGTTTTCATTTTGAACTTGCGGTAGCCCGCCTTGAAGGGCTTGCCATCCTTGAAGGTGACCATGCCGCAGACGCTGCTGCCATCGCCCCAGTTGGAGATATCGTAGCTCTCGATGGCGCGGGGCGACTTTGAAAGCCCCAGCACCTGCGCCAGCTCGTCCAGCAGCTTTTCTTCCCGGGCGTAGCGGCCGCTCTCCCGCGCCAGACGCTCCACCGCGTTGGTGTGCGCCATTTCCACCAGATGCGCTTTATCGCCCCGCTGGGGCACATACAGCTGCACCTCGCTGCCCCGTTTCTGGTTCAGCGCCTGCTGCAAGGCGTCCACGTCCGGCGGCAGTGCGTCCACCGCGATGATCTTGGGAATTTGTTCATCGTCCAGATAGTACCGGGGCAGAAATTCCTCCCGCACCGCGTCGATATCCGAGGTATCGTGGAACAAAAACTCCCGCTTGTCAGTCAGCCGTCCCTCCCGGAAGCGCAGCACCGCCGCGCACACGCTGTCCGGCGTACCGGCCAGCGCCACCACGTCCATCTCCACGTCCGGGTCTACCACCACCTTCTGCCCTGCCGTCAGCTTGGTGATGGCGTTGATCTGATCCCGCAGAAGAGCGGCGGTCTCAAATTCCAGCCGGTCGGAGGCCTCCTGCATCCGCTCATTGAGGGTTTTCAGGATATCCTTTTTACCGTAGCGGATCAGGTGCACCGCGTTTTTGACCGCCTGATTGTAGGTCTCGCAACTGATCTTTCCGCTGCACACTGCCATACACTTGCCGATATGGGCGTTCAGGCAAGGGCGTCCTTTGCCGATCTCCTGCGGGAAGCGTTTGGAGCAGCGCGGCAGCAAAAAGGCATCCATGGCCGTTTCTGCCATCTGCCGCGCCGCAAAGCTGGAGGTGTAAGGGCCGATATACTCCGCCCCGTCCTCCTCCTTTTGCAGGGTGAAGGAAAGGCGCGGCCAGTCCTCCCGGGTGACGCGGATATAGCTATAACCCTTGTCATCCTTGAGCAGGATGTTATACTTGGGCGTGTGCGCCTTGATCTGGCTGGCTTCCAGTACCAGTGCCTCGAACTCGCTCTGACAGACGATGACGTCAAAGGCGTAGGCGTGGGCGATCATCTGGCTGACCTTGTTATCGTGGGGCACGCCCTCGCGGAAATACTGGCTTACCCGGATGCGCAGGCGCTTGGCCTTGCCGATATAGATGATGGTGTCGCTTTTGTCCCGGATGATATTACACCCCGGGCAGCAGCGGCAGCATACAGGCTTTTTGATAGAGTTCGGCCTTAGTCATGCAGCACCTTCCTCCGTATTTGTGGGATGGGGCGTCCTGCAATGGAAAGCCCTTTGCTCCCGGTAAAAAGCTTATCAAAAAAGCGGCAGGGAGCCCCCGCCGCTTTCTGTTGCTTGTGATACAGACTTACTCTGCAAAGCCGGACTCCACCAGCTTGATCAGGCCGTCCACGGCAGCCTGCTCATCAGCGCCGTCAGCGATGATGCGGATGGTGGTGCCGCCAACGATACCCAGAGACAGAACGCCCAGCAGGCTCTTTGCGTTCACGCGGCGTTCTTCCTTTTCGACCCAGATGGAAGACTTGAACTCGTTTGCCTTCTGGATAAAGAAGGTAGCCGGACGAGCGTGCAGACCAACCTGATTTTCAACGGTAACTTCTTTTACGTACATAGTAAAGCGCTCCTATCTAATATCGTTTTGGTGTACAAAAGCATAGTGTGCCTGTTGTGTTACACTCATTTTAGCGCAAGTCGAAACGGTTGTACAGTCCCCTTTTGCATTTTTGGCGCTTTTCCCAATGAAACAGGGAGCATTTTTCAGGTTTTGTACAAAGACAATAAAATTATGCCCCGAAGGTTAGAGGGGTAATACAAAAGTTTTCAACAACTTTTAGACCGCCGGGGAGTTTTCCTCTGAATTTTGTGTATTTTCACCGATATTTCCGGTGTCGGCTTACTCCTGCACAGGGCCTGCGTAGCGCATCTGCACCAGTGCGCATTTACGCGTCACGGTGGGGTATTGCTTCGGGTCAAATTCCAGACTGGTGCTGCCGTCCAGCTGCCAGCCCATGCGGGTATACAGCGCAATGGCGCGGGTGTTGGTGTTCAGCACACTCAGCACCGGGTGTGCGTGCTCCGGCAGCTTTTTGCGGGCAAAATCCAGCAGCTTTGCGCCAATGCCGTTGCCCCGGGCTTTTTCCGTGACAAACAGGTGCTCGATATGCCCCGCCTTGTGGCTGACACACACCATGCCGTCCGGCACATCTTTGGTGGTGTGCAGGTAGCATACCCAGCCCGCCGCCTTTTCCTGCTGTAATTGCAGCAAAAACTGCGGCTCGGTCAGGGTGCGGCAGTATTCCGGCGTCCAGTTGTCGGCGCAGACAGCCTGCCGTCCCTCGGCAAACAGCTTTGCGGCGGCGGCAAACTGCTCGGCGGTCTTTACCAGCCGGACATTCTCGCCCCGCTTCCACTTGGGCACTTCGGCAATGGGGTGGCTCGTACACCACTGCTCGTACAGCTCCGGGCGCGCAGACGGGTGCGGGTGCGGCTCTGCTCGCCGCGCCACGCGTCAATTTTTGCATGGTCGCCGCCCAGCAGCACCTCGGGTACGGCACGGCCTTCCCACACCTCGGGGCGGGTGTACTGGGGGTATTCCAGCAGGCCGTCCCAGTAGCTTTCCTCCTCGTAGCCCTTCTGCTCGGCCAATACGCCGGGCTTCAGGCGCAGCACGCTGTCTGCCACCACAAGGCTGGCAAGCTCGCCGCCGGTCAGGATATAATCACCGATGGAGATTTCCTCGTCCGCAAAAGCTTCGATGACGCGCTCGTCAATGCCCTCGTAGTGGCCGCAGACCAGTGTCAGGTTGTCGTACTGTGCCAAGCGCTTTGCGTGCTCCTCGGTGTAGCGCTGCCCGCCGCCGTCAGGAACACGATGTGCGGGGCGGGGCGTCCCTGTTCGGCCACCTCGCACTGCACTGCCCGCAGACAGTCCGCGATGGGCTGGGCGTACAGCACCATGCCGCAGCCGCCGCCGTAGGGGTAGTCGTCGGTCTGCTTCTGCTTGTTCAGGGTGTAATCCCGGATCTGGTGGCAGTGGGTCTCAATATAGCCCCGCTTTGCCGCCCGGCCGATGATGCTGGCATCCAGCACCTGCTGGCACATCTCCGGGAACAAGGTCACGATATCCACACGCATTCCCATGGCTTACTCCTCCTCCCGCTCGCTGTCAAAATCGTCATCCAGCAGGCCGGGGATGGGGGTGACAAGGATATACCCCTCCGGCGGGTTGCGCTCTTTCAGGAAGGCGTCCACCCCGGGGAACATATACTCCTTGCCGCCGGGTGCCTTGACGGTGTAGATATCCTGCGCACCCGGGTGGTCCACGCTGGTCACCACGCCGTACACCTTGCCGGTGTCAGCATCCCGCACTTCGCACCCGATGAGGTCCGCCACATACCACCGGCCTGCGGGCAGGGTAGCATCGTTGCGGTCAAAGTAAAACACCTGTCCGCGCAGCGCCCGGGCGGCGTCCATATCGCTGACTCCCTCCAGCTGGAGCAGCGCCATCTGCCCCTGCGGACGGATGGAAAGGATCTTATACGCCTTGCCGCCCTGCGCCGAAGGGTACAGGCGACCTACTTTTTTCAAAAAATCCACCCCGTCGCACCAAAGCTCCAGCTTCATTTCCCCGCGCACACCGTGGGTGGTAACAACTTTTCCGGCTTCCAGATATTGCTGCATAAATTCGCTCCTGTGTTATCAAACTTGTGCCAATACGCCCTCATCAGTCTCACTGCGTTCGACAGCTTCCCCCGGCCGGGGGGAAGCCTTATGAGAGTGCACCAGCCGGGAAAGCCTTCCCCAGTCGGGGAAGGTGGCGCGTCCGCGCCGGATGAGGGTGCTTCCTCTTAAGTCTAAACAAAAAGGCCCCTTGCCGTAAGGGCAAAGGGCCAGTAGGGTGCTCAGTCGATCTCAACAAGGACCTTTTCATCGACCCGCACAGCAGCCGCGCGCATCACCACACGAATGGCTTTTGCGATCCGGCCCTGCTTGCCGATGACACGGCCCATATCTCCCTCTGCCACGCTCAGGTGGTAGACGATGGTACCGTCCTCGCGGGGCTCGTCCACCGTAACCTTAACGGCGTCCTTATCCTCCACGAGACCGCGGGCAACTGCCAGCAACAGCTCCTGCATGAGTCAGCCCTCCCTACTTACAGAACGTTGGACTTCTTCAGCAGGACACGAACGGTATCAGTGGGCTGAGCGCCGTTAGCGATCCACTGCTTTGCCTTCTCGGCATCGATCTTCACCTCAGAGGGCTCCTTGTTGGGATCGTAAGTGCCGATCTCCTCGATGAAGCGGCCATCGCGGGGGAAGCGGCTGTCAGCAACGACAACACGGTAGAAGGGGGCCTTCTTGGCGCCAACGCGGCGCAGACGAATCTTAACTGCCATAATAGATATCCTCCAAAAAATTGTTGTTTTTGATATATGTTACAAACCCCGCCGGGGTTGTATACCGTTGTTATTTCAGTCCGCGGAAGGCGTTGGGGTTGCCCATCATGCCGCCCAGACGGCGGGCAAAGCCCTTAGGGCTCTTCTTGAACTGCTTCATCATCTTCTGCATCATCTCGTACTGCTTGAGCAGCTTGTTCACGTCCTCCACGCGGGTACCACTGCCTGCGGCAATGCGGCGCTTGCGCTTGGGGTTGATGATGGAGGGCTTTTCCCGCTCCTCTTTTGTCATGGAATAGATCATGGCCTCGATGCGGTCAAAGGCTTTTTCGTCGATCTGGCTGGCGTCGATGCCGGAAGCGCCGGGCAGCATGCTCAGCATCGCGCCTGCGCCGCCCATTTTGCGGATCTGGGCGAACTGCTCCAGCATATCGTTCATATCGAACTTGTTTTCCATCAGCCGCTTGGCGGTCTCCTCAGCGGCCTTTTCGTCAGCGGCATCCTGTGCGCGCTCGATCAGGCTGAGCACATCGCCCATGCCAAGGATGCGGCTTGCCATGCGGTCCGGGTGGAACACATCCAGATCATCCAGCTTTTCGCCGGTGCCCTGAAACTTGATGGGCTTGCCGGTAACGGCCAGCACGGAAAGCGCTGCACCGCCACGGGTATCGCCATCGGTCTTGGTGAGGATGATGCCATCCACGCCCACCGTCTCGTTGAAGGTCTTGGCCACGTTGACGGCGTCCTGACCGGCCATGGCGTCCACCACCAGCAGGGTCTCGTCCACGGGAACGGCGGCCTTGATGTCCACCAGCTCCTGCATCAGCACTTCATCGATCTGCAAGCGGCCTGCCGTATCCAGAATGACGATGTCGTTGCCGTAGTCCTTGGCGTGCGCCAGCGCCTTACGGGCGATCTCCGGCGGCTTTGCGCCGGGCAGGGTGAACACCGGTGCACCGGCCTGCTTGCCCACCACCTGCAGCTGGTCAATAGCCGCAGGGCGGTAGATATCGCAAGCCACCAGCATGGGGCGGCGGCCCTGCTTGATATAGAACTTGGCAAGTTTTGCCGCGTGGGTGGTTTTACCGTTGCCCTGCAAGCCGCAGAGCATGATGACCGTCTGACCCTTGTTCTTGATGTTCAGGCGGGCGGCTTCGCTGCCGCCCATGAGGGCTACCAGTTCCTCGTTAACGATCTTGACCACCTGCTGGGCGGGGGTCAGGCTTTCCATGACCTCCTGACCCATGGCGCGCTCGGACACCTTTGCGCAGAAGTCCTTGGCAACCTTGTAGTTGACATCGGCTTCCAGCAAAGCCATCCGCACCTCGCGCATGGCGGCTTTGATATCTGCCTCGGTCAGCTTGCCGTGACCGCGCAGTTTTTTGAATACACCGGCAAGGCGGTCGGTCAGGGATTCAAATGCCATTGTGCGGTGCTCCTTTCAAAATTCGATCAGCTTTCGTTCGCTTCATCCATCGAGCGGATGATCTCCAGCATTTTTGTCAGCGTTTCCACATATTCCGTGGTGGTGATATTAGCGCGGGGGCCGGTGCACTCGAACCGGGTGTCGATGACCAGCTGTTCCAGCTGTTCCAGCTTCTGCTGCACCCGCCGGTAGCGGGCTGCAAAGCCTACCTTTTCTTCCAGTTCCTTCAGGGTGGTCTCGCCGTGCTTGATGGCGTCCCGTGCGCCCTGCCGGGTGATGCCGAAGTTTTCGCCGATCTCGCTCAGCGAAAGATCATCGTTGTAATACTGGCGCAGCATCTCGCGCTGCTTCTGGGTAAGCACCTCGCCATAAAAATCCAGCAGATACCCCATTTCCAGATCTTTTGCCATTGCTGTTGACCCCCGGTGCTCTGCTGTCTGTGCTTGCTGTGTTGTAAAGTTTTTTTGCTTTACGGATGGAGTATACCAGAACCCCTGCCCCTTGTCAAGGGGATTTTGGAGTTTTTTCTGAAATATCTGCCCGAAATTCGCTGTTTTTGCCAAAAGGCATCTTGACGCAGCCGGGGGCTTTGCGTTAGGATAATAGTGTTGTATCCCAAGAGAAAGGAGTGCCCTTGTGCCGATCTACTCTAATTTTTACCAGACCCTTACCACTGCCTGCCCCATTGTGGAGCTGCGGGGCTACGCCGCCGCCTGCGGGCTGAAGGGACATCTGTACGCTTATCTGGATTTTAACGGCCCCACCGGCACCGCCCGGGACGGCCTTGCCGAGGGGATGCTTGCCCTCGCCATTGAAAAAAAGCAGCTTGCCCCGGGGCAGCCCATCATTGAAGCAGCCTCCGGCCCCTTTGCCACCGCCCTTACGCTGGCCAGCCTGACCGCCGGGCACCCCATCGTGCTGGTGATGCCGGAGGACGCCCCTGCCCTGCGGCAGGAGTATCTGCTGCGGCTGGGCGCGCAGATCCGGCACAGCCCTGCCCGCAGCGGTCTGGCCGGGGCACGGGCATTGGCGGCGCAGACCGCCGCCGCGAACGGCTGGTACTATATGAACTGGCTTGCCAACGATGACAACCCGGAATACCACCGCCGGGTCACCGGCCCCGCCATTGTGCAAAGCATTGCCCGGCAGAACCAGAGCCTTGTGGACGCCATTACCATCGGGTGGGCAGCGCCGGCACGGTGACCGGCGTGGGCGAGACCATCAAGGCATGGACGAATGATGTGCGCATCGTGGCGGTGGAGCCGTATGAAAATCAGGTGCTGGGCGGCGGGCTTACCGGCCCCCACGGCATCCCGGATATCGGCTACGGCATCGTGCCGGAAAACTACAACAGCTATGTGGTGGATAACGTTTCCGCTGTGGCCAGCCGGGACGCCCAGCGTGCCGCCCAGCAGGTGCTGCGCACCGATGCGATTCCCGCTTCGGTCAGCGCCGGTGCTGCCCTGCACGCCGCCGCCCAGCTGCTGGCTAACTGCAACAGCCGCGCGGCGCTGGCCATTTTCAGCGGACGCGCCAGCATCGTGTAAGCGGCTGCTTCTATCAATAGGAAAGAGGACGTTTTTCATGACCAAGGACATGACCAGCGGTGCTATTACGCCGTTGCTGATCAAATTTACCATTCCGCTGGTGCTGGGCAACCTGTTCCAGCTTACCTACAACGCCGCCGACAGTATCATCGTGGGCAAGTTTGTGGGCGAGGATGCACTGGCTGCCGTGGGCACCTCGAACCCCCTGATGACCCTTGCCATCCTGTTCATCAACGGGATGTGTCTGGGCGCGGGCATTCTGGTCAGCACCGCCTTTGGCACGGGGGATACCGAGCTGGTGGAGCGGCAGGTATCCACCACCGCCATTGCGGGCACGGTGTTCTCTTTGACCTTCTCTGCCCTGTGCGTGCTTCTGGCAGACCCGCTGCTGCAGTTGCTGCAGGTGCCTGCGGCTATTCTGCCCATTGCAGTGAACTACCTGCGTATCGTGTTTGCGGGGCTGATCTTCACCTTCTTCTATAATTTTCTTGCCGCCACCATGCGTGCGCTGGGCGACAGCAAGAGTGCGCTGTATTTTTTTGATGATCAGTGCGGTGCTGAACATTGGCGGCGACCTGTTTTTTGTGGAGGCACTGGGCTGGGGCAGCGAGGGCTGCGCTCTTTCCACCGTGCTCAGCGAGGCCGCCTGCTGCCTGCTGTGCGTGGTGTACATCCGTTACAAAGTGCCAGTCCTGCAGCTGGGCAAACGGTGGCTGGTGTATGACGGCAAACTGCTGCGCAAAACCGTGAGCTACGGCTGGGCCAGCGCGATGCAGCAGGCCACGGTGCAGCTGGGCAAAATTGCGGTGCAGGCCATCGTAAACACCATGGGCGTCAACGCCATGGCGGCTTTTACCGCCGCCTCCCGCATCGACGACTTTGCCTACACCCCGCAGCAGAACATTGGCCACGCCATGACCACCCTGATGGCGCAGAACCGGGGCGCGGGCAAGACCGACCGGGTACGGCAGGGCTACCACTGCGGTATGCGCATCGAATTCGTCTATGCGCTGTTACTTACCGGTGTCTGCCTGCTGTTTGCCGAGCCCATCATCCGGCTGTTTGCCGCCGACCCTGCTGTGGTGGACCTTGGCGTGCGGTTTTTGCGCACCATCTCGCTGTTTTATCTGATGCCCGCCGCCACCAACGGCATTCAGGGCTTTTTCCGGGGCATGGGCGATTTGAAGGTCACCCTGAACAGCAGTATGCTGAACATGGGCGGTCGTGTGGCTGCCGCCGCCCTGTTTGTGCTGGTGCTGAAGATGGACATCGAAGCCTTGCCCTTCAGCTACGCGGTGGGCTGGCTGCTGATGCTGCTGTACGAGCTGCCCCTGCTGGTGCGTTTTCTGCGCAACAGCGAAGTATAACGCCGGACGATTTTTAATGGCCTCCGCTTTGCTCTGGCCATAAATCAAGGAATTATCGTTTTATTCAGGAACTCGGAGCGCCTGCGGGCGCTCCGAGTTCCTCTTTTCACGGGAAGGGGTCGTGGAGGGAAACGGCAGACGCAAAAAGCCGCCGTCTCCGGGCGGGAGGCGGCGGCGAAAAGCTTTATGTTGTTTTTACTTGGTGCCGTAGATACGGTCGCCTGCATCGCCCAGACCGGGCACGATGTAGCCATTCTCGTTCAGGCGGTCGTCCTGTGCGCCCAGATAGATGTCCACATCGGGGTGTGCCTCGTGCAGAGCCTTGATGCCCTCCGGTGCGCCCAGCAGACCGATGAACTTGATGCGCTTTGCGCCGTGCTTCTTGATCTGGGTGATGGCGTCGATGGCGCTGCCGCCGGTAGCCAGCATGGGATCCAGCACCAGAACGTCACGCTCGGCGATATCCTGCGGCAGCTTGCAGAAGTACTCCACGGGCTGCAGGGTCTTTTCGTCGCGGTACA
>ENA-OQKJ01000225-OQKJ01000225.1-human-gut-metagenome-genome-assembly--contig:-NODE-225-length-14566-cov-2.773530_pt1 | contig 14566 bp, 8 predicted proteins | sample MGYA00242647_ERZ504795 | MGnify/ENA primary metagenome ERZ504795 (study PRJEB26092, sample SAMD00036398) | human gut metagenome | host: Homo sapiens | study: EMG produced TPA metagenomics assembly of...
TAAAAAGGCGATCCCGCACCAGCTCTTTGCGATGAGCCGCCAGCTGATTCAACAGCTTATGAAAGCGGCAGACGAAGCAGGGTGCCCAGTGGAGCCGGAAATCTGGGTCAGACGCTCGGGATATGGCCGTTTTCAGTCGGGAAGCATGATGGATCAGTTGGAACAGAACCTGTTTCGATATGGAATAAGAAGGATTGTCGGAACAGAGGCAGGAAAAAGAGCAGAGTCAAAAGCAGGGGCAGGAACAAATGGAAAGAACAAAAAAGAAATTGGGCCAAGCACGCTGGAAAATGCACAGAAAACGAAAAAGGAGCATTTGGAGTCCGGACAAAATCTGAAACAGCAGGGTATTTACATTAGTGTAGCGCCATCTCCACGTGCGGAGCTCGAGGAAACGGTGCGCCTGATCCGGCGCATGGTGCGTGAGGAGAAGATGCGGTACCAGGATTTTGCCGTTCTGACCGGAGATCTTTCTATTTATGGCACATATGCGCGGGAAATTTTTGAAAAATGCGGCATTCCGTACTTTGTGGACGAAAAGCATTCTGTGCTGATGAATCCGTTCGTGGAATTTCTGCGCGCGGCGATCGAGATGGTGGTACAGAGCTTTTCCTACGAGAGCGTCTTCCGTTATCTGCGTTGCGGTCTCTCGAGTCTGAACCGTGCGGAGACAGATGCGATGGAAAATTATGTACTCGCGCTTGGAATCCGCGGACTAAAAGCGTATGCGGAAACGTGGACGAGGGGGTATCGCAGCATCAAACCGGATGAAGTGCCGCAGCGCAATCTTCTTCGGGAAAAATTCTATGAGGAGGTTCAGCCGTTTGCGGAACAGATGAAGAAAAAAGATGCCACGGTGCGGGAACGGACGGAGGCATTGTATGCGCTTGTCGTTCAGAATCAGGTACAGGAAAAGCTCGAAGAGCGACGGTGTCAGTTTGAACAGCAGGGTCAGGAGGCATTTGCAAAAGAATACAGCCAGATTTATGGCATCGTTATGGAACTGCTAGACAAGATTGTCGAGGTGCTTGGCGATGAAAAAATGACGTTGGCAGAGTATCAGGAGATTCTGGAGGCTGGCTTTGCAGAGGCTTCTGTTGGCATTATTCCGCCGACCGCGGACCAGGTACTGATCGGTGACAATGAGAGATCACGTCTGAAGGATATCCGTGTGTTGTTTTTCGTCGGTGTGAACGACGGGCTGATTCCGCGTCACGACGCGGGAGGCGGTATTCTCTCGGAGTATGACCGCGAGGAGCTGGAGCGCGCGGATGCAAAACTCTCCCCGACGGCGCGGGAGACGATGTATCAGCAGAAATTCCATCTCTACCGAAATCTGACGAAGCCGTCGGAGCGGCTGTACCTTTCCTTTGCGAAAGCGGGCGCGTCCGGCGAGGCGCAGAATCCGTCGTATCTGATCAATGAAATCCGGAAACTCTTCCCGGAAATTCTGGTGCGGGATATCGAAAAAGAAGAAAATCCGGAGGAAAAACTGGAAATGCCGCGTTCCGGGGAGGCACTGTTTCTGGAGGAGCTTGGAAAGGCGGCAGAGGGCGAGATGAATCCGCTGTTTGAAGAGCTTTACCGCTGGTATGCGGCACATCCGGAGGCGGGGATTCCGGCGGAGACGTATCGGAAGGCTGCCTTTCTGCGCTGTGCGGACGGTGTGATCGGAAGGAGTGCGGCATCGGCGCTGTACGGGGATACCCTGAAAAACAGTGCGACACGGCTGGAAAAGTATGCGGCATGTGCGTTTGCCCACTTTATGGAGTTCGGACTCCAGATCCGCGATCGGGATCAGTATGAACTGAAAGCGGCAGATATGGGAACGGTCATGCATGAAGCGCTCGAAAAGTTTTCAAAAAAAACTGCAGGAAAATGGCGAGACATGGAAGACTGTCGGGGATGATACCCGTGACCGCCTGATCGAGGAGTGCGTCGAGGAGACGATGGCAGATTACGGAAACACGATTTTCCAGAGCTCAAGCCGGAATCAGTATCGCATCATCCGCGTAAAGCGGATTCTGAAACGGACGGTGTGGGCGCTGCAGCAGCAGATTCGGCAGGGAGAATTTGAGCCGGGAGAGTTTGAGGTTTCCTTTTCCATGGAGGATTCACTGTCGGCGATCAACATTGATCTGTCGGAGCATGAGAAGATGCGCCTGCGCGGACGGATTGACCGCGTGGATCTCTGTGAGACGGACGATAAGGTCTATGTGAAAATTATCGATTACAAGACGGGAAATACATCGCTTGACCTGGTGGCGCTCTATTATGGGTTACAGCTGCAGCTGGCAGTTTATCTGGATGCGGCGGTGGAGCTGGAGCAGAAAAAGCATCCGGGTAAGCTGGTGGAGCCTGCGGGGGTATTTTATTATCATATTGATGATCCGATCCTCGATCAGGAAGAAGATGAGACCGATGAGGCGTGGGGCAGACGGATGCTGAAAGCGCTGCGGATGGATGGCCTTGTAAATGCAGATCGGAAGGTGGTGGAGCTTCTCGACCGTGTACTCGAGGACGGAACGACGTCGGATGTGATTCCGGTTGGAAAGAAGAAGGATGGTAGCTATACGAGTTATTCGAAAGTGGCATCGTCGGAGCAGTTTGATGTGATTCGGACATACACCAGAAAGAAGGTACGTGAGATCGGCGAGGGCATTTTCTCGGGAAATGTAAAAATTTCGCCGTTTCAGCGGGATGGAGCAACGGCATGCGCATATTGCGAATATCAGGGAATCTGCGGATTCGATCAGAAAATTCAGGGATATGAATACCGTAAATTAAAGGGCATGGATACAGAACTGCTGATGAAGGCAATGCAGGAGACAGCACAAAGAGATCAAAAAGAGTGACTGCTTTTGAAAAAGTGAAATATGGTGCATTTTTTCCAAGTGAGGGAAAGAAAATCAGCCAGAAAGAAGAGGGAAAGAACATGGCAGTAAAATGGACAGCGGAACAGCAGAAAGTCATTGATGCGAGAGACCGGAATCTTCTGGTCAGCGCGGCAGCGGGTTCCGGAAAGACAGCGGTTCTGGTAGAGCGGATCCTTGCAATGGTGAAAGACCCTGTGCATCCAATCGACATTGACCAGCTTCTTGTCGTAACCTTTACGCGTGCGGCGGCAGGAGAAATGAAAGAGAGAATCGGCCGCGCTCTGCAGCAGAGCCTTGCGGAAAACCCGGAAAATGAGCATTTACAGCGGCAGCAGACCCTGCTTCACCATGCGCAGATCAGCACAATTCACGGTTTCTGTTCCTATGTGATAAAAAATTACTTTCAGATGATCGATCTCGATCCGGTGTACCGCATGGCGGATGAAGGGGAGATCCGTCTGATGAAAAGCGATGTGATCCAGAAGGTCATGGAAGAACGCTTTACGGAAAAGGAGTCTGCATTTACACGGTTTGTGGAGAGCTACGCGGCGGGCAAGCAGGATGACGGGCTCGATGCACTTGTGCTGAAACTGTATGAGTTTTCCATGAGCTATCCATGGCCGGAGCAGTGGCTCGAAGAGTGCCGGGCGGCGTACCAGATGGATTCACCGGAAGCAGTGCAGGAGAGTATCTGGGTACAGGAGCTGATGAGCGAGGCGAAAAAGCGGCTCTCGAGTATTCTGGAAGGGATTCAGGAAAACCGGAAAACAGCAGTAAGCTCTGGAGGACCGTATTTATATGATGAGGCGCTGGCTTCTGACCAGCAGATGGTGGAAGAACTGCTGGAAACAGAATCGTTTGATGAACTGGTGCGCGCGATGGCCGGAATGAAGTTTAAAGCACTTTCGCGGAAAAAGGCAGACGATGTGAGTGAAACGCTGAAAGATCAGGTAAAGGCGGAGCGCGATGCATGCAAAAAGGAGCTGCAGAAGTTAAAAGAGCAGTTCTTTGAGAAGGACAGCGCTGCGATTGCGGAGGAGATTGCCGACTGCCGGGAGCCCATCGGGGTGCTGATTGATCTGACGGAGCAGTTTGCAAAAGCGTTTGCGGAGAAAAAACGGAGCAAAAATATTCTCGATTATGCCGATCTGGAACACTTTGCGCTCGAAATTCTTGTGCAGCAGGAGGACGGCCGTCTGGTGCGGACCGATGCGGCGCGGGAGCTTTCGGAACAGTTCCGCGAAATCATGATCGATGAGTATCAGGACAGCAACTTTATCCAGGAGGCACTGCTCTCTGCAGTGTCCGGCGAGGAGGAAGGCAGATGGAACCGGTTTATGGTTGGCGATATCAAGCAGAGCATCTACGGATTCCGCCTGGCGCGGCCGGAGCTGTTTCTGGAAAAATATCATACGTATGCGAAGGACGGGGAAAGCCAGCAGAGAATTGATCTCGACAAAAACTTCCGAAGCCGGCCGGAGGTGCTTGCGACGGCGAATTATGTATTCCGCAAGCTGATGAGTCCGGAACTCGGCGGCATCGCGTACGATGAGGCGGCGAGCCTCCATGCGGGAGCAGCGTTTCCTGCATTGCCGGAAATGGAAGAGGAAAAGACGGAAACGTGGCATGCGGCATATGAAACAGAACTTCTTCTGCTGGATGACAAGGCGCCCGAGCTGGAAGATGATAAGTCGCGTGAGACAAAGATGGAAACGGAGGCGGCTGCCGTTGCGGCGCGCATCCGCGAGATGGTCGGAAATGAGGAAGTCGTGGGCAAAGAGACCGGGGAATACCGGAAAATTCAGTACCGCGATATCGTAATTCTGCTTCGTGCGGTCAGCGGATGGGCGGAGACGTTTTCGCGCGTACTGCAGGCGGCGGGAATTCCGGCGTACAGCACATCAAAAACGGGATACTTTTCCACACAGGAAATCGTGACGGTGCTGAATTACCTGCATCTGTGCGACAATCCATGCCAGGAGATTCCATTTACGGCCATTCTGCGTTCCCCCATCTGCGGATGCACAGACACGGAGCTTGCAGCGGTGCGTTGTGTGGATAAAGACGTGAAAATTTACGAGGCATGTGGAAAATATGCGGCGATGGGGGATGATGAAGCACTCCGGGAGAAGCTGAGGAGGTTCCTTGCACAGCTCGAAACGCTGCGAAGCCGCGTGCCGTATACGCCGATCCATGAGCTGATCACACAGATTCTCGAGGAGACGGGCTACGGCGGCTATGCATCTGCAATGCCGGGCGGTGTGCAGCGGCGGGCAAATCTGGAGATGCTGGTGGAAAAGGCGGTGGAATTTGAGGCGACGAGTTACCGTGGACTGTTCAACTTTATCCGTTATATCGAGCAGCTTCAGAAGTATGAAGTCGATTTCGGCGAGGTGAATATTTACGGGGAGAGCGCAGACACGGTGCGTATCATGAGTATTCACAAGAGTAAAGGACTGGAATTCCCGGTTGTGTTCCTCTCGGGCATGGGCAAATCGTTTAACCAGATGGACAGCCGTGCGGCGCTTGTACTCCATTCCCGCATGGGCATCGGCGCGGATGCGATCGATCCGGAGCACCGCGTCCGTCAGGCGACACTGCCGCGGCAGATCATCCGGCAGAGCATGAAGCTGGAAAATCTGGCGGAGGAGCTGCGGGTGCTTTACGTTGCCATGACGCGCCCGAAGGAGAAGCTGATTATGACGGGCATGGCGTCGAAGCTGGAGAGCCGCGTGAAGCAGTGCGCGGCACATGCGGGGCGGCAGGAGGAGCTGCTGTCATATCAGACATTGAGCAGTGCATCCGGGTATCTCGACTGGATTTTGCCGGCATTTTCGAGAAACCGGTGTTTTGACGGGCTGTATGAACAATTCGGTCTGGCAGGGAATGCGGACAATCCGCTGTATGCGGAGAAAATTCCGGTAACGATCCGCCTTGTATCACCGGCAGGACTTGTTGAGGGAGAGGTGCTGCATCAGATGGAGCGCGCGGTGAATGAGCAGAAAATCATGGAAATTCCGAAGCAGCCGCCGAGAGAAGCGGCGCTGAAGGAACTTGTGGAGGAGCGGTTTGCCTACCAGTATCCGTATGAGAAGGAAAAACAGATTCCGGTAAAGGTTACCGTTTCACAGCTGAAGAAGGCCGGGATGGAGGAATCCGAGATCGGAAAAGAGCTGTTCGCGCAGGAAGAACTCGTACCAATTGTGCCGGGCTTTCTGAAAAAGGATCATGTTGCGGCTCTGACGGGCTCTGACCGCGGAACGGCGTACCACCGCCTGCTGGAATGTCTCGATTACCGCAGAGCGTACAGCATCACAGAGCTGATGGCACAGACGGAGGAATTGATTGCAGAAGGAAAGATGACGAAAGAAGCAGCGGAATGCATTTATTTCAAATCGATCCTCGCTTTCGCAAAAAGTCCGGTTGGAATGCGGATGCGGAATGCCTTTTTGAATGAAACCCTGAAACGGGAGCAGCCGTTTGTGATGTCCGTTCCGGCAAGTGAGGCAGATCCGTCCTATCCGGAAGACGAAACCATTCTCGTGCAGGGAATCATTGACGCATGGTTCCCGGAGGGGGATGAGATTGTTCTTGTGGACTACAAAACGGACCGTGTGAAAGAAGTCGGGGAGCTGAAAAAGCGGTATGAAAAACAGCTCGCCTACTACCAGCAGGCACTGGAGCGGACGACAGGAAAAAAGGTGAAAGAGAAGATTATTTATTCGCTGGCTTTGGACGAAGAGTTGGTATTGTAGGAAAAAACTACTAGAAAAAACAACTGTCAAAACAGGGATAAAGTATGATATCATGGTTGAGAAACAAACAGGTATTGAGAAACAAAGAGAAAAAAGGAGATTCAGTGATGATTCGAAAAATTGTTCAGATAGAGGAAGACAGATGTACAGGATGCGGGCTTTGTGCGCATGCCTGTCATGAAAGTGCGATTGCGATGGTTGACGGGAAGGCAAAGCTGATCCGGGATGACTACTGCGACGGATTCGGCGACTGCCTGCCGGTTTGTCCGGCAGATGCGATTTCGTTTGTGGAGCGGGAGGCGCTGCCGTACGATGAGGAGGCGGTAAAAGAGAACCAGCGGAAGGCAAAAGAGGCGGCCGGGCAGGAGAATACCGGAGCAGGAAAAGCAGGTGAAAACAGCTGGGCGATTGACCGTGCAGATGCGCAGGAAAATTCTGCAGCAGTTCCGTCCCGGCTCCGCCAGTGGCCGGTGCAGATCAAGCTGGTGCAGGAGCGGGCTTCGATGTTTGCAGGAGCAGACCTTCTCGTTGCGGCGGATTGTACAGCGTATGCGTATGGAAACTTCCACCAGGATTTTATTCGGGATCATGTCGTTCTCGTAGGCTGTACAAAACTTGACGATATCGATTATTCCGAGAAACTTGCGCGGATTTTCATGCGGAATGATATTAAGAGTATCACGGTTGCACGCATGGAGGTTCCGTGCTGCGCAGGAATGGAGCGTGCCGTGAAGATGGCGCTGAAAGAGAGTGGAAAGAAGATTCCGGTGAAAACCGTGGTGATTTCTACGGAGGGGGAAATTTTGTAGAAAATCAGATATAGTAATTAGCGTGTGCCCTTAAAAGTTATTTTACAATTGGTACATTCTGCTTTGTGGAATATGTAAGACGAAAAAAATGAAAAGCTCGGTAAGAGGTATTAGAAAAATGAGTATGACGAAGATACAAGAGGAGCTTCTTGGTGCGCTGATCGGTCTGGCCCGGTCGGTAGATGGAAGAGGAGAAGCAGCAAAAGGTGAATCGCAGGAGTTTTCCAGCGGTGACAGCAATGGTCACCGCCCGGACAAAGCCACGCATGAGATTCTGCTTGGCGGAATTTGTGCGGCAAATCCGGAAAAAGAGCTGAGGAAAGAAGAGGGGAAATCCTGGATTGTACGCGTGGAGGCAGAAAAGAACCGTCTGAATCCGGATTGCGCAGTGTGCAAGGGAAAATGCGGCAGAACAGATAACTATGATCTCGAAGAAATGGAGACAGATGAACCGTCGGACCGGGCACGAAAAGAGCAGATTCTTGCGGAATTGTTTCCGATGGCAGAAAAACTGCAGCAGCTTCGGAAAGAAACAAAAGAGCAAAACGAAGAATTGCAGGGGGCGGTTAATTTTTTGTATAAGGCATTGTTTGCGATTGGAAACTATGTCGGGGAAAAGAGTCTGCAGAGTGTGGTGCAGGAGATGAATAACCTTTTTGTTAAATTGGAAAATGTATTAAAATAAGTAGAAAATAAGAAAAATCCTCTGTCCGGAGTGTATAAAAAACCCCGGAAACAGGGGATTTTTTGCGTTCTGCGCCAAGTGCATAAAACGTATTATCGCGTTTTCACAAAGTTTTGCAAAAGCAGACAAAATTGCAGACAGGCGCTTGCAACAGAAAAATGAATAGGTTATAACATTATAACAAGGCGGCAGGAGAACCAATACAAAGAAATGAGATTCTAGTGGCATATAAACAGAAAGAATACAGGGAAAAGATGAAAAGGGACGGAAGCGGGATGGAGAAGAAAAAGTATATCCTTCTGGATGTTGGCGGAACGGAAATCAAAGGAAGTGTGTCGGACAGAAATGGAGTAAGAACGAAAATCCGGAAATTTCCAGCACGGGCGCAGAAGAGCACAGAGAAGATTCTGGACAATTTTGCAAAGATCTGCCGGGAACTGATGAGAGAAGCAGACGGAAGTGTTGTTGGAGTCGGGATGGCGATTCCGGGTCCGTTTGATTATGAAAATGGAATCAGCCGGATGCAGGGACTGAATAAGTACGATGCCATTTACGGGATTCCACTGGAAAGAGAAATCAAGGCGCGCGTGCCGGAACTTGGATCAGCACGATTTTTGTTTTTACATGACATTGAAGCATTTGCACTGGGAGAAAGCTGGTACGGAAACTGTCGTGATGTAGATAAAATTCTGTGCGTCTGCATCGGAACCGGCGCCGGATCTGCTTTTGTAGAAAACGGCAAAACAGTGAAAACGGGAAAAGGTGTGCCGGAAAATGGATGGATTTATCAACAGCCGTTTGGAGATTCCATTTTGGACGATTATCTTTCTGTGCGCGGGCTGGAGCAGATTAGCCTGGCTGTGACAGGAAAAGTGTGGAGTGGAAAAGAATTGTATGGTCTGGTAAAAGCGGGAAACATGGAGGCAGAAGAAGTCTGGAGAAGATTTGGAGCAGATGTGGCGGCTGGCCTTCTTCCTGTGCTGGAGGAATATCAGCCGGATCTGCTGCTTCTGGGCGGACAGATTGCAAAAAGTTTTTCCTGGTTTGGAAAAGAACTGGAAAGAGAGTGCGAGAAAAGAAAGATTCGGATTCAGATAGAAACGGAAACATCCGGCCGTGCCATGGAAGGCCTGTTGTCACAGTTTCCTGAAAAAACACAATAGAGCAAAAATATTTTCAGAAACAAAAATACAATGCTATGGAGAGAAAAGAAGAAGGAGAAACTGCAAAAATGGATAGAAATCCGGGAGCACCGCCGCTGTATGCGCAGCTGGAACAGATTCTGAAACAGCAGATCGAATGCGGCACGTACAAAAAAGGAGATTTTCTGCCAACAGAAAAAGAGCTGATGGAAAAGTACGAGCTTTCGCGTGTGACAGTACGCCAGGCGATGACGAATCTGGTACAGAGCGGTTACGCCCGTGCACGGCGCGGCATCGGAACAGATGTTGTCTACGAGAAAGTCGAAGAGCAGATGGAAGGTGTCATCAGCTTCACGGAAGAAATGAAAAAGCATCATATCGAAATGCAGACAACATACTGCAAGATGGAACTGATCAGTCCCGGGGAAACGGTAGCAAGAAGTCTGCAGATTCCATTGACGGAGCCATGTTATTGCCTGAAACGTGTGAGGAATGCTGTGGGAAAACCCATGGTCTATACCATTACGTATCTGAAAAAAATCTGCGAACTGCCAACAGAGCCGGAGCCATACATGGAATCGCTGTATCAGTATCTGTGGGAGGAGCATGGAATCTATATTGAATCCGGCCGGGATACGCTTGAGGCGGCACTTCCATCGGAAGAGGTGCAGAAAGCACTGAAAATTGATGCGCAGATGCCTATTTTTATCCGGACACGGCAGACATTTCGGAAGGGCGGCGAGGTTTTTGAATATTCGATCTGCTATTATCCGGGAAATCGTTATAAGTACACGGTGGAACTGTAAACATATGACATGTAAAAAAACGAAACCGGACAGAAGTGCGAAATCCGCCAGATGCGAAAGCGTTGAAACAAAGATGATAGGTCTGATCGGCGCAGGAAACAACCCAATGGATGGAAGAAAAATTAAGAAAAGGAAAAGAATCCAAATGAATTTAAAAAAGAAATATGGAAACTACGAATTACATCCGCAAATGAAGATCACAGGATACGAAAATGAAATCTGGGATGAAAAAAAGGAGATCATCGAAGAATTAAAACGGGCGGTTCAGGAAAAACAGAAAGAAAAGAAAACCTGTATTCTTTCCTTTGATCTATACCCGGGTGTACGAAAAGAAGAAATAACGGAACTGGCCAATGCGCTGCAGCCGGACCGGATTTTTGATATCGAAGACTGTGCCAAAGACGAAGAAACGCTGTTAAGAGAATTTAACGATTACATCACCGATGACCGTGTTTTCGGCATTATGTGTCATAAAACCATAGACACCTGGTTTGAGAGCGAAAAGCTGGAAACCATGAAAAAAGCAATTGAGACAGAATGTGCGGAAGAAAAAGATACAAACGGTGGTCTGATCGTGATCGTTGGTACAGCGACAGAGCTTCTGGCCGAAGCAGATGTTCTTGTTTACTGTGATCTGACCCGCTGGGAAGTTCAGTTCCGCTACCGGAGCGGCATGCCAAACTGGCACAGTACCAATTACAACGATCCGATCCTGACGAAATATAAACGGGGATTTTTCATTGAATGGCGTCTGGCGGACCGCTATAAAAAAGAGCGGTATGAAAAATTCACGTATCTTCTGGATACGGAGAAAGAAAATGCGCCGGTTCTTACAACGGGAAATGCCTTCCGAGGCGCACTGCAGCAGCTTGCCAGACAGCCATTTCGTATGGAGCCGTATTTCGACCCTGGCGTATGGGGCGGTCAGTGGATGAAGGAAAACTTTGGTCTGGATGCATCGAAGGAAAATTTCGCGTGGAGCTTTGACGGAGTTCCGGAGGAAAACAGCCTGAATCTGGAAATCGGCGGAAAAGTCTTAAAAGTACCGGCACAGGATCTTGTCTTCTATGCGCCGCATGAACTGCTTGGTGAAAGAGTCCACGGCCGGTTCGGCGCAGAATTCCCGATCCGTTTTGACCTGCTGGATACGATGGGCGGTCAGAATCTTTCCCTGCAGGTACATCCGCTGACCGAATATATCTATGAAAAATTCGGCATGCCATATACGCAGGATGAGAGCTACTATCTTCTGGATGCCGATGAAGACGAGGAAACGTATGTATACCTCGGCCTCAAAGAAGGCGTGGATAAAAAAGAGATGGAGCGGGAACTCCGTGCAGCAGAAAAAGGAGAAGAGCTTTTCCCTGCGGAAAAAATATGTCAACAAAATTCCGGTCAAAAAAACACGATCATGTGCTGATCCCGGCAGGAACGGTGCACTGCTCAGGAAAAAACACAATGGTGCTGGAAATCAGTGCGACACCGTATATTTTTACCTTCAAACTCTGGGACTGGGGCCGCCTTGGCATGGATGGACTGCCGCGTCCGATCCACCTCGACCACGGTATGAAAAATATCCAGTGGAACCGCGATACCAAATGGGTGTACGACAATATCGTCGGCCAGCAGAAAACACTGGAAAAAACAGAAAACTGTGAAGTGGAGCGCACCGGACTGCACAGCCGCGAATTTATCGATACGATGCGCTACACACTTTCGGAAGTGTACACCGTTTCCATGGATGACACCGTTCACGTCATGAACCTGGTGGATGGACGCAGTGCTACGATTGAGAGCGTGGATGGAAGCTTTGCACCGTTTACGGTACATTACGCAGAAACCGCCATTGTTCCGGCAGCGGTCGGAACGTATCGGATTGTACCGAAAAAAGGCGAGACGATTAAAATGCTGGTAGCATCAGTGCGATAAGGGAAAAGTGATAAAAACTTATGGTAGCTGCATGGAAAAAAGAACGTAGAATTTTATATATTTCAGGAAGAATAATGTATGTTATTGGAGATTCTCCTGTGCTAAACTCTTTTTGCACAGGAGAACAGAAGAATATTTTAAGAATCCAAACAAGAGCACAGATATAAACGGCGGTAGGAAGATGGCGCCATGCCGGTTTGCTTTTTGAAAAAATTTGAAAAATAAAACTGGTTATCAAAACCGAGTGTATCTGCAATCTTGGAAATGGGCAGATCTGTAGAAGTTAAAAGCAGCGTTGCAGTTTCCACTTTTTTCTGTAGAATAAACTGTCCAGGAGAAATTCCCATGTGGGTCTGAAATAGTTTTGTAAAGTAACTGGAATGGTAGCCGGCCACTTCTGCCATCTGTTGTACGGTAATCTGCTCATGCAGATGTGTTTCAACATAGGCAATTGCACTGGAAAGTGGAGAATCAAAGGATTGTGGAATGAAAGAGACACTTCCAGGCGGGCAGCATTCAAAATAATAGCAGAGCAGATGAAAGACAGCCTGTTTGGCCTTCAAAGCGGAAGAAATATCCGTCTGCTTACAGGATTGAATAATGTCCTGAAAAATTCGCTGTGCTTTTTGCGGGTCTTTAGCATCAACACAAAGAGGAAACTGAACCAGCTGAAAGAGGTCCGTTTGCTGACAGGTAATCTGAAAATGGCAAAAATAGGTGCGATAGGGATTTTGAACATCTGTAAAAAAAGATTGATGCGTACAGGCTGGGAGCAGATATAACTGACCTGCGTGAGGATGCAATACTGTCTGGTCGACCTGAACTGTGCCTTCCCCCTGTATTACCAGCTGAAAGCTGGAAAAAGGAGGACGAGAGGAATCGCATTTCCAGGATTCATCGCAAATAATCAGATTAGCACGTTCGAGAATGACAGTTGCCTCCGGAGGCGATTTTTAATAAGTAATTCGTTTTCATTCATAAGTCGTTTCCACCTATACATTCTTCTGTGAATATAATAATTTTAAAAATAAATCATTGATAAATGAATGATATGGCATTACTGCAAGAACAATTGTTAGCATTCTAGCATAAAAAGGAGAAAATAGCAAATGACACACAAAATCAGAGAAGTCTACATCGTACATCATTCCCACACTGACGTGGGTTACACCGATCTGCAGGAGCAGGTTATCTACAATCAGGCAAACAACATCCGCAGGGCGGTCGAACTGATTGAAAATGGAATCAAAAACAACACAACCCAGAAAGATCTGAAATGGAACTGTGAGACATGGTACTGCGTGGAGCAGTTTTTCAAAATGGCAACGGAGGAAGAAAAAGAAAAGTTTTTCGATCTGGTAAAAAAAGGAAACATCGGTCTGTCTGCCAATTATCTGAACTTTAATGATCTTGCCGACTGCAAATATCTGAAAGAAAAAATCCATACGATGCAGGAAATCTGCGGCGAAAAAGGAATCCAGATCAAAACAGCCATGATTGCAGATATTAATGGTATCTCCATGGGACAGCGCGATGCCCTGATCGAAAACGGAGTAGAATTTTTGTATACCAATATCCATACCCATCACGGCATGTATCCGCTGTATCAGAACCAGAAACCGTATTTCTGGGAAAATGAGAACGGACAGCGTCTGCTGGTATGGAATGGTGAGCATTATAACCTGGGAAATGCCCTCGGCATTGTTCTGAACAAAAATGTTAATTTTATGACGGAAAACTACTTCGGCAAAAAGAATGGTGATGTGACAGGACTTCTGGAAAATCTGCACACGAATCTGGCTGCGAGCATAAAGGAATATGAAGAAAACGGTTATCCGTACGATTTCTATATCACCAGTGTTTCCGGCGTTTTTTCGGATAATGCGCCGATCAACCCGGCCATTGCAGATACGGTTGCGCTGTTTAATGAAAAATATGGCGAAGAAGTCACCATGCATATGGTGACGCTGCAGGAATTGTATGACAAGATCCGGGATAAAGTGCAGGATGCACCGGTGTATCGAGGTGCCATCAATGACTGGTGGGGCAATGGCGTTGGAAGTACACCATATGCGGTGAAACATTACAAAGAGGCCGTACGACTGAACCATATCTGCGACCGACTGGAAGAAAAAACAGGGGTACATAACGAAGAACTGATTCAGGCATATGGCGATAATTCTCTTTTATATGCAGAGCACACCTGGGGTCATTCTGCTACGGTAACGAATCCGTACGATACCATGGTGACAAATCTGGATATGCGGAAAAACAGTTATGCATCCAAAGCACATGAGGCAGCAGCGATGCGTAAAAATGAGCAGTGCCATAAACTGGGTGATATTCTGCGCTATTATAATCTGTCCGGTAAAGTGAAGGCGGTCTCCACAAGCCATCAAAAGAGAGTATTTCCGGTAGAATTTTACGTAGAAACCTTAAGTCTTTCTGCAGTTAAAGTAACCGATGACAAAACAAAACAGGAGATGGAGGTGCAGCTGTCTGCTCATCCGCGCGGAGTCCTGATAAGTTTTCTGGCAGAATTTGAGCCAATGGAAGAGAAAACG
>ENA-OQKJ01000227-OQKJ01000227.1-human-gut-metagenome-genome-assembly--contig:-NODE-227-length-14510-cov-2.650907_pt1 | contig 14510 bp, 16 predicted proteins | sample MGYA00242647_ERZ504795 | MGnify/ENA primary metagenome ERZ504795 (study PRJEB26092, sample SAMD00036398) | human gut metagenome | host: Homo sapiens | study: EMG produced TPA metagenomics assembly of...
TGAAACTGTTTTTCAGATTCTTGGAAAGGAAAAAAAGAGAATATGAATCAGACTGTGAAAATATTTTTTACCGATATGGATGATACCCTGCTGAATTCCGAAAAGCAGGTGACAAAAGAAAACATGGATGCCATTTCAGAGGCACTTGCTGCCGGCCACAAAATTGTGTTCAACACCGGCCGCCCGCTCTCCGGCTTTCTGCCGATCTTAAAAGAGCTCGGACTTGACCGCGAAGGCTGCTATGCCATCGCTTTCAACGGCGGACTGATTTACGACTGTGCTGCAAAGAAAACGCTGTACCGCCGCACGATTCCGCTCGAATATGCACGCGTGATCTTTGAAAAAACGCAGGAGGCAGGCCTCTACTGCCACACCTACTCCGACACCTCCCTTCTCTGCCGCCATGCAGGCGAGGAAACGCGCGTTTACACACAGGCAATCCACATTCCCGTCGTGGAAGATCCGCTTCTGCCGGAACACCTCGCCGAGGAACCATGCAAGATGATCGTGATTGATCTCCACGACCGTACAAAAATGGACGCTTACCGCGCTGCCATGGAGCCGTGGGCAAAAGGAAAAATTTCGATGTTCTACTCCAGCCCGCATTACCTCGAGCATGTCCCGGAACACGTTTCCAAGGGCCATGCCGTGAAAAAACTCTGCGAGCTTCTTCAGATTCCGCTTGCCAACACCGTGGCTGCCGGAGATCAGGAAAATGATATTTCGATGATCGAGGCAGCTGCCGTCGGTGCCGCCATGAAAAATGCGACCGATGCCGTAAAGGCGAGTGCCGATTATATCACGGAAAACGACTGCAATCACAGCGGCGTGGCGGAGATTCTTCGTAAGTTTATCCTTGCCTGATTCTGTTTCTGTGTCAGGAAACCTTCTTTTTCTTGTTTTCTTTGGCACTTTTTCCGAATTCTGTAAGATTTTACTTTCTTTTTTGTTGAAACTGTATTACAATAGTTTCAAAGGACGGCATTTGAAAGGAGACTTGAATCGAGATGTCACGAAAATCAAAACGTATTCTGCTTACTCTGGCTTCTGCCGCTGTCGGCGCAGCCTGCGGTGCGGCAGTCTATTTTATCCGGAAAGGAAAAGCAGATCTTGAAACAGATTTTGACGATTTTAAAGACGAATTTGAAGAGGAAGAGCCTGCTCCTGCTGAACGTACTTATACGACCCTTCCGAAAACGAAAGGTGCGGAGGATGCTGCACCGGATCCGAATCTGCAGCTTGCAATAAAGGTTACCGAAACAAGCTGATACAGAAGCTGAAAGACGAACCGACAGAGTCCGAAGAAGAAGACGCTGAAAAAGAAAGCTGTGCGGATCGTGAAGTTTCTCCACAGGAAGAAAGCGAAGTAACCACAGAATAAAACCCAAAAACAGAATATGAAACATAAGGAAGTAATTCCTGGGGAGGGTAAACCTCCCCTTTTTTATGGAAAGGAGATTGTTATGGAACTTGCAAAACGCGATGACGTTCCTGTAGAACTTACCTGGGACCTGTCTTTAATTTATCCAACCGAAGAGGCCATGCTGGCTGATGCGCAGAAAATGAAAGAATTAAGTCTTTCTATGGAAGCATCCTACAAAGGAAACCTCACCGATGCAGCCACGATCAACCACTGCCTCGACGATTACCAGGAGGTCTACCGTCTGATCACACTGACCGCCAACTACTGCGATCTCGCCGTCTCTGTCGACTATTACAACAGTGCAAACCAGACGCGCAACGACCGCATCAACAGCCTGATCTCTGAGATTTTCAGCCGTCTCACCTTTATCGAGAGCGAGCTTTCCGAACAGTCCGAGGATGTTTTGAACGAGGCCATGCAGCAGTCAGATACGAACCGCTGCTATCTCGCCGAGATTCTCCGCAACAAGGCACACCGCCTGAGTCCGGAAACCGAACGTGCCATTTCCGCTCTGTCCCAGACCTTCTCGGCTCCGTACCAGATCTACAACATGGCAAAGCTTGCCGATATGAAATTTGATTCTTTCACCGTAAACGGAACAGAATATCCGCTCGGCTACTCCCTGTTTGAGGATAATTACGAGTACGAAAAAGACACCGATATCCGCCGCAGTGCATTCTCCGCCTTTTCTACAAAAATCAGACAGTACGAAAATGTAACGGCAGCTGCTTACAATGCCCAGCTGCAGACAGAAAAGACCATGGCCACGCTGCGCGGCTTCGATTCCGTCATCGATTCTCTGCTGTTCCCGCAGCAGGTCAGCCGTGAGCTGTACAACCGCCAGATCGATCTCATCACCACCCGCCTGGCTCCGCATATGCGCAAATATGCCCGCCTGCTGAAAAAGGTTCACAACCTTGACCGCATGACCTTCGCCGATCTGAAAATCGCCGTCGACCCGGAGTACGATCCGTCTGTCACGATCGAGGAATCAAAACAGTACATCGAAAAAGGCCTTGCCATTCTCGGTGATGATTACGTTTCCATGATTCAGGAGGCCTACCAAAAACGCTGGGTTGACTTTGCACAGAACCAGGGAAAATCCACCGGCGGTTTCTGTGCCAGCCCGTACGGAAAAGGTTCCTTTATTCTCTTAAGCTGGAATAACCGCATGGCAGATGTTTTCACGCTGGCGCATGAACTCGGCCACGCCGGCCATTTCCGTCTCTGCAACGGCGCACAGGCGATTCTCGATACCGAGGTTTCCTCTTATTTTGTCGAGGCGCCGTCTACCATGAACGAGCTTCTGATGGCTCATTATCTGCTGAAAACGACCCCGGACAAACGGTTCCGCCGCTGGGTTTTAAGCTGTATGATCAGCAACACATATTATCATAACTTCGTCACCCATCTGATGGAGGCTGCTTACCAGCGCGAGGTTTACAAGCTCATCGATGCCGGCGACAGCGTACAGGCTGAGACGTTAAGCAGCATTATGAAAGAGACCCTGCAGAAGTTCTGGGGCGATGATGTGGAAATTTCCGATGACGCAGCACTCACCTGGATGCGCCAGCCGCATTACTATATGGGACTTTACTCCTACACCTACAGCGCCGGACTGACCGTTGCCACACAGGTCTGCAAGCGCATCGAAACCGAAGGCCAGACCGCTGTCGATGACTGGAAAAAGGTACTGACCGCCGGAAGCACGAAGACACCGGAAGCGCTGGCAAAAATGGCCGGCGTTGATATCTCGACGGATGCACCGCTTCTCGATACGATCGAGACGATTGGATCGATCATCGATGAGATCTGCGAGCTGACCGAAGAGCTGGGCTGCTGATCCTAGTCCGCATTGTAACTCTCTATCAAACAGTAAAAACGGATTGTTCCGTCAGTTTTTGTTACTGGCGAAGCTAATCCGTTTTTTTCTATTATCTTTTTTCTACGTCATTCCAGCACTTTTTCAGAATCGCAGCTGCCTCTGCAATCTCCTCCTCAGAAAGCCCGGCGTACCCAAGCAGCACTGTGCCGCCCTGTGCGGGATCTGCGGCAGCGCCGATGCAGTACCGTTCCAGCCCGTACACGCGCACACCATCCTCTTTTTGCCCGCTGCACCGCCTCCGCTTCGGAGAGTCCTCTCGGCAGGTGGACCAGCACATGGACGCCCGCATTCTCGCCGGACACCGTGTACTCCCGCCCAAACTCCTTCAGAAGCCGGATCAGCAGGTCGTGTTTCCCTTTATACTGTGCACGCATCCGGTTCAGATGGCGCTCGAACGCGCCGCTCCGCATAAACTCTTCCAGAATCTTCTGGTCCGTCTTCGAAACTGTCGCGGAAAAGCATCTTCCGTTCTCCTCGTAGGCAGGCAGCAGCGTCTCCGGCAGCACCATGTAGCTGATGCGGATGGACGGCGCAATCGCCCGCGAAAACGTTCCAAGATAGATCACTTTTCCCTCTGTGTCATTGCCCTGCAGTGCCGGGATCGGGCGGCCCTTGTAGCGGAATTCACTGTCGTAATCATCCTCAATCAGATACCGCCCATTTTCCCTCGATGCCCACGCAAGGAGCTGCATCCGCCGCTTCATCGGCATGACCATGCCCATCGGGAACTGGTGCGACGGCATGATGTACGCCAGATCCGCCCCGCTTTTTTCCAGCTCCGCCGGCCGCATGCCCGCTTCGTCCATCGAAATCGTACACATCGCATAGCCAAGCTTCGCAAAAACAGCGGTAGGCACTGATGTAGGTCGGTATTTTCCATCGCCACTTTATGGCCACGCCCTAAGATCACCGAAAGCAGCACCAGCAGATAATCATTTCCCCGCTCCGACGATGATCTGCTCCGTGCGGCAGTTCACGCCGCGTGCGTGGTGCAGATAGTCGCGGATTGCCTCCCGAAGACCGTGCTCGCCCTTCGCATCCCCGAGCTGGAACAGGCTGTCATCTGCGTCCAGCAGGACTTCTTTCGAGATCTTCTTCCAGCTGTTCTGCGGAAATCCGCCCGGCGCCGTACCGGTCACGGCAAAATCGTAGCTGAACGGCATCTGTTCCGCGGCATCATCCTCTTTTGTCTCCTCTTTCTTTTCATCGAGGCGGTACAGCCCCTCAATCTCACAGACAAAGTAGCCTTTGCACGGCACACTCTCCAGATACCCTTCGGATACCAGCTGCTCATACGCCAGATCCACGGTACTCCGGCTCACCGACAGATAGCCCGAAAGCGCCCGCGCCGACGGCAGCCGCTCCCCTGCACGGATCCGTCCGCCGCGGATTTCCTCGCGGATAAAACCGTAGATCTGCTCATAGAGCGGTGTCTTCCGATGCGGATCCAGCGAAATCGTCAATTCATTCATCTTCCCATCTCCCTGACAAAAAGAACAGCCGCTTGGGATGTCGGTTTCATCCAGGCGGCTGCTCTGTTCCATTTCAAAATTCTTATTTATTTCGCTGCCGGCAGCTTGAAAGAGCTCTTCAGAGATACGATACGGTTGAACACCAACGCATCCTCTTTGGAATCTTTTGCGTCTACACAGAAGAATCCGTTTCTGACAAACTGGAAGCTGTCATATGCTTTCGCATCTTTTAAAGACGGCTCCAGATAGCACTCTTTTAATACGGTCAGGGAATTCGGATTCAGGTTCATGGAACCATCCTCGTTGTAAACGCCCTTCTCCTCGTCGATCAGGTTTTCGTACAGACGGCACTCTGCTTTGACAGCGGTCTTTGCTGCTACCCAGTGGATTGTTCCTTTTACTTTTCTTCCGTCCGGGGAATTTCCTCCCTTGGACTCCGGATCGTACGTTCCATGGATTACGGTAATATTTCCGTTCTCGTCTTTCTCGCATCCGGTGCAGGTGACGAAGTATGCGTTCATCAGGCGGACTTCATTGCCCGGGAACATACGGAAGTATTTGCGGACCGGCTCCTCCATGAAGTCTTCGCGCTCGATGTACAGTTCTCTTCCGAACGGTACCTGACGGCTGCCAAGCTCCGGATTCTCGAGGTTATTCTGTACTTCCAGCATCTCAATCTGGTCTTCCGGATAGTTGTCGATGACAAGTTTCACCGGATTTAAGACTGCCATGGTACGGGCTTTTTTCAGCTTCAGATCCTCGCGGATGCAGTACTCCAGCATCGCATAGTCAACGGAGCTGTTTGCTTTTGATACACCGCACAGATCTACGAATTTCTTGATGGACTCCGGTGTAAAGCCTCTGCGGCGGAGTGCTGCGATGGATACGAGACGCGGGTCATCCCAGCCGTCTACCACGCCGTCCTCTACCAGCTTTTTGATGTAACGTTTTCCGGTAACCACGTTGGTCAGATACAGCTTTGCAAACTCAATCTGGCGCGGCGGCATCGGATATTCCAGCTCGCGTACAACCCAGTCGTACAGCGGACGGTGGTCCTCAAACTCCAGCGTACAGATAGAATGGGTAATGCCTTCGATGGCGTCCTCGATCGGATGCGCGAAGTCGTACATCGGGTAGATGCACCAGGTATCGCCGGTTCTGTGGTGATGCATATGGGCTACACGGTAGATAACCGGGTCTCTCATGTTGATGTTCGGTGATGCCATATCGATTTTCGCACGGAGTACTTTGCTTCCGTCCTCGAACTCGCCGTTTTTCATGCGCTCGAACAGGTCCAGGTTTTCCTCTACGGAACGATTGCGGTACGGGCTCTCTTTTCCAGGCTCGGTTAAGGTTCCGCGGTACTCACGGATCTCCTCTGCGGACAGATCGCAGACGAATTGCTTTTCCTTTTAGATCAGTTTTACGGCTGCCTCATACATCTGTGGGAAATAATCGGATGCGTAGTACAGATGATCTTTCCAGTCTGCACCAAGCCACTGGATATCGGCTTTGATGGAATCAACAAACTCGGTTTCTCTTTCGTCGGGTTTGTATCATCGAAACGCATGTGGAACTCTCCGTTGTACTCCTGTGATAAACCGTAGTTTAACAGGATGGATTTTGCATGTCCGATATGAAGATAGCCGTTTGGCTCCGGCGGGAATCGTGTGCATACATGGTCGTAAACGCCCTCTGCCAGATCTTTGTCAATCGCAAGCTCGATAAAATTTTTGGAAACAACTTCTTTTTCTTCCATAATAAGGTCAGGCCTCCCTCGAATCTTTTCGTTTGGAGCACTGTCCCGAAAAGGGCGCAAAATGCTCTGTGTATTCTATCACTATAACACAAAAGCATTCTCCTGCAAAGCATTTTTTTCGGTACACAAAGCCGCCGGAGCGGACCGGTGCCTATTCTTCTGCCTCGTGTGCGGTCACCTGGCGGTGCTCCACGGAGGTCGAGAACACGATCTGCGTCCGCGTCCGTCCAAAATGCTGCAGCTCGCCGATAAACTGGTCGAGCTCAATGGTGCTAACAAAAAGGCCCTCAATGAGCATGGAGTAATCACCGGTAACGCAATTACATTCCACGACATTGTGGACCTTTTCAATATAGGGATAAAATTCTTTTTTCTGAACCGGCTCAACCTCGAGGTTGATGAACGCTTTGATCGGATATCCCAAAAGCGCCGGATTTAATTTGACCTGATATCCTGTAATGTAGCCTTCCTTCTCCAGCCGCTCAATTCTGGCGGAAACTGCCGGGGAAGGATAAAAATACGTGTTCCGCGATTTCTTTCAGCGGCATCCTGGCGTTTTCCCGAAGGAGATTCAGGATTTTTTGCATCGATGTGATCGAGCTCATGGCGCATCGCATCGTTCTTGCTTTTTTCATGTTTCATACGCTGCTCTCCTGTTTTTTCACTTTTATACTGTTCAGCATATCACGTTCGCCGTTTTTTGTCTACGAAAACGTGTCCTCGCGGAAACTGCTTTCGAAAAATAAGTAAAAGTGTCTCTTTCCCTTGGTATTTAAAATCAAACACAAAAATAAATAAGATTCCACAGTTCTTCTGCGGCGGTATTTACAAATTTCTACCCTGGTGTTATTCTTCCGGTATCGAAAGGCAAAGCAAGAATTGTTTCAGACAATATACACAACTCAATGCGTGCAGAAAGAAGGAGATTATTATGAAGACAAGAATTGAAGCAGATTCCATTGGTTCCCTTGAAGTCCCATCCGACGCCTACTACGGGGTACAGTCCCTGCGGGCAAAACGGAATTTTCCCATCACGGGAACGTCGATCCACCCGGTCATGATCCAGAATCTGGCGAAAATTAAAAAGGCAGCTGCCATCTCCAACCGCGAAGCACAGAGACTGCCGGAGGAAAAGCGGCTGCCATTATCTATGCCTGTGATGAAATCATTGCCGGCAAATTAAAAGACCAGTTCATCGTTGACGGCATCCAGGGCGGCGCCGGAACGAGTGCTAATATGAACGCAAACGAAGTCATCGCAAACCGCGCCATCGAAATCCTGGGCGGCACCAAGGGTGATTATACCATTGTCCACCCGAATGACCACGTCAACATGGCACAGTCCACAAACGACGTTATCCCAAGTGCAGGAAAACTGACCGTGCTCGATCTGCTCCCGGATCTTCTGCATGCGCTCGAGTCACTCCACGCAGCACTGCTCGATAAGTCCCAGGAATTTGACCACATTTTAAAGATGGGAAGAACCCAGCTTGAGGACGCTGTTCCGATGCGTCTCGGCCAGAGCTTCCACGCTTACGCAACGATGATCGAGCGTGATATCCGCCGGATCGAACGCGCCAGAAAAGAGCTGTTCACCCTGAACCTCGGCGGAACAGCCATCGGTACGACGATCAATGCTTCCGATTACTATCTCCACCACATCGTGCCGACCCTCGCTGCTGTGACAGGCTATCCGCTGATGCAGGCGGACGATCTGTTTGACGCGACGGAGAACCTCGACGGATTTGTGACGATCTCCAACACGTTAAAGACCTGCGCCGTCAACCTCTCCAAGATGTGCAACGACCTGCGCCTGCTGTCCAGCGGACCGCGAACCGGATTCGGCGAGATCAACCTGCCGCCGATGCAGAACGGATCCTCGATTATGCCGGGCAAGATCAACCCGGTGATCCCGGAGGTTGTGACACAGGTTGCCTTCCATGTCATCGGAAACGACACCACAATCACGATGGCGGCTGAGGCTGGCCAGATGGAGCTGAACGCGTTTGAGCCGGTTGTCTTCTACTCCCTGTTCTCTTCCATCACCTCGATGACAGGCGCTGTGAATACGCTTGTGAAGAACTGTATTCTCGGCATTACCGCAAATGAGAAACGGTGCGAGGATCTCGTTTCGAAGAGTGTCGGCATCACAACGGCGCTCTGCCCGTATATCGGATACCAGAAAGCGGCCTCGATTGCAAAGAAATCGCTGAAGACGGGCGAGAGTGTTACTTCTCTGGTTCTGAAAGACGAACTGCTGACACAGAAACAGCTCGACGACATTCTCGATCCGTACGCTCTGACCGGACCGGAACTGCCGGCAGAAGACGATCTGGCTGGCTGAATGTAACTGCTGCTTTCCTTCATAATTTCTTAACGATACGCAAAAAGGCTTCCCGGATTTCCTTGCTGTCCGGGAAGCCTTTTTCTGTCGTTTTCTTTTGTATCAAACTCTGTTTAAATTCTCGCTACGCCGCTCTTTCTTGCTGCCTCTGCAACGGCTGCTGCCACCGCATCTTTGACACGCGGATCAAAGGCGGCCGGCAGGATATAGTCTGCATTCAGTTCCTCGTCGCTTACCAGACCGGCAATTGCGTAAGCTGCTGCGACCTTCATTTCATCGTTGATATCAGATGCTCTCACATCGAGCGCTCCGCGGAAGATGCCCGGGAAGCAGAGTACGTTGTTGACCTGGTTCGGGTAATCGCTTCTTCCTGTGCTGACAACGGCTGCTCCTGCTGCTTTCGCCTCGTCCGGGAAAATCTCCGGCGTCGGATTTGCGCAGGCAAAGATGATCGGATCTTTTGCCATCGTACGTACCATATCGGGAGTGAGCGTACCCGGCGCAGAAACGCCAATAAAAATATCGGCTCCTTTGATTACCTCTGCAAGCGTGCCCTTCTCATGGTTGTAGTTTGTGATCTTCGCCATCTCCTCTTTGATCGGGTTGAGGCCGTCGCGTCCCTCGTAAATCGCACCTTTGCGGTCTGTCATGATGACGTTTTTGAGACCCATCGAAATCAGCAGGCGGATAATGGCGATTCCGGCTGCACCGGCTCCTGAGGTAACAATTTTGACTTCATCCAGTTTCTTTCCAACCAGTTTCAGCGCATTGATGACACCGGCCAGTGTGATCACGGCTGTTCCATGCTGATCATCGTGGAAAATCGGAATATCACAGCATTCCTTTAATTTCTTCTCGATCTCAAAACATCTCGGTGCGGAGATGTCCTCCAGGTTGACACCGCCGAAGCTTCCTGCGAGAAGACGCACGGTATTGACAATATCATCCACATCCTTGCTGCGCACGCAGAGCGGGATTGCATCGACACCACCGAATTCTTTAAACAGCACGCATTTTCCTTCCATGACCGGCATGCCGGCCTCCGGGCCGATATCTCCAAGTCCGAGAACTGCGGTTCCATCTGTAACAACAGCTACCGTGTTCCATCTTCTGGTCAGCTCGTAGCTCTTGTTGACATCTTTCTGAATTTCCAGGCACGGCGCCGCCACACCCGGTGTATAGGCAAGACTCAAGGCATCTTTTGTATCTACGGCCGCCCGGGAAGTGACCTCAAGCTTTCCGCGTAATTCATAGTGCATTTTTAATGATTCTTTTGCGTAATCCATCGCTTTTTTCCTCCATTTCATGTGTGACTGCGTCTCATTAATAATAGGAAGAGAGATTCACGCGTCACACGGGATGTCTGTTCGCTGCACCCCTATTATAACAAGCGTTCTCTAAATTTCAACCGGTGTTTTGATTAATGAAAAAATTTCCACTTTTCCGCCAAAAACAGCTGCTTCATTTGCGAAATTTTATCAAAAATACTCTTTTTCTTTCTCTCAGCCGCAGTCCGATCCTGCCCGGAGGGCTTTTTTTGCTTTACAGTAAAATTCAACTAAAGTTTTTTATAAAGCAAAAAATCTGCCCGCCTCCATCCTTTTCAGACTGGAAAACAGACAGATTTTTTTCTTTACTCCGCCACTAATATTCTGCAGCCAGACTCCTTTCTTGACAAGGACAAATCCAATCACGCACTTGATCAGGTCAACCGACATAACCATAAAGTAGATTGCGTAGATCGAAAGTCCGGTAAAACGGCTCAGGCAGAAAGCCACCGGCACACTGACAACCCAGATGAAGACGCTGTCGAACAGGAACGTGATGATCGTTTTTCCACCGGAGCGCAGGGTAAAGTAGCTTGCATGCAGGAATGCATTGACTGGCATGAACATGGCCACTTCCACGATGAAGATTGCCGCCATGTGGCGTACTTCGTCCGTCGTGTTGTAGAGGCGTGGGAAGAGCGGAGCCACGAGCGCCATCAGCGCGCCGATCACAATGCAGAGTAATACGGAAAACGTGATCAGCTTCGTATCGGTATCCTTTGCCTCTTCCATCCTTCCGGCTCCGAGGAGCTGTCCGACGATGATGGCAACGGAATCGCCGAGTGCGATGAAAACGACGTTGAACAGGTTCGAGATCGTGTTGGAGATATTCATCGCGGCTACGACATTCAGTCCACGCACGGAGTAACACTGCATCAGGATCGCAACGCCGCCTGCCCAGAACGTTTCGTTCAGCATCAGCGGTGTTCCTTTGATGAGGATCTGTTTCGTCAAAGCCGCCGGAACACGGATCGTGCGGTACAGATGCTTCGTAAAACGATATTTTTCTTGTTTCCGTGCGTGCGGATCAGCACGATCGCCATCTCCACGTAACGGGACAGCACCGTTGCAACTGCCGCGCCGACAACTCCGAGCTGCGGTGCGCCGAATTTTCCGTAGATTAAAATATAATTAAAAATCAGATTGACAAATACGGCTGTGATACCGGCCTTCATCGGAAGCATCGTCTCGCCGCATTCGCGCAGCGTGCTGGCATAAAGCTGCACAAACAGGAACGGCGGAAGTCCTACCAGCATGACCTTCATATAAGAAATGCCATAGGCTAATGTCGCATTCATGTCCTGGCTTCCCTGATCTCCTGTCAGGTAGAGACGAATCAGAGGCTCGTGCGCACCAAGGAAAATAGTGATTGCCGCTGCCGTCAGGATCACGCCGATCCAGAGCTTGAAGCGGAAGGTGTTTCGCACACCCTCGTCGTTGCCCTGTCCGAAATACTGCGCAGTGAAAATTCCTGCACCGGATACCCCTCCGAAAATGCAAAGGTTATAGATAAAAAGAAGCTGGTTGACAATTGCAACGCCGGACATCTGCTCGGTACCGACCTGTCCTACCATGATGTTGTCGAGAAGACTGACAAAGTTGGTGATACCGTTCTGAATCATAATCGGCATCGCAACGCCAAGTACCATCAGGTAAAACCGTTTGTTCCCAATAAATTTTCTGTGTTTCTGCATGGTTTCCCCCTTTTCTTGCTGTATAAAATAAATGACATAAATCGGAGCCTTTCTGGATTTCTCCAGGCAGGCCCCGAACAGTAATGCTTATTATACACGATTCATGTTTAGAAAGAAAGATCCTTTTTATCTTTTTTCTGGCTTTTTTTGACATCTTAATTTCAGAGCATCAAACAGCCTCAACGATAAGATAAGCATAACTCCCCATATTACCCATGCCGCAAAGCACCCAATTCCCTGATGGCGGATATCTACCATTATTCCAACAATAAAAGGAAGTGACATAAACATAATTACTGCCATTATAAAATCAAAAATAATGTATAACACTATGTTTACCTTCCCTATTAAGAATCTGCTGTTTGATATTCATCCTGTATTTTCTGATTTGCCGCCTGACCAATATTAAGCTTTTCAAACATTTCTTCTGTATCCAGACTTCTGCTGTAGTACGCAGTCATCATATCCGCTGTGATCGATTTTCCAAATCTTCTGGGGCGGCTGTTGCAGATAAACTTCGATGTTGTGTCAATCACACTGTTGGTGTATTCCAGCAATCCTGTTTTATCGATATATATTCTTGAGTTTAATACGTCCTGAAAAGCATTCACCTTTGAATTTAAAAAATCGTCCCACAGCATGCCGCAAATTTTTCCACCAGCGCCACTGCCACCTTCATCACCCCGGCCAGTACCATCACAAAGATTGGGTTCTTTTTGCCTTTCTGCAGCAGAATGAGGCTGATGATAAAGATCACGACAAGACTCCAGTTCGTCTGCGCCAGCCGGATCACGGTATCTCCTTCACTACTCCAAAACGCCGTGACCAGAATTGAAATCCCTGCGGAACCGATCATCGCCACAACCGCCGGGCGGAGGGAGTGGAGGATTCCCTGGAGCATTGCCATTTCGCGGTATTTTAAATATAGCTTCGCAAGCAGTGTGACGAGAATACACGACGGCAGAATACATCCAAACGTTGCCACGAGCGCTCCTGGGATGCCTGCGATTTTAATTCCGACGAAGGTTGCCGAATTGACTGCGATCGGCCCCGGTGTCATCTGAGAGATGGTGATAAGATCCGTAAACTCCGACATCGAAAGCCAGCCGTGTCCCTGCACCACCTGTCCCTGAATCAGCGGCATGGCCGCATAGCCTCCGCCGAAGCTGAGCAGGCCGATCTGGAAAAAGCTTAAAAATAGCTGAAAATAAATCATTTCGCACCCCTCCGTTTCGCCAGAATCGTCCGCACCGCACCGATGGCACCGCAGACCAGTACAATATAAATCACGTTGACCTTGAAAAACAGGCTGCTGCAAACGCACAGACAAGAATCACCAGCGACAGCGGATCTTTTCTTTCACAACCCCGGCTCCCATCTCATACGTCACGGATGCAATCACGGCTCCGACGCCTGCCTGCATTCCTTCGAGCATCTGGCTCACGAAAAAATTATCCCGGAACGCCTGATAGCAGACCGAAATCACAGAGATAATCAGAAACGGCGGAATAATCGTTCCAATAATCGAAACCAGCACACCAATCATCCCCGCCAGTTTATACCCGACAACAATCGCCCCATTCACCGCAATCGGCCCCGGCGATGACTGCGCAATCGCCACCAGATCGAGCATCTCATTCTCCTCTATCCAGTGGTACTCATCCACAAATTTCTTCTTCATCAGCGTCACAATCACATAACCGCCGCCGAACGTAAATGCACTCAGATACAGCGTGGAAAGGAACAGTTTTTGCAGTACCTTACTTTTTGACTCCATTGTTTTCTTCACCTCATTTTTTTCTGTTGTACCTATTCTACCATCTTTGGCACCAAAAAGCGACCCACTTGTTTTCACAAATAAGTCGCTCTTCTCGTTTTCCTATCTTATTTCTCTGCACACAGCTCCACAAACACCTGCACTGCCTCGTTTGCATTGCCGTACACGCCTGCTCCAATGCCGCGCGGATGGAATCCGGCACGCTGCCGTCGTTGATAAAACTTGCCTCAATATTTTTTGCATCCCGAAGCCCCGCATACCGCTCATCGGTTCCGTTTTCTGCCACCGACGGCAGGCCTTTAATACTGGCCATCTCGTCGATCTCTTTTTCCTGCATCATAAAGCGCAGAAACTCAACCGCGATCTCTTTCTCTTCGCTGTCTTTGTTGACCGAAAATCCATACCACGGCTGCTGGTACGCGTAAGCGCCCTTGTCCCCGAGCGGTGCGTATAAGAATTCGTATTCAAACGGATTTGCGCTGAATGTCTCCGATTTGGATTCTCTCTTTTTCATGCCGCTGACACACTCGGCATTGCAGACATAGAACGGCATATCCAGATCGGTTCCGGCAATGTTCGAATAATAGAAATAACAGTCCTGTCCTTTGGAATCCTTATATTCGAGCTTTCTTTCCCCCAAGCGAATGACGCATCTTCTTTTTCCCTCACAATCATAACTGTACCTTTTGTAATAGTGTCTTTTTCTTCCTGCCCATCTCCTGCTGTTTTTTATATAACGAAAAGATCCCGGTTTCCCGGGATCTTTCTTAGTAAGCTGATGACGGGAATCGAACCCGTGACCTCCGCCTTACCAAGGCGACGCTCTACC
>ENA-OQKJ01000231-OQKJ01000231.1-human-gut-metagenome-genome-assembly--contig:-NODE-231-length-14460-cov-2.444289_pt1 | contig 14460 bp, 11 predicted proteins | sample MGYA00242647_ERZ504795 | MGnify/ENA primary metagenome ERZ504795 (study PRJEB26092, sample SAMD00036398) | human gut metagenome | host: Homo sapiens | study: EMG produced TPA metagenomics assembly of...
ACCGCAAAATATGCCCCACATCCTTGATTTTTTGCAGTCTTAAGCCATGTTTTTGTCGATCATCTTTACCGCCGTCCGAATTGGCAGCATCAAAGACCAGCACACTGCCGGGGAAAGCGTCCGCCATCCCCCGCACCAGTTCCCGGACCTGCTGGGTCAGAAAGTAATAGAACACCCCGGAGGCAAAGAACACCGCCCCGCGGAGGCATCGATTTTGCTAAACCATGCGGTGTCTTTCAGGTCGCAGGGGATATTTTGTTCTCGATCCCCGGCGGGCAGTAGCTGCTGCCGCAAGGCGATCACATCCGGGAAGTCCAGATTGTAGATCTTGCATCTACCGTTGTCGCAGGTTCTGCCGGTGTTGTCCAGCCCGCAGCCCAGATTGACCACCGCCGCATTGGGGTGGCCTTTCAGGTAATCCCGCACCTCGAAAGCAAGATCACTCTGCCGTGTGGCCACCTCCAGCGCACCAAAGCGCTGCATCAGGTTGCGGGAGTTTTTCTCTGCCTCTGAAAAGTCGTAGTCGATCTGGTCGAGCAGACGAACCGCTGTTTCATCCCTGGTAAAGGTTCGGGTACAACTCCGTACACAGCTTCCGGGAATACAGCGGGAGGATCAGCGTCTCCTTGCACGGTGTTTTTCTCAATTTTACATTTCATAGGTTTACTTCCTCAGTAGAATAAAAACTGTCATAATTGCCGCCAGCATAGCCGTCTATGACCGTCATGCCTATCGCCATGTGCAGGATGGATGCAAAAAATGCCCGTGCTTTGATACCCCTACTTCCGCGCCGTGACGCAGAGCCACTTTTTCTTTTTGTGTATCTGCACCTCGTGAAAACCCGCCTGCTCCAGACATGCCTTTAATTCAATGTCCTTGTAGATGGTCATGCCGCCGATGATCTGCGTCCACCTCTCGTCCTTGTCCGTATCGCCATTGCTCTCGTTGCAGATGAGAATTGTCCCGCCTGGCTTCAGCGTCCGCCAGACCTCACGGAAGCATCGGGGCAAATCAGGCCAAAAATAGACGGTCTCAAAGGCCGTGGCGGCATCGAAGTAGCTATCCTCAAACACCATATCCGCCACACTGCCTTGCAGAACGGCGCAACGCCCCTCCTGAATTGCAATTCGGTTGAGCTTTCTAGTCTTCTCCACGCTGACGGGCGAATAGTCGACGCCCTTGACGACGCCATGCGGGCATTTTTTCAGCAGCCGTTTTATGTTCGCCCCGCCGCCGCAGCCGCAATCCAGCACCTTGGCATTTGGCGCAAGTCGTAGAAATCGAAGTCCCCACCGCGCCACAGGGCTGTGGCCCAGGTTCATCATGGCAACCATAAGTTTTCCGCCGAGGCCCACGGGCTTGCGGGTGTTTTCAAAGAACGACATCTGCCCCCTCCGATTTTGTGCATTCCGCATAGGTCAACGGGAACGAGGCCTTCAACACCGCGCTTTTCTGCACCGCCCAGCCGTTTTGACGCAGGAAACGTAGGTATTCCTCGCTTGTCCACCTGCTGTGGAGGGGGAATCCCGCCATACTCATGAAAAAGGCTTTTGCCTTGCCGGAAACCGAGTTCTCCGCGTGGGTGAAGGTTGGCGCGATGAGCACGCCGTCGTCCTTCAGCACCCGCCTGATTTCTTGCAGGGCCTTTTCCGGATGCGGCACTATGTGAAGCGCGTTGGACGCAATCACCACTTCGAAGGACTTCTGTGCATAGGGCAGGTGGAACATATCTTGTACGGAAAAGTGCAGCTTTGCGGATTGAATGTCCCGTTTTGCTTCAAGGATCATCTTTGCAGAAGCGTCCGTAGCCTCGATGTGTGCCGCCGCATTCACGATGCTCTTTGCGATAAGCCCCGTGCCGGTGGCAACCTCCAGTACGGTTTTTGCTTTCACTACCGGCCGGATCAGCCCATACATCTTCTCATACGCCGCCCGGTCCTTTCGCATGAAACGGTCGTACCGACCGGCATTCTTGTCCCAGAAGCCCTTGCGTTCGTGCATGGCTATCGCCCCCAAACAGTTAGAGCCATCTAACTATAACACACGAATCATACAGTAAGATAAGGCTAACCTTTTTTCTTGGCTAAGATGCATCTCTTCGGTTTTTGCTTATAACAGCGCGAGTCAGATACTAGGCTGGAGCTGAAGAAGGAGCTCGGCGGATAGATAGGTCGATACCGGTTCCCGGAACGGTGATCCAGCCAATTACACCAGGGCTCTAGTCATTGAGTGGGAATAGAAAATTCCTTAGTTATGGGGGTAAAAATATGATTCCCTTTAGGATAAACCCCCATGACTATATGAATTGACCTGCTGACTTTAATGAAGATTGGAGGGTAACGGCCAGGGGTGACGGCCCAGCGAGTGCTATTTTGCGAGCTATGCGCATTGAAAGCGACCTCTCGTGGTATAAACTACTTGCCGGAAGCTGCGGCTTTCAGAGTACGGCTTACGTGTACGTTTAACCTCCGTGGGCGATGGGGTGCCGCAAAGCGTAGAATATCGCCCACCTGTAGGGGCCCGCAGCGATGCGGGCCCCGCTTCGTATGAAGGGGGCGTAACCGATGAAGATTGTATCCATCCCCAGGACTTCTTCGTCCACGCCGAGGGCGACCGCGAGCTCATGCTTAAGCACAATCGTCCCTGCATCGTAGTGGTGAGGCTGCGTTTCCGCGGGAAGCGCAGGGACTTCGCCGTGCCGCTGCGTTCCAACATCGCCCCTAACGTGCCCAAAGACCAGTACTTTGCGTTGCCACCCCGCCCCACGACGCGCCCCAACTGCCGCCACGGCATCCACTACATCAAGATGTTCCCCATAACCAGGCCTACCAGCGCCGCTTCAGGACCGAGGGCTCGGCCTACTACGAGACGCTCCAACGCATCATCGACGGCAGCACCAAGCGCATTGTCTCAGAGTGCCAGGCATACCTCGACCGCTACGAGCAGGAGGGAAGGCCTCGCTTTGCCGTCGACATCGACCGCATCGTGGTGCTGCTGGAGGGCGAGAAGTAGGGCACCTCGGCTCAGTCTCGAGCCATACAGAGTCGCTCCGCATTTTTGAACGCCGTGTGTGCGTCCCAAATACTTGAGAAACAAGCTGTGAAGTGCGGCGGCGCGCCCGTGCCCGTGCATAGCCGTCACCATCAGCGTCTACGCGGCGTCGGCTTCAAGTGGAACTGGCCCCACTGCTGTATATGGTTTGCCTTGCTGCACATGGCGATCAATGCCCACGATGCTTCTGCTTGCGCTTCAGCTTTCGCTGCTCGAAGCGCGCCTCCGCCTCATCCGCGCGACGCTGGCTTCTTGCGCGGGCTGACTCCCGTTTCATTGTCTCCCGCTGACTCGCGAGCACCTGCTGCGCCCTGGTGCCCATCGCCGGCTGCTTAAGGGCCTTCGACGCCTCGCGGGCGCGGCGCTTGGGGTTCCTCGCGGGCTTTGCTCGCCTCGCGGGATCGTCACCGAAGAAACGGCGAGCTCGCCCAGTTTGCTTGTAACGAATCGCAGGATTTCCTCATCGGACGGTTCCGCGCCGAAGACGATGCGGGCGGCGCCGTATCTGCCGTCCTCGACATGCTCCGCCAGCCCGACCCAGAATTGGCCGTCGTGATATACGGTCAGGGTGGATGACACGCTGATCTGCATGGTTGGTTCCTCCTTTATGTAGATGACCATGCAGAGAAGGGACAACCAAGGAGGCAGGTTACTGATGCGGACTCCCGCACGCCCACGACTACCCGACGGGGACTGTGTTTTCATCTCTGGTGCCCGCATTGTAGCACGCGCGGATTTACGATGTTGATCGCCGGCGCCTAGGCGGAGATGAAGGCGGTTCGATCTAGGTCAAGCCGGTCGCTCGTTCATGAAGCGGCCGATTCCCTGAAAATAAAAGGCGCCCAGGAGGACACCTACAGGCTATCTTCGAAATACTTGGTTTGGGGCAGACGGAGGAAAAAATAGGGCAGAATCGCTCTCACGATCCCGCCCCGCAAACCCGAGGGTTTCTAACTGGCTCCATTATTCCGGGCTTCTCAGTTCTGTCATTGACCCAGGTATCACCCGTCTCCTATAGCGAGTGAATATAAAAATAGGGCAGAGTCGCTTGCGCAAGTCCGCCCCTAAAACCGTGAAGGTTTTGCTATCTGCAGGCTATTCTACCAACCCGAGCGATTCTGTCAACCTGCGAAGGAACTCGAGCGCGGAGCGAGCTGCGGCGTCGGGCCCCTTGTCGGGCAGCGCCTCGGTTTCTCCGTCGGCCCTGGCGAACATCTCGGCGAGCTCGGATGCGGCGCGCGAGCGCGAGGAGCCCTCGGGTACCAAGCCGGAGTGCGCCACGAGCACGGTCGCGACCTCCTGCATGGCCGTATTCCCCATCCACTTCCTCCTGGTCGCCTTGGGGATTCCCACGGCGGCGACCCTTCGGGAGACGCCACTGGACGCCGAGCCCCGGGCGGCGCCCCTCTCGGCGAAGCAGTTGATCAGGCACGAGCCGTGCGCGGCGCAGTTGCGGACGGACTTCACGCGCTTGAGGTCGTAGTGGGAGGCCTCGAAGCGCCTGTCGCCCCATCGCCTGGCGCAGAAGCGCACGAAGTCGATGAGGGTGCCGAACGAGGTGAGCTCAAGGAAGGCCCAGGCAGGCATGTCGCCGGAGTACTTCGCGTAGAGGCTCGAGCTGTAGGGGCTGCGGCCGCTCATCTTGAGCTCGCGCAGGCGGTACTCCCTGTTTGCAGTGGTAAGCGATGCCATGTAGTCGGCCACGATGGCGTAGCCATCCTCTCCACGGTCCTCCATCTCGCGAAGCAGTGTCACCTTCTGGAAGTGCTCGATGTCGAGCGTCATGCCGAGCAGGGCGTGGCGTAGCTCCTGGTCGAGCGCCGCGAGCAGGCGTAGCTGGCCGAAGTCGAGGTCTACGTAGCGGCCGTCGCGCGGGCCTCCCTCGTATTTCGAGAAGAGTTTGCGATAGGATGCGAGCTTGAAGAAGTTGCACTTGTCGCGCAGGTAGTCCTCGGCCTCTTCCTCGGAACACAGCTCGAAGGCTACGCCCTTCTGCTTGAGGTGCTCTATCTGCTGCTCGATCGTGAGGATCGGCTTCCTATCGTGGGGTTCGGCCATGCTCGTTCTCCTGTCAATAAAAAGTATTGCCTATTTTACCAGCATGTTCTCGACATTCGGTGAAGGCCTCATCGTCGACTCATGGGCAAGCCGCCTGATACGACTCCCTTTCCCTGCCAGCAGCGCAGTCGCCTGACCTGCGGCTTTGGAATCGCGTTGGAAGCCGCCCTCGACCAATCATTTGCAGTTGTTGCGAGTGGCTTGTGCGTGATGCTGCGGTTGAGTTCCAGAAACGGGCGATTCCGCCCAATCGGGCATCCGAATCACGGCCGGAAGCTCCTTTGGGACAAAAACAAAAACTCAAAGCCCTGAGTTTGAAAAAAGTTTTTGAAGTTGTCCCAGCTTTTGTCCCCGAAGCCGACGAGACGCGACATCGCGTCATTCGGCGGCACGCGTTCCGTGTCGATGCCGAAAACTGGGTGCAACTGGAATGACGGGACGACAGAACCAAAGCCACCAGCGAAATAGTGGGAATAACAGCCCTCGAACCCTTTGGTTCGAGGGCTTTCTTTTTGCATCTCTACCTGGGAAAACGACCAAATTATTCCCGTGTGTCCCTACTGGGCGGTACAACGGAGTACTCGGCGGTACGGGAATAATTAGGCCCTGCGGGAATAATTCACAATTCGGGTCCCCCGAACGGCCGATTTCGAGCGGATGAAACTGACTTGAAACTGCGAGGCGGATTCAAGCCCTCTTCAATTGCATTCGCCCAGGTCAACAAATGGGAATAAAGAAATGCGAAAATCGGTTTCCGCAGTTTCAGTGACCCCGAATGCCGCCGAATAACGCCGTGTATTCTGAGCGTATTGCTTGCATTGTTGCATTATTTTCCACAATGCAAGCATGGAATAAATCGAAGTCATACGAGCCACCAACGACATCGCCTCTTCCCAAAGGGGCTCTTCACATCTGTGCAGGCGAAGGTGCTCGGCGTCGAGCGGTACGCGCTCTCGAGGCGGGAAGGGCTCGGCAACATAGAGAGGCTCGCGAAGGGCGTCTACCGCATGGGCGGCTCGCCGAGCACGCGGGAGGAGGACGTCCTCGCGGCCTGACTGTCGATCGACCCGGGGAGGCGCCCCGTCGCCATGGGGGCGACGGCTGCATGGCTCTACGGCATCGGCGAGGTCAGCCCCTCGCCCTACGAGTTCTGCACGCCCGAGAGAAAGCAGACTAAGCGCCCGAACCTGATTCATCAGGAAGCGCCGCCTCGACCGAAGGACGTGGCGATCGTCTCGGACATCCCGGCGACGAGGCCCTGGCTCACGGTGGTGGACCTGATAGACTCCGGGGAGGAACTGAGCCTGGTCGCGAACGTGCTCGCGGACGCGCTCGAAAGGGGCCTCGTCGAAGACGAGGGGCGCGCTGAGGGAGAAAATCGACGCCGGGGGGCAAAAGCCGGGATGCCGGCGGGGGCCAGCCTGTACGATTCGTTAGCTAGGAGGCGGGAAGAATGACGTACGAGAACGGCGGTCAGCTCGACAGGGCCCTGAAGAGGGCCGTTCGCGACAGGGGCGGTGACCCCGGGGACGGCTGTCGTCGGGCTTTGCGCGACCGGTTCCTGCGCAGGGTGTTCAGCAACCCCGACGGCCGGTTTATCCTCAAGGGCGGAAGCGGGCTGCTCGCGCGCATCCCCGACGGCCGCGTCACGCGCGACATCGACTTCGCGACGGCATCTGTGTTTGATAGCGTTCAATTTACGGGTTGGGGCTGCGGTGGAAATCCTGGACCAAAAGAGGACCAGGATTTCCACCGCAGCCCCAACCCGAAAATCAGGCTTGACTAAACACAGACGGTCTGCTGCGCGAGTACTTCCCGAAGGGGACCGGCTTCTCTGCGGTCTCGGACGAGGAGGTCGAGCGGGTGTACGATGCCATCAACCGCAGGCCCCACAAGCGCCTGGGGTTCAGGACGCCCTACGAGGTCCACTACTCAGGGGTGTTGCAGTTGCTCTGAGAATTCAAGCTCGAAAAGGCGCAAGCAAAGGTATCTTGACTACGCTCTAAAGCGTGGCGTGAAGTCCGGCATCGTTGACGCGCTGAGGCTTCAGGGAATTGCCGCGAGCGAGGTTGATGCAGTTTCTGTTGTGGTTGACGAGCATTCGACTTTCGATCGACGGAAAGTACAACCTGGCAGAATCGGTTGATGAGGAGCTGCGCTGCGGCATGTTCAACCCAACGTGGCAGACCTCCTACCCTCCTGTATTTAGCGACTGGCTGCCCAAGATTCCAGTCTCCTATGTCGACTCCTCCAAGGTGGCTATGGTGAGGGCGGCTGACGTGACGGCGAACTGGGCATTTATGGCCGAGCGCGACAAAGAGACATATCCGCGAGCCTACGAGATGCTATCAAAGGCGACGGTCCTCGGGCTTCTGTAGCGTTGGACATGTAACTATCTGTCTTTTCAAAAGCCGTGAAGATCTTGGTGGATGATAAATTGCGATTTGTCCGCCTCGGCAGCGAAGTCGGCGAACTCCTGTTGGAGGGACAACGGGGGAATTGCAATGGGAATAGCGGCCAAGTCTGCTGCGCTGATATTTGCCTGATGGACACTTCCCTTCGCTATATTACGAAGGACTCGCTTTCCTTCCTTTGAATTCAGGTAACCAGATACATATTCGGCAGAGCTGTGGTCAGCGAACCTTACGCACACGATGTACCCAGCAATAACCATGGTCTCTGACTGATGAAAAACGCAAGTTTTCCCAACCTTGTCAATGCTGTTGGTTCGATTAAAAAGCATATCGCCATAGCGGACGGTAGCATTTTCGAGAGCTTGGCCCTTTAGGGTGATTCGCTTTGTATCGGTTAGGTCAAGGATGCCGTCGTCGGTGATATTGTTCATTCGGATGTAGACATAATCGCCATCGGCGCCGGCTTTTGCTGAAGTGCCGTAGTGCATTTCTATGCTGTAGTTGCCGATTGTTTCGATTGGCCATGATGCGTGTGTCTTGGTTCTAAACATCTCGACAAACCGTGATTTGACTTAACAGATATACCTTCTATGAGAGTCCCTTACGTTGTCCTGATCGACCATTGCGTACATCAACGTTGTATCAATCTTTTGATGGCCAAGCAGCTTCTGCACCTGCTCGATGGGCATTCCTTTTCCAATTGCTTTGGTGGCCAGCGTTCTCCTGAACTTATGTGGGTGGACGTGTTTGACGCCTGCTTTTGTTCCCAAGGAGCGAAGGCGGAGCTCGACTCCGCTTACTTGCAGCCTAGAACTCGGCTTTGTGAGACTACAGAATAGCGCGGCGACGTTATCGCTGCGTTCTTGCAGGTAGTTGTTTAGGTGCAGCTTTGTAGTCGCATCAAAATAGACGACTCTCTCTTTGTTGCCCTTTCCGAGTACAATGCACTCTCGCCGATTTAGATCAACGTCTTCTCGATTGAGCGAGACGAGTTCGCCTATTCTCATCCCTGTTGAACTAAGAAGGTTGATGATTGCCAGATCCCTCTTGCAAGAACAGGCGTCTGTGAGGGCTATAAGTTCTTCATCAGAATATACGGACTTGACCGTTCTCTTTGAGCGAATCTTTTTAATGCGTCGTGCAGGGCTTTTGAGTATATGGTTCTCGTCTTCAAGCCAAGAGAAGAATGACGACAGGATGCGCCTGACGTTGTCGACGGTGATGCTCCCTGCGTTATTACCCATGGGATATTCGCTCAGGTATGTTCGTAAGTCATCTGAACTAATCCGGACAATTGGTTTTTTGATTGCTTCGAGCGCCCTTGTAAGTGTGGCCTTGTAGTACCTGATGGTCTTAGGCGAGCATCCCTCGATGGTTTTGGCTGCGAGGAATCGCTCCATGTACTTTGAGGCCTCGTCTTCGACATTGCTGAGCGCGTTCACTTCAAGTTCGATGCCCCTGAGTTCGCTCATAAGGACGCTCTCGAGATACGAAAGCACTTCGCCGCTAACGAGTGCCTGCATTTTTGTGAGAACCGCGTTTGCTATTTCGATCGTCGTGTGCATCAGTTCCTCCCATCCCGATATGGATGGGAGGAACGTATCACGCGAGGAATCGGTCTAGAAGGGCGTCGCGCTCTGCGGAAAGGGCGTCGACCTCTTGCTCGAGTGCAAATTGCGATTTGTCGACCTGAGCGACGAAAGAGGCGAACTCTTGCTGAAGCTCAAGGGGAGGCAAGGGAACCGTCATTCTCTTTAGAGCTTCTTTGGTAATTGCCTCCCTTGTTGCTCCAGCCGCTCTTGAGCCGTTTAGCAGGAGTCTCTGATACGAATCGCTGATCAGCACCGTGTTCAATAGCACCGGCAGCATCCGTTTTTGGTCGACTCTGACAATTGAGACATGCTGATTAACACGTCCACCAGCCAATTCATCTGGCAAAAGACATGAACGAGCAACCGAAGCGCCAGTAATATTCAGAAGCACGTCACCCTTCATCAGCGTGACGCCTTCTAGTTTTGCGGCTTGTTCATCATCAATACAAGCAAGGTCCTTCCACACGAAACGACCGTTGTGAACATTCGTACTTCTGACCAGCGGAACACCTTCGGCCTTGTATGCCGTTTTGCCACCTCGTGGCGTTGCTCCGGAACCCAACTTGGTACAGAGGTCTTCAAGCCTAACGAAAGGCCATTTTTTACCATCGACCGGATCGCCAAATACCTCTACAAACCGTGATTTGACGCTCTCCTTGAGAGCGGCGATTTGCTGTCGTTTGCTATTGATTTCATCTGTTAAGCGATTGAAATCGTCGATGAGGGCTCTCTGCTCGGAGAGCGTCGGGACTGGGATGGGGTATTTGAGCAGCTCATCCTTGTCTCCGCGAGGCCTGCCGGTTCCCGTGAAGGTGGACATATCGTAGTCGAAGAAGTCCTTCTGCCACAGGAGCAGATGGAGAAACTCGGGCAATAGGCTGTCGGTATTTATGCTTCGGAATACCAAAACGTCCTTGGAGCACGCCCCATCGCGGTCTGCGAGCCAAATCTTCTGCAGATAGGGGCGAATATTGGAGACGAGCGTGTCTCCCTTCTTGTATGCGGTGCCAGCACTTGCCGGAAGCTCTCCACTATAGGTGGTTATGCCGCCACGGTCCTTGACCATGTTTTCCGTTGTTACGTAAGTGTCGGTGGTGATGGAACTCTGGGCCACGCTGTTGGTAACGTAGGATGTGATGTCTCTAAGCGTCTTGACTACGGTGCCCTGGGCGAACGAGCGGGGCTTGTAGAAAGAGCGGGGAATCGTAAGAGTCTCGTCGAACTTATCGGCATCAAAGTCAATGAAATCGGCGGTCTTGGCATAGTAGTAGTACTGGGCAAGGTCGCCGGGCTCAACCTGCTCGCCGGAGAACCATGCTCTGATGATGCCGCTTAGCGAGTTCGTGTCGTCCGATTCGTTGTCCGAATAGAGCACGCCCTCACCATCGATGGGCTGTATCCCCTCGTTGCCTTTGCGATTGCTCCATTTGTAGCCAAGGAAAGAGGCGATTTCCTTGGTCGTGTTAGGTGAGTTGATGATGAGCGTCTGTTCACCGCAGACGAGACCCCAAACGCGCAGGCGTTTGCGCTCTTCCTTGTGCGCATGGCGATAGAACAGCTCGTTCTCTGCTTTGAGCCGTGAGTTCTTGTCGGCCGCCTTCCAAGTCTTGCTCTTCCGAAGGGTCTTGAGCTCCTTCGATGATTCGAAAAGATGGCAATAAACGCTGAAGTGGCGAGTGTTTGCCCATTCGTTCCAGTTAGCCTCTCCTGCGAGAAAAGCCCGGTAAGTATCTCCGTCTACATTAATTGTGCCGAGATAAGCGTTGAAAGCGCTTTCGTCTCTCCAGCCAGTGAGCTTCCTGCGCTCAAAAACAGCGTCAACGAAATCAAGTGCGTTCGCATTGCGGGCGGGATCTCGTCAAAGCGACGTAGGAACATAATTGCGACGTTTGTTCCTGTGGCCGCGAATGTGCCTGATCCAAACCTGGCGATGGAGACGATCTCGAAGGAGCTCAAAAGCACATCGCGTGCGGCCATGAAACTCGAGCTCGTGCTCTTGTCGAGGATCGAGGTGGGGAGGACGATGGCGGCGTAGCCTCCGGGCCGAACAAGCTGTGCCGCACGCTCGACAAAGAGGGTCTCGATTTCCGAGCCGCTATCGCTGATGGTTTCCAGCACTTTGAGTTCGTTGTTGTGAAGCTTGAGATGCGGTTTGAAGGCCGCTACAGAGTACGGGGGATTGGCGACAAGAATGTCGAAGCGTCCCCTGTCGGTTCGGCTGTCGATTCCCTTGTCGGGATAATTTTCAAGTCCGTCGCCGAAGACCACGTTGCTCTGCCCTGCGCCATGCATGTAGGACGAGACCTTGGAAACGCGAGCGAGTCGATAGTCCTTCTCGATGCCGACGAGATTGTCTCTGACCCAGTCGGCGTCTCCGAGGTCATCCTCTATGGTCGGATCATATTGGCATGCGGCGTCGGAGATTTCTTCGAATCCTTCTGTGAGAAAGTGCCCCGCGCCACAGGCGTAATCGATAACGCGTGGATAGTGCACGGCACCAGCCTCGTCCTGCACGATGCTGTCGAGTGGGAGTGACTTCCAAATAAAACGGGTGATGGGCACAGGTGTGAAGAATTGGCCCTCGTTTTGCTTAAAGCCCTGATTAAGGAGCTGTTCGAAGAGGTCGCCCAAGAATTGAATGTCTTGAGTTCCTACGATGCGATACGGCTGTAGAAGTTGCACCGTCTCTACGAGTACCTTGCCGTTCTGAAGAAAGAGTTCCTCGTTGTGGACGTCTTTGAACGCAAAGTCATTGTTGGTATAGAACTTGAGCTTGCGCAGCGTGCCGTTCAGCTCCTCGATGAGCTTCTTGCGGTGCTGGCCCGTATAGTTGCTTATGAGGTTTTCGGCGTAGTCGTTGGGAACGTACAGGACCTCTTCCCGCATGAGCTTTCTCATGCCGTCTGAGTGGAGTCTCTGGAGCCTGTCCTGGAGCGTTTCGTAGGTGTCGCGTCCTTGGCGGTATTGGAACTCAATCTCCTGGGTTGGCATTTTCGAGAGCTCGTCTTGGAGCTTCGCGATAAAGAGCGCGATAAGGCGATTGAAGGCGTTCTCTTTATCGGAGACGTTGTTGTGGCGGAGGATTTCCTCGAAGCGGTTGACGATGCTGTCTTCGGCCCTGAAGTCGACAAGGTCCTTCTTGAGAAGGGGAGGAACCATCGGGTGGTATGCCGTCGACCTATCGCCAAAGAGGATGTTTCCCTCGACTTGTTGGTTGTACGTTTCCGTCCAAACTTGATGGAGCTGTTCCACTGTATGGGCGTCGCGGTAGAGCGCAATGGTGTCATCGCGTTTGGCGAGCGCGATGAAGTTCTCGTCATCGCTGCAGTTAATTGAAACCTGGTCTGGCACGATTTCGTTGTTGATGAAATCGCATGCAAAGAGTACCAACCAGCGAGTCGCGCGCTCTTGTTGCCAATAGGAGAGGAGTTGCCCTCCGTCTGACTGCATGTTCTTGAATTCGGTTTTGAACTCGGTTCCAGGGGTCTTGCATTCGACGATTGCGAGTGTGTCGCCCCTCTCGTCATTAATGCAGATATCAGCGCGGCCGCTCTTTTGTTCGTGCCCAAGGGCCCATTCGCGCTCCAGCTCAAGTGATTCGGGGCGATATCCTTTGTCGAGGAGCATGGTTACGCAGGCGAGTACGACGAAGTTCTCGTTATCGGAAAAGTTACAAGTTGTGTCTTTGTTGACTTTGAACCCCAGGTCTTTCGGGTAGCCGATGCGTTTCTTGGAAAAATCGACCGTGATTTGCGCGCTGGTCTCTTCCCAGGATTTCTGATAAACGGTGCCGTCGCCCGAGGGCTCGTAGCACAGAGCCCTAAGTGCGTCGCGAAGATTGTCCAGAGTAATCATCTAATGTCTCCGTAGCTGCGAGGTGAAAACACAATTCGCTAATTTTATCGCAGAGGGCGCCGTAAGAACGTAGTGTGATTGGCGGTGCTGCTGCTTGCCAGGGCATTTGATTGGATGATGACGCGCACGGGGCGGGATTCGCCAGTCCGCTAAGCCACGCTGGCAACAGTAGCGTACCAGGCGGTTGCTTGCAGAGATCCTCACGCGCGCCGTGCTTGAACCACTGGAGGTACGTGTTTCTCGTCGTGCGTCCATCGGTGACCGATCCGCCTTTTACTAAACAAGTTTATCGAGCGCGCGAAGCGATTGAGCCAATGGCGAAGCTCCAACTTATTCGTCAACTCATGGGCAAGCCACCCGAGACTACTCATTTCTCCTACTAGCAATGAAGGTCTGCGACCTGCAGTTTTGCAAACTGCTTGAAAGCCACCCGATGAGATACCCCCGATTTCCACTTGGAATCGGGGGTATTTTTATTCAAGACTTTAGTCTGCTGGCCGCGCAGCGGCCAGCTTTAAACCACCCGCTATGCGGGTGGAGACAAACGGCTTTACAAAGCCACCCCTCCGACCGATATTGACGATTGTTCAGGCCGTCAAGAATTCGAGTCGAAGGGGTGGTCGCCATGGCCCAGAAGGCCTACAGCCTTTCCCACACGAAGTGGATGTGCAAGTACCACATCGTGTTCACGCCGAAGTATAGGCGCAAAGTGATCTACAACCAAATCAGGAGCGACATAGGGGAGATCCTCAGGAGGCTGTGCGAGTACAAGGGGATCGAGATAATCGGGGGGCACCTGATGCCCGACCACGTGCACGTGCTGCTGGCGATCCCGCCGAAGCACAGCGTCGCGAGCGTCATGGGCTACCTGAAGGGGAAGAGCTCGCTGATGATATTCGACAGGCACGCCAGCCTCAAGTACAAGTTCGGCAACAGGAAGTTCTGGACGGAGGGCCACTGCGTGTCCACCGTCGGCCTGAACGAGGCGACGATCGCCAAGTACATCAGGGAGCAGGAGTCCCACGACATCGCGCTGGACAAGCTGAGCGTGAAGGAGTACGAGGACCCCTTCAAGAGGGGGTGATGCCGCCGGTTCGACCGGCGCGCCACGGGTCAAGATGCACTAGGCCTGGACGAAGTCCGGGCCCGCGCCTTTAGACGCGAGCCCGGGGCCCGTGGGTTATACCCTAAGAGCAAACCGCCCTTTTTAAGGGTGGTTCTGATTTACAGGCTTTAGCCTGTGCGGGGCGCGCAGCGCGCCGCATCAGAAACCACCCGCTATGCGGGTGGGGCCAAACGGCTTTACAAAGCCGCCCCCTCGCCGGACACTTGCGATTGTTCAGGCCGCAAGGAATCCGAGTCGAGAGGGCGGTGGTGGCGTATGGCCCAGAAGGCCTACGGCCTGTCGCACACGAAGTGGACGTGCAAGTACCACGTCGTGTTCACGCCGAAGTATAGGCGCAAAGTCATCTACAACCAAATAAGGTCCG
>ENA-OQKJ01000233-OQKJ01000233.1-human-gut-metagenome-genome-assembly--contig:-NODE-233-length-14297-cov-3.366267_pt1 | contig 14297 bp, 14 predicted proteins | sample MGYA00242647_ERZ504795 | MGnify/ENA primary metagenome ERZ504795 (study PRJEB26092, sample SAMD00036398) | human gut metagenome | host: Homo sapiens | study: EMG produced TPA metagenomics assembly of...
CTCGTTCTCGGATTCGTTGCATCCAAAAAGACATTATTTCCATGGAACAGCATCTGAACATCAACACCTGCATTACTCTTCACAAGAAGTCCCTGTTGTTTCATTTCTTCGTAATTTTCACTTCTCCAGTCGATCTGCGGCCAGATGGAAACCATCGTCTCAATGCCCATCTCGTGCAGCTCGTCGATCATTGCCTTCGGATCCGGGAAGTATTCCTCGTCAAAACGGTAATCACCGCATCTTGGCCAGTGATAGTAGTCGATCACGAAAACATCCAGCGGAATGCCGCGTTTTTTGTACTCGCGCGCCACGTTCAGAACCTGCTCCTGGTTGTAGTAGCGCAGCTTGCACTGCCAGAAGCCAAGGCCGTACTCCGGCATCATCGGAACTTTACCAATGGCATCTGCAAAGTGCTCTTCAATTTCCGCCGGGGTATCACCTGCGGTTACCCAGTAGTCGAGCTGCTTTGTGGTGCGTGCCAGCCATTCCGTTGTGTTTGTTCCGAAATGAACCTCACCGACTGCTGCATTGTGCCACAGGAAGCCGTAGCCAAGGCTCGATACATAAAACGGAATGCTCGCCTGCGAATTGCGGTGCGCCAGTTCCAGGTTGCATCCCTTCAGGTTCATTCGCTCCTGCTGATACTGTCCCATACCGTAAATCTTCTCATCCGGGTTGGAATCGAAGGATACTTTCAGCTGATAAGCGCCGCCCTTCAATGCACGGTAATCGTGTGCGCGCAGGCAGAGCGCTCCGCCGTTCGCGATCTCGGAGAGCAGCACCTCGCCCTTCTGATTCAGGAACGTAATCCGCAGCTTCTGTCCCCACGGCTGAAGCTCGAGAACCGCCTGGATTTTACCGTTTTTGATCGTCGCTTTCAGTTCATCCACCAGCTCAATTTCCGCTTCCACCGGTTCCGGATCAAGCAGTGCAATGCTTCCCTCTTCTATCTCCGAAAGAAGCGTACCTCTCACCCGAAGACTGTCCTTCTGCCACGGCTCCATTCGGACCGTCTCCCCATCCTGCCGGAAAATCAGCGCATTTCCCTGTTTTTCAAAATACTGCATAAAAACCTCCCTTTCCATCCCCCGCCGCCCCATAAGCGCACGCGGGCTCTGCTGTTTTCGTTTGCTTTCTACTTAGTATTATACTAACATTTCGGGCAGAATACTTGATCTTAATTTTCATGTTCTAACACTATTTTGATCTTTTTCAATTATTTCCCATTGAAATAAAGCTCTTTCTTAAGGAATCGGAATTCGCCTTTCCCCTGCGTCCGTTTTTCAACGCAAAGAACCCCCGGAGCCATTACAGCCCCGGGGGTTCTCAGTATTTCATTTATTATGCAAGCTTCAAAGTATTAACCTTAACTCCAGGTCCCATAGTAGGAGCCAGAGTAACGCTCTTCAGGTACTGTCCCTTCAGAGTAGCCGGTTTTGCTTTGTTGATTGCACCGATCAGCGTCTGGAAGTTGTCGCTTAACTGCTCCTCAGTAAAAGAAGCTTTTCCGATTGGCACGTGGATAATGTTTGTTTTGTCAAGACGATACTCAATCTTACCTGCTTTGATCTCTTTAACGGCTTTGGTAACATCCATAGTTACGGTACCAGCCTTCGGGTTTGGCATTAAACCTTTCGGTCCAAGTACACGGCCCAGACGACCAACAACACCCATCATATCCGGTGTAGCAACAACAACGTCGTAATCAAACCAGCCATCGTTCTGGATTCTCGGGATCAGCTCCTCAGCTCCAACGAACTCTGCACCTGCTGCAACAGCCTCATCAGCTTTTGCGCCTTTAGCGAAAACAAGTACACGAACCTGTTTTCCGGTACCGTGCGGCAGAACAACTGCTCCACGGATCTGCTGGTCTGCGTGACGTCCGTCACAACCAGTTTTGATGTGAACTTCGATTGTCTCGTCAAATTTAGCAGTAGCTAATTTCTTAACTGTGGAAATAGCATCTGCCGGATCGTACTGAATGCTACGATCAACTGCTTTTGCAGCCTCTAAATATTTCTTACCATGTTTCATTGTCTAATAACCTCCTGGTGGTAGTTGCGGGAATCTCCCTCCCACGTCAATACGAGAAGATGTAAACTCTTCTTCTAAATTAGTCCTCTACAACGATACCCATACTTCTTGCGGTACCTGCGATCATGCTCATAGCTGCCTCAACAGTTGCTGCATTCAGGTCTGGCATCTTCATCTCTGCGATCTCACGAACTTTGTCCTTAGAGATAGTAGCAACTTTCGTTTTGTTCGGAACGCCGGAACCAGATTTCAGGTTGCAGGCTTTCTTAAGCAGAACTGCTGCCGGAGGAGTTTTGGTTATGAAGCTGAAACTTCTGTCTGCATATACAGTGATAACTACAGGGATGATCAGGTCTCCCTTATCTGCTGTTCTTGCGTTGAACTCTTTGGTAAACTGTACGATGTTTACTCCGTGCTGTCCAAGTGCAGGTCCAACCGGTGGTGCTGGTGTTGCTTTACCAGCAGGAATCTGTAATTTGATATATCCTGTAACTTTCTTTGCCATTTTACGGCACCTCCTAAATAAATGTGGTAATTGCGGGAATTTCCCTCCCACGAAACGCCCCTGGGGCATTTCTTACATCTTCTTGACTTCTGCGAAACTTATTTCTACCGGCGTTTCGCGGCCGAACAGCTCAACATTGATGGTAACCATCTGTTTTGTATCGTTGATACTCTGAATCAGTCCGGTTGTATCCTTCCATGCGCCGCCTGTTACAACGACTGCATCGCCGACTTCAAGGTCAAGCTCAACCTTTTCCTCACCACCGGTGATTCCAAGGTTCACCATTTCCTCATCCGTAAGCGGTACCGGCTTGGATCCCGGTCCTACGAAGCCCGTAACACCTCTGGTATTGCGGACAACATACCAGGTATCGTCGTTCATGATCATGTTGATCAGAACGTAGCCCGGAAACAATTTCCGGAGTACCTGTTTCTTGGTTCCGTTCTTGACTTCAACAACTTCTTCCATAGGAACACGTACTTCCAAAATCTGATCCTCAAGATGACGGTTCTCAATTGTTTTCTCAATATTGGCTTTTACTTTGTTTTCATAGCCCGAATAGGTGTGGACTACATACCAGTTTACTTCTGACATTCTGACACCTTTATCCTTATTTGATCAATAAATTGACGAACTCGATTACAGCGCTGTCAACCAGGGTGATTAACCCGCAGGTTACTGCAGAGATCGCTACGACTGCAACGGTCTGCTTGCCCAGCGTTTTGTTGTCAACCCAGATGATTTTTCTGAACTCTGCTTTCAAGCCCTTGAACCAGCTCTTTTTGGATGCCTTTTTTCAGTTTCTGCCATTGGATCACCTCTTACCAAAGATTATTTGGTTTCTTTGTGCATTGTGTGCTTTTTGCAGAATCTGCAGTACTTCTTTGTCTCCATTCTCTCAGGATGGTTCTTTTTCTCTTTTGTCATGTTGTAATTACGCTGTTTGCATTCAGTACATGCCAATGTGATTTTTACGCGCACGACTTCCACCTCCACTGTGTATTTGCGTTATCGCTTGTGATCCTTGCGGATCAGCGGCGGTCTCTTCATTTCTGCCCTGTTTTTGCTGCTCGTACTTCAGCAATTTCAGGCATAAAAAAAAAGACCTTCTTCCATGTCGCTGGTTTATTGTAGCACAGGAACTGCCTGTTGTCAACAAAATTCACCAAAGTACGCTGAGATTTTTTATCAGGATCGTATCGTTCACCGGTGTCCGGCGAGCTGTAACATTCGCAGCCCTCATGGAGAGTTTTGCTTCGCAAAAGACAGGACTGTCCGGCGAGCTGTAACACCCTGTTTGTTCGAGGCGGTTCCGGACAGGAAATGGTTCTGCGCACAGGAAAAATTGCGCACAGAACCATTCTATGTACTCTCGGAGTCTTTCTGTGAAAAAGCCTTACGCATCCGATCTGGAATACGCGTTTTTCATCTGGTTGCTGAGTTCAAAGAGTACCTTGTGCAGTGTTGCACCCGTCTCTTTTTTTCAGCATTTCAGCGATTTTGTTGTTTGCTTCTTCTCTCAATTGTGTCTGTTTTGTTTCGTCTGTCTCCCCTGCAAGCAGCGCATCGTACTGATGGATCAGTGCATGGCCTTTTGCCATCACCTTTTCCTGATACCGCTCAATGTGGAAGATAGAAGACTTATAGGATGCATCTGCCATTGCTGCCACCATGCGGCTTGCCCAGTAGAAGTTATCTGTGGAAACCTCTCCCGTTGTGTTGGAAAGATACTCCGGTGTTGTCGTCACATCGGTGTAGAACGGAACCAGCACATTGAATGCATTTGACGCAAATGCAATCCACTGCAGAATGCCGTTGTCTCCTTTGTGATCCGGGCGCATCTGGATGACAGAAAGGAAATCGGTCCGGTTGACACCGATGGATCGGTATGCCCCTTTCCACGATTTATCGCCGTATGCGGCATACGGGTCGTACGGTGTTCCCTGATAGTGGGAGGACAGTACGTATTTCACATCCTCTACGGTGATCTTCTTCTCCGGAACCATCATCCACGGAATATCGTCAGATACCGGTGTGTAATCGGCATCCGGTCCGTCCCATTTTTTCGTGTGCGGGTTCAGATAGCGCTCCATGAACCAGGCACGCGGTGTATTGTAAACGTGATCGGAATCATCGTGGCTTCCGAAAGCATCGCGCGGATTAAAATTTCCATCCATAGAAAGATCCAGATGATATGTTTCAATAAATTCTTTCAAGTCTGCTGAGCACATATATTCCTTCTGTTCGCCGAGTGCATCCTCCAGATCAAAATGGTCGATGCCAAGCTGGTTCGGCATGGCCACATAATGGTCATCCGGCACTTTCACTGCCATCCAGTGATGGCCGCCGATCGTCTCCAGCCACCAGATCTCATCGTGGTCCTGAAATGCAATGCCGTTCATCTCGTATGTACCGTACTGCTCCAGCAGGCTGCCCAGTCTTTTGACACCTTCTCTGGCGCTTTTAATATAAGGAAGAACAATATAAACGAGGTCCTCCTCGCCGATTCCGCCCGGAACCTCTTCTTTTCCGTCTTCCGCCGGCTGATAAACGACAAGCGGATCAGCACCCAGCACACGCGGATTCGATGTGATTGTCTCGGTCGCAGTCATACCGACCTGCGCTGCATTCACGCCGCTTGCCGCCCAGACACCCTCGCCTTTTTCTGCGTTTGGCACTGCAGTGTACCGCATCGGATTGTCCGGAAGCTCAATGGTCAGATGAGAAATCTCGGTTTTATAGGTTCTCGGCTGCTCCTCCGGGTGAATCACTACAAATTTTTTCGATGTATAATGGCCTGCACCGGAATCGTCGTTTCGCGCGATCATGGTGGAACCGTCATACGATGCTTTCTTTCCAACTAAAATGGTTGTACAAGGCATAGCTATAGCCCTCCTTTTGCTGTCTTATGCTTCCGATTATGACACTTCCAGCTGCGATTTGCAAGCACCATGTCATCTGTCGTTTTCTTCCTTTTTTACAAAATAAACCGTATCAATTCCTTCTCCCCTGTCATCCTTCAGCCGCCGGACAAGACTATATCCCAGCTTGTCCAGGATATGCTCCTGGGCCCCGTTCCGTGGACCAGGTACGGAGAGTAATCCGGCTTCCCGGAAATTTTGCCGCGATGTCCTTTTCTGCTTCTGCATACATTACCTCCGAAATTCCCTGTCCGCGGTAATCCGGCCAGACGCAGAGGGTGGTCAGATAGCAGGAATCCGGATATGCTTCCAGATTTTCACAGTTAAAATGATCCTTCCAGGTCATAAAGGCCCGCACGACTCCCTCTTCCTTCCACAACACCACATGCTGACTGCAGATATTCTCCAGATATTCTGCAATTCCATCCGTCTTTTCTTCTGTCTCGGCCCAGTTCGTCTGGGATGTACTGTTGCGGTGGGAAAGCGGCGGAACGAAATCCTGATCGCACAGCTCCAGCAGCCGCCGGATTTCTTCTTTCTCTTTTGGGTCCTCTATCCCGTCCCTTACAACGACTCTGCTCTCGCAGCACATCCACGGAAGCTGGCATACGAGTGCTACGGCTGCACACATGCCATCTTCTACGCTGGCGGCATCGAGCCATTCTTCTCTGGTATGCGCTCCCCCGCCCGGCAGAAACCGACACAGATGGCAGGAATATGCCGCGACAATGGGATATTACAGTCTGTGGATGCTTCAGAGCATACCGGTTCTTCCCCATCGGCTGCTTTCAGCGTTTTCTGTGCGCACCGCGTCATACGTGCCATCTGGACAGGATCGGTTTCTCTTGCGCACGGCCGCTTTCCGACGAGCTCACAGGAATACTGTACCTCCTCACTCTGGCGTGCTGCTATGGTCTCCTCCAGATATGTTTCGCAGGCTTCCAGACTCCTGTAATCCTCCGAACGGAATTCAAACAGCATGGAGGCATCCTGCGCAATCGTATTGACAGAGGTTCCTCCCTCTATTTTTCCCACATTGTATGTTGTATGAGATGCTGCATCCGTCTGAAAACGGTAAAGCTCTCCGATCAGGCCCGCAAGCTCTGCAATGGCATTTTTTCTTCCAAAATTCAGGAAAGAATGACCGCCCTTTGTTTTTGCCGAAATCCGATACCGGACAGACCCGATGCAGATGGGATACATTTTATCCCGATACAGATCAAAGGCTGCCATTCCGCACAGATTTTTTTCATAATGGTCGACAAGCGCGCGAACTCCGCACAGATTGCCAAGCCCTTCTTCTCCAAGATCCGCTGCAAAAATCAGACCGCATGGAAGCTCCGGCTCTGTCTCATGAACGTATTTTGCCGCCATCAGAAGCATCACAACATTCACGGTATCGTCCGTGATGCCGGGACAACGCCAGATCATTCCGTCTTCTTTGATCTCCAGCGGCTCCTCCAGCGAAAACACGGTGTCCAGATGCGCCGTATACAGAACCTTCTTTTCCTGTTCCGGCCGATACTCCCAGATTACATTTCCAAGCTCATCCGTATGAACCGACTCCATGCCCTGCTGTTTCATCCATTCCATGCAATATGCGATTCTCTGATCTTCTTTTCCCGTTTCCGTCGGGGTCAGTGTCAGCTCCCGCAGCGTCTGCAGCGCAAGTTCTTTGTTGTTCCGGCAAAAGTTTCGGTATTCTTCTTCTATTTCCCATTTTTTACGCATGAAGTACAATCCTTCCTTCTTTGTATTCCCATTCTGTTCCATATCTCTTGCTCACGCGGGTGAGATATTCTGCAATTTTTTCTGCTGTTTTTTCGTCTGCTACGTACGGAAATATTTTTTTTCTGCGTTTTCCCTGTCCATACCAAGCTCGACCGGCAGAAGCTCCAGATGTGTGCATTTCCCCTGACAGATCTCGAAATACGGCAGCACACTCCGATAGACCTCTGGAATTTCGTAGAGGGAATGTGAGGACTGCTCCTGCCGCCTGGCGATTCCGATGGATGCTGCCGTGTGAATATTCAGACCATATTTTTCCATGTAGTCCGCAGGCAGAAGGCGTACATACTGATTTTCAAAAATAAAATTTCCGAGGCAGTAGAAAATCGGACAGTCATGATACAGTTCGATTCCCTTCAGCTGATGCGTTCCGCCCCCGATCACCGCGCTGGCGCCCGCATCGATACAGGCGTGTGCAAATTCCTCCAGAAAATAATCCGCTTCCTCGTCATTGTCCTTACGGATTTCATGGGAATGTACCATAACCAGGACTGCCTCACATGTCATCTTCGCTTCCCGGATTGCATCGACGGTGCGTTTCACATCGATCGGATTCGGGCTGGAGCTTCTTCCCTCTGTTCCGTCCTTGCTGATTTCAAACATTTTCCCGCCAAATTCCATGACACCCTCGGGAAGCGGAGCGATAAATCCCTCCTGCCGGTGCAGATCCCGCAGTCCGTTGATTCCGGTCACCTCTGCAATCTTTGCAAGATCCTGCGCATGTTTCTCCGTAATGGTATATTTTTCCGAAAAGCGCAGCGGATTTAAGCCCGGCCTGCCAGGCTGCCGTTCCGTCTGGCTTCCCGCCCTGGCTGCATTTTCAAAGGTAGAACAGATATCAATCACCGCAATCTGTCCCGCTGTTGTGTCCAGAATGGCAGGACGCGATGCTTCGTAAAGATTTTTGCCTGCTCCGGCATATGCCACATCCTTTTTTTTCAGTTCGCTGATCGTAGATGCAAGTCCTTCGTAGGAATAATCCATCGTATGATTATTCGAAATCCCAAGAAAATTAAAACCGTAACGCAGGGTATCTTCCAGACACTTCGCATCTGCAGTCAGCCATGTTCCGCCGGAATACGCCGATGCGTAACAGCTGCCGTCCGATATCGTTGTTTCCAGATTCGCCATCCGAACCTCTCCCTGCATCAGAAATTCGCGAATCGGCAAAACATCCTGATATCCCGGCAGAAGCCGTTTCATAATCAGAATATCACCCGCCGCCGATACTCTTATTGTTCTGTTCATTCTTTTTTTGCCTCCCGAACGATTCCTGCTCTCTGCTTTTAGAATCGCATCTTTATCCATTCTTATTTTTTCGTAACGGTTCAAAAGTCCCATCCCGGTTTTTCTTTCCTTTTACATGGTTCCAAATCGTTACTTTTTCTCTCTGTATCTGCTGCTTCTTTCTACCAGATCCGCAAAAAGGCGGTTCATCTCCGGCGCTGAGTGGATCAGCCCTTCCGGATGCCACTGTACGGCCACAATCTGTCCGTTGCGGCTTTCTATCGCCTCGATGGTTCCATCCGGCGCCGTTGCTGAAACCACGATGTCCTCTCCCGGCGTACGCACTGCCTGATGATGCATGGAGTTTACCGCATGGGTTCCCGCCCCAAGGATTTCTGCCAGATGGGTTCCCTCTTTAATTTCTACATGGTGATGCAGATACGACCGCTCCAGGGACTGCAGATGCAGAATTGTAGTTTCCTTCTGTGTATAGATATCCTGGTACAGATCACCGCCGCACAGGACATTTAAAAACTGAATTCCTTTGCAGATGCCAAGCATAGGCATTCCCATCTCTTTTGCTGCCCGTCCAAGTGCAAACCATGCCTCGTCGATCTCCGGGCGGATGGTCTGGATCTGCGGTTTTGGCTCTTCCCCATAATACCACGGATTTAAGTCCTCTCCACCGGGAACCAGAATTCCGTCGCACACAGCAAGTATGCCTTCCGGATCCGCTTTCATGGCAACTGCCGGAATTGCCATAGGAATTCCGCCGTTATTCAGAACTGATTCGATATAATCGCTGTTGACATACATTCTCTCCGCACTTGAAAAAAGTCCCGGCTGTGTTTTATACGTATTTCCCAAGATTCCAATGATCGGTTTTCTCACTTGTAAACTCTCCTTTTTTACCAGATATGCCGAAAACGGCTTCACCTTTCCTGTGAACCCGCTTCCGGCATGCTTTTTCTTTCGTTATCGAATATTTTACAGTACATCCTGATGGCAGATATGACGGATCTTTTCCTCATCTAAAGCACGAATGACATTGGCTGCCATTGCGCTTGCTGCCTCCAGGTCTTCTTTTGCGCAGAAATTGTAATGGCTGTGCGCATAGCGGGATGGAACACCAAGCACCAGACACGGAACTGCTTTTCCTGTCACGCTGATTTTTGCTGCGTTTGTACTTCCGCCTCTTCTTACACTCTCCTGGTATTTGATTCCGCATTTTGCTGCCACTTCCTCGGCCAGTGAAATAAACTGCGTATTGGAAATATAGCTGTTGTCCAGGATACGAATCTGAACACCCTTCTTCATGCAGCCCTGTGCCTGTCCTGCGCTGATGAAAAAGTCATCGGAAGGAGATCCTTCAAATACAATGGCAAGATCCGGTTTTACAATCTGGCTCGTTACCACAGCACCGCGAGTTCCGACCTCCTCCTGCGCCGCAAAGGCACCAACAACATTAACTGCAAGAGAAGCCTGCTCCTTTTCCAGCTGTTTCATCGTATCTACGATGCACGCGCAGCCGGCACGGTTGTCAAATGCTTTTCCGAAGCAGATTTCATGCTCTGCATCGTATTCAAAGGTTACATCCGGCATCATCGGATCACCGATATGGATTCCGAAAACGTTTTCAACCTCCTCGCGGCTGGTTGCTCCGACATCCACATACATTTTTTCAATTTCCAGAGTCTGACTGTTGCGTTCCGCTGTTGTCATGAAATGAACCGGTTTTGCACAGATAATACCATGTACCATTTTTCCGGATCTGGTGCGGATCCATACCGCATGTGCCGGAAGGCTGGTCAGATGAAAGCCGCCAAGCATGATAATGCCAAGGCATCCGTTGTCCTGGATATTCTGTACCATGAAACCGCATGCGTCCAGATGGGCATCCAGCTGGATGACCGGACGGGAATCCTTCTCTGTTCCCGGCATCCGCACATACAGGTTATTCATTGCGTCATTTTCTACATCAAATTCTTTGCAGTAATCTGCTATGGTACGGATGACATCCTCCTCGAATCCACTTGGTCCAAATGCATCGGAAAGCTTACCAAACATTTCTATATCCATTGTTTTATCCTCTTTTCTTTGGGTTTCTGTCAGATTTATATTCTTAATATACAACAAAGCAATGTGCTGTGACAATATCCATCCAGCGATCTGTCTCCAGCTTATTTGTGAAGGTATCTACCTTCTGCATTCCCGGATAAAACGACATCGTGTACGCTTTTTTCCAGTCTTTATAGGTTACCTCATACGTAAAGTGCTCAGGAAGGGCCACTTGGCACTCTTTTTTCTGTCCGGCAACTGCCTTTTTTACCCCTTCCCGGATTTCGGAGATCACTTTTTCTTTCGCTTTGCACCACGTTGACGCACCGACACCATGCTTTGTTTCCACCGTCGTAATGCCCGGAACCAGTTCCTTGGCCTGTCGGCAGATCTCTTCATCTCCGGAAAGAAACAGCACCGGTACGTGATGTGATGCTGCCGTATAGCTGTTCAGCATGCACTCACTCATCACTTTTCCATTCAGATGGATATACAGGCTGTTTCCTGTCGATGTGTGGCTGATCGAAAAATTCGGATCTCCTGCCGGTGCATGGTATCCAAGATACAACACGCCGTCATAGCTGTCGTCGATGCCATACATCATATTGTACGGATGACCGCTCTTTCCCCGGATCAGGGTGACATACTCCGGCATTTTCAGTGGGTCAATGTTAGATGCATCTCCATGACCGTCCTTTACAACGATCTCATCCGCCCCCGCTTCATGCGCCGCTTCGCATGCCGCAACGACCTCTTCGGTCATCTCCTCTGCAAATCTCTGGTACACGCTTTCCTTCTTATGCGTTTCATCGGTCAGTGCCACTCCGGCACATCCTTCGATGTCTGCACTGATAAAAAGCTTCATTTCTGCTGTTCCCTTCTTTCTTTATCATAAAGATGACAATATACGTAATGTCCGTCATCCACTTCATACCGCTCCGGCGCCTGTGTTTTACAGCATTCCATGCATTTTGGACATCTGGTGTGGAATTTGCAACCTGTCGGCGGCTTGTGCGCGGACGGGATACTTCCCTCAAGCAAAATTCTTTCTCTTTTTGCCGTCGGATCCGGAACCGGAACTGCGGAAAGCAGTGCCTGCGTATACGGATGCATCGGATTGCTGTAAATTTTCTCTTTTTCTCCGACCTCCACGAAATTGCCGAGATACATAACGCCGACACGGTCACTGATGTATTCCACAACGCTCAGGTCATGTGCAAACAAAAATATAGGTCAGATCCAGGTCATGCTTCAGTTCATTTAAAAGATTCAGAACCTGCGCCTGAATAGACACATCCAGTGCCGAAACCGGTTCGTCTGCGATGATCAGAGACGGTTCTACCGCAAGTGCACGGGCAATTCCGATTCTCTGACGCTGACCGCCGGAAAATTCATGTGGATAACGGTTTGCATGGTAGTCATCCAGTCCTACCCGGTGCAAAAGATCCAGCACTTTCTTTTCCAGATCCGCTTTATCCTGATACAGATGATGCACCAGCAGCGGCTCTGCAATGATGTCAAAAACGGACATCCGTGGATTCAGGGACGCATACGGATCCTGAAAAACCATCTGTACTTTTTTCCGGATGGAACGCATTCTCCGGTCATTGTACTCTGTAATATCTTCGCCATCCAGATACACATGGCCTGATGTCAGATTTTCCAGTTTGCAGACCCCTCTTCCCAGTGTGGATTTTCCGCAGCCGGACTCGCCTACAATTCCGAATACCTCTCCTTTTTTCACCTCAAAGGTAACTCCGTCTACCGCTTTGACGAATTCCTTTTTCCCAAATCCGCTTCCGGCAACCGGATAATAAATTTTCAAATCCTCTACTCTAAGTAATGTATCCGACATCCTAGTCACCTGCCTTCTCTACGTGATCTGTTTTGAGCTGTCCGCTTTCGCAGAGCCAGCATCTGCTGATATGGCCTTCTTCGATCTGGAAAAATCCCGGTTCTTCCTCGCGGCATTTTTCCGAAGCGTATGGACATCGCGGCTCAAATTTGCAGCCTTTCGGCATATATTTCGGGTTTGGAACGTTACCCGGAATCGACTTCAGTTCTTTTCCGGCGTCTCCCAGTCTCGGAATCGATCCCAGCAGTCCCTTCGTATACGGGTGGGACGGATTGGCGAAAATTGTTTTTACATCTCCGCGCTCTACCACGCGGCCGCAGTACATAACGGCAACATCATCGCAGACCTCTGCAACGACGCCAAGATCATGTGTAATAAACAGGATGGATGTACCTGTCTCTTTTTTCAGCTGATTCATCAGATCCAGAATCTGTGCCTGAATCGTTACATCCAGCGCAGTCGTCGGCTCATCCGCAATCAGGATTTCCGGCTTGCATACAAGTGCCATGGCAATCATGACCCTCTGTCTCTGGCCGCCGGAAAGCTGGAACGGATACTCCTTCATCATATGCTCCACACGCGGAACACCCGTTTTCCGGAGCATGTCCTCTGCCTTTTTTCAGTGCCTCTTTTTTTTGATATTTTTTTCGTGCTGCAGAACGCATTCTGCCACCTGGTCTCCAATCTTCATGACCGGATTCAGACTGGTCATCGGTTCCTGGAAAATCATGGAAATTTTGCTTCCGCGCAGCTTTCTCTGCTGTTCCTTCGTCAGCTTTACAATGTCATCGCCATCCAGCAGGATTTCGCCATCAGCAATTTTTCCTTCGTTCCGGCCAGTAATCCCATCACAGAGAGGGATGTCACGCTCTTTCCACTTCCCGACTCGCCTACGATGCCAAGTGTTGCGCCGCGTCGAAGCTCCACATCGACACCGTCTACTGCTTTGATCACGCCGCCATCGGTATAGAAATACGTATGTAAATTTTTTATCTCAAGTACGTTATCAGTAGCCACTTCTGCTCCTCCTTATCAATCGGAAAGTTTCGGATCGAGTGCATCGCGAAGTCCGTCGCCTAACAGGTTAAAGCTCAGTACGGTAAGGAAAATCGCAAGACCCGGGAAAATCGTCACATACATTGCACTTGCCATATAGTTTCTTCCGTTGGAAAGAAGCAGTCCCCATTCCGGTGTCGGCGGCTGTGCGCCCATTCCCAGGAAGGAAAGGCTTGATGCTGTCAGAATGGAAGATCCAAATGACATGGAATACTGTACAATGATGTCCGGAATGGCTCCCGGCAGAATATGGTGAAACAGAATTCTTGCATCGGAAACACCGATGTTCCGTGCTGCCAGGACAAAGACGGAATTTTTCAGGCTCAGCGTTTTGCTTCGGACAAGCCGCGCAAAGGTCGGTGTAGAAAAGACAGCGACCGCAATCACAACGTTTGTCATGCCGCTTCCGAGGATTGCCACGATGGCGATTGCAAGAATCAGTCCCGGAAAAGCGAACAGGACATCGCAGATTCTCATAATAATAGAATCAATCCATCCGCCGTAATATCCGGCCAGAAGTCCGAGAATGGTACCACAGACTGCACCGACCGTAACAGCGCCGAATCCGACTGCAAGTGAAATCCGGGTTCCACAGACGATACGGGAAAACAGATCCCGTCCAAACTCATCCGTTCCAAACAGGTGCTTCATACTTGGTCCCTGCAGAATCGCATTGTAATCATACTCATTGATTCCGTACGGCACAATTTTGCTTCCGAAAAACGCAAGGAAAATGAGAAAAATGATAAAACAAAGCGCAACTACTGCATTTTTCTGTTTTTTAAATTTCGAACCATCTCAGAAAACGGAGTTTTAATTCTCTCCTGGTTCTCGGTCTGTACTTTTTTCTTTC
>ENA-OQKJ01000236-OQKJ01000236.1-human-gut-metagenome-genome-assembly--contig:-NODE-236-length-14235-cov-2.213283_pt1 | contig 14235 bp, 14 predicted proteins | sample MGYA00242647_ERZ504795 | MGnify/ENA primary metagenome ERZ504795 (study PRJEB26092, sample SAMD00036398) | human gut metagenome | host: Homo sapiens | study: EMG produced TPA metagenomics assembly of...
GTCAGGGTGGTGCTGCGCTGTTCCCCGCCGCGGACATAGATGACCTCTGCGGCGCTTCCCCGGGCGGCTTCCAGCGCTTCCTTCACGGCATCATTGTTTTCCGTCCTGATTTGTCCAATGCGGATCACGCGGTCTCCCAGGCGCAGTCCCGCTGCCTTTGCCGGGTTCACTGTGCTCCCGCCGGGGCTGTCGATATCGGAAAAGCCAACGATCAGTGCCCCCTCGGAGAACATTTTGACCCCGAACGGCGTACCGCAGACCGTGACCTGCGCGCGCTCCGTGACCACCGTGCGGATATTCTTGATGGGAAGCCATCCGCCCAGTGACAGAGTGGTCTGGTAACTGCCCACGACCTGGGTACTGGCCGCATTCTGGCTGCCGTGAAGCCCCATAGGTTCCACCCAGCCAAAGCGGGGCAAAAGCAAGGCCTGCCCGGGTTCCAGATAAACACGATCCGGCAGGCGGCTGTACAGCCAACCCAGCAGCAGAAACGGCAGCAGGAGAAGATACACTGCTGTCAGTCTCAGCAATCGCTGTACTCTGTTGCGTCGTTTCACGGCCCTGCCTCCCCGGTGATAATTTGTTCTAGTATGCACCGGGACACGATTGAATATGAAACGAGGAAATTTCTATCAAAATCGCTTGACTTTCCCGGGGTAATGTGGTAGTATATTCAAGCAGTCCGCAACAACGGTTTCAAGCCTCAGAAATCCAGGATTGCAACAATTTTATAGTTGTGCGAGGGTGGCGGAACTGGCAGACGCGCACGTTTGAGGTGCGTGTGGTTTATCCTTGGGGGTTCGAGTCCCCTCCCTCGCATAAAAGAAAGCCCACGGTCTAGTGATAGATCGTGGACTTTTCTTATGCTTTCCAACCAAAGCCACAAACAAAACGGCAGGCCCGGATTCTATCCAAGGGCCTGCCGTTTTGTTTATGCAGGGGAAGGGACTTGAACCCTCACTCACTAGGAACTGGTGCCTAAAACCAGCGCGTCTGCCATTCCGCCACTCCTGCACGGAGAACTTATTTAGTTTATCAATTTTTGCGGAAAATGTCAATTCCTCTGCCTGCTTTTGTATTCTACAAATTTTCAGCGGGTCATATCCTATAAGAGATACTGCAGATCCAATGCGATCTGTCAAGGAGGTTTGGGAGATGGTTTCATGGCTGAGAGCAAACGGGAAGATCTTATTTCGCGGGGCAGCTCTGCTTCTGGCGGGCGCAGCGGCAGGCTTTGGGCTGGGGCTGTTCTTTGCTGTGCCGGCGGGGCCCAGCTGCCGAGAAAGCGACCTGACCCCGGTACCGGATACCGGCTTTGCCTCCCCTGCTCCGGAGGCGGCCCCTGCAAGCTCATTGCCGCAGGAAGAGCCGGTGCCGGAGAAATGGGTCTGCCTGACATTTGATGACGGCCCCAGCAAAACGACCCCGGCGGTTCTGGATGCGCTGAATGCCGCCGGGGTCAAGGCTACCTTTTTTGTGGTGGCCACGGGCTACAATGAAAAGTACCTGCCGCTCATTGCAGATGCAGCGGCAGCAGGCCACCAGATCGCGCTGCATTCTGCTTCCCACGAATACAGCGACATCTACCAGAGTGCAGATGCTTACTGGCAGGATATCGAGCTGTTGAAACAGCGCATCTCGCCCTATGTCAACACAGCTTCTCTGCATTACCTGCGCTTTCCGGGCGGCAGCACCAACACGGTCAGCCGCCGCTACGGCGGGCGCGGTGCGATGGCCGAGCTGAAACAGCAGTGTGCCGAGAAGGGATATGCCTATGTAGACTGGAATGTCTGTGCTGAGGATGCCGTGGGCGGCAAGCCCAGTGCCGGAACCATCTACCGGAATGTGGTGCGTGAGACCGGCGAGCAGACCCATTGCGTGGTGCTGATGCACGATTCTGCCACCACCCACACCACCGCCGAGGCGCTGCCGGATATCATACGGTGGTATACGGACAACGGCTACACTTTTTTGACCGTAGCCGAGGCGCTGCCGCTGGGGTAATGCGCCTTACAGCCACTTTTCAAAGCAGCGCCCCAGCAGTACCCCGCCGGATGCCAGCGCCGCCAGCCAGAGCCAGTCCGTGCCGCCGGTGACTGCCCACCCCGCTGCCATGATAGCCGCGAAGACGCACACCGGCGGCAGCACGATACGCGCAATGCGCAGCAGCTTTTCCCGCCGGGAGGAAGCCCGGTGTCAAGCTGCTCGGGATGCACGGTGTCACAGCAGATCTCGTCCCGGTATTTGCCCGGATTGCGGTAAGCTTTATACGGAATGCCATCCAGCGAGAACTCCGGGTACATCCCCTCTTTGGTCAGGGCGAACTGCATTCCCCGCTCTTCTGCATAGGTCTGCAACGCCGCCGTAAACTCCTGCGGGGTGTTGATGCTGCCCTGCGGAATAAAGAAAAAGTGCTTCTGGTGCTGCACCTGCGCCAGCGTGCGGTAATCCTGCAGCCAGCCGGAGAAGAACCCCTGCTGCGGGGCGGGGCTTTCCATACGGGTCAGACAGGCGTCCACGTCCAGCGTGTCCGTCTGCGGAGCCTGCCGGGCAAGGTCGGCGCAGAACTGCATGGCTGCCGCCAGATGCGCCGCCTGCTGCTCCAGCACGGTCTGCTGGGCTTGCAGCGCCTGTTGCAGGGGCTGTTCCCCGCGCAGTACCGCCTTGATGGTAGGCAGCGGCACATCCAGCATCCGTAGCATACGGATAAGTTTAAGCGTGCGGACGTTCCCGGCGGTGTAATCGCGGTAGTCATTGCCCTGCCTGCGCGCCGGTGTGAGAAGCCCCTCTTTTCGTAAAAGCGGATGTTCGGGGCAGACACACCGCTTTGTTCTGAAGGCCTGTTTGATGTTCATTTGCTTCACCTCCGCCCTTACACTACACCATAAAGTCGGTTGAAGGTCAAGCATTTTTCTTAAAATAGCGCAAAAATGCCCCGGCGGGTCGCAAAACCTGCCGGGGTCATTCAATTTCTGGATCGCGCTTACTGTGCGTTGTTGAACAGGGAGAAGGCGACGGTAAGCCATGTACAGGTCGTTCTTGTGGACTGACCTCGAAGGGAGCGTGCATGGACAGCACAGGCACACCGATATCCAGCACGGGGATGCCGCGGTTTAGCGACAGTACTTGGCGATGGTGCCGGCCGCCGGCCCAGATCCAGACGGCCCAGCTCACCGATCTGCCATGCAACGTTGCCGTTGTCCAGCATCCGGGTGATATCGCTGACCAGCTCAGCGCAGGCATCGCTTGCGGAGCCCTTGCTGCCGCCGCCGGTGTACTTGAAGATGGCAACGCCGCGGCCTGCATAAGTGCCGTTCATGGGCTCGAATGCACTTGCCCAGGTGGGATCGTAGGCAGCAGTCACGTCAGCGGACAGGCAGACGCTGTGACGGAAGGCCAGGATATCATCCTGACCGGCGGTACGGCAGAGCTCCTGCATGAAGTGGAAGGCGTACATGCTCTGCATACCGGTCACGCCGTCGGAGCCGATCTCTTCCTTATCGGTCAGCACGCAGATGGTGGTGTGCACGGGATCCTTGGTCTCGATCTCGGCCAGCAGTGCGGGGTAAGCATCCACGCGGTCATCGTGGCCGTAGGCACCAATCATGGAGCGGTCAAAGCCCACGTCGCGTGCCTTGGCAGCGGGCACCACCTCAATCTCGGCGCGGGTGAAGTCGCGCTCGGTGATGCCATACTTCTGGTTCAGCAGGATGAGGGTGTTCAGCTTGACAGCCTCCTTGACGTCCTCTTCCTCCACGGTGTCAGAGCCGATGAGCACGTTCAGCTCCTCGCCCTTGATGCCCTCGCTGAGCTTGCGCTCGTTCTGCTCAGCACCCAGATGGGGCAGAAGGTCGGTGATGCAGAACACGGGATCGTTCTCGTCCTCACCGATGGCAAAGTTGACGCTGGAACCGTCGGCGCGGGTAAACACGCCGTGGATGGCCAGCGGGATGGTAGCCCACTGGTACTTGCGTATACCGCCGTAGTAGTGGGTGCGGAAGTAGCTCATGTGGTCAGACTCGTACAGGGGGTTGGGACGCAGGTCCAGACGGGGGCAGTCGATGTGGGCGATGACCAGACGGAAGCCCTCTTCATAGGGCTTCTGGCCGATGGTAGCCGCCACAACAGCCTTGTTCTCCTGAATGAAGTAGACCTTCTCACCGGGGGCGTAGGCCTTTTTGGGTTCAAAAGCCTTGTAGCCGGCAGCCAGCAGCATCTGCTCGCTGACAACGGCAGCCTCGCGCTCGGTCTTGGCGCTGTCCATAAATTTCTTGTAGCCCTCGGCAAAGGCAGCAGCCTTTTCCTTTACGTCTGCCTGCTTGTCGGCAGCGTACTCAGGGGTGTAGAGCAGCTTTTCGGCGTACTCTTTTGCAGTAAGTTTCTCACTCATGATTTTTTGCTCCTTAACTTTTTATCATTGACCTGCGTACAGACGCTGATAGGTCTGGTAGCAGGCGGTGATCTTGTTGACGTAGTGGTGCATCTGGTTATAAGGGAAGCCCTGCAGCGTTTCCCCGTCTGCGGAGTGCTCCTCTATTTGCAGCAGCTGATCCACCGTGCCCCAGCCGCTGTGGTAAGCCGCTGCCGCCGTGGATACATCCCCTTTGTAGCGCACCATGCAAAGGTGCAGGTAATAGCACCCAAAGCGGATGGCGGTATCGGGGTCGTACAGGTCGGCAAAGGTCAGCGGTTCCTCCGGGGCGATCTTGCTGCGCATCCAGAGAAAGGTCTCCTCAGTCATCTGCATCAAGCCCCGGGCATCTACACTGGAGGTAGCCTGCGGGTCAAAGCCGCTTTCGGTGCGAATAAAGGCGTAGACCAGCAGCGGGTCCAACTCATAGGCTGCTGCCCATTTTTCCACCAGCTGCTCGTACTTGCGGGGGTACAAAAGCTGCTCTGCCCGGTTGCACAAAGGCGGCACCACGCACACCGTAAGCACCACAGCCAGGCACAAAACGACCAGCCGCCGCACCATCCGGCGGCGGCGCTGCTGTTTGCGGCGACGCAGTTTTTCCCGCGCGGCGCGGAGCTCCCGGACGGCGATGGGGTCGTAGGCTTTTTCATAATTTTGTTCGTTCAAAGCGCTGCCGTCACGCCCCCTTCTGCCTGCAGCCGCTCACACAGGCGGGCGGCTGCGGCTTGCAGCGCCTCCAACCCGGCGTCGTTGTGCAGGGTGTAGTCTGCCTGTGCGGTCAGGGTTTGTTCCGGGGTCTGAGCGTTCAAGCGGCGGGCAGCCATCTCCGGCGAGATGCCGTCCCGCGCCACGATGCGCGCCACACTGGTCTCAAAGGGCGCAGTGACCACGCACAGGCGGTCGCACTCAGCCTGCGCCGCCGTGCCCACGATGACCGCACCGTCCAGCACAAAAAGAGGTGCTCCGGCGACCTGCGCCGCCTGCTTCGCGGCGCGGATGCGTGCCACGATGGCGGGGTGGGTCAGACTGTCCAGCGCGGCCTTGCCCTCCGGGGTGGCAAAGGCGCGGTCAGCCAACAGACGGCGGTCCAGCGTGCCGTCCGGCTTTAAAATATCCTCACCGAACCGCGCCGCAAGCTGCGGCAGCAGCGGCGAGCCGGGCAGCAAAATTTCCCGGCTGAGCTGGTCGGCATCCACCAGCGGCACGCCGTGGGCGGCAAATACCGCCGTGACCGTGGATTTGCCGCAGCCGCTGCGCCCTGTGATGCCCAAGGTAATCATAGGTCGATCACCCGGAAGGCGGCGGCGCGGATCAGGCGGTTGTACACTGCCATGGACAGGCCGTCCTTCTGCGGGCAGCGGGCGTAGACTACGCCGTCGCCCTGCTCATCCAGCGCCCGCAGGGAGCGGAAGATGTGCTTTGCCTGATCGGCACCGTCCCCCTCGCGGCCGTATTCCTACGCAGGGCACATTCAGCTTTGCGCTTTCGCCGGTAAAGCACAGGCAGCTGGGGTTCTCGTCTTTATGGGCGTCCACATAGGCCTTGAACTGCGCAAAGGTGCCGTTGAGCAAGGTCACATCGGCCTTGGGGGCGTAGTGCTTATACTTCATGCCCGGGCTGCGCACCACAGCACCCTCCGGCAGCTTTTCCAGAATGGCTTTGGACACCTCCACCTCTTCGCCGAGGGCGCGTTCCAAGTCCTCCAGCGTGATGTGGCCGGGGCGGAACAGGGTGGGTTTCTCCCCCACCACCGACACCACGGTGCTCTCTACACCCACATCGCACTCGCCGCCGTCCAAAATCAGCGGCAGGCGGCCGTCCATATCGGTAAACACGTCCTGTGCGTTGGTGGGGCTGGGCTTGCCGGAAAGGTTGGCGCTGGGGGCGGCAAAGGCGCAGCCGCTCTGCTGGATGACCGCCCGCGCTACCGGGTGGCTGGGCATCCGGATGCCCACGGTATCCAGTCCGGCGCAGCACTCATCCGCCACCTCCGGCCCGCGCGGCATGATGATGGTCAGTGGGCCGGGGCAGAAGGCTGCCATCAGCAGCTGGGCACGCTCCGGCACCTCGCTGACAAGACCCGGCAGCATCTCCGGCCCGGTGACGTGGACGATGAGGGGGTTATCCTGCGGGCGCCCCTTGGCCACAAAAATATCGCGCACCGCCGCACCGTTGCGGGCATCGGCGGCAATGCCGTAGACCGTTTCTGTTGGCAGGGCCACAAGCTGACCCTGCCGCAGCAGCTGCGCGGCCTCGGCTACGCCTGCTTCATCGGCAGGCAAAACTCTGGTTTTGATTTCCATACGAATCATCGTTCTTTCTATCTGTAAAGTATATTTGCTTGGCAGTCGTTTGGATGGTTTTGCACCCGCAAAACCGGGTTTTACCCGCCCAGCCTTTGCAGCTTTTCAGTCTGCTCGCGGGTGGCAAGGGCGTCAATGACCTCGTCCAGATTGCCGTCCATGATCTTTTCCAGATTGTGGACGGTCAGGCCGATGCGGTGGTCGGTGCAGCGGTCCTGCGGAAAGTTGTAGGTGCGGATCTTCTCACTGCGGTCGCCGGTGCCCACCTGCCCCTGACGCTGGGCGTTGATGGCATCCTGCTGCTCCTTCTGCTTTTGTGCAAGGAGGCGGCTGCGCAGGATCTCCAGCGCTTTATCCTTGTTCTGGAACTGGCTGCGCTCGTTCTGGCACTCCACCACCGTACCTGTGGGGATATGGGTCACGCGGATGGCACTGGAGGTCTTGTTGATGTGCTGACCGCCCGCACCGGAGGAGCGGAAGGTATCAATGCGCAGATCCTTCATGTCCAGCGCAAAGTCCACCTCCTCTGCCTGCGGCATTACCGCCACAGTGGCGGTGGAGGTGTGAATGCGGCCTTGGGTCTCGGTCTCCGGCACACGCTGCACCCGGTGCACCCCGCTCTCGTACTTGAGACGGTTATACGCACCTGCGCCATCCACTGAGACGATGGCTTCCTTTACGCCGCCAAGTTCGGTCTCGTTCAGGTTGAGCAGTTCCAGCGTCCAACCATGGTTCTGGGCGTACATGGTGTACATCCGCAGCAGACTGTGGGCAAACAGAGCGGCTTCCTCGCCGCCGGCACCGCTGCGGATCTCCATGATGACGTTTTTGCCGTCGTTCACGTCCTTGGGCAGCAGCAAAATTTTGAGATTATTTTCCAGCTTTGCCACATCTTGACTTTTTTCGCCGATTTCCTGCTGTATCATCTGCTTGAAGTCCGGGTCCAGTGAACCGGGCTCCTCCAGCAGGGCTTTGGCCTGCGCCAGATGATCCAGCGCGGTCTGCCAGTCCCGGTAAGCCTCCACCACCGGCTCTGTATCGTGATACTCCCGCATCAGCTTGCGGAACAGCGCCGGGTCGGCGGCGGTATCGGGCTGGTTCAGCCGCATGGAAAGCTCCTCAAAGCGGCGGCAGACCGCATCCATCCGGGAAGAAATATCTTGCATCCTTGCAGTTCTCCTTACAAATTCGTTCCGGTTCGGGTGCGTTGGCTGCGCTACTGCGCACTGCCGGGCTTTACCACCTTTTTGATGTTCTTTTCAATTTTGGCGCGGGGCAGCATGACCTCGCGTCCGCAGCCGGTGCAGCGGATCTTAAAATCCATGCCCACCCGCAGCACCTCGAAGCTGGATGCCCCGCAGGGGTGCTTTTTGCGGGTGAGGATGGTATCTCCCACAGCGATGTCCATATTTATCCGACCTCTCCCTTCTTTTCTGCCGCGCAAACGCCCGGCAGAGCCAGTGTGTGCCGCCGCCCGCTGAGCGGGTGCTGTGCATACAGATATAGTATAATGCAAAGCCGCACAAAATGCAAATATCTGCGCACATTGCTGCATATCGTTGTAGCATCGCACAGAGACCCGAAAACCATATAGAAAGAGGAATGAAACATGATGCAAGCTTATCGTACCGAAAACAGTTACCGTTCTGCCGCCCGCCTGTCCCCTGCCGAGCTGCGGGCTGCCATGGCCAGCGGCGAAATTTTACAGGCCACTGCCCTTGCCTTTGACACCCGGCGGCAGCTGCGGTTTGAGCTGGGCGGCGTAAAGGCGGTGATGCCCTTTGCCCAGTGCGCAGACGGTGCCGAGACAGGTACCGTGCGGGATATTGCGGTGCTGACCCGGGTGGGACGCCCCACCTGTTTTGTCATCGAGGGGCTGGACACGGACGAGGACGGCGCGCCCTGCTACCGGCTTTCCCGCGCCGAGGCGCAGCGGCTGTGCAAGGCGGAGTATCTGGACACCCTTTCGCCCGGGGATATCCTGCCCTGTACCGTGACCCACATCGAGCCGTTCGGCGCGTTTTGTGACGTGGGCTGTGGTATCAGTGCCCTGCTGCCCATCGACTGTATGTCGGTAAGCCGCATCTCCTCCCCTGCCGACCGGGTCAGCGTAGGACAGCAGATCTTGTGCGCCATCAAGAACCGGGACGCGCAAGGGCGCTTTGTGCTGACCATCCGGGAGCTGCTGGGCACATGGGCAGAGAACGCCGCCCGGTTCACCGTGGGCGAAACGGTGGTGGGCATTGTGCGCAGCGTGGAGGAATACGGCACCTTTGTGGAGATTGCGCCGAACCTTGCGGGGCTTGCGGAGAGCTGCTCCGGCCTTGCGCCCGGGCAGGCGGTAAGTGTCTACATCAAAAACATCCTGCCGGAAAAGATGAAGATCAAGCTGGTCATCGTGAACCACACCCTGAGCCAGCCCCACCGGTTTGAGCTGCGGTACTTCATCACCGAGGGACATCTGGACAGGTGGGTGTACTCCACACCGGAATGTCCCAAGCGCATTGAGACAGATTTTGCCGTTGCGGCTTGCAATCCGGGTTGAAAGCCTTTATACTAGTAGAAAGAGTTTTTGTCTGCCCGCTGCCCGCCCTTTTGGCAGCGGCGCAGACCTTTGATACCATGTGAAAGCGCAAGGGGGATGTAAGGAACGATGAGCGCCAATGATGCTTTTACCGCCGGTGTCCGTCCCGGCGGCCTGACCAGCAGCACCGAGATCCGGCTGCTGCTGTGCTATCTGGTGAAAAACGCCGGTCCCATTACCCGGCAGGAGATCGAGAACGCCCTGATGGAGGAAGCCCTTGTCAACTATTTTGAGATCGGCTCCTGTCTGGACGATATCACAAAGCAGGCGCTGGTCACCCTGACCGGCGACAGCTACACCATTACCGACAAAGGCCGCAAGGTGGCGCAGGAGCTGGCCTACGACCTGCCCCGCACCGTGCGGGAGCGGGCGGTGGCTGCCGTGCTGCGCTGCCAGACATGGGCCCGCAAAGAGGCCAAGTACAGCGCCCGCATCACCGAAAAGGCCGACGGCCACTGCACCGTGCGCTGCACCGTAAAGGGGCTGGACAGCGAGCTGTTTTGTCTGGAGCTGGGTGCGCCCGACCGGCTGAGCGCCGAGCTGGTGAAAAAGCAGTTTATCCTGAAGGGCAACGAGATCTATCAGCTTCTGATCAACAAGCTGACCGAGGAAGAAAAATAAGACAGAACGATCCCCGCCCGCTGTAAGCAAACCTTACGGCGAGCGGGGATTTTTTTCAGATACGCCTTAGATCAGGATACAGATCAGTCCAGTGCAGCCCTCGTTGATGACCCGCTCCAGCGTTTCCTGCAGGCGTGTGCGGGCCTCCTGCGGGATGTGGAGCAGCTTGTTCTGCAAACCGTCGTTCACCAGCTCGTGTAGGCTTTTGCCAAAGATGTTGGACTCCCACAGCTGCACCGGGTCGTCCGCAAAGTCGGCCAGCAGGCTCTGCACCAAGTCCTCGCTCTGCTTCTCGGTGCCCACGATGGGGCTCAGTTCCGTATGGATAGTGGCCTTCATCATCTGGATAGAGGGCGCACAGGCTTGCAGCCGCACCCCGCAGCGCCCATCCTGATGCACGATCTCCGGGGGTTCCAGATGCAGCTCATCGATGGATGGCATCACGATGCCGTAGCCGGTGGCTTCCACCTGCTCCAAGGCGCTGCGCACCTTCTCGTAGGCGCGCTTTGCCCGGGCCAGCTCCATGATGCAGGGCATCAACCCCGCCTCGTCCCCGATGTCCAGCCCGGTCTGCTCGCTGAGCACCTGATAAAAGATCTCCGGCTTCAGCTCCACACTCACCCGCACACTGCCGGCGGCAAGGTCTGCGCCCGCCACTGCCGAGCGCTGCACGGCATCGCATTCCAGCGCAGGGGCGTCCATTCCAGTGGGCAGATCCTTCATGCGGGACACTCGCTCTGCCAGCTGCATGGCGGCTGCATACACCTGCGCTTGCAGCCAGTGTCCGGGCTCCAGCATGGTCACCCAGCGGGGCAGGGCAAAATCCAGCTCCTGCACCGGGAACTCGTACAGCACCCGCCGCAGGATCTCCCCCAGCATGGCGGCGTCCAAGTCCACACAGCTTACCGGCAGCACAGTGCGGCGGTAGTCCCGCGCCATACCCTCGGCCAGCTGCCGGGTCTCCGGCGCGTCCGGGTGGGTGCTGTTGAGCAGGATGATATAGGGCTTGCCCAGCGCTTCCAACTCGGTGACGACCCGCCTTTCGGCCTCTGCGTAGCCCGCCCGGGGGATATCGCTGACCGAACCGTCCGTAGTGACCACCACCCCGATGGTGGAGTGCTCGCAGATCACCTTGCGGGTGCCGGTCTCTGCGGCAAGGTCAAAGGGAACCTCCTGTTCAAACCACGGGCTTTTGACCATGCGGGGCTTTGCGTCCTCCTCGTGCCCCATAGCGCCCTCCACCATGTAGCCCACGCAGTCGATCAGCCGCACCCGACACGCCCCGCCGCCTTCCAGCTGCAGGGGCACGGCGGTCTCCGGGATGAATTTCGGCTCAGTGGTCATGATGGTGCGCCCTGCTGCCGACTGCGGCAGCTCGTCCCGGGCACGTTCCCGGGCGGCGGCAGAGCCGGACATGGCGGGCAGCACCAGCTGCTCCATGAACTGCTTGATAAAGGTGGATTTGCCGCTACGCACCGGCCCCACCACACCGATGTAGATATCCCCGCCGGTGCGTGCGCCGATCTCGCGACAGATGCTGTTCTGTTCCTGTTTCTCCAAGGTCCTTCTCCCCTTCCTGTTGCGCTGCGCACCGCGCCCGTAGGGGTGGGTGTGCTCGTTGTATCGTATGAAAAGGGAGCGTTTATTATGCCGGGACAGTTTTGAATGCCCTCCGCTTTGCTCTGGGCATAATCAGCGGAAAAATTATTTTATATAATTGCAATTGAGGAAAATCTGCGGATTTTCCTCAATTGCCTTTTCACGGGACTCAAAAAAGAGCTGCCATGCAAACGCACAGCAGCTCTTAGAAAGGTTTTATGAAATCACGGGGTCAGGCGGTTGGGGCCGCGGAACAGGAACTCGGCGTCCTTGATGCTCAGGCCGCACAGCAGCATGGTCAGGCGGTCGATGCCCAGACCAAAGCCGCCGTGGGGCGGGCAGCCGTACTGGAAGAACTCCAGATAGAACTTGACATCATCAGCCAGACCCTTCTCCTCAGCCTGCTTCTTCAGCACCTCGTAGCGGTGCTCACGCTGAGCACCGGTGGTGATCTCCACACCGCGCCAGATCAGGTCGTAGCCCTGCGGCACGCCGTTCTCGTCGCGCATATGGTAGAAGGCGCGCTTCTCGGCAGAGTAATCGGTGATGAACAGGAACTCGTGGCCGTAGTGCTTCTTGACCCAGTCGTAGCTCAAGCGCTCGGCCTCGGTGGTCAGATCGCCCTTCTCGCTCTCGTCTACGGTGTAGCCGAACTCTTCCTCCAGAGCCTTGTACAGGTCTGCCAGCTTGACCACCGGGAACGGGGTGGTGGGCACGATGACTTCCAGTCCGAACAACTCCTTGATCTGGTCGCCGTAGTTATCTTTAACAGCCTGCAGACCGGCGGTCAACAGCTCCTCTTCCATCTTCATCACATCTTTGAAGGAGGTGATGTAGCTGAACTCCAGATCGAAGCCGGAGAACTCAGTAGCGTGCTTGTTGGTGTAGCTCTTCTCAGCGCGGAACACAGGACCGGTCTCGAAGATACGCTCAAAGCCGGCAGCCATAGCCATCTGCTTATAGAACTGGGGGCTCTGTGCCAGATAAGCGTTGCGGTCGAAGTAGTCCACCTTGAATACCTCAGAGCCGCTCTCGCTGGCAGCAGCGATCAGCTTGGGGGTGTGGATCTCGATGAAGTTCTGGTCCAGCAGGAACTTGCGCATGGCGTTGACCATGCAGCTCTGGGCCTTGAACATCAGCTGGTTCTCGTCGGTGCGCAGATCGACCCAGCGGTAATCAATGCGCTGGTCGATGCTGGAACGCTCCACTGCCTTTTTCTTCTTGGTGGCGGCAATGGCCTTGCGGGCAATGGGCAGTGCATCCGCAATGCTCTCCACCTTGATGGCCTCGGGGATCATCTCGATGCCGCCCATCTTGACGTAGTCGTTCTCGACCACCTTGCCGGTGACAGTGATGACAGAATCAGGGGTCAGCTGATCGATGGTGTCCACCAGATCAGGATGATCTTCTTTTTCAACCGTGATCTGCAGCTTGCCGGTGATATCCTTCAGTACGATAAAGGCCATGTACTTGCTGTTGCGCAGGTTTTCAATAAAACCCTGTACCTTGACCGTATTGCCAATTTCCTTTTGTACCTCGTTGATATAGGTGCGATTCATGGAAATCCTCCTTTGATGTCTTATACCGTTTTATTATACGCTTTTCAGGGGATAAATCAAGTATTCTGCCCGGGCCAGTCTTACTTCTTGTGGTTTTCCTCTTCGTGCAAAGTTCCGGTGCCGCCCTCGACCACACCGTCGTGGTCGAGCACTGCCCTGATGGTGCCAAAGAAGCACTTTACGTCCATACCAAAGCTCAGGTGCTCCACATAGTAGCCGTCCAGCCGGGCCTTGTCCACGATCTCCAGCTCATCCCGCCCATGGATCTGAGCCCAGCCGGTCAGGCCGGGGCGGACATCGTTGGCACCGTACTTGTCCCGCTCGGCCAGCAGGTCATACTGGTTCCACAGCGCCGGGCGCGGACCGATGACTGCCATATCGCCCACAAAGATGTTCCAGAGCTGGGGCAGCTCGTCCAGACTGGTCTTGCGCAGGAAGTGCCCCACCCGGGTGATATACTGATCCGGGTCCTTGAGCATGTGGGTGGGCATATCGTGGGGGGTGTCGATGCGCATGGTGCGGAACTTGAGGATATTGAAATGTTGTTTGTGGATGCCCACCCGCTTCTGCCTGAAAAAGATCGGCCCCGGGGAATCGATCTTGATGGCAAGGCAGAGGATGAGCAGCAGCGGCGAGAGCACGATCATGCCGCAGAGAGACAAAATGACCGCCAGCAGCCGCTTGATGCCGTTTCGATACATGGAAGATCCTCCCTTTTCAGAGTACTTTTTATTATAGCAAGCCATTCGACAGTTTGCAATCCATTCCGTGCAGTTTTACGCCCGAGAGGCTCAGGCAGGTGCAGCAGAAGTATTGGCTGTTGCGCAGGCCACAAACCGCCTGTTTTGTTGTATTATTCATCCTGTTTTCTCTCTTGTTCCGGAACGATTTCTGCCGTATCATTATAGTAACAACTCTATCTGAAACAGGAGGTCTTTTCTGTGATCCAACGTTTTTCTTTCGGGCATCCTTTTCCCACCCAGAGCGTTGTGCTGTCTCTTCCCGCGGAAAGCGGCCCCATCCCCTTTCTGACTCCCGATGGCAGCGGCTGGCAGCTCACCCTCAGTGAGCAGGCTGCCGTCTACGGTCTGGGTGAAATGCCCCGCGGCATCAACAAGCGCGGCTGGCACTACATCGCCAACAACACCGATGAAT
>ENA-OQKJ01000237-OQKJ01000237.1-human-gut-metagenome-genome-assembly--contig:-NODE-237-length-14216-cov-2.205834_pt1 | contig 14216 bp, 20 predicted proteins | sample MGYA00242647_ERZ504795 | MGnify/ENA primary metagenome ERZ504795 (study PRJEB26092, sample SAMD00036398) | human gut metagenome | host: Homo sapiens | study: EMG produced TPA metagenomics assembly of...
GACTGCTGATGGTCGATGCAGCATTCCAGAAGATCATGCCGGCATGGTAGAAGGTATTGGTCACATTGCCCTTGCAGTCGGCTTTGATATCGCTCCAGACGTTGGATACCCAGTTGTCGTGATCCTTCTTGCGTGCTTCACGGCAGGTGTTGATGCCGATAACCGTAGCGTAGCCGGGCCACAGCCATGCAGCGACAGCCTGACCGACGGTAGCACCGCCTTCGGTGTAGGTCATTTCTTCGCAGGACAGAACGTTGTAGGAAGCAGGCATCATGATTTTGTTTTCCATAATAACACTCCTTTTGAAACAAAGCTATCCAAAACGGTGCATCCAAAAACGCACCGTTTTATCTGATTAAAAAGGTCAGCGCACGATCAGCAGAACGGCGCTCAGGGGAGCCAGCGCCACCACCATGGTGGTGGAAACGGCATCCCGCACAAAGTTGCCGGCGGATTTGCCCATATCGGCGGCAATGGCATCGGTGGCGCGGCCCATCACGGTAAAGAAGTTGCCGTCCTTGTTGCCGTCCTGCTGCAGCCAAGTGCGTGCCTGCTTGATGCCCCAGATATAGCTGGAGGCCAGCACCACAGCACCTACGACCGTTGCGGCAGTGGTGGCGATACCGGCAGCATCATCCACTGCGCCGCCGCCGGTGGTATAGGTCATTTCTTCGTTGGAAAGTACCGCATAATCTGCGGGATAATTCATCTTTTTCATCATCAATACTCCTTTGTCAAAGGGAAATGCCGCATTGCATCCCGATCCCCCGGCGTCTATACCCAAAGGCTGATAGAGCATTGTTCTCTATATGGTCATTCTACAACAGTGGTCGGATTTTATCAAGGGGTTTTGGCACATCTGTGCAAAAACTGGCGGGACGCATGAAATTGCGGCTATAAATTTGTGAAAATAGACTGCAATAATTTAGGCTTTTGGCTGTTTACCCCTGTACTCCGGCGCGGTAGAGGTAGGGGTCGCTCTTGAAGCTGTCAAAGTTGTACAGCACAAGGATCTGGTCGTAGCCGTTATCGGCGATCAGCTTGTCCAAGCCGTAGTTGTAGTTGCGGAAGTCCACCACATCGATGTCGGCGTAGTTGGCGGTCAGGTAGGGCACAAAGCAGTTGGCGTAGCTGTCCTTGATGACAAGGATGCGCCCGCTGCCGTTGCCCTGCACCCGGCTTAAACCGTTGTTGCCGTGCAGGAACATGGCGTATTTATCATAAACGGAGAGCTTCTCCGTGTCGTACAGGCCGGTGGTCTGCCCCTCGGTGGGCTGGCCTGCCGCCGTCACGTTCCATACCGTCAGGGTGTTGGCAAGGTCGTAGTAGGTGATCACGTCCGGCACGGCGTTCCATGTGCGCGCCTTGGCGTAGTGGGTGCCGTAAAAACCGTTGGCGGTCAGGGCGGTGTGGGCGGCTGTATCAAAGGGGGTAAGGCCAAGGGTCTGGCACAGCTGGCTGTAAGCGTAGTAGGCGCCAAGGCTCGTCCAGTGGTGGTCGGTGCGGTAGTAAATATACTCGCTCTTGTGGGCGGTAAGGGTCTGGCGCACATCCACAAAGCTGCCGCCGGCCGTCTGCACCGCAGCGGAAAGCTGGTCAAGGTAGCCGTCCTCGTCCAGCAAAGGAGCGTTTGCGGGCACGTTTTCTTTATAGATATCGCTGGCGGCGGGTGCCAGCAGCACATTCACCTTGCCCGGGTAGCGCTGGCACAGGCTGGTAAGCGCTGCGGTGTTCTTGGGCAGGGTGCGCTCCTCGCTGGAAAGCAGCCCGTAGGTGCGGGGGAACATCATGTGCTCCTTGCCCAGCAGGATGCCGCCGTTCTGCTGCTTTTGCAGCAGGGTGGTCTCCACCACGCTCTGCAGGCTGATCCACTGGTCGCGCCCCGCCACCTGATCCTTGACGTATTTGGTGTAGGCGGTAAAGTAGCTGTTCAGCCCCTTGGCGGTGAACTGGGTCAGCGCCGGGCGCTGGCTCAGGGTGGTATTCTCCAGCTCACTGTAGCTGCGATCCGGGGTGACCATATCCAGCGTGAACAGCCCGATGAAAAACAGGCTGAACACCACCAGCACCGGGTAGTGCAAAAGGGAGGAGGTCTTTTTCTCGTGTTTGGACATCTTCCCGCCTCCTTAAAAGTTAAAATACAGGAACGGGCTGTTGGTGCTGCCCACCACATAGGCGGTGGAGACCACCAGCAGCGTCAGGATGGCGGCGCAGCGGGTGACCACGTTCTTGCGCAGCACATCCCACAGCTTTTCGATCAGCGGGGTGCAGCACACCACGCTTACCGCCAGCAGCACGCCGTAATTCCGCAGGAAATACAGCGGCGACACCCCGCCGGAGGGGATAAAGAGCTTCTGGAACAGCAGCCCGAAGGACACGCCGGTGTCGTTGCCTACGAACATCGCCCAGCCTACCACCACAAGGAACAGGGTGTAGAAATGCGGCCACACCCTGCCTTTTTTCAGGTAGGGCAGCAGAAACAGCTTTTCAGCCGCCAGCAGCACAAAGTAGTAAAGACCCCAGCAAATAAAGTTCCAGTTCGCGCCGTGCCAGATGCCGGTGAGCAGCTCCACGATGAACAGGTTCAAGATCTGCCGCTTGAGCCCCTTGCGGTTGCCGCCCAGCGGGATATACACATACTCCCGGAACCAGCCGGACAGGGTCATGTGCCAGCGCCGCCAGAACTCAGTGATGGAAGCGGAGATATAGGGGTAGTTGAAGTTTGCAGGGAAATCGAAGCCCAGCATCTTGCCCATGCCGATGCCCATGAGGGAGTAGCCGGAGAAATCGAAGTACAGCTGCAAACTGTATGCGATGATGCCCAGCCACACCAGCGGGGTGGAAGCGTTTGCCAGACCCACAAAGGTGGTGGAGGGGCTGTCGGCTACCCCGATAATGTCTGTCCACAATGCGCCCACAGCGTCCGCCAGCAGCACCTTTTTGGCAAGACCGAAGGTGAACAGGGTCATGCCCTCTTCTATTTGTTTGAGGTTATAGCGGTGCTTGTAGACGTGCAGCTGGTCGGAGACGTCCCGGTACTTGACGATAGGCCCCGCGATGAGCTGCGGGAACATGACCACATAAGCGCCGAAATCGATGATATTGCGCTCGGCTTTTACATCCCGGCGGTAGACGTCGATGGAGTAGGAAAGGGTCTGGAAGGTGTAGAAGCTGATGCCCAGCGGCAGGGTGCCAATGCCCTGAATTTCGGCAAAGGCGGTGCCAAGCAGGGCATTCACGCTGCGCAGCACAAAGTTTGCGTATTTGAAGTAGAACAGCATCCCCAAGCTGCCGACGAGCGCCACCAGCAGAAAAAAAGCGGCGCAGCGCGGGCTTTGCATCAAAATGTTCGATGGCAAGGCCGCTGAGATAGTTGATGAGGATAAGCGCCACCATGACCGGGAAAAAGCGCACCTCGCCCCAGCAGTAGAACACCAGACTGCACAAAAACAGCACGGTGTTTTTCAGTTTTGCGGGGGCAAGATAGTACAGCGCCAGCGTGATGGGCAAAAAGCGGAACAGGAAGATGATGGTGCTGAAAACCAAGGGGTCAGCCTCCTTTTTTACACGGAATTACAGACTCAGCCTTCCCCCGGCCGGGGGAAGGTGGCATGACGGATGCGGGCGCAGCTTCAGCAGAAATCCCCCTCATCAGGGGCTTTCTACTGAAAAAAAGCCGATGCCGCAGATGGCACCGGCTCAGAAGGTCAGATTCAGCTGTTCAGGGCGCTGTCCACAGCACTGTTCAGGTCTGCAGTGCACTCGTTGGAATTGACAACCATGATGACAAGATTTCCCTTGCTGGCAATGATTGCATTGTTGGCATTCTCCAAAGCCTGTGCAAATTCAGCGGGATAATTGCTGCAAGTGTCAATCAACTGCTGCTTGTAGGCGTTCATGCCGTCAATAACATTTTGAACCTTACCGTCAGCAGCTTCAACGGCGATAACTAAACCGGCATCGCCATTGTCGTTGCTCTTTACGCCCTTGTAACTAACAATATCTTCAGCCTTTAACTGAAAATCATATTCGATACTAATAGGGTCAATCTCGAATTGATTTGAGATTGTGTTAGTTTTCAGCAGACTGCTAACGATACTGTCCAGATCGGCGGTGCCGTTTTCAGCGGTATCCGCCGCCGGGGCGGCAGTGCTCGAAGCCGGTGCAGAGGCGGAGGCGCTGGACACGGAGGACGGCGCGGAGGAAGCGCTGCCGCCGCAGCCGGTCAGGGCGACAGCCAGCACGGCGCTGACGGCGATCACAGAAAGTTTTGTGCGGTTTATCATAAAATATTCCTTCTTTTGTTGAATTCGTTTGTCGGGGTGCGGGGCTGCGCCGCGCACACGGGCAGACTGTATTTATCTTACCATAACAGCAGGTAAATTGCAACGCACCCCACAGGGTTTTCCGGCAGTTTTCATCGGATTTTAACCGGTCACGGTCTCCCCGGCGGCAATGCGCTGCAAAACGGCTACCGCGTCCTCCAGACACAGGCCGCTCTGGTTGAGCAGGGCGGCGTTTTCCGCGCCTACATAGCGCCAGTGCCACGGCTCGTAGGTGATGCCGGTCACGCTTTCCGCCTCCTTGGGGTAGCGCAGGATAAAGCCATACTGCTCCGCGTTCTCGCACAGCCAGCGGAAGGCGGCAGTGTCGGCAAAGCCGGTGTCAAGGGTGGTGTGCTCCGGGCTGTTCAGGTCGGCGGCAAGGCCGCAGTTGTGCTCCGAGCAGCCCGGCGGGTTGACGATGGCAGCCGCCTTTTCCCGGGCGGCGGCTTCGCTCAGACCCTTGTTGAGGTAGTACTGGGTCTTGTCATCGTACAGCTTTTTCTGGTAGCTGACGCTGCGGTAGCCGCTCTGCATCCGCACGTCCACGCCGTCCTTGGCGGCAGCGGCCTGCATGGAGAGAAAAGCCTCGGCGGCTTCGGTCTGCAAGGTTTTGTTGATGGCGGTGGCCGAGCCGCACTCCTTGGTCTCGACAGGGTAGTCCTCCGTTATCCGGTGGGTGCGGCTCACAAGGATCATGCGGGGGTCGTCCAGCAGCGCCTGCGCCTGTGCGGCGGTAAGGAGGCTCTGCTGCGTGCCGTTCTCGGCGGGCTGCGCAAGGCTCTCGGCGGGCAGCTCCGGCAGCTGCGGCACAGCAGCTTTGCGGGTGCAGGCGTAGGCGGTGCCGCCCGCCACAAAGCAGGCCAGCGCCGTCAGGCAGAGCAGACGCCGGGCGTGATGGTTACGGTGATGGGAAGAACGCATGGAACCTACCTTCTTTCACAAAAAAGGATAAGCACCCGCCGCCCCGGGCAGACTATCCGCAAAAGGGGGCGCGGGAAGATGAAGATGACAGCGCAGGAATACGCACGGCGGGTGCAAAAGGCGGGGCCGCACTCGCCGCTTTTGGCAGACTGCCTGTGGGCGTTCTGCGTGGGCGGCGGCATCTGCCTGCTGGGCGAAGGGCTGCGGCAGCTGTTTTTTGCGGCAGGGTGCGGACGCCGAAGCGGCGGGCACCCTGACCAGCTGCACTTTGATCTTGCTCTCGGCGGTGCTGACCACGCTGGGCTGGTACCAGAAGCTGGCAGCAAAGGCCGGGGCGGGGTCGCTGGTACCCATCACCGGCTTTGCCAACGCGGTGGTCAGCGCGGCCATCGAGTTCAAGGCCGAGGGACGGGTGACGGGCACGGGCGCCAAGATGTTTCTCATCGCCGGGCCGGTCATCGTGTACGGCACGCTGGCGGCGGTGGTGTACGGCGCGGTGCTCTGGCTGCTGGGGGCCTCTGCTTTATAATACGGAACAGCTCCGCCGGATATTGCAGCGCCGCAGCACCAGTATAGCACGTGCCGGGGCATTTTTTTGTAGAAAAAAGGAGAAAATTTTATGACAGAGCGCCGGGGCGATACCCTGTTGTTCCATACCCCGCCGGTCATCGCCGCACAGGCGGCGGTGGGCGGCAAAAAAGAAGAGCGATGGTCCGCTGGCGGCGGGCTTTGACGAACTGACCACCGACAACCGGCTGGGACAGCGCAGCTGGGAAGCCGCCGAAAAGCAGCTGCAGCTGCGGGCGGCACGGCTCTGCCTGCAAAAGGCGTCTCTGCCCGCAGAGCGGGTAGACCTTGCGCTGGCAGGGGACTTGCAGGCGCAGTGCACCGCTTCCGGCTATGCACTGCGGGAGCTGGGCGTGCCCTTTGCGGGGCTGTTCGGGGCGTGCAGCACCATGGCCGAGGCGCTGGCGCTGGGCGCGGCGCTGTGCAGCAGCGGGGCGGCGCAGAATCTGCTGGCCATGACCTCCAGCCATTTCTGTGCGGCAGAGCGTCAGTTCCGCACCCCGCTGAGCTACGGCGCGGTGCGCACCCCTACCGCACAGTGGACGGCTACCGCCGCCGGGTGCTGCCTGCTGCGTCCGGCAGGGCAGGGGGTGGGCGTTGCCGCCGCCACCCTTGGGCGGGTGCAGGACTATAACATCAAGGATATCAACAATATGGGCGCAGCCATGGCACCGGCAGCAGCTGCCACCCTGCTGCACTATCTGGCCGATACCCATGCAGAACTGCGGGATTTTGACTGCATCTACACCGGCGACCTTGGGCTGGTGGGCAGTCAGATGCTGCGGGAGCTGTTGGCAGCAGAGGGTCTGCTGCTGAAAAACCAACGCGGACTGCGGCTGTCTGCTCTACGATGGCCGGGGAGCAGCGGGTGAAGAGCGGCGGCTCGGGCGCGGGCTGCTGCGCCGCCGTGCTCTGCGCGCATATCCTGCCAAAGCTGCTGCGCCGCGGCAGCCGCCGGGTGCTGTTCATCGCCACCGGGGCACTGATGAGTCAGACCACCTTTTTGCAGAAGGAGAGCATCCCGGCGGTGGCGCATTTGGTAGAGCTGACCGCACCGGAAAAGGAGAGCTGAAATGAACTATCTGTGGGCATTTTTAATAGGCGGCGCCATCTGTGCGGTGGGGCAGCTGTTCATCGACCTGACAAAGCTGACCCCGGCACGCATCCTCACCGGCTATGTGGTGGTGGGAGTGGTACTCTCGGCGGTGGGGCTGTATGCGCCGCTGGCAGAGTTTGCCGGTGCGGGGGCGAGCGTGCCCCTGCTGGGCTTCGGGCATCTGCTGGCAAAGGGGGTGCGCACCGCCGTGGCGGAAAAGGGTGCCATCGGCATCCTGACCGGCGGGCTGACCGCTGCCTCTGCGGGCATCACCGCAAGCCTTGTCTGCGGCGTGGTATGCAGTCTTGTGGGCAAAAGCCACGACCAGAACTGATGTTTTGCCCGCGCTGTTTCGCCACATTTTGCGCCCGGCGGCTGGTAAACTGGGGGCAAAACGGAGGTGAGGCGCATGAAACACAGCGGACAGACCGTATTGTGGGAGCTGTGGGCGGCGCTGTGCCTGTGCACGGCGCTGGTGCTGCCGCCGGGCAGCCCGTGGCTGCACGAGCCGGCACTTTTGTACCCGGGGCTTATGCTGGCGGCAGTCGTGCCCGCCGCGTGGGCGGTGTGGTGGGTGGTGGTGCCGCCGCAGCCGTTGCCGCCGGAGCAGCTGCTGGAACCGGTGCAGCGGCAGAGCCTTGCCGCACTGTGCGGGACATAACAGCGGAAAAAACAAAAACCCCTGTGCCGGTTACCCGGTACAGAGGTTTTGTTCGTCAATCAAACTGCGCGATCAAGCGTTCTTGTTAGCACGCTTTGCCATACGGCTGATCTTGCGGCTGGCGGTGTTCTTCTTGATGACACCCTTAGCGCGAGCCTTGTCGATCGCGGAAACAGCAGCCAGGACGGTTGCGTCCTTGTCAGCGGCATTCGCATCGATGGCAGCGTCTGCCTTCTTGACGACTGTTTTCAGGTTGGTCTTAATGGCCTTGTTGTGAGCCTGCTCTGCAGCAGCCTGCACGACGCGGTCCTTCTGAGATTTGATGTTAGGCATTCGTTCCACCTCCTTGGCTACCTATAACAGCGCACCCTATGATACCATATTTCGCGTACCAGCGCAAGCGTTTTTTTGATTTTTGTTTGGAAAAGTTTTATTTTTCCCATACTTTCCGGCAAGAAAGCGGGCTTTTGCCCCAAAAAGGACGGAGAGTGTGGAAAATGCGTACTACGGATATGGCCGACGAGCTGTTTTCAGCAGCGGCGCAACCGCTGCCAGCCGGGGTGCGGCTGGCCACCGCCCGCCACGGCGGGGTGACGGTGACAAGGGTGGAAGTCGCCCGCGAGGGGCTCAGCCGCCCCCGGGGCAGGTATGTCACGCTGGAAATGCCCAGCGTCAGCGTGCTGGACGAGCGGGACGCCGCCGTCATCGAGGTGTGCGCCCAGGAGCTGCGGGCCCTTTTGCCGCCAGAAGGGCCGGTGCTGGTGCTGGGGGTGGGCAACCGCCGCATCACCGCCGATGCCCTTGGCCCGCGCACGGTGCAGCGCATTCTTGTCACCATGGGCGCGGGCGCTGCCCCGCCGGTGCGGGGGCTGCGCCCGGTAGCAGCCGTTGCGCCCGGGGTGGCGGCAGCCACCGGGCTTTCGCTTCAGCAGCTGGCGGCGGCACTGGTGGGGCAGCTGCACCCGGCGGCGGTGGTCTGCGTGGACAGTCTTTGCTCTGCCGAGGGGCAGCGGCTGGGGCGCACAGTGCAGTTTTCGGACTCAGGGCTTTACCCGGCGCAGGCCGACCACACCCGCCACCTGACCCGGGACACCTTAGGCGTGCCGGTGGTGGCGGCGGGCATCCCCACCCTGATGCAAGCGCAGGAGGGCGCAGACCTTGTGGTCACGCCCCGTGCGCTGGACAGCGTCATCGCCCACGGCGCGGCCCTGCTGGCGGGCAGCGTCAACCGCGCCTTGCAGCCCCGCCTTACCGTGCAGCAGCTGTGCTGGCTGACGGGGTGAAGAAAGGAGGTCTTGCCATGCGCAGCAGAGAGCCTTGGCGTCTGCCTGCGGGGCAGAGCAGGGCAGTGCCCTTTTTGCAGGCTGCGGTGCTGTTTGCAGCCCTGTGCATCTTTGCCCGCAGCGCCGCGCTGGTGCTGGCGGCCTTTCTGGCAGCGCCGGTGCCCGCCGCGCAGACCCTGCTGCATCTGGGGCAGCAGGCCGTGGAGAGCCGGGCAGCAGAATCGTCTGCGGAAAGCGCGGCGGAGGCTGCATCCGCACCTTCTCCGGCGCAGGAGGCCGCCGCCCCGGTACAGACCGGAGTGGAGCAGTATTTTGTGGCCTTGCAGCCGGACGAAGCCCGCCCTGCCGATGCAGGCGCGGTGACAGAGCAGCAGTTCGGGCAGGGCAGCGGCGAAAAGTACATCCCCTGCGGTGCGGGCAGCATCAAGAATAACACCCGGCAGACGGCGGCAGACATTGCCGCCGAGGCGGCGCAGCCCCTGCCCTTTGCCATCGAAAAGGACAGCGCCGCGCCGCAGGTGCTCATCATGCACACCCACGCCACCGAGGACTACCGCCTTTCTGCCGGGCTGTGGTTCACCCCCGGGGACGGTGCCCGCAGCACCGACCGCAGCATCAATATGTGCGCGGTGGGGCGGGTGATGGCCGATACCCTCAATGCGGCGGGCATCTGCACCCTGCACGACGAGACCCTGAACGACTACCCCAGCTACACCGGCAGCTACGCCAACAGCCGGGCGGTGGTGCAGCAGTATCTGGCGCAGTACCCCAGTATCAAGGTGGTGCTGGACGTCCACCGGGACGCCATCGAGCGGGAAAACGGCACCCGCTGCGCCCCGGTGTGCAGCATAGATGGGCGGCAGGCGGCGCAGGTGATGATCATCTGCGGGTGCGACAACGGCACCAGCGTGCAGCTGCCCGCATGGCGGCAGAACCTTCGTTTTGCCGCTGCGTGGGAGCGCAGCATGGAGGCAAAATACCCCGGCCTTACCCGCCCGGTGCTGTTCAGCTACCGGTTCTATAATCAGGACCTGACCACCGGCAGTCTGCTGATCGAGATCGGTGGGCATGGCAACAACTTAAATGAGGCCCTGTACGCCGGATATCTGGCAGCACAGGGCCTCGTGGAAACATTATTAGGCTGAGGCAACCCCGCACAATTCCCGCCTGACGGCTTAAGCACCGTTCCGGCGGCTGCGGCACGGCATCTGCGTTGCCAAAATGCTCGATAATACACAAAGTATTATCTGCGCTTTTGGCTTAGCAGCTGCCGCACCTCGCTCGCCGTATCGGCACTTAGAATTATGCGGTATTGCCCTGAATCAGCCGCCAAGGCTGGAGATCATGCTGCTCTTGGCAGACTGATAGTAGCTCCAGGCCTGATCGGCTATGGTCTCGGGCTGGTTATACTCCCGCAGCACGCTGCGCATCTCGCTGACCACCGAGGAGACGGCACTGTCGTAGGTGCTCTCCACCGAGGAAAGATGCTTGTAGGCGATGCTGACTTTATTGGCAAAGGTCCGCTGAGAGGCGGGCAGAGCGTGGTATTCATCCTTTGCGCTCTGGATGGCACTGCTGACATCCGACCGTGCAGAGGACTCCAGCGAGTACAGCTCGCTCATCAGCGACGAGATCTTGGCGTCGCACTCGGGGTTGGACTCGGCGTAGACGTGACCGGAGTCCCCCGATGCGGAACTCCCTTCATAGGTGCTTTCCCCGGCGCTCGGGGGAGAGGGGAACCAGTCACCAACAAAAACTCGTTGTAACCGGCAATGAATTCCTCTTTGGTGCAGCCGCTCAGCAGGGCTGCCAGTGCGCAGCTGACCACGGCGAGGGTCAGCAGACGGATGATGCGGTGTGTGTGCTTCATGATCTCCTCCAGAATCTGTTTTTGCGGAATGTCGCTTTTTTTCCATTTTTACCAGAGAATGCGCATCCTGACAAGAAAAAACACAGAATTTTCCCCGATGCCGCGCGGTAAGGTTGACAAAATGCCGCTAACGTGCTATTTTAAAACAGCAAATGCAAGGAACGGGAAAAGTAGCGCGGGCCGTCCGGCCCAGAGAGTGCGGCACAGCTGAGAGCCGCGCCCGTGCGCCGCGTGAACGAACACCCGGGAGCAGCAAACTGAACACGGCAGTGCGTCTGCCGTTAAGTAGGTGCGCCGCAGGTCCAGCGTTACAGGGACAGCGCTTAAACAAAGAGCGCGTGAGCGACCGGACACTTCCGGTAATTCAGGTGGCACCGCGGACATTACAAGACAGCTTGTTCGCCCTGAACTTTCAGGGCAAAAGCTGTCTTTTTTGTTTATAAAGGAGAACTACTATGGAACGTACCGAGATCCTTTCGCTGTTCAAGAACACCCCGGCAGACGGCACCGAGATCACCGTCTGCGGCTGGGCAAAGAACATCCGCGACTCCAAGAACATCGGCTTCATCGCCCTGTCGGACGGCGGCTGCTTCAAGACCCTGCAGGTCGTGCTGGAAGCCGGTAAGCTGGCAAACTACGATGAAGTCATCCACACCGGTCTGTACAGCAGCCTGCGCGTCAAGGGCAAGCTGGTGCTCACCCGCAGGCAAAGCAGCCCTTTGAGCTGAACGCCGAGAGCGTGGAGATCCTGGGCGACTGCCCCGCCGACGAATACCCCCTGCAGAAAAGAAGATGAGCATGGAGTATCTGCGCACCATGCCCACCCTGCGCCCCCGCACCAACACCTTCAACGCCGCCTTCCGCGTGCGCAGCGTGGCAGCCTACGCCATCCACAAGTTCTTCCAGGAGAACGGCTTTGTCTACGCCCACTCTCCGCTGATCACCGCCTCCGACTGCGAGGGTGCCGGCGAGATGTTCCGCGTGACCACGCTGGATCTGGACAATCTGCCCAAGACCGAGGACGGCGCTGTGGATTACAGCAAGGACTTCTTTGAAAAGCCGGTCAACCTGACCGTTTCCGGCCAGCTGGAGGCCGAGGCCATGGCCATGGCCTTTGGCAAGGTGTACACCTTTGGCCCCACCTTCCGCGCGGAGAAGAGCTTTACCACCCGCCACGCTGCGGAGTTCTGGATGATCGAGCCGGAGATGGCCTTCTGCGACCTGAACGGCTACATGGACAACGCCGAGGCTATGATCAAATACGTCATCCGCTATGTGCTGGACAACTGCCCGGACGAGATGGCCTTCTTCAACCAGTTCATCGACAAGGGTCTTGTCGAGCGTCTGGAGCTGGTGGCAAACAGCGAGTTCGCCCGCATCAGCTACACCGAGGCGATCAAAATTCTGAAAAAGAACAACAAGAAGTTCCAGTACCCCGTGGAGTGGGGCGTGGATATCCAGACCGAGCACGAGCGCTACCTGACCGAGGTGGTGTACAAAAAGCCGGTGTTCGTCACCGACTACCCCAAGGAGATCAAGAGCTTCTACATGAAGCAGAACGCCGACGGCAAGACCGTGGCTGCAGCAGATATGCTGGTGCCCGGCATCGGCGAGCTGATCGGCGGCAGCCAGCGTGAAGAGGACTACGGCAAGCTGGTGGCCCGCATGGACGAGCTGGGCATGGACAAGACCAACTACGAGTGGTACCTGAACCTGCGCAAGTTTGGCGGCGTGGAGCACGCAGGCTACGGTCTGGGCTTTGAGCGTATGATCATGTACCTCACCGGCATCCAGAACATCCGTGACGTGCTGCCTTCCCCGCACCGCATACGGCTTCTGAGAAGCGCGCATACTGTAATCAAAGAAAGCCGCCGCCTCTGCGGCGGCTTTCTGTTCTTCATTTTTCAACAAGGAGCACAAAACAAGTGGAAAATATTTCGCCTGCCCTCTTGGAGTGGTTTTACAAGAACCGCCGCAGTCTGCCCTTCCGGGAGGACCCCACCCCCTACCATGTGTGGCTCAGCGAGGTGATGCTGCAGCAGACCCGGGTGTCGGCGGTGCTGCCGTATTATTACCGCTTTCTGGAGGAGCTGCCGGATATCCCTGCGCTTGCCGCCTGCGAGGAGGAAAAGCTGCATAAGCTGTGGGAGGGGCTGGGCTATTACAGCCGGGTGCGCAACCTGCAAAAAGGCTGCAAAGCTCGTCTGTGCGCAGTACGGCGGGCAGCTGCCCGCCGACTACGCCGCCCTGCGGGCTTTGCCCGGCATCGGGGATACACCGCCGGGGCCATTGCGTCCATCAGCTTCGGCCTTCCTGTGCCCGCCGTGGACGGCAATGTGCTGCGGGTGTTTTCCCGCCTGTATAATGACCCGGGCGTTATTACAGAACCGACGGTAAAAAAGGCCTTTACCGCCCGGGTCATGGAGCATCAGCCGCCGGAAAAGGCCGGGGATTACAATCAGGCGCTGATGGAGCTGGGCGCGCTGGTCTGTGTGCCCAACGGCGCACCTTTGTGCGGGCAGTGCCCGCTGGCAGAAGTCTGCCGCGCCCGGGCGGCGGGCACCACCGCCCAGCTGCCCCAGAAGGCAAAGCCCAAGCCCCGCAAGATTGTGCCGGTAACGCTGGCGCTTGTGGAAAGCCCGGCGGGCTTTCTGGTGCAGCAGCGGCCGAAAAAGGCCTGCTGGCCGGGCTGTGGCAGCCGGTCTTGTGGGAGGGCGAGCATCTTTTGCAGGCCGAGGTGATGGCGCGGCTTGCGGCACTGGGGCTGGACACCGGCACGGCAGCTCCCGCCGCCCTGCCCGCCGCAAAGCACATCTTTACCCACATCGAGTGGCTCATGTCCGGGGTACAGCTGCACGTTCCGGTGCAGAGTGCCCCGGCGGGCTATGTCTGGGCAAGCCGGGAGCAGCTGCGCACCACCTACGCCCTGCCCGGGGCGTTCCGGGCGTATAAGCCGCTGTTGCTGTGATATTGGCAATTTGCTGTAATGAACCGCGCCAAAACCGGCACACTGCCCAAACTGTGCCCCGCAGCACCTTCGGGGCGTGAAAATTGGGGTGCAACGGTTGTAATTTTGGGCGGGAGCGGGTATAATAAAAGCTACAAAGCGGCGCTGATCGCCGTTTGCATCAAGATCCTTTTGCGGGACGCCCGCTGGAAAAATCAAGCTGAAACAACGTTTCAACTGCAAAAGGAGTGTACTGAATCTATGAAAAAATCTTGCTTGGTCGCTGTGATCGCTGTTCTGGCTGCTGTGGCTGGTGCGCTGGCTGCTGTGGCACTTTACCTGAACCGCCGCGAGAAGGAACTGGACGAATACGAGCGCCTGCTGTTCGGCGAGGATGACGCAGAAACCGTAGAGCCGGAGGAAGCTGCTGCCGAGGACGAGACCGAGGCAGAATGATCCTGAAATACCGGAAACTACCGGGAAGATGAGCACATCGGGGCGCACGGAGCAGTCTGTCTGAACGGACTGCATCGGTGCGCCCTTTTT
>ENA-OQKJ01000238-OQKJ01000238.1-human-gut-metagenome-genome-assembly--contig:-NODE-238-length-14209-cov-2.742863_pt1 | contig 14209 bp, 10 predicted proteins | sample MGYA00242647_ERZ504795 | MGnify/ENA primary metagenome ERZ504795 (study PRJEB26092, sample SAMD00036398) | human gut metagenome | host: Homo sapiens | study: EMG produced TPA metagenomics assembly of...
ATAATATCGCTCTCTCTTCAGAATTCCCCAAAAGCCTTCCATTGGTCCATTGTCGATACATTTAGCAACTCGCGACATGCTTTGTGTTATTCCAGCATTTACAAGTTTTGTATAGCAAAGCGTATGCTGGAATGGGCTGAGAAAGAGAATGCATTTGAAAATAATATCTTAGGACCAACCTCAAAGGTTGCACTGGCGAATTTTCGAGATGGGATAGATGCAAGCACGATAACGAACAAAGCTTTATCCAATGGAAGTTCTATGAGAATTGCACCAATCGGCTGCCTCTTTACACCAAATCAGAGAAAAGAACTGATAGATTATGTGTACGGAGTTTCCAAGGCAACACATACAAGTGATGTTACAATTGCCGGAGCAGCTATGATTGCAGAAGGTGTTGCATCTGCCATAGTCAATGATGATTTCGAGCAGGTGTTAAGTGATATTCTTTCAGTAGAAGAAGCCGGATACGAAAAAGGTTGTGAGACATTCAGCCCGAGACTTGCAGAGAGAGTAAAGCTTGGTGTTCAGATCGCAAAAGATATGCAGATGATGAAGATGCATTTTCTAAGAAATCTATGATGTAATTGGAGCAGGAGTTGGAATTATTGAATCTGTTCCGGCAGCAGTTTCCATTGCATATTACACACAGGATCCAAATAAATGTTGTCTGATGTGTGCAAATCTTGGCGGTGATACAGATACAATCGGAGCAATGGCAACAGCTATATGTGGGGCATTTGTTGGTTATTCAAAGATTAAGCCAGAGTATACAGAGCTTTTAAGAGTTCAAAACCCGGAGACAGATTTTGAGGAGTATATCAATATTCTTGAAAAAGGAAGGGAGTTATTAGGATGCGAACGCTTGTAGTTGGGGCTGCAATTGTTGATCTAATGATGAAGATAGATCGTCTCCCGAAGAGTGGAGAAGATATTTCATGTAAAGAGACGAAGACGGTAGTTGGCGGCTGTGCGTATAATGTAGCCAACACATTGAGAAATCTGAACTGTGAACATGATTTATGTGTGCCGGTCGGAAGCGGTTCATTTGCAGATATTATCCGCAGAGGCATGAAAGAAAAAGGATACGAGCCACTTATTGAAGAACAGGGAGAAGACAACGGTTACTGCCTGAGTCTTATAGAAGCTGATGGAGAGAGAACATTTATCACAGTTCAGGGGGCAGAGTGTCATTTCAAAAAGGAGTGGTTTGACCGGATTGATATGGACAGATATGAAAATGTTTATATAGCAGGCTATCAAGTTTGTGGAAAAAGTGGTGAAATCATTTCACAATGGTTGAAAACTGTGCCTAATGTGGAAGAAAAGAATATCTTTTTTGCACCGGGACCGATGATTACGTCAATCGAATCGAAGACAATGGATACTATCTTTGCATTGAAGCCAATCTTACATATTAATGAAACAGAAGCAAAGAGTTATACATGGCAGGAAAATGTAGAAGAAGCAGTGAGAGCTCTTTATGAAAAGAGTGGCAATCTTGTATTTGTTACGCTTGGGGCAGAAGGAACATTGTTTATGATGGAAAAGAAATGAGAAGGGTCGAATCTGTTAGGACCAATGTTGTGGACACTGTAGGAGCCGGAGACAGTCATATTGGGGCAATTATTACAGGATTGTCCAAGGGGATGAAAGTAGAAGATGCCGTATTGCTTGCAAATCGTACGGCAGCGGCAATTGTAGGAACATCTGGACCGGTTATGGACCTGGAGGAATTTCAGAAGATTTCGGAGGAATGGGAAAATGAATAAAATAAAAGAATTTTTTGCAGATTGGAGCTGGAAAGAAAAAGCATGGCTTGCATTTGTACTGATTGTACAGACGCAAGCCTGGGCAATTCAGAAAGAAAGCCTGTTTATGTTAGTTATGACACTGACAAGCAGCCTGAACCTGGTGCTTGGAGCAAAAGGTAAAGTTGCCGGTCTGTATTTTGCAATTATTAACAGTGCATTATATGCGATTAACTGTATGGGCATTCCGCTTTACGGTGAGGTCACGTACAACTTAATCTACTCAATTCCGGTCAGTGCGATTGCAATCTTCACCTGGAAGAAGAACATGACAAAGGGTGGAGAAGTAAAATTCCGTACGATGTCACCAAAGATTATGCTCACAACAGCAGCAGTGACAATTATTGGAGTACTCGGATACATGCAGATTCTGAAATGGATGGGTGGAAATCTTCCATTTATGGATTCTCTGACAACGGTCGTATCGGTTGTGGCAAGTTTCCTGTATCTGCTTCGTTTCTCAGAGCAGTGGGCAATGTGGGCAATTGTAAATGCACTTTCCATTGTGATGTGGATCATGGTATTTATGCAGGGAGATTCCTCTGCACTGCTGATTATTATTATGAAGACAATCAACTTCATCAACTCTACATACGGTTTCCTGAACTGGAGAAAAAATTGCAAAAGAAACTGCATAATAACGGACCAAAATAGAGGATTTTATGTTAAAATAATAAAAGATCAAGAAGGCCATGGATTTCATGTGAGTATGAGATCTATGGCTTTTTTCGCTATAACGATAAACCAAAGTTATGCTTATGGCAAGCAGGTGGAAAGTAAGATGACCAAATACGAAATCATCAAGCAAGAGATAAAAGAACAGATTGAAGATAATATTTTAAAACCCAATCAGGTAATTAAATCTGAGAATGAAATGTGCCAGTGTTATAAAGTCAGTCGTGTGACGGTGAGAAAAGCAATTGATGAATTGTGTGCAGAAGGAATCTTGTACCGAATCAAGGGAAAGGGTTGCTTTGTGAGAGAACAGACAGATCAGAAAAGATCAAGAATCTATAGTTTTACAGAGGCTGTAAAGAACGAAGGGAAGTTGCCGGGCAAAAAGCAGTTGTCTTTAGAAAAAAAAGAAGCAGATGCGTATCTGGCAGATAAACTTCAGATAGAAGAAGGAGAAGAGGTTTTTGAAATCCGCAGCCTTTATTGAGAATTAAAGCGATTTCCTATTGTCTGGAAGACAATCAGGAGATTCCGGTAGAATACTATGAGGCGTATATTTTAACGGATATACAGAATTATTATGTAGAAAAGTTTCATTGATAAAGGTTATATCAGCTGGGAGTCAATCACCCAGCTGATATAGCCTCTGGTAGGATTGCAGAGGCATTCTTGAATGATAGAAAATATAATTTTATAAGAAGTGGTGAAAGAGATGAAAATATCTGACAGAGTCATACTTCCTTTGGTTGGAAATGCATTTCAACCGGGAAAGGCGGCAGAAGCAATTGAGAAAATAGAAGATAAGGAACTGGCGCAGATCGCACAGGGAGAATATTATTTCTTTTCAGCGCAGGCGGAAAAATGTGTGGAGACGGTAAAAGATTATCTGGATCACGATGATGTGATGCTCCGGCTATCGGCGGATATGCTTTACACATTTGCGAATCTTACACTTGGAGATCCACAGGCAGCATAGCGTACAAGGGAAGATGTACATCAGTGTTTGACCCAGGCAATGCAGGAGGATGCACCTGTGAATGTAAAGGCGGCCTGCCTGTTCGCATTTTATGTGATCAGCATATTTCTTCATATACCGCCGGAGGAAGGGACACCGCCGCTTCAGCAGTACATTCCGTATCTGCCGATCGGACAGCGGTTATTTGCGGTGAGTCTTCTGGCGCATGAGATTTATCTGAGACAGGATTATGCTAAGGCAAAAGGTGTTGTGCAGGGTGCATTTCTGATGGCAGACGGAGTATACCCGATCTCCATGATTTATCTGGGCTGTGTGCAGGCAATGTGTCAGATCAATCTGAAAGAACAAGAAGAAGCGATTCAGACGGTGAGCCAGGCATGGGAGTGGGCAAGACTTGACAAATTCATGGAACCATTTATCGAATATCACGGTCTGCTTCAGGGAGTTCTGGAAGTCTGTATCCGGAAAAAAGAGCCGGAAATGTACAAGAAGCTGGTGGATGGTGTACTTGCATTTAGCCGTGGCTGGATGAAAATTCACAATCCCAAGACGCAAAAGGCAGTGACGGATCTTTTGACTCCGCTGGAATTTTCCATAGCCATGCTGGCGTGCAGGGATTGGACGAACAAGGAAATCGCAGAACATATGGGAATGTCAGTGAATACGGTCAAGCACTATGTCTCCGGAATTCTGGAAAAATTACAGATTGATAAACGCGATAAGATTAAAGAATTCGTAAATCAATAGAATAACAGGATACGAAAAAGTGTCTGTTTTACAAAAGAAATTGTAAAATAGGCACTTTTTGGGCTTTCAACGGGCATGTGAGGAATGTATTTTTTTTGATATAATATGTATAGAGACTATTTTTGAGAAAAAAATGAGGAGGGATAATACATATGAAGAAACGTCTGGTCAGTATGATTTTGAGCGCGGTGCTGTTTGCAACATCAGTGCCGGTCGCAGCATTTGCTGAAGATGCGAATACGCAGAATCCGGTTGTGCATTCGGAGGAAGGAACGTCTCAGGGTTCGAATGCACGGAAGGAATCCGGCATTGACTATAAGAAAAATGGAGGAACGTTTGCGGAAGGTTACACGGCTCCGTCTAATTACGATGAGCCGGTGACAGAGCTTCCGGGAGCGGAGCAGATCACAAAAGCGGGATATGAATTTGCCGGCTGGTATGATAATGAGGAGTTTAACGGAGAGCCGGTTACTTCGCTTAGCACTGCGGATCATTCCGGCAGTGTTGTCCTCTATGCAAAGTGGACGGAACGCTACTACTATGTGGATATTCCACAGACGGTCAATGCGGATGGGGATAAGCTTACGATAAAAGCGGATGCAGGTGGATTATATGACAAGGATCATGTGAGCGTGACAGTCCAGTCTGAAAATGACTGGAAATTAAAGAGTGGATTACATAGTCTTGCATATGAATTGAGAAATCCGCAGAGTGGTTCGGCACTGGAAAATGGTTCGGTTGTCGCAAGTCTTACGAAAGATGAGAGCCATAAGCAGCAGGAATATGACTGCAACATTCTGGACAAACCGAACTATACAGGTGATTATACAGATCACCTGACTTTTGACATTGCATTTCAGGATACAGCGTACAACATTACATATGAGACAAATGGCGGGACTATCACGAAGAAGAATCCGCAGCAGGCAGATCAGATGATCACAATAACACAGGAGCAGTACCAGGCAGGAACCGTTCTGAAGGATCTGCCGGCACCGGTGAAAAAGTCCAGTACATTTCTTGGCTGGTGTTACGATGAAGCATGCACCAGATATGTGGACAGTAAGGATCGGCTTCTGAGTGATGTGACATTGTATGCCTCTTATGCAGACAACCAGCCGATGGAAGAAGTGTCCATGGCGACTTATGCCAGAGCAAATGATGTGGCAGCAGATTTTACGATTCCGGTGACGGATACAAGTGCTGCTATGACGCCTGACCAGGTGCGGAAAAATTTCACGATAAAAAACGTGACAGATTCTTCCGAAACGGTTACGGTAGATGTGACCGAAGGAGCAGACCATACATTTACGATCAGCAATCCGAACGGATGGACATCGGGGGCGGCCTATAAGCTGGAGCTTCAGGAAAAGGCGTTATATTTTACAGGATTTGACCCGACGATCCGTGTCTATGATTTTACGGTTTACCGCGAAGAAGTCAAAAATGTAGAGTTAAATAAAGAGATCAAGTATATTCATAAGAAAGAGCTTTCCAATCTGACTGTAAATGGAAAGAAAGTAGAGGAAGTTTCAATCGCGGCAATGACGATTGGAACAGACGGTTCCCTGACCGAAGAAGGCAGTGATACGACTGGAACATTTACTTATAAGAAGCAGTTAGAAGTCGGCGACCAGGTCGCAATTTATTCCGGTGATGTGATCCCGACCATGGATATGTCCTCTGGTGACAACAGTGATGTGTCATTTATCGAGATTACAGGAGCGGACGGGGACAAGTATACATATCGCGGCTCCAGACCGGAAGACGTGCTCTTTATGCCGGATGTGCTGCCGCTTTCTATGGACAAAGATCAGGACGGTGACCCGGATAATAACAGTGTAACGATTAATGTCAGCGACCTGACCTTTGGTGATGATGCTATGAGCCGGGCTATGGATCTGGACAGTGAGACAACCGTAGATGAGGGCGATTATCTGGCACTTTACACAGGTACAATGGGAGAAAATGGAAGCGGAACCGTGTCTCTCTATGGAGAGATTACGAGTGTTCTGTTATCAGGAGAAAGATACATAGTAAGCTATATACCTGTGAGCGAAGAAGATATGCGCCAGACTATGGATGTGTACCAGAAGGAAAATGTAGAAGGGGAGGACCTTCTGGAAGATACCGATGTGCAGGCGCTGGAAGAGGATATTGAGACACAGGCAGTAGACAGCGGATTTGCATCCGATGTGGCAGAAAGAGTTGCCGACGCGGCAATGGAGACAGAATCTTTTGAGGAGCTTCAGGAATCTCTCAAGGAAGATATGAATGCAGACATCATGGTTCAGAGCCAGGGCTATGGTCAGTTGAGAAAGGCAAGAGCCGCAGGCGGTTCCCGTGTGGAATTAGGAGTACCGACGGTAAAAGCAAATCTCGGCACGACACTAAAACATTTTGACGGAGATGTGAGTGGACTAAGGCTTGCACTGCAGATCGGCGTGCCGATTACAGTTCATGTGAACCGGGGCGCAGACATCGAGATCATGATCACGGCGACATTTGAACAGGAAGTCCGTGTATCCATCGATGTGGACGGCTCAGCCGTGTGGAAAAGATGGGGATTTATTCCGTATATTGCAGATTACCGCGTAACGGCGTCTCTGGAATTATATGAATACACAGGAATCGGACTGAATGTCAACTTCAAGACTGCAGAAACTGGAAATCCATTATCTGATTCCAGTTCGAAATTACGAAAAGGTGTCAATAAGATTACCGAAGAGCTGAAGAATATGATGGAGAATGGCGAGGATTATCTAAATTCTGCATCAGGTCTCGTCAGTGGCGGAGATGAAATATCCGTATCCAAGTCTCTGGCAGAGAGGTACTCGGAACTTCTGGCAGACGAGGCAGACTGGGTGGAAATCTACAAGCGTCCGCTGGTAGACCAGCATTTCCGTGTGCTTCTGATCATTGATATTCAGGTGAAGCTGGAATTCGTTGTTTCCGCAAATGTGAACATTTCCATCGGAATGACGTACTGGTATAAGAATGCGAAAGAGTATGTCTTCTGTGTACGGGTCAAAGAGCGGACGGCGACCAATGATACGATAGATCTGGTAGAGGAGCAGTATGAATTTACGGCATATGCTATGGGAACTCTTGGCATCAAAGCCGGTGTGAGACTGACGGTGCGTGTGGGATTATTATCAACGTCCATCGCCAGTGTCGGTATCTCGGCGGATGTGGGCGGTTATGCACAGGTCTGGGGTTACCTCTACTACGAATTGAAGTATACGGCATCGGCAGGACGAAGCAGCCGCGCTATGGGAGCTATGTATCTGGAAATCGGTATTTATCTGGAAGTGAAGTTCGAGGCACAGGCACTGTCCAATGCATTTACCTATAATCCGACACTTTACGAGAACGAGTGGCCGCTTTATAGGGTAGGTGTTCTGGAAAATGTACTGGATTTTGCTTATACCCAGGATAAGATTGCCGAGATTAATATGAAGCGGGAGATTCAGTCGGTTCAGATCCCGGATGAATATTTCAAGATGCAATATATGGATATGAAGACCGGACTGGACGACGGAAAATATTACGAGAAGATTTACGAAGATGATACAAAGTATTTCAACATTTCCATGACGAACAGTGCGTTTACGTATGATCCGGCGACCAATATTATCCGTGTAAATCCAGGTGATGAGCCGGAGCAGGACGGTGAGATGATCATTACATGGAAAAACCAGGAAGGTACCTTTAATACGAAGCCATGTGCAAGAAAGATCAAGCTTCACTGGGACCGCCTGCGAGATGGTTACTATATTGCATTCCAGAGTAATGGCGGATCTTTCGTCGATGCAATTACCGGAAAATATAACGCAGAGATCAAGAAGCCGGAAGATCCGGTAAGACTCGGATACACATTTGCCGGCTGGTATGAGGACATGGATTTCACCATTCCATACACAATTCCGGAAACCATGCCGGAAGAAGACAGACTTGTCTATGCAAAATGGGAAGCAGCCGATGTGGGTTATACAGTCGTAGATTATATAGAAGGAACGAATGGAACCTATGAAGCACAGACTCCGGTGAAAATGAATGGCAGGACGGAAGAGGAAGTAAGCCCGGTTCCAAAAGAGTGGGAGGGATTTGTAACACCGCCGCAGCTTACGGAGACTGTAAAAGCAGACGGCAGCCTGGTCATCAATTACTATTATGCAAGAAATAAATATACACAGACATTCAAGTCCGAAAAAGAGACGGAGAATGGAACGGAGACAGAAGTGATCGCAGACGGAAATTACCGATATGGAACCATGATGCCGACACCGGCAGTCTACAGACCGGGATATGAATTCCTTGGCTGGGAGGACGAAGAAGGCGCAGGGGTTCCAAAGGAAGTTCCATCTGAGAATAAGACCTATATTGCAAAATGGAAAGCACTGGAAGGCATTACTTATACTGTGAAATACTACGTGCAGAATACGGATAACAGCGGATACAGCTTAAGCGAGACTGCGGCTCTGACCGGACAGATGGGAGAGGAAGTCACAGCAAAAGCAGCAGATCTTGACGAGAAAGTCTATCACTTAAAAGGTGAACTGCCGAAGGGAACGATCAAGGCAGATGGCAGTCTTGTACTGAAAGTGTACTATGATCTGAATGAGTACAAACTGACCTTCGATGCAAAAGGCGGAGAATCAGACCAGACAGAAGTGACGGCAAGATATGGTGACAAGATTGCATCACCGATGCCGACAAGAAAAGGCTATGTATTTGAAGGCTGGTATACAGACGAGGCATGTGAGAACGCATTTGGCCAGACGATGCCGGCAAAAGATATGACGGTCTATGCAAAATGGGAGAAGCAGAAAGTCAACTATACAGTCCGGCATCTGATGGAAAAACTGCCAGATGCAGAAAAAGAAAAACCGGGTGGAGATAAAGAAGAGTATCCGGACACAGATAAACCGGTTGTGGAAGAAGATCCATATATCTTATATGAAGAGGAAGTCTTTGCGGCATATCCGGAAGATAAAGTGACGCCGGACGTGAAGCATTACGAAGGCTTTACTTCACCGGCAGCACAGACCACGACAGTGGACGGAAACGGCAACACAGTTATTGAATACAAGTATGCGAGAAATGTCCATAAGCTGAAGCTGGTAGACCGCGGGGGCGATGAAAATAATATGGAAGGATTCGGAATGCCATTTGGTGCGGCAATTACAGAAGTAGCGATCCGGAGTGGATATCGCTTTGAAGGCTGGTATACAGATAAAGATTTCAACAATCGATTCGATGGAACCATGCCGGACAAAGATCTGACGCTCTATGCAAAACAGACACCGGTGATGAGCAGCTATAACGTCTATCATTATAAAGAATCTGTAGATGGTTCTTGCTTTGACCTGATGGACGAAGAAGTATTAAGCGGCCTGACAGAATCAGAAGTGACTCCGCAGCCAAAACAGTATGAAGGATTTACTTCACCAGAGGCCAAAACAGGACAGATAAATGGCTGGGGCGGACCGGATATCTGGTATCACTATAAGCGGAACAGCTACAATCTGACTTATGTCCTGAACAATGGAGAAGATAACAAGACTTCAAAAGTCCGCTATGAGGCAGAGATTACAAATACTCCGTCGCGGACAGGCTATGCATTTGCAGGCTGGTACACGGACGAAGCGCTGACACAGCCGTACGTACAGACGACCATGCCGGCACATGACCTGACACTCTATGCAAAATGGGAAGCCGGAATGAAGACTTATCAGGTGAGACATTATCAACAGTCTATTGGCAATTCAGAGCAGTATGATCTGGCAGAGACAGAAACTGTCACAGCTAAAACAGGAGAACATCTGACGTTGGCAGTAAAAGCGTATGAAGGATTTACAGCACCAAAGCCAGTTAGCTATGATGTGGTAGACGATGGAGAAATCACATATGTAGATTACAAATATACGCGTGACCGTCATCAGGTAACGATCCATTACAATAACGGTAATGACAGCGAGACAAAGAACTTGCATATGGTGAGAAATGGGAGGAAAAACCATATCGTGCCGGTTATGCATTTGCAGGCTGGTATACAGACGCAGAGTTTAAAAAAGCATTTGACGGAGTGGTTCCGGCACGTGACATCACACTTTATGCAAAATGGGATGTGCAGAGTGTAAACTACACGGTTAAGCATTGTCTGCAAAATGCCAATGATGACGGATATTCACTGGGAGCACAGGAGAACTTTAACGCCGATACGGATACGGTTGTCACACCGGAAGTAAAGAACTTTGATGGATTTACAGCACCGGAGAAACAGCAGGTGACAGTCGAAGGTGATGGAAGAACAACGGTCATTTACCGTTACACAAGAAATGTGCATACGCTGACGCTTAAGAACTACGATGGTAAGACAGATAAGACGGTAGAAGCAAGATATGAGATGTCCATACCGAAGCCGACAAGAGCCGGTTATGCATTTGCAGGCTGGTATACAGATGCAAAATGTACGAAAGAGTACAAAGCGAATATGCCGGATCAGGATCTGACACTCTATGCAAAATGGGAAGCAAACATCGTCAACTATGTAGTAGAACATTATCAGCAAAATGTACAAGGTGACGGTTATACGCTGAAAGAAAGCAGTCATGCACGGGCGGCTGTGGATAGCGAAGTGACACCAGAAGTCATGAAATATAAAGGCTTTGAGGAACCAAAGACGGAGAAAGTTACCATTTCCGGAGACGGACAGACGACAGTGAAGTACTACTATAAGAGAAATGTACATACAGTCACATTTGACGCAGATTCCGGAACATTCGCTGCAGAAAAGGGCGAGGACGACAGTAAGATTGTCGTGACCGGACGCTATGGTGCGAATATTACAGTGCCGAAAGCGCCGGCAAGAACCGGATACCAGTTCCTTGGCTGGGACGAAGATGTTGAAATGACGATACCGGATAAAGACCTTACCTATAAGGCACAGTGGCTGAAGATGGAATATACCCTTCAGTTCAAGACAGGAGAAGGAACGTCTGTTTCACCAATCAAAGGAAATTATGGCGACAAGATAAATGCACCAGAAAATCCGATAAGAAAAGGATACATTTTCAAAAACTGGAGTGAGAATGGTAAGAAAGTCGATAACCTTCCGACGACTATGCCGGCAGAAAGTCATATTTACACAGCAATATGGGAGCGGGCGACATACCAGATTACTTATGACCTGAATGGCGGAAGCATGAAGTCCGGGGAGAAGAATCCGACGACTTACAACGTGGACACCACCGTATTTAAACTGAAAAATCCAGTTCGTGCCGGATATACATTTACAGGCTGGAGCGGAACCCAAATTACAGGAGTAAGTGACAATGTGTCTGTAAAACAGGGTTCTACAGATAACCGGACATATAAGGCGAACTGGAGAGAGAATACATATCAGATTACATTTATCTTAAGCGGTACGGAGGCGAAAGGCTCCATGGCAGCCAAGACGGTCAATTACACGGAAAATGTAACACTTCCAAAATGCGGATTTACCTGCAAAGGCCACTCCTTTAAGAGATGGTACACCGTGGATAAGAAGGGCAAGAAGACATATTACTCTGACCGGCAGAAGGTGTCGAAGCTGACCGATGTGAATGGCGGTGTTGTGACACTCTATCCGGAATGGGAAGCAAATGTATATAACGTTACATTTGACTATGGTGACGGAAGAGCGAAGACGGTAAGAAAGACCAAATACGGTGATAAGTACCAGTTCCCGTCAGATCCGACCCGTTATGGCTGGGAGTTCAAAGGCTGGAAAAAAGAAGGATCCAACACAGCATTTGACATGAGTACGAAAGAGCTGCAGCTTCAGGACGCGAAAGATATTACCTTATATGCAAGCTGGAAAGCAAATTCTTATTATGTTTATCAACCATCGGATTATGGAAACACTTACCGGGTAAATGATGACGGTAAGACGGCAAAATTCACCTTCTATGTAGACGGAAATCAGACGAAAGTGCCGACGACCGGAGATACCGGACAGGATCCGGCAGTCTATCATATGAATATGACCAATCTTTCCTACGAGGCAATTCACCAGAATGCTTCTTCTATGGAGGTCATGGTGCTGTACAGGACTAAGAAGATTAAAGACGGTTATTCGGATCTGAAGATTTCTTATCATACAAGATCTGACAATAAAGATCATAATGACTGGCAGGTTCACACCGAAGTATCTGAAATAAGAATGATGGCAAGATGAGAATATGCGATTACTATTTAAATGTTGACGGTAAAATTGATGTGGACAGCCTGACACTGGAATTTGACGCTCACGGAGATAAAAGAGATGAATACGATCTCAGCAGTCTGAGTGTGTATGTATTTTTCAGATAAGAGGGGGAAGAGCAGATGAGAGAAAAAGCAGGAAAAAATAAAATACTTATCATCATTATCATTTGCCTGTGTGCGGTCATCCTTGCGGGACTGATTTATTTCATGAAATTAAAAGGAGGTTCAGATTCGGCTTTTACGCCGGATCTGGATCCAAATGCGAAGACCCAGACGGCAGACGATACCGGGGAAAAGCCGACAGGAATCCGGATACCGGGGTATCCGTCCATTACCATCGAGGCAGACAAAAAAGACGTGCAGATGAACCTTATGAATCCGGAAGGAAACCCATGTTACTTCACATTTGAAATCGTGCTTAACGATACGGACGAGACAATTTACACATCAAAGATGGTAGAACCGGGGAAGGCGATTACAGAGGTGACATTAGACAAGGCACTTGCAGCGGGAGAATATCCGGCGACCATCAAGATTACGACAGCATCACTCACCGATGGCTCTGCCATGAACGGGGCAAATGTAGAGACAACATTAATTGCACAGTAACAGGAGGGGAGAACGATGAAAAAGAGAAGTATAAGAACAGGAATTCTTTTTGCACTACTGACTCCGGTGCTGTTAATATGTGCAGAAAATCCAATCTATGCAGCCACCACCCAGACGGCAGGAAGTGCGACAGTCAGTTATCATGTGGACCCGGCTTACCAGGTGACGATTCCGGTAGATACAAGCATGCGGTTCAATGAGACAGAAACCTCTTACGGGAACATTGTAGTAGAGCAGGCGCAGATTGAGGATGGAAAATGTATCCAGGTGTCATTGTTATCTGATCTTAACTTAAAGAATTCCAACAATTCAAAGGCAGTGATTCCTTATCAGATTCTGGCGCAGGATGAGGCGGGAAGCCGGCCATTTACATCAGCGCAGTATACAAGAGCCGGGGAAGAGACACCTCTTACTATCGCGATTAAAAAAGAAGACTGGAAGAAGGCGGCGGCCGGAGAGTACGCAGATACGGTGACATTTACTATATCATACGTGGACAAAAGTGAGTAAGGGGGCGTGCATATGAGGAAAAAGACAGAAAATATGGATATCATTGTGGATAAAAAGACTGTCCGCGTTACAACGGCAGTGCTTGTGACAGTGATGACTATGCTGGCTGCAATCACAGCGATGTTTTTTACGACCATGTCCGTTCTGGCAGCAGATGCAGGAAGCTCATCGAATTCCCAGAGCACCATCAGTACAACCGTGCCGGACTCCCATAATATCCGTGTGGAAAAAGCCACGCAGATGTGGTGATAGAAGGGGAAGAAGATCAGACGGAAGGCAACATAGATAACTTTGTTGTGGATCGTTTTGCCGACCCGAAGATACAGATCACACCGGAAAAAGGCTGGAAGGTTTCAAAGATACTCCTGAACGGGGAAGACGTTACGGAACAGTTCAAAGACGGATATCTGACACTGGAAGAAGTCTGCGAGGATCTGACACTGGTCATTGAGACAGCAGAAGATACCAGCGGCGGCGAAAGCAAAGACCCGGACAAGGATAAAGATCCGGATAAAGGAACACCGGGCACTGGAAAGGGACATGAATCAGAAAAAAAGACACCGTTAAATAAGCTGAAAAACCAGATAGCAGCAGTCACAGGAGACGAAGCAAGACCGATGCTTTATGCACT
>ENA-OQKJ01000239-OQKJ01000239.1-human-gut-metagenome-genome-assembly--contig:-NODE-239-length-14160-cov-3.545357_pt1 | contig 14160 bp, 16 predicted proteins | sample MGYA00242647_ERZ504795 | MGnify/ENA primary metagenome ERZ504795 (study PRJEB26092, sample SAMD00036398) | human gut metagenome | host: Homo sapiens | study: EMG produced TPA metagenomics assembly of...
GAACATTTTGGAAGGGATTTGACGGCTCAACCCGGCCGTTGTCACTCTCCCGCCACGTATTTTTTTGTCGATGTTGACGACACATTCATACTTCTCATCCATTTCCTTCATCAGCGCCCCGATCTGCCCGATCACGCGATCACAGTCTTTCTTCTTATAAGAATACGGGATTTCAAGATCAAAAATCAGCTTCTTTTTCTCCGCCCCGTTGATCATACGGAAATCGTGGAAGGAAAGCTCCGGATCGAGAATGGAAATTACGTTTCTTACCTTCTCCTTTGTCGCAAGAACCGTCGCATCGTGGATCTCCACCGGATCCATGTGGATGACCAGTAGAATTCCCAATTTTTCACCGACCTCATGTTCAATGCGGTCGATAATATCATGCGATACCTCGATATCGACATCTCGCGGCACCTCCGCATGGATCGATGCCATACTTCTGCCAGGCCCGTAGTTGTGGACAATCAGATCATGGGTTCCTACAATTCCTTCATAGGAAGCAACCTCTTTCATGATCCGTGCATACAGATCCGGATCCGCGCCCTGCCCGATCAGCGGTTCCAATGTATCTTTTGCAATGGAAATACCGGACCACATAACGAGTACCGCCACAACAAGTCCTGCGATTGCGTCGATATTAACCGAAAGGAAATGGCAGATCAATGTAGAAGCGATCGTTGCGCTCGTCGTGATCACGTCGCCCATGGAATCCGCCGACGTTGCCAGCATCACCTTCGACTGAATGCGGTTTCCCAGTTTTCGGTTGAAAAGCGCCATCCACAGCTTTACACCAACCGAGAGCACCAGAATCAAAAACGGAACCATCTGAAATGTAATCTCTTCCGGATTGCGAATTTTCTCCAGGGAGCTCTTTAAAAACGTAAAGCCGACTTCAATAACCAGAAACGAAACGATCAGCGCTGCAATATACTCGATCCGCCCATGCCCGAACGGATGCTCTTTGTCGGCTGGTTTGTTTGCCATCTTCACACCGACGAAGCTGATCACAGACGATGCCGCGTCCGAGAGGTTGTTGAACGCATCCGCCATAATCGCCAGAGAGTTCATTCCAGCACCGATCAGCAGCTTTGCCGTAAACAGCAGAATGTTGCAGCAGATTCCCACGATGCTTGACAAAATGCCATAGCTCGTGCGCACATCCGCGTTGTCGGTTTTCTCATAATCTTTTACAAAACGTCTTACCAGAAAATCTGTCATGGTTCCCCCTTCTTTTAAAAAAAGGCCTCCTGCATTGCCGCGGAGCCCTTACGTTTTCCCTGTCTTTTTCTATAGTAGGCAGTGTCGGAAAAAAAGTCAAGCCTAACATATTTTCGGGATTTCTACTAATAATTACAGGGGACTCTTCCGGCAGCATTTGACAATTGAATGAGAGTTTTTCTTTTCCCTCTGCCTTTTGAGTCCCCTATAATTTGATTTTTATTTTACTTTGTAAATTTTAGCCATATCCTGCACATACAGCGGATAGAACTGGTAGCCCGCAAAATCGCTCCGAAGTGCAACCTCGCATGCCATATCCTCGATATACAGGTTTGCCGCATCGTCACAGAGCAGTGTTTCCATTTTTTTGTAAAGCTCAACCTGCTCCTCTTCATCCGTACTGGTCTTAACCTGCTGATACAGTTTATCATACTCTTCGTTGCTGTAGTTGATAAAGTTCTTGGATGATGTTGAGGTAAACCGTTCCAGCAACGCGCGTCCGGTCAGATATGCCGCGTCAACGCCGACAACCGTGGACTGGAACTTCCGGTCTGCATATACATCCGACAGCCAGCTGTCCCACTCGACCTGCTGAATTTTGGCAGTAACACCGATCGCTTTAAGCTGCTCTACCAGAACCTGGGCTGTATCGATATGCTGCTGATAATTGTTCGGCACTGTAATCGTAAGCTCAAATCCATCTGGGTATCCGGCTTCTTTTAACAGTTCTTTTGCCTTCTCAATATCCTGATTATATCGCTCTGACAGTTCCGGCACATAATATTTTCCAAATGCCGGGAACATGCTGCTTCCGATGATCGTTCCTTTTCCGTCCGCAATCATATCCAGCACTTCCTGACGGTTTGCTGCATAGCAGAGCGCCTGGCGCACCTTCACATTGTTGAGCGGTTCCACGGCATTGTTCAGATACAGCGCCTGTACTAGGTTCATACCGCCGTCATAAATCGTAAAATCGGAATCTTCGGCAAGCTGCGCTGTCTGTGTGGAACTGAGACGTGCATACATGTCCAGTGTTCCGGATTTCAGGTTTGTTACGACTGCATTGCTGTCCTTGACAATTCGAAATGTTACCTTGTCCAGATACGCCTGATTTTCCGTATCCCAGTAATCGCTGAATTTTTCAAGGACAATATTTTCCTGCGGGGACCGTGATACATAGTGGAACGGGCCTGTTCCGACCGGATCTGCTTCCAGATCTTCCACATGCTCAGGTACAATCGCCACCGTCAGATAGGCAAGAAACTCAGTGTCTGCCTCTTTTAAATAGATGTCGATCGTGCTCTCGTCCGGAATTTCAACCTTGTCTACATTGGAAAATGCCTCTACCAGAGGCGTTCCGTCTCCGTTGATACCCGCACAGCGTTCGATTGAATATTTTACATCCTCTGCAGTGACGGTCGTTCCATCGTGGAACTTGACACCATTCCGGAGCTTGAAGGTATAAACCTTTCCATCCTCCGAGATCGAATGGCTCTCTGCCACCGCATCGTTCAGATTTCCTTCTTCATCGGGCTTTACAAGGCCCTCATAAATATTGAATAGGATTTCTTTCGTTCCTGCCGCAACAGATTTGTGTGGGTCAAGACTATCCTCAATGTCCTGAGGAATTCCTACCGTGATGGAACCTCCCATAACAGGTTCCCCTGTCGGGGTTGATTCCGTTGATACCTGAGAACTTGTGGTATCGGAAGAATCTGCTTTCCCATCCTTGCCATCCTGGCATCCGCCAAGTACAACAGTAAGAGCTGCAACTAAAAGCAGCGCAAGTACGCTTCTTCTTTTCTTCATGATTTCTCCTTTTGATACGAGTTCTCTCATTTTGTAATTGTCACGCCTATTGTATCCGACCTGTTCCCAAATAGCAAGTACATTATTGTATACAATTTATTTTCCGAATCCGAAAATCACGTATATCCGCCCGCGTATTCCGGATTCTTTCCCTCGGAATGTACCAGAAAAGATAAAAATTTTGCCGCCCGGGAATTTTAACACTCCCGGGCGGCAAACACTTTTGCTTTTTTTCTTTTATCCTTCAATGGAGATTGTCTTTTTCTGCTCCACAGCCGGTTTTGCTTCCTTCTTCGGTACGAAAAGTTTCAGCAGACCGTGTTTAAATTCAGCCTTGATATCCTCTTCGGTAATATCCTCACCTACATAGAAGCTTCTGCTGCATGCACCTGCGTAACGCTCTTTACGGATGTAGCGGCCGCTCTCTTTTTCTTTCTCGTCTTTGTCAAGACCTTTCTCTGCACTGATGGTCAGATAACCATTTTCCAGTGTGGCCTGAACTTCATCTTTTGTGAAGCCCGGAAGGTCAACCACTACCTCGTAGCCATTATCCAGCTCGCGAATATCTGTTTTCATCACATGGCTGGCTTTGCGGCCATACAGTTTCTTTTCTGTATTCTTCATCTCTTTGTCATAATCATAGAACGGAAAATCGTTGAAAAAGTCATCAAATAAATTTTCTCCAAAAATACTAGGCATTAACATAAGTCATCGCTCCTTCTTATTCTTCTCATGGAACCTGATCCATGCTTTTTCTCCGGTTTGTCTTTTCACCGGACCTTTTTGTTTACCTGTTTCTTTGGAACGGAAAGGCTTCCGGATACCGGAGGTTTTCTTCTTTTCCTCTCTTTGTATCCCTCTTCCTTTGTTCTAGCTGTACTATAACACTTATTATTAGCACTGTCAAGAGGCGAGTGCTAATTATTTTGTGAAGATTTTGTGAACGCTACGAGCCATGCAAAATGGTGAAAAAAGACGCCCTGCTAGTTTACTTGCAAAGGCGTCTTTTTTTGCTATTTTATAGGGCGACAGCCCTACAGCGAGGGAATTCTTTCCCGAGCTGTGCATGGCGTAACATTCTCTTTCGCACTCGATTTTCTTGATTTGACCACATTTTTACGACAAATTCTTGGAAAAATATATTTGTCTGATTTTCTTACTACTCCTCATCTCTTTTATTATCAGATTTCAGGCATACTTGCTATTTTCTTCTATTCAGCCTTCCCCTCTGGGAAAATAATTTTAAACACAAAGAAGAAAATCACCATGGAAACTCCACCTGTAATAATTGTCACAAGCATGTTATAGACTGCCGGGGCCACATATGCAGATGCAACTGGCATCCACAGATTATTAAATCCATTACAGATCAGCGAAATTACCACCCACGCAACAAAATACCAGATTGCCTGATATACAGGATTTCCATGGCTTTTAAAAGTAATATTTCTCTGACGTGGAAAATTGATACACTGTGCAAGAAATGACCCCAATTCATAACTGATAAAATAGCCAAGTCCACCACCGATCAGTATATTTCCCGTTGCATCACGCAATACATTATACCCCAGCAAACTCCATGTAAATTTTACTCCAAACAGATTCATGGAAACCTTTGGCCACATAAACTCTGTACCAGCCAGTCCAATTCCCAAAATCCCTGGTAAAAATGTAAATACAAGATACTGGAATACTGTCACGCCCATACTGAATATAACAAAATAGAATATCTGATAAAGCCATTTTGCAATAGCAGAATGTTTCTCTTCAAAACATTTCCATATATTTTTTATATGATTCATCTGCACTTCCCTTCGGCTCCTTTTAATAATTTTTCATATTTCTTATTATTTCTTCTGTTTCTGAAATATCCGCCAACTACTTTTTTTACTCCACGCATAAAGTGTCCATTCACAGCATCGACAATTCCATATACCATTTCCATACTGACTGCTCCGCCAGTCATCTTGGCAATCCCCCGAAACGGCATATTGTAAGTCATGATCACCCGCTTAGCGGGTGGCATGTCCTCCCCCTAGAAGGGGATATTACCTGCTTGCGCCCGGAAGGCGCACTGAAGTCTGCTAACTGCACCACATTTACAGCAGCCCCCAAACTGGGGGCTTTTTCAGTGCTTCCTTACTCCGGCGCAGCCTCAAAAGAGGCTTGCTGGTTTGCTTTGACTTCCTACTTCCGCTCCAAGCGAAATTTACTTATTGTATTTCTTCACCGGCTCACCCGTGAACGGGTCGATATACTCTACTAATGACATCTGGTCATACTGTAAATCCTCTTTTAACTGATTCTGAATATACTCTTTGATTTTTGCAGTATTTTTCCCCACTGTGTCTACACAATATCCACGGCACCAGAAATGCCTGTTTCCATACTTATATTTTAAATTTGCATGGCGTTCAAATATCATCAGGGAACTTTTTCCCTTTAAATATCCTACTATTTCTGATACAGAATACTTTGGCGGAATTCTTACAAGCATATGTATATGATCTGGGCAGCATTCTGCTTCAATAATTTCAATTCCTTTTCTTCGGCATAATGATCCCAAGATTTCTCCTACATCTGCTCTTATTGCTTTATAAATTATCTGTCTCCGATATTTTGGTGCAAATACGATATGATACTTGCATTCCCATTTTGTATGAGCTAAACTATTCACGTCCATTATTTGGACCTCCTGTGCTTTCATTTGTGGTTTTGCAGACCCACATCTATATTAGCACAGGAGCTCATACTTATATCTAAAGATTATTCCCACCACCTGCATAGCTAGGTGGTTTATTTTATTGTCATACAACACAAAAAGGCCGGGATCCTTTCGGATCCCGGCTATATATGGGGAGAATAAGCAATGGAAGTTAACCTTCAATTGCGATATAACCATCTTTTTCTTCAACGAACTTTCGGTGCTTTCTTCGGAACAGAAAGTTTCAGAATGTCATCTTCACATTTCACATGTTTTCTGAATTTCATCCCTCGTCGGCATTACACGCAATGCTCCTTTTCTTGTTGTGATCACAGATGCTGCTGCATTTGCAAAAGTCAACATTTCCTTTAGTTTATTTTTCATCTAAACCTTCCATTCCGTGTTCACAAATATAATGTAATACACAACCACAGAATGTATCTCCTGCTCCTGTTGTCTCAATTGTATTTTTCTGAAGGAACGGTTTTACTTCTACCATCGTTCCGTTATAGTATGCACGACTTCCTTCTTTCCCCATAGATACAAGAATCAACTGAATCTGATATCTTTCTCTAATCCAGTTTACCCCGGCAGTATAATCTTCTTCACCTGTCAGCCACTGAATCTCATTATCTGAAATTTTCAGAATATGACAGTGTGCTAATCCATATAATACCTGTTCCTTTGCCTCATCCAAAGAATTCCAAAGAGGTGGACGTAAGTTCGGATCAAAAGAAATAACTGCACCAGACTCTTCTGCAATACGGATTGCTTCTTTTGTTGCTTCACGTACTCCTTCATGTGTCATAGACAATGTTCCGAAATGGAAGATTTTTGTTTCTTTAATAAGTTCTGCCTGAACTCCGTTTTATTCAACATCATGTCTGCTCCCGGATTTCGATAAAATGAGAAATCTCTGTCTCCATCCGGATAAGTATGCACCATTGCCAGTGTTGTATGGATTTCCTTGTCTGTACATAATCCTTTTGCATCAATCCCTACTTCTGTTATCACATCTCTCAGCTGTTCTCCGAAAAAGTCTTCACCTACTTTTCCGATGAATGCCGTCTTATGTCCTAGTTTCGTCAGCATTGCAAGTACATTGCAGGGTGCGCCTCCTGGATTTGCCTCAAAAAGTGGGTTTCCCTGATTACTTTTTCCATTTTCTGTAAAATCAATTAACAATTCTCCAAGTGCCACTACATCATATTTTTTCATCATATTCTCCATTCTGCCGCAAAAAACGACATTTCTTCTATCATTGATACTATGCTCCTATATGCAAAAGGGATTCCCGTTTCAGGAATCCCCTATCATTATCCATGCATCTTCAATTTCAATATAATTTTTGTCCTAAACCAGATTGTATTTCACTATATCGATTTTAGCTGCACCTTCAGCAAAGAATGAAATTCCTTTTGCCTCTTGTTCTGTAAATATAACAGCAGACATAACCTGCTTACCGTCATTAATAAATATTTCAGCACTGAATCTATCCAAGATCACACGAAGCTTTAATTCATTGGCATCGCCATTTACCAGACACCTTCTCTGATGAACTAATGCTCGTTCGGTTCCTGAAAATTTTCTGTCAATTTTCAGGACAGACTCATCCGGGCGGAAACTTAATTCTGTATAAAACTTCTCATTTTTGTGCAAAACGTAATACAAATTTCTTAGTACACATTTTCTTTTATCTTCCGGACGTATCACAAGTTCCATATCTATAGTTCGTCCTTCGATTTGTTCTAATAGTGATCGCATCATTATCTATTACTACATCGTTGTACTCAACTCTGTCTTTACGCATTGCATCGAGTTCTTTGATCGGAGTCTGATAAAGTCTTCCGTTTTTGTACAGACACTTCTCTCGGCAGACTCATTTGCGCAAACCATTTTGAGTCATTACAACGATGAGCAGTCGTATCCCAGTTCTGCATCCAGGCAATCATAATTCTACGGCCATCCGGTGCAAGCAAAGTCTGCATTGCATAATAATCCATTCCATAATCGACGCTTTGTACTGTCTCTTCTTTTAAGGTATGTGTCTCCGGATCCATCTCTCCGATGATACATAAGGTCCCATTTCCATTATGGAACTCCAGTCCTTCCGGCAACATGTCCTGTGGACTTGTCAGAAGAACATGTTTTCCATCTAATTCGAAAAAGTCCGGACACTCCCACATCTTTCCATAACGTTTTTTATTTCTGCCAGTACACTGACAAATTCCCATTCAAATCCATCTGCACTTTTATAAAGAAGAATCTGTCCACTTCCATCTGCCGGACGGCTTCCGATCACACAATAGAAGTACCCATCTTTTTCTTTCCAGATCTTTGGATCCCGGAAATCCACTTTACTTGCACCTTCCGGCAAGTCTTTAGCTGTCAGAACCGGATTCTTTTCATATTTCTTATAATTTTTTCCATCTCCAACAGCCACTGCCTGTGTCTGAATATCCCTTGCCGTTCCATCTTCAAGCGTCTCCTGATCTACAGCAGTATAAATCAGCAGCTGTCTGCCGTCGTCCAGTTCTATTGCACTTCCTGAAAAACATCCTATCTTATCATAATCTTCATCCGGTGCCAGAGCTGCCGGAAGATATTCCCAGTGAAGCAGATCTTTACTTACCACATGGCCCCAGTGCATACTGTTCCAATGTGTATCATATGGATTATACTGGTAAAACAAATGATACTCTCCCTGATAGCAGGAAAAACCATTTGGATCATTCATCCATCCAACATATGGACTCACATGAAAAGCCGGTCGATCCTCTGCTTTTATCTGCAGCCCCTGTTCAGCTTCATATTTTCTAGCCTTTTCTAACATCTCACTCATGAAAATTCTCCTGTTGTTTGTATCGTTATTTTTCTTCACTCAACGACTTCTGATACTCATCAAAGTATTTCTGTTTAATTGAAATATAATCAGAAAGTCCATACTGTTCCATTTTCTTCAGATAAAAATCCCACTCTTTTTCAATTCCGCCATTCAGGATCCAGTCTGCTTTCTTCTGTTCTGCATATTTTTTGATATCTGTATCATACTGAGATACTTTATTGGTATCATCAATGCTCATGAATACGTTTGGATAAACATATTTACTGTTCATATCCTGTAAATAAGTTTCATGCATATTGTCCAGACGCCATTTTGCATCCTCTGGCTGTGTTACATAGACGTCATAATATTCATTCAGAACTGCAAGAGGACCATTTACAGATTGTGCTTCACGTACTTCTACCGGAGACTGATCCCCCAGATCCATGTGTTTCAGCATTTCTCCACCATCTTTATTGGTAGACAGTTCAAAAATGTTAAAGGAATCCTTCTCTCCATAAGTTCCCCAGTTATTCTGCGGTGACTGAAGTGGTGCATACATCTGATCGATCCATGCAGCAGCAAGTGCTGTGTTACGGCAGCTGGATGTAAGAACACATCTTCCACGATCATATCCACTTGTTTCACTGTTATTCTGTCTTGTAATGTTCCGCATACCATCTGGTCCTGTCAGAGCCGGCAGCATAACATAATCTTCATTATTATCAATATTGGCGATATCCCATGTAAAGCAGAGACCATAGCGGTGATTCTTTCCTTTGGCGACATAAGTAGACCACTCTTGTGTAAATGCTTCCGGGTCGACCAGATCCTCTGTTACAAGTTTATGTAACCACTCAATTCCTTCTTTGTATCCTTCCTGAACGGTTGTATAAATAACTTTTCCTTCGTCCGTTACAGCGAAATGATCTCCTGTATCTCCATAGCCTTCTCCAAATCCATTGAGCAGAATTGCCGGATCCTGGTCACCATTATTGATGATAAATGACATTGGAATCACAGCACCTTCAATCGAAAATTCTTTTTCAAGCTCATCTGCATGATCACGGAATTGAATCAATACCTGTTCCAGTTCATCTGTTGTTGTCGGAATCTCGAGTCCTAGATAATCCAACCATTTTTTATTAATATACGGAATATCTCCGATTGCCTGAATGGCTTCTTTCCCAGAACCAAGCTGTTCAATCCATGGGAAGGAATAAATATGTCCATCTGGTGCGGTGCACATTGTCCTGTATTCTGGATATTTTTCAAACACTGCCTGTAAATTCGGCATATATTTATCTATCAGATTTTCCAGCGGAATGATAATCCCCTGTTTTGCATAACGCAACAGATCATAATCACTCATTCCGGCATTGAATAATCCATCTGGCAAATTTCCAAATTGTGCAAGCGCCAGATTCTTCTTATCAGAGAACTGATCCGATACAAAACAAGTCCAGTCAATATGAACATTGGTCTGCTCTTCCATTCGCTGAAAAATTACTCGTTCATTCGGATCCTGTGTTGATGTAGCCGGTGCACTTGTAATAAAGGAAAGCTCTGCAGTTTCCTTTAATGGAAACTGCACCTCCGATACAGGTGTACCCGGATCAATTTCAGCCTCAAGCTGCTGCTTTTTTCCACATCCTGCAACTCCCACCATCATCGTCAGGGACAGTACAATTGCAAGCAATGCATTTACTTTTCTTTTCTTCATATCTGTATCGTTCCTTTCTTATTAGCCTTTTACCGATCCGACCATAATTCCTTCATCAAAGTATTTCTGGAAGAATGGGTACATTACTAACAGTGGTAAACTTGATACTACGATCGTTGCATATTTCAGCTGTTCTGCTACTTTTGCCATTTCTGCTGTACTCTGAATATCAGCGATCATTCCAGGCTGTGGTGTATTCTGTACCAGGATGGAACGGAGTACCAGCTGTAATGGCTGAAGATTTGCATCATTCAGATAAATCATTGCATCGAAATAACTGTTCCACATTCCAACAAAAGACCAGAGTGCCAGTACTGCGATGATTGGCTTACATACCGGAAGCATGATTTTAAAGAAATGCTGGATCTCATTTGCACCGTCAATCGCAGATGCTTCTCTTAATTCTGTCGGGATTGACTGATAATAAGTTCTGGCAAGAATCATATTCCATACATTAAATGCTCCTGGAATCAGGATTGCCCACACTGTATTAACCATGTGCAGCTGATTGATCAGGATAAATGTAGGAATCATTCCACCACCAAAGAACATTGTGATCAGGAAAATAACATTGAAAAAGTCTCTTCCTACAAATTCCTTCTTTGACAGTGGATACGCAGCCAGTAATGTCACAAAAACAGAAATTACTGCAAATGCAAGTGAATACAGGAAGGAATTCAAAAATCCACGCCAGATCATTTCGTTCTCTAATACTCTTCGATATGCGTCTAATGTCCAGTCCTTGGTGTTAAAACTCAATCCCTGGTTATTCAAAACAGTAGGATCCATAAAGGATGCGAGTACTACATAAATAATCGGTATCGCTATAGAAAGGACGAATAAACCAAGAATAGTAAATCCGATTCCAAGGATTACTTTGTCTGTCCTTGAATATTTTCTCTTCTTTTTCTCCATCTCTTCTCCCTCTTTTCTATAATCCTTCTCCATCATTCAGTTTCTTAACAACCCAGTTCACAAAGATCAGCAAGATAACATTTACAACTGAATTGAAAAGACCTACCGCTGTCGAATATCCATAGTCTCCATTCAGAAGTCCAATACGGTATACATATGTAGACAGGATTTCTGATGCCGGAAGGTTCATATCTGTCTGTAAAGCATAAGCTTTTTCGAAACCAATACTCATGATATTTCCAGCCTGCAAAATAAACTGAATTACAATGATATTCTTAATTGCCGGCAATTCTACATACCAGATCTGCTGCAGAAGATTCGCTCCATCCATGAGGGCTGCTTCTTCCAGCTCCTTGCTGGCATTCGCCAGTGCTGCTGTGTACATGATAGATGCCCATCCTGCGGTCTGCCAGATTCCACTTGCAATGTAAATTGTCCGGAATGCAGAAGGCATTGTCATCCAGTTTGTACTGATTCCTAATACTTTATTCAATGGGCCTACAGGAGATAAAAGCATACGAACCATACCACAAAGCACGATGACTGAAATAAAGTTTGGCATATAGATCAAAAGCTGCACTTTCTTCTTAATTCCGGTCTTACGAATACGATTCAGAAGCAATGCAAGAATGATTGGAATCGGAAATCCCCACAGTAATCCATAGATACTCAATTTCAACGTATTCATCAGATAGTTCATAAAATCTGGTGAAGATAAGAATCGTCTGAAATACTCAAGCCCTACCCAGGGACTACCAAGAACTCCTTTTATTACATTGTAATCTTCAAAAGCAATCAGAAGACCTCCCATCGGGAGATACTTAAAAATAATTGTCAGTAAAAGTCCTGGCATCAGGAAAAAAAGATATAACTGCCAGTTTTTCTTCACATAAGTCATCTTTTCTCTCCACGTTCGCTTGCTTACGGACTTTGCTTGATTTTGCATTCTTTTCATGCACTTCTTCCTCCATTCCATTGATTTTATGAGAACCGGTTACGTAACCGGTTATTTTATGATTTGATATTACTATATCCATTTCTTTCTGTCAACACTTTTGTATACTAAAATAACCGGTTACGTAATCAGTTATTTTATCGTTGCGTTTTTCCATCAAAATTGCTATACTGAAAAATATTATTAACCGTCAGCCATCATATTGAAGGAGATTCAACTTTTATGAGTAAAAAGAAACAGGTAACTTTTGCAGATATTGCGGAATACACCAATTTTTCAAAAACTACAATATCAAGATACTTCAATCATCCTGATTCTCTTACCTTGGAAAACCAGGAAAAGATTTCACAAGCTCTTGACACACTTGGATATAAAAAGAATAAGCTGGCAAAAGTTCTGGCAAATGGAAAAAGTGAATTTATTGGAATCATTGTTCCGAATCTTTACCTGCACTATTATTCTGAGATGCTGACACAATTCCTTTCCAGCTACCGTGATTATCATTATAAGTTTCTTGTTTTCGTCAGCGAACATGGCGCAGAAGAAGAACAACAGTATATTGAAGAACTTCTGTCTTATCAGATTGAAGGACTGATTGTTTTAAGTCACACTCTTCCATCTGAGAAACTCGCTTCCTACCAGATTCCTGTCATCGCAATTGAACGCGAAGCAGAACATATCAGCAGTGTCAATACTGACAACTATATGGGAGCACTTCAGGCTACTTCTCTGTTGATTCGAGATAAATGTGATATATTAATTCACATAAATGTCAATGTGAATAAATCCGCTCCGGCTTATGACCGAATCTGGGCCTTTCAGGCAACTTGTGAAGAATACCATGTGCCATATGATATAGATTTGAGTGTAAAAGGTGCTTCTTATCATGAGCTTTTGGATGTAATCCGAGAGATTTTCAATAAGATAGAATCAAAATACCCCGATCAAAAAAAAGGTATCTTTCTTGCGAACGATACCTATGCTAATATGTTTCTTAATTTAATTTTCCAAAAATACGGGACATTTCCTTCCACTTACGAGATTGTTGGATTTGACAATTCTCCGATTGCCAGCGAGGCAATCCTTCCGATCACAACCATCGGACAGCAGATCGATGTGATTGCAAAAACTGCCATGGATCTTCTGGTCCAGCAGATGGAGGAACAGAAAAAGCGTGTTCCCAAACCATTGGGTGAACCCATCCATAAACAGATTACACCTATATTAATTCGCCGCAATACAACAGAATAATTTATTTCTCATGTAAAAAAGGCCGGGATCCTTTCCGATCCCGGCTATATATGGGGGGAGAATAAGCAATGGAAGTTAACCTTCGATTGCGATGTAACCATCTTTTTCTTCAACGGCTTTCGGTGCTTTCTTCGGAACAGAAAGTTTCAGAATACCGTCTTCATATTTCGCATGGATATCTTCTTCACTGACTGCATCACCAACATAGAAGCTTCTGCTTAAAGTACCAGCATAACGTTCACGTCTGATGTAGTTGCCCTTCTTATCCTGTTCATCTTTATCAAGACCTTTGGCTGCTGACAGTGTCAGATAACCATCCTTCAGCTGAACCTTAATCTCGTCTTTCTTAAATCCCGGAAGATCCACATCCAGTTCATAACTGCCATATCCGGTTTTTCTACTCGTTCCTTTACCTGATCCTCTACCTCATAACGCATGTGAAAATCTCTCAGTTCTCCAATCAGTTCCTGCGCTACCTTCTGGTCTTCTAAATATTTTTCTATTTCTGTCCAATGACTTCTCATGAAGATTTTCCCTTCTTTGCAATTGGTTATATCAAATCAGATAATATTTCTGTTTACTCAATCGTGAACCTCACATGACTAAAGTCACGTGCTTCCGGCCGCTTTAAGCGGCAGACCAAATATCGGCGGATACGCCTGTTACTTAGATTTTGCACAGATATGTGCTTCTTCCATGCCGGATACGGCAGGTTTCCACATAACAGGTAATCCACTGCATATCTGCCTGTGTTTATG